>Ga0182024_10012466_pt1 | contig 16815 bp, 17 predicted proteins | sample P32metaG_FD_120480 | JGI IMG/M metagenome (GOLD analysis project Ga0182024, IMG submission 120480) | Permafrost microbial communities from Stordalen Mire, Sweden - P3-2 metaG (Illumina Assembly) | ecosystem: Environmental > Terrestrial > Soil > Wetlands > Permafrost | place: Sweden: Stordalen... | reverse complement strand
CATCCTCACGCTCGAACGCCACGGCGCAAGGACCCTTCCCGGGCTCCGCGAGCGAGTCCTGCAACGGCTGCTCTGCCTCGCAGCGGCGATCTCGCTGAATCATCAACTCGGCAGGCCAAGCCGTGCGCTCGTCAACTACTGCGCCTGATCCCGTGGAATCAATCATCTAGGTCGCCCCGCTCGGATCGAGCTCGAAGGTCACGCCCCCGATCTCGATCTCGTCGCCAGGCTGAAAGCCTTCCTCCTCGAGCGCCCGCAGCACGCCGATCCTGCGCAGCCGTTCCTCCACGTACGCCATCGCGTCCTCGTTCTCGACGTCATACCGCGCCAGCAGTCGCTCGATGCCCCTTCCCCTGACGGCGAATGAGCGCGCGCCCAACCGCTCGACCTGAAAGCCGGTGGCTGCCGCGGGTCGGAACACCATGTGCTCGGCCAGCTCCTCCTCGGCGGCTGGCCGCTCGCCGCTCGGCAGCGTCGGGCCCGTGCCCGACCCGCCGCCGCCACGCTCGGCGGCGCCCCCCTGACGAGTGTCCGCGCGGCCATCGTCGACGTCCGCCTGCGCCGCCGCTCCCGCGGGCTCGAGGCGCCGGAGCAGCTCGCCGGCAAGCCGCGCGATGCCCGTGCCCGTCGCGCTAGAGGTCGCGATCACCGAGACCTCGCCGCCGAGCCGGCGCTCCCATTCCGCGGCCGCCGCGCGCGCCTGCGCGGCTGTCACGAGGTCGGCCTTGGACAGGACCAACACGCGTGGCAGCCGTGCGAGACGCTCGTCGTGTGCCGCGAGCTCGCGCTCAATCGTCGCGTGGTTGGCGATCGGGTCAGCGCCCACGCCCGTCGCGAGCTCGGGAGCGATGTCAAGCACGTGAACGAGCAGCCGCGTGCGCTCGATGTGCGCCAGAAAGTCGTGCCCCAGTCCGGCGCCCTCGCTCGCGCCCTCGATCAACCCCGGGATGTCAGCCACGACAAGCTGGCGTTCATCGCCCTGCAAGACGCCAAGCACGGGCGAGAGCGTGGTGAACGGATAATCCGCCACCTTCGGCGCGGCTCGCGTGAGCCGCGACAGCAGCGAGGACTTGCCCGCGTTTGGCATTCCGAGGAGACCGACGTCCGCCAGCAACTTCAGCCTCAGCTCGAGCCACCCTTCCTCGCCAGCCAGGCCACGCTCGGCGAAGTGCGGAGCCTGACGCGTCGGCGAGGCGAAGTGCTTGTTGCCCTTTCCGCCCCCTCCCCCGCGCGCTACCGTCGCGCGCTGGCCGGCGCCGAGCAGATCCCAGCGGCTTCCAGCCAGATCCGCGCCTTCACCGGCGGCGGCGATGATCTCGGTGCCAGGCGGGACGCGTATCGTCAGCGTCTCACCGTTGGCGCCGTGGCGGAGCGCGCCCTCGCCGTGCCCGCCTCGCCCGGCGCGGTATCGGCTCTTGCGCCGGAAGCTCTGCAGGTCGCGCAGCGACTCATCGCAGAGGAGCACTACCGCTCCTCCGCGCCCCCCGTCTCCCCCGTCGGGGCCGCCGCGCGGGACGTGCGCTTCACGGCGGAAGCTCATGCAACCGTCGCCGCCGGCGCCCGCCTGGACATGGATCCTCGCGCGATCGTGGAGCATCGCAAGCCATCGTGACAGCAGCAGCCGGCGCCGCCGGCTCAGATGTGGGTAGATGCGCCGAGATCCCATGTGCGAACAAAGGAGCCACATACGATGAGCAACGAGACTTCAAGCCCCTCCGACCGCGTCCTTCTGATCACCGGCGCCTCATCCGGGATCGGCGCCGCGACCGCACGCCAGGCGTCCGCGAAGGGATGGCGCCTGGTTCTGGCAGCCCGCTCGCACGACCGTCTGGAGGCTCTCGCCAGGGAATTGGGCGGCCCAGACCGCGCGCTCGCGGTTCGCTGCGACGTGACGGACTGGGATGCTCAACAGCGTATGGCGCAGGCCGCGCTCGCCGCCTTCGCTCAGATCGACGCGGTCTTCGCCAATGCCGGCTTCGGCGGGCCGCCCGGGTTCCTGAGCGACACCCCCGAGCACTGGCGCGAGATGGTGCTGACCAATGTCTACGGCGCGGCGCTGACGCTACGCGCCACGATCCCCGCGCTCACCCAATCGCGCGGACACCTGCTCCTCACGTCGAGCGTCGCCGGGCGGCGAGTTCTTCCCGGCTCGATGTACTCATGCACCAAGCACGCCGTGACCGCGATGGGCGAGGCCGCGCGTCAGGATCTCCATGGCAGCGGCATCCGCGTGACGTTGATCGAGCCAGGCATGACCGACACCCCGTTCTTCGAGAATCGACCAGCAGACGCCCTCGCCGACGCAGACATCGCACGGGCCGTGCTCTACGCTGTCTCCCAGCCAGCGCACGTCGACGTCAACGAGATCCTCGTGCGCCCGACCGCGCAGCAGGGATAGGCGGCGGGCACTCCCGTAGCGAGAGATCGGCGCGTGGCGTGCGCCCGCGGGCGTGGGTCAGGCGTCGCCGTCGGTCAGAACGCTCACCGTGCGTCCGCGCCGACCGGCCTTGAACTGCACCGTTCCAGCGGCGCGCGCGTACAGCGTGTCGTCCTTGCCGATGCCGACGCCGGCTCCCGGCTTGAAGCGCGTGCCGCGCTGGCGCACGATGATCTCGCCACCCGTCACGACCTGCCCCGCGAACGTCTTGACGCCAAGGCGCTGGGCGTTTGAGTCGCGTCCGTTGCGGCTTGATCCTAGTCCCTTCTTATGCGCCATCGTCGGTCTTCTCCTCTCGCGGCTTCGGGGCTCGCGCGCTCTTCGGCTTGGCGGCTTTGGCCGGAGCTTTGGCCGGGGCTTTGGCTGGCGCTGCCGCGGCTTTGGACCGGGCTGCAGCGGCTTTGGCTGGGGCCTTGTCCGAGGCTGGGGAAGCTCGCCCGGCGCGCGCGGCGGCCGGTTTTGCCTTCTCGCTGGAGATCCCGGTCACCTCGATCTGAGTGAGGTCCTGGCGGTGCCCCGTACGCCGCTTGTAGCCCCGCTTTGGCTTGAACTTGAACACGCGCAGCTTCTCTCCTCGCACGTGCGCAAGGACCTTGGCGGTAACCGTCACGTTCTTCAGCCCCGCCTTGTCGAACACGGCCTCCTCGGAGCGGTAGAGAATCGGCTCGAGCGCCACATTCGCACCCTCGTCGACGGCAAGGCGCTCGATCAGCAGCCGCTGGCCTCGCTCGACGCGATATTGCTTGCCGCCGGTCTTCACGATCGCGTACATGTGTCGGTCTCGTTCTCGATTTCTCTCTCTTGAAGGGCACCTGGGACCGCTTCGGCCGGCGCGCAGCGCTACTCCGGCGTTGCCTTTGCCTTGGCAGCGGAACGGCGCCGCCCGCCTCTGCGGCCACGGCGCCGAGGCTTGGATTGTAGGCCATCCTTCTCGCCCTCGTCCTGCGGGGCGTCTGCGGCAGGCGGAGCGCCGATGACGGGCTCCTCCTCCGGCTCGGAGTCCACGCTCGTCGGGGATTCACGCAGACCGGCTTCGCGGCGTGCCTCGGCATCCTCGCTGTCGGCCGGCGCCCGGCGCCCGCGCGCACGCGTCTTGGCACGCTCCCCCGCCCTGCCCCCCTCGCGCACCGAGGACGGCGAGGAGCGCTTCTCGCGAACGCCCTCACCTGTACTGCTCGGCCGCGCCAGCGGGCGGATCACCTCGCCGGACTCGTCGAGCAGCAGCGCGCTCGCGGCCGTCCGCCCGACCTGGTCGATCCGCACCATTCGCTTCTCGCCGACATGGGGCGCGGCTCCCGCGATCGAGATGATGTAGCCGTCGATTTTCGCCACCGCATCGTCGACGTCGTACATGTGCGGCTCGACGATCTCGACGAGCACCTCGTCGCCCTGGCGGAACGGCAGCGCCCGCTCCTCGACCTCCTCACGTGTGCCCTGGAACGTGATCGCGAAGTGGTCGAGCGCCAGTCCTTCGGAACCCTCGAACAGGAAGGACTTGCCCGTCTGCGCCTCAAGCGCATGCAGGACGCGTGAGCCGTGTCCGGTGAACTCGGCCGTGACGCGCGAATTGATCTGCACGAGCAACGCCTCAACCTCCGGATGCTCGGCCGCGATGTCACGCAGACGACGCTCGAATTCGATCGCGATCGTCTCCTCGGAGCGGATAACCCCCTCACCCTCGCACGTCGGGCAGGGCCTGCTCATGATCTCGCGCACACCCTCGGTCACGTTCTGGCGCGTCATCTCAACCAGTCCGAGCTTTGAGATCTCTGCGGTGAACGTCTTCGTGCGATCCTCGTCAAGCGTCTTTCTGAGCGTCTTCATGACCGCGTCACGGTTGCGCGCGCGAGCCATGTCGATGAAGTCGATAACGATGATCCCGCCAATGTCGCGCAGCCGCAGCTGGTTGACTACCTCCTCGGCGGCCTCGAGGTTGGTCTTGGTGATCGTGTCCTCGAGCCCCGCGCCCTTCCCGCGCCCGATGAAGCTGCCCGAGTTGACGTCGATCACCGTGAGTGCCTCGGCGTAGTCGATGATCAGGTAGCCGCCGCTCGGGAGATCCACCCTCCGCGAAAGGACCCCTTCAATCGCCCTGTCCACGCCGTAGGCCTCGTACAGCGGCTGCTCCTGCTCCCACAGCTCGACCCGCTCGACGAGCTCGGGCGCGGTGCGTGTGAAGAACGAGACCAACCGGTGATACTGCTTCTCATCGTCGACGATAGCCCGCTCGAAGTGAGCCGAGAAGATGTCGCGCACGACGCGGACGGACAGGTCGGCCTCTTGGAAGACGAGATCCGGTGCCGTCGTCTCCTGCACCCGTTTGACGAGCACCTCATGGAGCTTGTGCAGGTACTTCAGCTCGCGTTCGAAGTCCGCACGCTTCGCGCCGTGCGCCGCCGTGCGTACGATCACCCCGCCGCCGTCGAGGGTCAGGTTGGCCGTCTGCCGGCGCAGCCGTTCGCGCTCGCGGTCCTCCAATCGGCGCGATACTCCGACCCCCTCGCCGCTTGGCGCGTAAACCATGTAGCGCCCTGCGATCGTCAACTCCATCGACAGGCGCGCGCCCTTCGTCTTCAGCGGATCCTTGACGACCTGGGCGACGATTTCCTGCCCCGGCTCAAGTAGGTCTGAGATCTTGCGCCCGCTGCCACTTCCGCGCCCGCGCTTGGGCGCCTCGACTCCGGGCAGCACGATCTCATCGACGTGCAGGAAGCCGTTCTTCTCCAGGCCGATGTCGACGAACGCGGCCTCCAACCCGGGCAGGACGTTGTCGACCTTGCCCTTGTAGATGTTGCCGACGATCGAACGTCCGCCCCGGCGCTCTATGTAGAGCTCAGCGATGCGAAAGTCGCCCTGCGGGCCGTCCCCCTTGCCGACGCCGGCAGCCTTCCGCGGCGCAGCCGCAGCCTTGCCGGCCGACCCGGCCCTCCGGGCTGCTTTCCCCCGATTGGCGGTCGAGGCGGCACGTGAGGCGACGGGCGTTCCGCTCGCCTCCAGGAGCGCGACGCGCGTCTCCGCGCGATCCACGCTGACAAGCACTTGCTTTTTCAATTTGATCCAGTCTTTCGGTATTGGCACGAGCCGAGCCCCGGCTGGCCGGGCGTCCGAAATAGGGACACCCGGTGGGGCGGCAGCGGATAGGTGGGCACAAGGCCGAAGGGCTCGAGCGAGCCCAGCCGGCCGTTAGCGCATTCACGGTGTGCTCCTCGGCACTCCCGCGCGCGGGGCGCGCCCCGAGAGGCGCACCGCGCCGTGACGCGTCGCATGGCCCGATCGCGTGGGCACGCCCCCGACCCAGCGGGCACACAGCCCTCAGGGCTGGGTCGGGCTGGGTGCCCTGCGGTGCGGGCTGACGGTCTGGCGGGGAGTGCTCGGCGAACATGTTGTCTACTAGCGCAGTACGCGGCCCTTCAACGCTTGAGAGGCGCGCGCCTGCACATAGATCGATTGCAGCAGGCCGACCGCCAACAGGGTTGTGATGACCGACGAGCCGCCATAGCTCATGAGCGGCAGCGTGACGCCGGTAATGGGCATGATCCCAATAGTCATCCCCACGTTGACGAAGACCTGAAACATCAGCATAGCCGTTACGCCCCCGGCCACGAGCGAGCCGAACAGGTCCTTGGCCATCACGAGAATGCGCAGCGCGCGCGATATCAGCAGCGCATACAGGCTCAGCACGAGCGCCGCGCCGATGAAGCCGTACTGCTCGCCGACCGCAGCGAAGACGAAGTCGGTGTTGCTCTCCGGAACGAAGCCGTTGGGGATCTGGCTGGCGTTCACGCCGCGGCCCGCCGTCTGGCCCGAGCCGATCGCGATCTTCGCCTCCTCCTGCTGATAGCCCTGCTGCTGCGGGTTTGCGGACGGGTGCAGGAAAGCGGTCAGCCGTTCCTCCTGATAGGGCTTGATGACATGCACTCCCGCCAGCGGAGCCACGGCGAGCACGAACGTGAGCGACACGACGATCAGCGCCACCAGCGCCGCGAGCTGTCGCCAGGAGGTGCCCGCGACGAACAGCAGCGTGAACGCGATAACCATGTAGACAAGCCCCGATCCCAGGTCCGGTTGGGCGATGACCAGCATCGCCGGCACGAGCGCCGCCAGCATCACGCGCGCGGTCGTCTCGCGCTCACGCAGGCGCCGTGCGCGGTCGACTACGAACGACGACAGCGCGAGGATCAGCAACACCTTGCCGAGCTCGGACGCCTGGAAGGAGAAGAACGGAAGGCTGATCGCGCGCTGCGCGCCGTTGGCGGAGTGGCCGAGGCCGAACACGGCCAGGATGCTCAGGATCAGCAGCACATAGATCCCGTTCTTCAGCTGCCTCAGCGCCGCGTAGTTCAGGCGCGAGAGCACGAGCATGCAGGCCGCGCCGACGATCAGGTAGGTCGCCTGTCGATCGACGTAGTAGTTCGGCTGCGACGGTATGAGATTACGCGTGGCCGATTTGAGCGTCACGATCGAGCAGATCGCGAGGCCGATCACCGCGAGCGTGACCAGCGGATCGAGCGGGAGCCTGAGCAGGCTGCCCCCAGTTCGCTCCTCCGGGCCTTGCGACGCCTGGATCGCCGCTGAGGGCCCGATCGGGCTGGCTGCCGCCGGTGGGCTCATCCGGTTGCGGTGTGGAGGCTCAAAATGTCTTGGACGTTCCGGAGACGAATCGCTTGGGCTTGCCGAACCACTGCGAGGCCATCAGGCGAGCGATCGGCGCGGCGGTTTCGGCGCCGAAGCCACCCTGCTCGACCGTCACGGCAAGCAGGATCGGGCGATTTGGATCGGCGATGTAGCACATGTACCAGGACTGGTCTTCCTTGCCCGCGTGTTCGGCCGTGCCGGTCTTGCCGTAGACCGGGTGCTGGGCCTGATCCCAGCCGGCCCAGACGTCGGCTGAGGTCCCACCCGGCTGGCTCGCGGCCTCGTGGATGCCTTCCATCACGAGGCTCAAGTCGGAGAAGTTCAGGTGGACGTGGCGCGCGGGTGGAGCGCTCAGGCTCTGCACGAGCCCCCCGGTGGCCTGGTCGATCTCGAGCCCCAGATGCGGGCGCACGACGGTGCCTTCGCCGCCGTGCATGTACGCGTTGGCGAGCGTGGAGTAGGCCACTGCCATCTGCAGCGGCGAGGTCAGCAGGTCGCCCTGGCCGACCGCCAGGTGCATGTTGTCGCCCACGCTCCACGGACGCCCGTCGGAGATCCCGCAACTGCTGACGTGCCTGCGGTGCTCGCACGCCAGCTCTTCGCCTGCCACCTTCGCGCGCCACGCCCTGTCGGGGACCAGCCCGGTGATCTCGCTCGGCAGGTCGATGCCCGTCTTCTCGCCGATCCCCAGCTCGTGCGCCATGTTCTGGATCACGTTGCCGTGGCTGTTGGCAAGCTCGCCCGTTTCGAAGAAGTAGGTGTCCGATGAGACCTTCAGCGCTTCCACCAGCCCCACGGCGCCGTAGTCGGCCTTGCCGGCGTTGCAGAACTGCTCCGTCGAAACCGAGATGCACTGGCCGGCGCCGAGGCCCACCGACGGCGTGATCACGCCGGCTTCCAGCGCACCCATTGCGGTGATCGGCTTGAACGTCGAGCCCGTCGGGTAGGTGCCGTTGACCGCCCGGTCGGTAAGGGGGGCCGGTGATTCTTCACTCCCGCTGCCACCTTGAGCTTTGCCCTCCAGCGCGGCATATTCGCTCTTGGTCAGCGGTTTTGCGAACTTATTCGGGTCAAAGCTCGGATAGGACCCGATCGCCAGCACTTCCCCGTTGCGCGGGTCGAGCGCCGTGAACGCCCCCGCGACCGCTGGTTTGCCGCCTGCGCGCGCGTGTTCGATCCCTTCCAGCAGCGCCTTTTCGCCCTCTTTCTGCAGCGCGAGGTCGAGCGTCACCTTGAGGCTGTAGCCGGCCCGCGGCGCAGTCGGCGCAAGGCGAGTCGCCACCGGATAGCCGGCGGCGTCGACCTCGACGCGCTGTACGCCCGGGCTTCCGCGTAGATAGCGGTCGTAGTAGTACTCCAAGCCTTCCTGGCCGACGACCGTTCCCTGCTTGACACCATGAAACGGGCGCAGCTTGAGCTCTGCTTCGGAGACCTGGCCGACGTAGCCGAGCACCTGCGCGGCCATCTCGCCGTAGGGGTACGCGCGAATCGACACCGGCTGCTGCGTGACTCCCGGGAATTCGTCCTGGCGCTCGGCGAGCACGGTCAAGACACCCTGGCCGGCGTCGGTCTTGATCGTCACCGAAGCGTAGGGCAGTTCCGTGCGGCCCTTCACGACAAGCGCCTCGATTCGCCGAGCCGACATCCCAAGGAGAGCCCCCAGCCGCCTGTACAGAGCCAGCCGGGGAGCGCCTGCAGGCGGCAGCGCCGAGGGAACGATCTGCACGGCGTTGGTCGTCCGGCTCGCGACGATCGGCTGGCCTTCACGGTCGAGAATCTGCCCGCGCGGCGCCGCGATCGGCAGATCCCGCGCCCGGTTTGCGTCGGCCTGCTGGACGTACTGTTCGCCGGAGAGAACCTGCAGGTACCACAGCCGGAAGAAGATGATCGCGAACAACGCCATCGCCAGCCCGCCGAGGATCGCCACGCGCAGGGCGAGCTGCGGCGAGACCGGCAATCGCGGGTCGCTCGGGCGGACCGGCTCGAGCGCGCTCACGAGCGGGAGAGCGGGCTCAAGCCGCCTGTCGTGTACGCGCGCCGACGACGACGGCGGCGGCGGGGGTCTTCGGGCAGGCCACCCTCCAGGCTGCGGCGCACGACCGCCCACGTCGGCAGCGCGACGACCGAGTTGACGAGCACCCCGAGCACGATCTGACGTACGAGGTCGACGCTGACGGGGGCATCCACGCCGAGCAGGAACTCCACCAGCGAATATCCCACCATCGCAGCGGCCGACGCCGTGGCGCCGACGAGCAGCGGCGTCAGCGCGGCCTGAGGGTCACGCAGCTCGCGCAGCCGCCCGGACCAGTAGCCGACGATCGTGAAGGTCAACGAGGTCACGCCGAGAGTCTGCACCAGCGCGAGGTCGACAAGCAGGCCGACCGCAAAGCCGGTCACCGCTCCCAGCGTCGAGCCGCACAACAACCCGACGAACGCGACCATGAGCGGCGAGAGGTCGACGCTCACGCCGAACACGGGAACCTCCGAGACGACGCCGATCTGGAAGAACACGACCACCACCGCGAGCGCCGCGATCCGGGCGAGCAACGACGCCGACGTGCCGCCGCTCATCCGCCGCTCCCGCTCGCGGCGAGCGCTTCGCCCGCTGTGCCACCGGCGCTGGCATGCTGGCCGGGCGGCAGGCTGGCCGCCAAGCGACTTAGGCTGGCAGGCAGGCTTCCCCCTCCGGCGGTCAGCACCTGGACCACGTCGAGGTTGTGCAGATCCGCCAGCGGGTGCACGTTGACAGACCGGTAGGCGCTTTCTTCGTTCACCGACGTGACCTGCCCGATCGGGATGCCGGGCGGATACAGCGAGTCGTCGGAGCTCGACACGGTGCCCGAGGTGACGACGTATTCGCCACGATTCGCCTGCGTGTTGGCCGGCAGGTACTGGAGCAGAAGATCGTTTGGTTCCCCGACCTTGGGCTGGACGATGCCGGTCGCGCCGCTCGTGCCGATCCGTGCCGAGACGCCCACTGAGCTATCCGTGATCAGGCTGACCTGCGCTCCATCCGAGGCCGCCTGCGTGACCTTTCCCACCAGGCCTTCGTCATTGATCACGGGATCGTTGGGCCGGACGCCCGCAGATTCGCCCTTGTCGATCGTCACCGTCGCGTACCAGATGTTCGGTGACTTCCCGACCACGGTGGCCGCGACTTGGTGATAGGCATTCACGCTCAGCCGGCGGTCGAGGTGGTACAGCGCGAGCAGTTCGCGGTAGGAGTGTTTTTCGGACTGGTCGGCGATCACTTCACGGCGCAGTTTGTCGACTTGCTTGACGAGCTGGTTGCGCTCGCTTTTCGCATGCACCGTGTCGCCAACCCAGCCGAACAGGTCACGCACCGGCTTCAACGCCTTGTTCGCGCCGTCCTGGATCGGCGAGATGACGGTCAGGAACCCGCGCTGCACGGAATGCAGGCGGCCACCCGGAGCCTCGCCGAAGTAGGCGGTCAGGAGTATCAGGGAGAGCACGACGAGCAGCAGGAGCACTGCGCGTCGACGCCGGACCGTCTTGTCATGCACGAATAGCGACCTTCCGAAGCGTTCACGGCAAAGAGTACCCCCGGGTGGGCGGACCGGTCACGGCTCCTCATCTGCGCCGCCGGTTGCGCGAGCTGCGGTTCGAGCGGTGGATGGCCTCGAACTCCTCGAGCGAGCGACCGGATCCAACCGCCACACAGGTTAGCGGCGACTCGGCCAGGTGCGCCGGCATCTGAGTCTCTTCGCGCAGGCGCTCATCCAAGCCCTGCAGTAGCGATCCGCCGCCCGCGAGCATGATGCCTCGGTCCATGATGTCCGACGCCAGCTCCGGCGGAGTGCGGTCGAGCGTCTCCTTGACCGCGTCGATTATCTGGCTGAGCGGCTCCTCCAGCGCCTGGCGGATCTCCTCGCTCGTCAACACGACCGTCTTCGGCAGCCCGGCGATCATGTCGCGTCCGCGGATCTCCGCCTGCAGCTCCTCGCTCATCGGACACGCCGAGCCGATCTCGAGCTTCAGCTCCTCGGCGGTCTGCTGACCGATCAGCAGCTTGTACTCCTTCTTGGCGTAGTTGATGATCGCCTCGTCCATCTCGTCGCCGCCGACACGGATCGACTGCGAGACGACGATCCCGCCGAGCGAGATCACCGCGACCTCGGAGGTGCCGCCGCCGATGTCCACGACCATTGACCCCGTCGGCTCGCCGACGGGCAGCCCCGCCCCGATCGCCGCCGCCATCGGCTCCTCGATCAGGTACGCCGTGCGAGCGCCGGCCGAGAGACAGGCCTCCTCGACTGCGCGCTTCTCTACTCCGGTCACGCCGGATGGCACGCAGACCACCACCCGTGGATGCGCCCAGCGGTTCTGGTGCACCTTCTGGATGAAATGCCTGAGCATCTCCTCGGTGACGTCAAAGTCGGCGATCACGCCATCCTTGAGCGGACGGATGGCCTGGATCGTGCCCGGCGTGCGGCCGAGCATGCGCTTGGCCTCGATTCCGACGGCGTGCACTTCGCCGGTGCGCGAGTCGATCGCCACGACGCTCGGCTCGGACAGCACGATCCCCCGCCCGCGCACGTATACGAGCGTGTTCGCGGTCCCAAGATCGACCGCCATGTCGCGGCCACCGAATCCAGTCAGATAGCTGAAGATGCCCATATACGGAGAGGTGCGCTGGGTCCGTTCTCGCGTCGCTGCATTGCGACGCGCGCAGCGGGCCAGCGCGTTTGCCCGGGTACCCGGGGGGGCGCAGTGTAGCGAACGTCCACGGCCGCCCGACAGGAGCGCCATGGGATTTGCAGGGCAAACGCGTCAGGAGCTGCAAGGCAAGCCGACTCATCCCGCCACGCACGCCCGACCCGGCGCCGAAGGCGCCCTCATCATCGTTTCAAGAGCTGCGGGTAGAGGTCCAGCAGGGTCGCCAGCGGCAGGCCCACGACGTTCTCGTAGTCGCCCTCGACAGCCCGGACGAGGGCCGCGCCCGCGCCTTGGATCGCATAGCCGCCTGCGCGTCCGCGCCACTCCCCCGTGGCCAGGTACCAGTCCAGCAGATCCTGCCCCAGAACGCGGAACGTGACTGCCGTGCGCGCGACCGCGGTGCGCTCCTCGCCCGCAAGAAGCACCGCGATACCGCTGAGAACCTCGTGCGTTACGCCGCTCAACGCCGCGAGCGACTCGCGCGCGGCGCGCTCATCCCCCGGCTTGCCGTAGAGAACGCCCTCCAGCGCCACCAGCGTGTCACATCCCAGCACCAGCTCGCTCACGCCTGGGATGCACGCGGCGCGGGCCTTGCGCAACGCGTTCTCCGCTGCCACCTCTCCTGGGTCGCCCCGCTCGCGCTCACGCGCCTCGGTAGGGCGGACCGTGAACGACACGCCCAAGCGCTCGAGAATCGCCCTCCTCTGCGGCGAGGAGGAGGCGAGCACGAGCCGCGGGCGCGCGGCCCCCCCCGACGATCGATCAGGAGGAGTGGATGGTTGTTCTTTGTGTTGACTGCGTATGACTATCGCTATACGGGCTGGCGAGCCAGGGAAGCTAGCCCGGCTCGGGAAAGAACAGCGCCGACTCACGAGCTGCGGACTCCTGCGAGTCCGAGCCGTGGACCAGATTCTGTCCCACCTGCACCGCGAGGTCGCCCCGGATCGAGCCCGTGGCGGCCTCGAGCGGATTGGTGGCGCCGATCACCTGGCGCGCCGCCGTGACGGCGTCTGCCCCCTCGAGCACCATCGCAACGATCGGCCCCGAGGTGATGAAGTCGACGAGCTCGCCGAAGAACGGGCGCTCGGCGTGCTCGGCGTAGTGGCGTTCGGCCAGCTCGCGGCTCACGGTCATCGCGCGCAGCGCGCCGATCTGAAGGCCCTTGCGCTCGAACCGCGCGATTATCTCGCCGGTCAACCCCCTCGCGAACGCGTCCGGCTTGACGAGGATCAGGGTTCGGTCCATGTGTTCCTTTGTCGCGTTGAAAGACCCCTAGGAGGTCGGGCGCGGACGACCGCCCGGCCGGCTGGCGCGCCCGCCACTGGGCCTCGTCGCCGGATTCGATGCCGCGAACGGCGCTCGCGCATCCTCCTCCTCGCCTGCCGCGGTCGCGGGGCCCGGGACTTTGGCGCCCGCGCCCGCAATCTCCTCCAGGTCGGTCCCCACGAGGGAATCGTCGCGGTTGGAACCGGCGCCCTCCACCCGCCTCTCCGACGACGCCGCCGGCGACCGGTCGCCCTCGAGCGGCGGCGTCGGGCGGCGGCGGCGCGTGCGACGGGACGCGGGAGCGGCGGCGACCTCGGTCTCGCAGTAGGGGCAGATGGTCCACGCCTGGTCGAGCGGCCGCGAGCACCCGACGCAGCGCTCCTTGAGCTTGCGCAGGCAGCTCGGGCAGCGAACGAAGTCGCGCTCGATGCGATAGTCGCAATATGGGCACAGCCCGTGGTCGAGCTCATGCAGACGCGCCTCCGCCGCGTGCATCTCGAGTTCCCGCTCGCGCACGTCCTCCAGGTACTCCGGCGGGCGCAGGATCATGTAGACGATCGTACCCACGAACGGGAACAGCGACGCCGCGGTGGAGCAGCCGACGAGCATCGGATCGAGAATCCTGCGACGTGCGTCCGCGTAGGTCCAGTAGATCAGCGACAGGTACACGACGACGACGAACAGGATCAGCAGGTCGATGACCAGGTTCAGGCCGCTGCTTTCGATTCCGAAGTATGCGAAAGGTGGCATCGGCCGGCCGAGTTTAGAGAAACAACCGGCCGAAACCGTAGCCGGCCGCGAAGAACACCAGGATAACCAAGGCCACGATCAGCGCCACCGCGCCGATCATGGTGAGGACGGATGGACCTTCGTCGTTCATCTGGCGGACCGTCGCTGGCGCGCTTGCGGCCCGCTCAGGCTATCGGAGGCGTCGAGCTCGCTCAGCAGCTCGCCGACCAGGTAGACCGAGCCGGTTGCCAGCACCGCACCCCCGCATTCGCGCGCCCAGCGCCGGGCTTCGCCCAGCGCGCGCACTGGCCGGGGCTGGCTCACGGCGGCATCGAAGCCCAGCTGGCGCGCGAGCGACTGCAACGCGGCCGGCGAGAGCGCACGGCTGCTGGAGGGAGCCGTGAACCAGGTGCGCTCGCACACTCCCAGCAGCGCTCCCAGCATTCCCGCGGCATCCTTGTCCTCCAGCACGCCGAGCACGACCGCCAGCGGCCGCCCGGCGAGCACGCCGGGAAGCGAGTCGACGAGCGCAGCCACCGCGTCGGGATTGTGCGCGCCGTCGAGCACCGTCAGAGGGTCTTCCTCGAGGACCTGCATCCGGCCGCGCACCACCGTGGACGCGGCCGCGTCACGCACGGCCTGCTCGCTCGGCTCGATTGCGACCGCTTTGAGGTAAACCTGCGCGGCAAGGCGCGCGAGCGCGAAGTTGCGGCGCTGGAAGCCACCGATTGCGCGCAGCGGCGGCATCGCCTCGCCTGCTTCGCCCGCGCAGAGGACTCGCGCGCCTCGTTCCCGCGCGACGCGATCGGCCACCGCGCGCGCCGGCGACGCCAGATCGGCGCCGTGGATGAGCGTCGTGCCGGGACGCACGACGGCGAGCTTCTCCTCGGCGATGTCGCTGAGCGTCGGGCCCAGCCAGCGCGTGTGCTCGAGCCCGACGCTGCTCAGCACGATCACGCTCGGATCGAGCACGCTCGTGGCGTCGTAGCGCCCGCCAAGCCCGGCCTCGACGACGGCGACGCGGACATCGCGCTCGGCCATCTCCCAGAACGCCGCCGCGGTGAGCAGTTCGAACTGGGTCACGTGGTCGTCATCGGTCAGGGTGCGGTTGACGCGCTCCGCGGCCCACGCCGCCCGCGCGATCGCCGCGGCGAAAGCGCCACCCTCGAGATCGCGCTCCGCCACCTTCAGCCGCTCGCGATAGGAGACCAGATGCGGCGATGTGTACGCCCCCGTGCGCAACTCGTGACGCTCGAGGATCGCCGCGATCATGAGCGTCGTCGAGGTCTTCCCGTTCGTGCCCAGAACGTGGATCGAATCGAAGCGCCGTTGCGGGGAGCCCAGCACGGTCATCATCCGGCGCATCCTGTCCAGCCCGAAGCGCATCCCGAACAGCTCCAGCGAGCGCAGGTGATCTTCGGCCTGAGACTGCGTCCAGTCGGCTGGCGGTCGGGAGGGATGTCCAGCGCGACTTCCGAAGCCATCCCGGGCGCCAGAGATCGGGCGTCCGCTGCGTCTTGGAGGAGGCATTGCCCGCGGCGCCCTGCGCGCCTTACGCGTCTGGATGCTTGCGCAGGTAGTCGAGGAACGCGGGGCGCAACGCCTCGCCCAGCTTGCCGTCGCCGCTGTGGAGAGCGTCGTAGATCAGGCCTTTTGAGAACTGGATGTCGAAGTCGCCCTCGCCCTCGTCACCGCTGACCGTCTCCGCCGCCGGGATCATCTGTAGCAGCGACCAAAAGAACCTCACGTCGAGGTGCTTCTCGGCGCGGCGGATCGCGCGATCGTGAAGCTCGTGCGTGGAGAGCATGTCGAGGTCCTCGTCGGCCATCTTGGGGATCAGTCGCGTCCTTCAGAGCTCGTCATGCCTGCTGGCGCGTCTCAGCGGCGCTTGCGGCCGCGCCGTCCGCCGCGCACGAGCGGCAGCAGCTCGCGGCTCATGCCCTTGACGTCGAGCTTGCGGGCCAGCTTGCGCAGCTCAATGCGCTGCTTGACGCTCAGATTGCTCACCCGTCCGCGCGACTCGCGCACCAGCTGGGCAAACTGCGCGCGCTCCTTTGCCGAAAGCGCCGTCCAGCGCTTGCCGACAATCGCCCCGCCCCGCAGTAGCACGGCCCAGGGCACGGCGCCGACCGTGCTCTTCAGCCTGGACTTCGACGCACGTTGCTTGGACACAGGCCGATAGTAGCGGGCGACGCTCCGAGCGTGATGCGCGGACGCGATCGGAGAGGCCCATCGGCGCCGGTCGGCCGACGGCCGCCACGGGCGCGATTGCTCAGGCGGACTCCTCGCGCATGGAAGAGTCCTCGGCCTCTTCCGGCGCGGCTTCCGTCACCAGCGTCGGGGTGAGGCCCTTCTCGACGGTCTCCTTGGTGACGACGCACTTCTTCACGTCGCGACGGGACGGCAGCTCGAATTGCACCTCCAGGAGGATCTCCTCGATTATCGAACGCAGCCCGCGCGCACCGGTTTCTCGAGCCAGGCCCTTCTCTGCGACGGCCATCAGCGAGTCCTCGGAGAACACCAGCTCGATTCCGTCGAAGGAGAAGAAGCGCTGGAACTGCTTGACCAGCGCGTTGCGCGGCTCGACGAGGATCGAGACGAGGTCCTCGCGGGTCAGCTGATGCACGGCCGACATCACCGGCAGCCGGCCGATGAACTCGGGGATCAGGCCGTACTCGATCAGATCCTCGGGCAGGCACTGCTCGAAGACCTCACCCGTGTCGCGCTCGGCCTTGGCCTCGATCGCTGCCGCGAAGCCCACGCCTTTGTGCCCGATCCGCCGCTCGATGACCTTGTCGAGGTTGGCGAACGCGCCGCCGCAGATGAACAGCACGTTGGTCGTGTCGATCGTCAGGAACTCCTGGTGGGGATGCTTGCGTCCCCCCTGGGGCGGCACCGAGGCCTGGGTGCCCTCGAGGATCTTCAGCAGCGCCTGCTGGACGCCCTCGCCGGACACGTCCCGCGTGATCGACGGGTTGTCGGCCTTGCGCGCGATCTTGTCGACCTCGTCGATGTAGATGATCCCCGTCTCGGCCTTCTTGACGTCGTAGTCGGCGGCCTGAATCAGCTTG
>Ga0182024_10012465_pt1 | contig 16816 bp, 17 predicted proteins | sample P32metaG_FD_120480 | JGI IMG/M metagenome (GOLD analysis project Ga0182024, IMG submission 120480) | Permafrost microbial communities from Stordalen Mire, Sweden - P3-2 metaG (Illumina Assembly) | ecosystem: Environmental > Terrestrial > Soil > Wetlands > Permafrost | place: Sweden: Stordalen... | reverse complement strand
TTACTCATCCGAATTACTGACTTATCGCGTGCGTCAATTGTGATCGCTTCATTTCGTGATCGCCTTTTCGCGTGATCGCATTCCTGTGCTCAATCGTTCGGCGAATCCACATTATCGGGCTCCGGGGGCGCTGCCCAATTATCGCCATGGGTATCACCGGACGATTCGGCTTGAGCGGCAGAGCCGTTCGGGCTGGTACTACCTGCATCAGCCGGGGCCGCGCCGTCCACCGAACTCGGGCGCGTCCCACTCGCCGAAGCCGGAATCGTACTGCCAGCCGAAGTATGGAAGGGGCAGATCTGGGTCGGCGCCATCTCCTTCGGAAATACCCCCTCGATCGTCACCGGGCAATATGGTCCGGCGAGGTAACCGGTCAGCGGATCGACGTTGGCGATTACCACTCCGGGCGGTACTCCGAAATCGAGTGCCGGTCGTGGTGCGGTTGCCGCTTTCATGAATGCGGTCCACGCCGGTAGCGACGCTTCAGCCCCGGTAAGTCCCAGCGCGTCCTTCTGATCGAAGCCGGTCCACACGACCGCCAGCAGATTTGGCGTGAAGCCGGCGAACCATGCGTCCTTGGAATCGTTGGTGGTGCCGGTCTTGCCCGCGGCGGGCCTGGTGAAGCCAAGTTTGCGCGCACCCTCGCCGGTGCCATGATTCATCACCCGCTCGAGCATGAAGTCCATGGTGTAGGCGAGCCCCGGCGAGAGCACTTGCTCGGGCTTGAGCTCATGGCCTTCGATGACCTGGTTCTTCTGATTGACGACCGCAGTGACCGCATAGAGCGGCGTGTCGAGGCCCTCGTTGGCCATGATCGTGTAGGCGTTGGCGACCTGCATCGGTGTGACCTCGATTCCGCCCAGCACGATTGAGGGGTACGCCGGCAAGTCGCCGAAGCCGAGCTTCAACGCCATCGCGCGCACGCGATCCAGTCCAATCGCATTGGCCAGTCGCGAGGTGGCCGAATTCAGCGACTCCTCGAGAGCAAATTCCAAAGTGACGCGGCCGAAATAGCGATCCTTGAAATTCTTCGGCGTCCAGCTCGTGTCGCCGATTTGCCAGGTGAAGGGCGTGTCCTCGATGTAGGTGGTGGGCAGGAAATGATTCGGGCCGCCTTCCAAGGTCTCCTGCAACGCCGCCAGGTAGGTCACCGGCTTGAACGCCGAGCCGGGCTGACGCCTGGATTGTGTCACCCGGTTGAATTGCGATTCACGGTAGTCGCGCCCTCCGGTCATTGCGCGAATTTTCCCGGTCTGCGGTTCGATCGCGACCAGGCATGACTGCAGCTCCTCGTTCCTTTCCATGCGCCGCAGCGACCGATGTTGCGCGGCCAACCGGATGAGGTTGTCATCCACCGCGCGGTCGGCCTCCTTCTGCATGTGGACGTCAAGCGTGGTGAAGATGCGCAGGCCCTCGCCCGTCAGCACCGATGGCGGATAGCGCTCAGCGAGCTCGTGCTTAACGTAATCGACAAAGTACGGCGCGTCGTTGGTCTCGACGAACGGCTCGCGCGCGCGGATCGGCGCGGTCACTGCCAAGTCGTAGGCGGCCTTGCTGACGTAGCCGTCCTGCAGCATCGACGCGAGCACCTCGTTGCGCCGCTGGCGCGCGGTGTCCGCATGGCGAATTGGATTGTAGCGATTGGGCGATCGGATCATTCCCGCGATCGTCGCCATCTCGGCAATCGTCAGATCGCGCGGCTCCTTCGAAAAGAAAAATTCCGACGCCTCCCAGATCCCGTAGATACCCTCCTGCCCGCGCTGCCCAAGGTAGATATCGTTGATGTAGTTCTCCAGAATCTCGTCCTTGGAATACTGCCGCTCCGCGATATAGGCCATCAGCGCTTCCTTGACCTTGCGATGCCAATCGCGCTTGCTGGTCAGGAAAAAATTCTTCATCAATTGCTGCGTCAGGGTCGATCCGCCTTGCACCAGGTGTCCGGTGCTGAAATCGATCCAGCCGGCCTTCATTGTGCGCATCACGTCGATCCCGTGATGTTCGTAAAAGCGATGGTCCTCGGCGGCCAGAATCGCATCCACGAACGCCGGCGGGATATCGGTCAGCGGCACCAGGCGGCGCTGCTCCCAATCACCCTGGAAGATCGCGCCAAGCATTTCCGGCTCCAGCTCGATCGAGTATACCGGCTCGTGCGAGACCCCGTCGTCGATCGACGTGATAGTGCCGTCGCGCGCTATCGTGAGCCCGACCAGTTCGCCGCCGAAGTCCTTGAACGGATAAGGAAAGCTGTGCAGGAAGATCAACAACTTGCCGTGCTTCTGATCGTAATAGTAGATGCCCCGCGCGTTCACCTCTGCGGGTGCGTCCGTCCGATGATAATTGAGCCGCGCAATGCGCTCGAAGAAACCGATGTCGCCCAGACGCTGCCCCGGATAGATCGTCACCGAGTCCGAGTAGATGCGCGATGGAATGGTCCAGCGCTTGCCCGAAAAACGCGCGATTACCTCCTGTTGGAGGGCGCTGTAATAGCTCATGAACGAATAGATCGCCGGCGCGATCGCGAACAATGCGATCGCGCTCAGGCCCAGCAGGCCTATCTTCATCCCTCGCTTAAACGGCATCGTTTATCGCATCAGTCTATCGGATTGTTCGCGCATCAGCCGCAGGGCCGCGCGCGTCCGGCGCGCGCACTTATCCATCACGGCGTACTGTAACGAAGATCGTGCCGCGATGGCGCTTGACCAGCAGTAGCGTGACTTTTTCGCGCGCGGTCCGATCGATCGCGCGTTGCCAGCCGCGGAGGTCCTTCACCGGTTGCTGATCGACCTCCATGATCACGTCACGCGCGCGCAATCCTGCCGCGGCCCCGGGGGTGCCCGGCGCGACCGTCGTCACGATCACGCCAGCGGTTTGCGCAAGGTCGAGCAGATGAGCCATCGCGGTACCGATCGGCTTAACCGTCAGTCCCAGTGCTATCGGCGGTAGCGCGCCGCCCTCGGCGCGGCCGGTCCCGGCCGCCGCCAGATCTTCCTCGCGCGAGGCCGTTATCACGATCGGAAGGTCGCGCCGGACGCGGTTGCGAATCACCGTGACCGTGCCGCTATGGCCCACCGGCACGCCACCAACCATCAACGGCAACTCCTGCGCTTGGTCAATCTCGTGATGGTCAAATTGAACGATGATATCGCCCTTTCTGAGTCCTGCGGTCTGGGCCGGCCCGTTGCCGATCACTACCGCCACCATTGCGCCGCGCGGCAGACCGAGCCCCGCCGCAAACGCCTGCGCCTCCGAGACTGGTTGAACATATACGCCGAGCCAGCCCCGCACGACCCGGCCCCTGCTGCGCAGTTGCGGCAACTCCTCCTTCACCAGATTGATCGGAACCGCGAAGCCGATACCCATGCTCGATCCCGTTTGCGTATAAATCGCCGTATTGACGCCGACCACCGCGCCGCGCCGATCGATTAGGGGGCCGCCCGAATTGCCCGGATTGATTGATGCATCGGTCTGAATGAAATTATCATAGTTGCCCGGAATGAAACGGCCCTTGCCGCTGACGATTCCGGCGGTCACCGAATGATCGAAGCCAAAAGGATTGCCGATCGCAATAACCCATTCTCCCACCCGCAAGCCGTCGGAGTCGCCCAATGGCGCCATCGGCAAATGGCCTGCCGCGTCGATCTTGATCAGCGCGATATCGGTCTTGGCATCGCGTCCAATCACGCGGGCTCTGAACATCCGATCGTCCTGCAGTTTCACGACGATCCGCTGCGCATTCTCGACTACGTGGGCGTTGGTCAGAATGTACCCGTACTCGTTGATGATAAAGCCGGATCCGAGGCTGGTCGGATGCAGTGAATCGTAACGCTCGAACGGCTGTATGAATTGATCGAGCGGGTCCTCGCCGCCCTCGGCCTCCGGCGGCGTTTCAGCGTTCCGAAGGTTGTTCTGTTCGGTTGCTACATTGACCACAGCCGGCGACAGCCGTGCCGCCAGGTCGACGAAATCAGGCAGCGTTTCGACTTTGCTTGGATGCGCGACGGCGGCCGGGACCTCGCTCCACAAGCGATCGGACTGCGCCGGGCGATCGGCTTGCGCGGATGCCGCGAGCGGAAATACCGCCGCCGCGGTCGCCGCAATCAAAACGATTCGCGCGATCACCTTAATCGATCCAAGCAGGGAGAGTCGTTGCGATAAGTGCCCGCGCAAGATCGATCGGGACGCGCCGTCGCGGGCTTCGCTAGCGTTACTGAAGGAGCAGGGAAGGTCTCCTCACATCGCTCGTGCTCGCCGTTCCCGCATGACTTAGCCGCCCACCTGAGCATCGCGAGCAGTCCAAAAAGTCAGATCAAGACTGTTGGGCCGCTCGTCAATCGATTATAAAATCAGCGCGTCACCCGCGCCCTCTCAACGTATTTCATCCGCAACTCGTAGAGCATCGACTTGACCAGTTGCGCCTCTTCGCGATCCAGATTGCCGCGCGTCTTCTGCTCCAGCATTCCGATGATATCGATTAACTGCTGCGCCCCCACCAAATCACGCTCCGGCTTCCCGGTTTGCGGGTCGGGGATATCGCCCAGCAGCATCAGCGCCTGCGTGGACAATCCCACCAGGAACGTGCCGAAGGTCATCTCGGCAGTAGCCCCGCCATGCCCATAAGGGTCGTGAGGCTCGCCATGCGCATGCTCGTGCGGATGTTCGTGCGAATGCTGCGCCTGGCCGAGGTCCCCGGCATGCTGGTCATCATGCGCCTGCGGATCGTCCTGCGTCGCAGCCTCCGCGGTGGACTCCACAATTATTCGCGCTTCGCCCGTGGAACTGGCGGGCGACGGCTCCATCGGGGCCGCCGCTTCCTTCTCTTCGCTCCCACGGAACTCCGGTTTCAGATCGCCCTCGGACGAAAACCGCCGGCGATCGTTAACCGTAAAGGCTTTGGGCTTTTCTTCTTCGCGTTCCATCGTTACCTACCCGCTATGCGCCATCTGCTCGAGGCGGCGAATCCGTTCCTCGATCGGAGGATGGGTCGAAAAGAGCCGAGTCATGCCCTCGGCGCTCAATGGATTGACGATAAACATATGCGCCGTAGCCGGCGTCGCGTCCTGCATCGGGATTCGCTCGTTCGCCGCTTCGAGCTTGCGCAGGGCGTTAGCCAGCAATAACGGATTGTGCGTCAGATGCGCTCCGCTGGCGTCGGCCTGGTACTCGCGCGTGCGCGAAATCGCGAGCTGAATCATAGTCGCCGCTAACGGTGCGAGGATCGCCATCGCCAGTAGTTCAATAAGACCGCCGCCGCGACTGTTGTCGTCGCGTCCGCCAAAGCCGCCCAACAGCGCGCCCCATCGCGCCATCGTTCCAATCATCATCACGACGCCGGCCAGCGTCGCCGCGATCGAACTGATCAGGATATCGCGATTGAGCACGTGCGATAGCTCATGCCCGATTACGCCCTTGAGCTCCTCGCGCGTGCAGATGCGCATGATCCCGCGCGTCACTGCTACCGCCGCATGCTTGGGGTTGCGCCCGGTGGCAAACGCGTTGGGCGTGTCGCTATCGATCAGGTATAGCCGCGGCATCGGGATATTCGCCGAATTGGCCAACTCGTTGACGATCGCATAGAGGTCCGGCGCACTGGTCGCATCGAGCGGTTTCGCCCCATACGCCCGCAGGACCATCTTGTCGGAGAACCAGTAGCTAAAGAAGTTCATCCCAATGGCAAAAACAAACGCGATTTCCAGGCCGCCGCGGCCGCCCAACATCCCGCCAATCAACATTATAAGGCCGGTTAACGCCGCCAATAGTAACGTAGTCTTGAAAACACTCGACATTGCTTAACTCTCGATCGTTGCTGCAATAGTTACAGGGGACCACTCGCGCGCAGTGCAAATTCCCTCTCAACCCAAAGCCGATGAGCCTCTGATGCTAATTTTAGTCTATCAGACCTCATCCTCAGATTTTGCACTCTTTATCATAATCATTCTAATCATCGCCCGGCGGACGGGAACCGCCCCTAAATTATTCGTTCGAAACCGCTCGGTCCGCTATCTCGCGGCGCGAAGACTCCGGGTTCCGAACGCCGCCGCCCGACGGATGACCATGGAACTGGGGCAGCGCACGTTGCGTTGCAAGACCCCCTCCGTTGTAGGGCACGATAAATCAATAGAAAGGCCGGCGGCATGACGACGAAGTGCAATCTCATTATTCTTACCGGTGATTCAGCGCCAGTAAGACCACCCTGGTAAGGGCGCTGTAAGGACCTTCTCGTAAATTACTCATGCCCTAGCAGGCTCGCGCTTGGGATAGCCACTATGTCCGAAATCGAAATCAAAGCCTTGAGCGCGTCACCGAAGATTTGCGAAATGCTGACCGAGATTCTGATAGAGGTGGTCGAGAACGGAGGATCGGTCAGTTTCATGCATCCGCTGGCGCCGAAAACGGCAGGAGCGTTCTGGGATCAAGCGCTGGCGGCGGCAGGCCGGGACGAACGGATTGTTCTGGGTGCTTGGGATGGCGAGGTCCTGGCCGGGACAGTGACCCTGCTGCTCGATTGTCCGCCCAACCAGCCGCACCGGGCCGAAATCGCCAAGTTGATGACCCGTGTGAGCCATCGGGGCCGAGGCGTAGCGGCAGCCTTGATGCGAGCGGCCGAGAGCCGAGCCGTGGAGCGCACGCGCACACTTTTGGTGCTGGACACCGCCGTCGAGGGTGGGGCGTCAGGGCTGTATGAGAAGCTGGGTTTCGTCCTGGCTGGAATAATCCCAGACTATGCGTTGAAGCCACACGGAGGCCTGACCGGGACCATGATCTATTGGAAGCGAATAGGAGGGCAATCAGAAAATATGGACTCCGACCCTTGAAACGTTCCTCGATCCACTCTGCGATCAACACACTAGAGGCTTGCCTTTGCTGCTACCAACGGCGGAACTACAAGTACCTCTGTACCCATTCAGGATGGGCTCGGCTCCAAGGCGAGCGCTTTCACGCGAGCCTATGATGCGATGATTTCGAGCAGCGCCGCCTCGACCTCCTGCGTCGTGAGCGTGCTCAGCGGCTCACGCCGGATAACCGTCGTGCGACCGAGCGGACGCCAACGCATCGGGTCGGTCGGCCCAAAGATCGCTAGCCCCGGCGCCCCAGCCGCCGCCGCCAGATGCGATACCCCCGAATCGTTGCCGACGAAACACCGCGCCAGCCGCGCCAGTGCCGCCACTTCCGCCAGTTCCAGGTTCGCGATCACTCGTGGACCAATAGCGGCCGGATTATCGGTCCGGTTGTCGGCTCCGTCTGCGGTCCCGTTGGCGGCCACGCAAGCGCCCTCGTCGCTGGTCCAATAATTGGTCCAATAATTGGTGAAGACCGTTCCGAGTTCCACCTCTGCCGGCCCGAGGAGGACAAGCGATCGGATGCGTGGATCGAGCGACGCCGCCAGGGCAGCAAAATTCTCGGCTGGCCAGTTCTTCGCGAGACTGCCGCTGCCAGGTAATACCAACACGTACTTGCCAACTTCGAGGCCGAGACTAGCCAGGCGCTCCCGTGCCGAATTGAGCTCCTCGCGAGAGAGCTCGAACGAGCAATCCAGTGCGGCCGCACCTTCACCGCCGATTTCCTCGCCGCTGTCTGTTTTCATCGCCATATCGGCCTGTTCATCGAGTTGGCGCAAGTAGGCCGCCGCGATATGTCCGTCGCCCGGCGGACGGAAAGGAAAGTAGCTCGCGTGGCCGCCGCTGGCCGCATCGAGCGCGGCGCGGAAATCTTCATTATCGGCGGCAAAGAATGAGTAAACGTGAGCATACGAGCCAAAAAAAGTCCGCGCTTCGGCCGCGATCGGGCCGGCGCCCGCAGCGAACAATTGGGCGACTTCGCGCCGGTCGATTGAATGTCCTTGTGAATCGCTGCGCGAATGGCCTTGGAGACTGCCGAGCCGACCCCTCGCAAAGGCTGCGAGTTCGGCTCGCGCCATCAGTTCGAGCGCGCTGTCCGGATGGCGCCGCGCAATCGCGCGTAGCGTCGGAATTAAGCATATCAGGTCGCCCAGCGCTCCCGGGAAAATCACCAGAATCGATTGCGAAAGGTTTGATCCCGAAAGATCCGATCGCGAGGGGTTCGTTTCGAGAATGGCAGTCGCCGTCGGCATCACCTTGATTCTAGCAGCGCCGCAGCGGCAATTCCGCGCCTCTTCTCATATCCGCCAGCTCCTTTGACGCACGGAGTCCTGCGGCATTCGCATAATTAAATCGAAAACCGCTAAAATAACCGCATGCCGACCAGCGTTGCACGCTCGCCATTGGAGCTCATTGGCCATACGCCAGTAGTCCGTCTCAACCGCATCCCCGGCAAAGACGACGCCGAGATCTGGGCCAAGCTGGAGAACTACAACCCCGGTGGCAGCGTCAAGGACCGCATCTGCCTCGCGATGATCGAACGGGCGGAAGGCGAGGGCCGGATCAAGCCGGGCGACACTATCGTCGAGCCAACTTCGGGCAATACCGGCATCGGGCTGGCGCTGGTGTGCGCGGTTAAGGGTTATAAGCTGACCTTGACGATGCCCGATACCATGAGTGAGGAGCGGCGCTCGCTGCTGGCGGCCTACGGCGCCAAGCTCGTTCTCACACCCGACACTCGCGGTATGCATGGCGCGATCGCCAAGGCCGAGGAATTGGTGCGTAACAATCCGGGCTATTACATGCCGCAGCAGTTCAGCAATCCGGCCAATCCGGAGATCCATTACCGGACCACCGGGCCGGAACTGATCGAGCAGCTCGATCATATCGACGCGTTCGTCGCCGGGGTCGGGACGGGCGGAACGATCAGCGGCACGGGACGCTATCTACGAGAAAAACTGGCCAACCGGCCCCTGATCGTCGCGGTGGAGCCAAAGAATTCACCCGTGCTTGAAGGCGGCGAGCCGGGCTTCCACAAGATCCAGGGAATCGGCGCCGGCTTTATCCCCGCGAACCTCGACACGACAGTTTACGACGAAGTAATTGCGGTCAGCGACGAGGATGCGACCATTTTCTCGCGGCGAATCGCGCGCGAAGAGGGCCTGCTGGTCGGAATATCCTCGGGTGCGAACTGTTGTGCGGCGCTGCAGATCGCCCGGCGGATCGGCCGCGGCAAAATCGTCGCGGTGGTCTTCTGCGACACCGGCGAGCGCTATCTGACAACCGATCTGTTCCAGGCCGAGGGCATCTGAATTTGTAATTGACGACCGCCGCTGCGTTCTATAGCGGGGCGCGTTCCACCCCTTTTGCAACCCGGCTACCGGCGGCGGGTCGTTCAAGCAACCCACTCGGAGTAGCCAAATGGCTGTGTTGGTATAATGGATTCACTCGAAGCAAAACTCGAAGTCATGCGCGGGCTGTTCCGTCCGATGCGATCCGTGATGGTCGCATTTTCGGGCGGCGTCGATTCGACTTTCGTGCTCAAGGCCGCCCATGACACGATTGGCGGCCGGGTGCTCGCGCTCACTACCACGTCGCCGACGATGCCCGACGACGATCGGCTCTCGGCGCTCGAAATGGCGCGATTGATCGGTGCAAGACATATTGTAGTAGAATCCAACGAACTGGAGATTCCGGGCTACGCGCGTAATCCGATCGATCGCTGCTATCTGTGCAAGCACAACCTCTTCACGGTCTGCGAAGCCAAGGCGCGTGAACTCGAGATCGATGAAATCGTCGATGGGCTTAATCTCGACGACCTCCATGATTACCGCCCCGGGATCAAGGCGGCGTCGGAGAAGCGCGTGCGCCATCCGCTGGTCGAGGCCGAAATGTCGAAGGCCGACATTCGCGAGCTGTCGCGGGCGATGGGACTGCCGACTTGGGACCGGCCGGCTTCGCCCTGCCTCTCGTCGCGTTTTCCCTACGGCACTCTGATCACGCCTGAGGGTTTACGGATGGTCGAGCAGGGCGAACGCCTGCTCCATTCGATGGGCTTTCGGGTCGCGCGCGTGCGCTATCATGGTGTGGTCGCGCGGCTTGAAGTCGAAGCGGACGAGATTGCGCAGCTGATGGAGCCGGCCACGCGTGCGCGGGTCGATCACGAATTGAAGCAATTGGGTTTTCGCTTCGTGACCGTCGATTTGAAGGGCTTTCGATCGGGCTCGCTCAACGAGGGCCTCGCCACTCCCGCAACTCCGCCCGGCACCCACTAACGGTATTCCATGCGGGCGTGGACCACACGACCGTCAAAAAAGAAACCGATGCCACTCGACCATTACATCTCGCAGGTACATCTAAAAAAGTTTTATTCGCCAGTTCTCGATGACCAAATGTATGCCATACGGAAGAGCGACTTGAAGTCGTTTACTCCCCATTCAAAAGATGTCTGCAGAATAAACGATGGCAGCACGAATTCGTATCTGAAAGAGGATCGATCAATCGAGGAATTTCTGAAAGAAATCGAGCCGAAATACAACACTGCTCTCGAAAAGTTAGTTAAAGACGAAATCGACAACGAGTGCATTTACACAATCGCCGGATTCGCTGCTTACGTCATTTGTTGTTCCCCGGCAGGCATGCGCATCAAATCAGGGCATCTGAAGAGCATCGTCGAGACCGAGGCCGCGATCCTTGAACGAAAAGGGCTTCTCCCGTCGCCGCCCAAAACGCTTGGGGCCGAAAACGTGGTAGAGCTTCTCCGGACAGGAGTCTTAGGAGTCGAGATAGATCCGAAATTTCCGCAAGCGTTCGGCATCAGCTCAATTCGGCGACAAGTCGCGATCTTTGGAAATTTCAAGTGGGATATTTTGATTAACGACTTGGACCACAGTTCTTTCTTTACAAGCGATTTTCCCATAGCCGTCGAGGAGACGAAGGACCCGCGTATAGTTAACCGAATCGTGCCGCTCGCGCCAAATTTGGCCATTCGGATCAGACCTGACCTCGCTCTTGATATGGGGCGCGCGGACTTCTCGTTTGCGAATTTCGGCTGCCGCAGGAAAAATGTCGGCTACAAGGAGACTGTGGAAATCAATCGGATGGTTGTGCACTGCGCCGAAAACACTGTGTTTTCCCGCGATGGACCTGCATGGGTGCAAAAATTTGTTGCGAGGAATCGGCATTATCGCATCGAACCGAACACCTGCAAGCTACCTAGGGGAAACGGTTTCGTCCTATTTTTTACAGAGAGAGTTGCAAAGGTTGCGTCTCCGTCGGAAGCGCGCTCCAACGACATTAGTTAGTAAGTAGCGGGAGGCCGCTCTTTTGAGTCAGGATTGTCAATTGGTCGACACATTGTATGAGCGTCACATTAACACTGCGAACGAGTAGGTCGAGGCTTTCGAGCGTCCCGCGTACATCCGCAAGTTCCTGCCTCAGAATCGCGATTTCTTCCAGTAGAATCTCACTGTTATCTGGCATCTGATCTTTTGCCTCCAGTAAAACTCGAACCGCGAGTATGCGGCCTTATGATCATGACCGGCAACCGTTGTGGGACGCAACTGCCGCAACCCGCTTGGCGAGCCCATTGGGAGGTCACGCTAGCTGAACGTCAGCAAAGCGTTCGACAGAGTAAGAAGAATCCAGCCGCGTCGTTAAGGATTAGAGGCGGCGAGGAGATTGGCGAGCCGCAGGTCCTCGGCGGTCGTGATTTTGAAATTCAAAGGGGAGCCATCGACGACCGCGACGCTCGCACCGAGACGTTCGACCAGGTCGGCGTCATCGGTGGCGACGATCCGATCGAGTGCGGCGCGCTCGTGCGCGCTTATGAGCAGATCGCGGCGAAAGGCTTGCGGAGTCTGCGCCTGCCATAGATTAGCGCGGGCGACCGTCGCGACGATCATGCGGTCGTCGCCGACCCGTTTGAGCGTATCGGCCAGCGGCGTCGCCGCGATCGCAGCGCCGACGCGCTCCGCCGCCGCCAGCGCCGCGGCGAACATCCCCGGGGTTGCGAACGGACGAGCGGCGTCGTGAACGATTACCATCTCGGTCTCGGTGCTGGTCAGCTCGAGCGCTATCCTGACCGAGTCCTGCCGCTCTACGCCGCCCGGCGTGAGCTTCACCGGGATTTCGAGGGCGGCGGCACGCACTTGCGCGCGCGCTTGTGACTCCATACCGAATGGTACGGCGATGATCACCTCTTCGATTTCCGGCACGGCTGCGATAGTCCGCATCGAATACCAGAGCAGCGATCGCCCGTGGAGTTCGACGAATGCCTTGGATATCTCGAAGCCGAGGCGCGTGCCGCTGCCGGCGGCGACAATGATTGCGGAGGCTTTTATCGCTTCACCTATTTATCCTATTTATCATCTTTATCATCGGCCGCACGTCGATTCATCGATTCTGCGAGTTTGCCGCCCGACGCGGCGAATTCAAGCGCAGGCAACGGAATCATGGGCGGGGCGGCGAGATCGTCAGATTGGATTGCGAGTCGGTCGAGCCAGCCGGTGGTTGTCGCGAATTCGCGTCGCTCGAAAAAAAGGGGCCCGACCTCAGGCATCCGCCCTGATCTGGCCCCTTTCGCAAGATTGCTTAGTGTAACCGTCCCCTAGTTGGCGAACATGGTCTTTATCTCCTCCATGATCTTTTCCTCGGGATGAGCCTTCGCAATGGAGAGTTCCTTGACGAGTAGGCTACGCGCCGTATCGAGCATTTTGCGCTCACCGAACGAAAGTTCCTTGTCGCCCTTGAGCACCAGCAGGTCACGCAGGACCTTGGCAATTTCGAGCGGCGAACCGGTCTTGATCTTTTCGGTATACTCGCGATAGCGGCGGTTCCAGGTCTGCGAATCGCCCTCGACCTTACGCTCGCGTAGAATCTTGTAAATCTTCGTAACCATGTCTTTGCCAATGACGCGGCGCAAGCCCACCGCCTCGACATTTTCGGTCGGAATCATGATCGTCATCTTTTCCGTGCCAAGGATGCGCAGCATGTAAAAGCGACGCTCGGACCCCGAGATGACCTTGCTCTGGATGTCTTCGATAACTGCGACTCCATGAGCAGGATAAACAACCTTCTCACCCTTCTTGAACGACAGATTCATTTGTGATGGCGTTTCGTTGCGGGCCTCCAATTTCGGAGCGAAGTCGTGATTAAGGACTCGATAACGCTTCCGATTAGCCCGAACTGCCTCACAATTATTACATAAAATTGGATTGTTTGTAACCTTTTGTTTACCAATTTTTATAGAACTTCGTTTGAATAATGTTGCGAGCGCCTACCCGAGCTTCAGTTCCATTACGATGGCGTCTTCACCGCGACCGTAATAATTTCGTCTCAAACGGCGTTCTTCGAAATTGAGCTTGCGGTACAGGCTGCGTGCCGCGAGGTTCGAGCGCCTCACCTCGAGCGTGACGACCTGGGCCTTGCGGGCTTTCGCTTCGGTCAGCGCATTATCCATCAACTGATCGGCGATACCTTTGCGGCGCATCCGCGGATGCACTGCGATGTTCAGGATGTGGCATTCGTCGACTACCAGCCATCGGCACAGGAACCCCATCAGCCGCTCGTCGCCGCCGCTGCAGGCGCAGTTGCTGGCAACAATCAGGCGCGAGAAAGGCAACGACAGCTCGCGTACGAAGGAGTCAAGGCTCCAAGGTTCGTCGAAGGCGAGCCGTTCGATTTCGATGATTCCAGGGAGATCGCGCCTGGTCGCATCGCGGACTTTCATCGGCAACTCTGGCGCATCAAGGTCGCTGGCGCGGGAGGGTCGCGGATGATCCGGGATCGCGATCTTTCCCGCCTGATGTTCCGTGCGCGGTTGTCACCAGGATGCTGCAGCCTTGGGACTGTCGTAGCAACCGAATTATGGGGGTCATTTCCGCGAAGGATAGTACGGTTCTGCTAGTCGCTGATTATTCGTTGCGGCCTTAGTCGTATCACGGTAACCGCGAAACCGGCCTTCCTGGAGTGCAGCCGTTGGTTGAAGTCGCGGCCTGAGAACGATCATTGCGGGCCAGTTTTCAATTTCAACCCATAGTTTTGGAAAGCGCCAGGAAGTAGCAGCGATGGTTGGCATGAGCTTGCGTCCCTCAAATCGATTTGCCACTATGACAAGGTTTCCTGAAGTCTAAGCTCATACCCTGAATAGTGATAGCGGTGGAGTCCGATGGCTGGACTGGAATTAGAGGAGGTGCGTTAGTGAAGAATCTGGTGAAATCGATCGTGGTCGTTATGTTGGTGGCGTTCGCGGCTGCTTGCGCGGACAGCTCCGCGATCACCACGTCGAGGCAAAAGGCAGAATCGGACGCGAGCAGCGCGAGTGCGGCGGCGCAAAGCGCTGAGGCGGCGGCCCAGCAGGCTCAGGCTGCGGCCCAAAAGGCTGATGCAGGCGCACAGGATGCGGCGGATTCCTCGCGCCGGGCCAACGACGCGGTCGCGCGTCTCGAAGCAGGATTTTCAAGTTCGGTTACGAAGTAAGAATCAGCGAAACGAGTATCTCGGCGCGGTGGGTGGCGCGGACGCTTCCCGCCGCGCCTGCGTTTTCAGGAGAGGTAAGGTCAAGAGTCCAACGCAAAAGAAGAGAATTTCCGCGTAAGACGAGGGCTTTGCGGAAGACGAAAATATGATCGACCCGACCCCGTGCATGGTGCCGGTCTCGCAGATCCGATCAATGCCGAGTACGATCTCAGGGCTTATCGGGAACCGCAGCTTGTAGTTCGAGGCGCGCGTGCTCACGCGCCGATCGTCCCGTTCGACCTTCTGCTCCAACTCGCGGAATTCAGTGACGGTCAGACCCTGCTTAGCGGCGGCCGCATCGACCGTCAAACTGTGATCGCGCTGCATATCCTTATATACGGCGACGTACTTTTCGACTTGATCGGACGGAACTTCGGAGTCGGTATCGGCGCCGCTGTCCTGGACGAGCCTGAGTGCGGACCGAGATGCGGCGTGAGAATGGCCGCTGCAATGGAGATCGGCGGCGAAACCGGCGCTGACGCGGGCCGGGACGATCGCCACGACGATCGCAATCGCCGCGGCCAAGGTAGCATAAAGTGTCAGGCGCGGCAGGCGGTAGCTGTACACGGTGAGCATTAACCTCGGCGGCTATTCTAACACCTGAAGAGCTTGTCCGACACTTGGGGAGAATCGGAAAAGGTAGCGGCATACTATTGCATTGTGCTGCTCGATGCTTAAGTTCAGACCGGCTCGTCCGCAAGAGCGCGCTCTTGCGGCCCGCTTAACGACCGAAAATTTTTGGATGGAGATAGCGCTCAATGCCAGCGAAGGTGGTTGAACTTCACGAACGCGCCCGTGCCGGAATCGTCAGGGGCGTGACCTTGGTGGCGGAAGCCGCCCGCGTAACGCTAGGACCCCGGGGCCGCAATGTCCTGATCGAGAAGAGCTTCGGCGCGCCGCTCGTGACCAAGGACGGCGTCACGGTGGTCAAGGAAATTGAACTCGATGACCGCTTCGAGAATATCGGCGCCAAGCTGATTCGCGAAGTCGCACAAAAGACTAACGACGTGGCCGGCGACGGCACCACTACCGCGACCCTGCTGGCGCGAGCGATCGTGCGCGAAGGGATCAAGCTGCTCGCCGCGGGAATTCCCGCGATGGAGCTCAAGCGGGGAATCGACGCAGCAGTAAAAGCGGCGGTCGGGTCAATTAAAGATATGTCGCGGCCGATCAAGGATCACACCCGGATGGAGCAGGTCGCCACGATCGCGTCTAACGGCGATACCGAGATCGGGACGATCCTGGCCGACGCCATGGATAAGGTCGGCAAGGAAGGTGTCATCACGGTGGAGGAGGCGCGTGGCCTCGACACCACGCTCGACCTGGTCGAGGGCATGCGCTTTGACCGCGGCTACCTTTCGCCGTACTTCATCACCAACCCCGAGCGCCTGACGGTCGAACTGGAAGAGCCGCTGCTGCTTTTTCATGAGAAGAAGATCTCGAATCTGCGCGAGCTGGTGCCGCTGCTCGAGCGCGTGGTGCAAGCCGGACGGCCGCTGCTGATTATCGCCGAGGATGTCGAGAGCGAGGCGCTCGCGACGCTGGTGGTGAACAAACTGCGTGGAACGCTCCGGGTGACGGCGGTGAAGGCGCCGGGATTCGGCGATCGGCGCAAGGAAAACATGCAGGATATGGCGATCCTGACGGGCGGCGAGGTAATCGCTGAAGAACTCGGAGGCAAACTCGAAAACGTCCAGCTAAACCAGCTCGGCAAATGCCGCCGCGTGATCATCGACAAGGACAATACAACTATCGTTGGCGGTACCGGCAAGAAGGCGGACATCAACGGACGCATCGAACAGATCCGCGCACAGATTACGGGCACGACTTCCGACTACGATCGCGAGAAGCTGCAGGAGCGCCTGGCAAAACTGACCGGCGGTGTCGCGGTGATTCGCGTGGGCGCCGCGACCGAAGTGGAACTCAAGGAAAAGAAGATGCGGGTGGACGACGCAGTCCATGCCGTGCGGGCAGCCGCGGAAGAGGGCGTCGTTGCCGGCGGCGGTGTCGCATTGGTCCGTGCAATCAAAGCGGTTGCGGCGCTCAAGCTCAACGAAGAGCAAAAGGCCGGGGCTCAAATGGTCGAACGTGCGATGTCGGAGCCGCTCAAGCAAATCGTGTTCAACGCGGGACTCGAGCCGTCAGTAGTCTTCAACCAGGTCGCCGAAGGCAGCGGCGATTATGGCTACAACGCTGCTACCGAGAAATACGAAGATCTGGTCAAGGCGGGCGTAATCGATCCGGCGAAGGTGGTTCGTACTGCGCTTGAGAACGCAGCCAGCGCAGCCTCGCTGTTATTGACTACCGAAGCTGCTATTGCCGAATTGCCGAGGAAAGCAATGCCCCCCGCGATGCCTCATGGTGGAGGAATGGGCGGCATGGGAGGAATGGGCGGCATGGGAGGAATGGGCGGCATGGGAGGTATGGGCGGCATGGGAGGAATGGGCGGTATGGGCGGCATG
>Ga0182024_10012464_pt1 | contig 16816 bp, 8 predicted proteins | sample P32metaG_FD_120480 | JGI IMG/M metagenome (GOLD analysis project Ga0182024, IMG submission 120480) | Permafrost microbial communities from Stordalen Mire, Sweden - P3-2 metaG (Illumina Assembly) | ecosystem: Environmental > Terrestrial > Soil > Wetlands > Permafrost | place: Sweden: Stordalen... | reverse complement strand
TGGCGGCTCTGGATAGTCCCGCTATATAGCGAACCCCCGCCCAAGTGGTGGAACTGGTAGACGCGCTGGATTCAAAATCCAGTACCGAAAGGTGTGTCGGTTCGATTCCGACCTTGGGCACCACTTATTATTCATTCGGCGCGGCGGATGTTGAGCTTTTACCTTGTCCACAGTCGGCCAAGCTCGACTTTCAAAACAAAAAACGTTTGATGTGTGACTGCTGGCATTGGTTTCAACGAGATGATGTGACCAACATTGCTGGGCTAAGGTGCGGCGCAGGGAAGATTCAGAACAAGTCGCCGCCGAAATGAAAGCCCCTGTTCCCCAGACCCCGGATGATGCCGTTCTGGTCGAGCGGGCCCACGCTCCAGGAGCGGGCGGCGCAAGAATATTTAGGGGCGATTGAAGAAAATCGCGCACCCGACGACTCTTACTACGCCGCTAGCGTGAACGAGCTTCCAACCGGCTTCATGCTTCAGACCGACCCGAGCCAATCCCGGCTATATTTTCATATCTCGCACTTGGCGGCGCTTTCCTGGGCCGCCCTAGCGCAGGAACGATTTAATCCATTCAACAGCACCCGCGCGTTGCCCAAAAATGCAGGGTAAGGCACCAATGGTGATCGAAGCAGACATCTGGCGCGCGGCGCACAAGATGATTGAGCTTTACGACACGGACGCGGGTTGGAGAGCTCGCCAACGCGCCGACCACTTATACGAGGAAGGCGATATTGACGGATTTCATGTCTGGGTCCGGATCGTCGAAGCGATCAAGCAGCTGCAGCAGATCGATCCAGCTGATAAGGATATGAGGCATTAGCGGATAGTGGGGGGCTCGCCCTCGGCCCACATCGGCCGAATGTCCGCTTTGCGCGCGGACATTCAGCCATGTGCGCTTCAAGGCGCTGGGGCTGCTTTAGCCAAATGTTTCCGGCGTTTCCGATTGGCCTCTGGCAAAAATAAGCAATAAAGAGCCCGATTTTGACCATTCTGGGACATTTACGGCATACTGCTGCAAGTTGTTGAATCACGACCATGCGAGGATGGCTGGAGTGGCTGGCAGTGACGATATTATTGCACGCGGCGAACGCCTCGCCCGCATGGTGTGGCAGCGGCTCGGTCTTTCACCAGCAATTCATCCGCATTCCGGGGATGTGCATTCCGGCTCGGGAATGGATCGTCTTTTGACGCCACCGCCCGTCTGGCGCCGCTATGCCCCTTACGCGGGTGGAGCGGTCATCCTGATCGGATTCGGCGTTTGGCTTCTTTGAGGGCAGGGCGGCAACGTTTATCGCGTCCCGCTTGACCAGCTGACCGTCGCGACGGTCAGCGAGGGACCGTTCGAGGATTTCGCCGCGGTCCAGGGCGCGGTGGCGCCGTTCCTTACCGATTATCTCACCGCCGATCAGGGCGGCACGGTGAAGAAAATCCTGGTGGAAGACGGCGTGATCGTGAAGACGGGCCAGCCCCTGATCGAGCTTTCCAATCCGGCGCTGGCGCTGCAGGAGGCGACGCAGGAAGTGGATGCCTCGCGGCAGATCAGCGATCTGCAGAACACCGAATTGCAACTCGAACAGACCAGCCTGCAATATCAGAAAGACGTGCTGGATACGGACTATCAGGTGGACAAGCTCAAGGACCAGCTCGCCCGCGACAAGATTTTGAATGACGGCGGCGCCATCGCGCCGGCCACTTATCAGCAGGAGCTGGCGCAATATGATTATGAGCTGAAGCTCAAGGACGCGATGGCCAGCTCGCACGCCACCGAACAGAAATTGCGCGACGAACAATTGAGCCAGCTCAGGGTCACGCTGGGGCGGCTGAACACCAACCTGGCGGCGGCGCGCGCCAGCCTGGATGCGCTGACCATCCGCGCCCCGATGGACGGGCAGTTGACGGCGCTGGACGCCGAGGCGGGCCAGTCCAAGGCGCCCGGCACCGTGCTGGGTCAGATCAATTCCCGCGACCGTTTCAAGCTGACGGCCCAGGTTGACGAATTTTATCTCAGCCGGGTGGCGCTGGGTCAGGAAGCGTTGCTTAACTTGGATGGCCGCGACTACACGGCGAAAGTCGCCAAAGTCTATCCCCAGGTAGCCAACGGCACTTTCAAGGTCGATCTGACCTTCGCCGGGCCAACGCCTGCGGGCATCCATAACGGCCAGGCGATCGATTTAAAGCTGGAACTGGGCGGCGCGGCCAGGGCGGTGATGCTGCCCAACGGGTCTTTCTATCAGGACACGGGCGGCAATTGGGTGTTTGTCCTGGCGCCGGACGGCCGTTCCGCGAGCCGCCGCAATGTGCGGCTGGGCCGGCGCAATCCCCAATATGTCGAAGTTGTGGACGGGTTGAAGCCGGGAGAGCGCGTCATCGTCTCCAGCTACCAGGCCTTTGAGAAGATGGATCGCGTGGAGTTCGAACAATCATCAGGCAGCAGCACCTGATCGGGAGGCAAGCGTGATCACCCTCAAGCATCTCAGCAAGGTCTATCGCACCACCGAGGTGGAAACCACGGCCTTGCGCGACATCAATCTTGCGGTCGAGCCGGGCGAGTTCGTGGCCGTGATGGGGCCGTCGGGCTGCGGCAAATCCACCTTTCTCAACATTGTCGGCATGTTGGATGCGCCCAGCAGCGGCGAATACTGGTTCGGCGCGGAAAACATTGCCGGCTATGACGAGGCCAAGCTTTCCGAGCTTCGCAAGAATTCAATCGGCTTCGTGTTCCAGAGCTACAATTTGATCGATGAGTTGAATGTTTCGGAAAATGTCGAACTGGCGCTGCTCTATCACCAGGATATTGGCCAAGGCGAACGCAAGCGCAGGACCGGCGAAGCCCTTGAGCGCATGAAAATCAGCCATCGCGCCCGCCACATGCCGCAGCAATTGTCGGGTGGCCAGCAGCAGCGCACCGCGATCGCGCGCGCCGTGGTGGCGCGGCCCAAGCTTATTCTCGCCGACGAGCCGACCGGCAATCTGGATACCGCCAATGGCGAGGAGGTTATGCAGCTTCTGACCAGCCTGAACAAGGAAGGCACGACCATTGTCATGGTCACCCACTCGCATTTCCACGCCGGATACGCCCATCGCATCGTCAACCTGCTCGATGGCGCCATCGTCACCGAAAACGTTAAGCAATTGGCCTGAAGGAGCGCGGCAATGATCCAGAACTACCTGGTCACAGCGTTGCGCAACTTCGCGCGGCACAAGCTTTACAGCTTTATCAATATCGCCGGGCTGGCGGTGGGGCTCGCCTGCGCGATTTTCATCATCCTCTACCTGAATGACGAGACCTCATACGACAAATGGATTCCCGACAGCCAGAATATCTATCGTATTGAATCGAAATTCTTTGCTCCAGGCGGCCAGCCCCGGTTTTTCTCCGTGGTGCCGTTTCCCGTGCCCGTCGCCATGCTGGCGCAGATTCCGCAAGTGGTGGCGGAGACACATCTGATTTCGGAAGACATGACGGCCAAGATTGGCGACCGGCTGTTTCCGGCCAGTATCGCGGTGGTCGATCCGAATTTCCTCCTGGTGATCAAGCTGCCTCTGGTGAAAGGCGATCCGGCGCGCGTGCTGGCGCAGCCGGATACGGTGGTGTTGTCGGAGACCACCGCCAAGAAATTCTTCGGTGAGGCTGATCCCATCGGCAAAACCGTGATTGTGGGCGACACCCATCCGCTTACCGTCACCGGGGTGCTGCGAGACCTGCCGCACAACAGTCAGTTGGCACTCCTCACCGACCTGATGATGCCCAATACCTCAAAGGCCGACACTATGGATCAGCGGGCAAAAGAGTCCTGGTTGAATGTCGAGGGCTGGGGTTATGTCAAATTCGCGCCGGGCGCCGACATAAGCAGCATGGGTCCAAAGCTTAAGGCCATCACCGACAAGGGCATTGACGCGAAAAAACAGCTAAACGTCAATATTCCCGGCAGTGATCTGCTCCACCTCTATCTCACACCCTTCCGCGACGCCCATCTCGCGGCCTTTGGCGAGACGGAGCCGGGCAACTGGGCCATGATCTACGGCTTTGCAGCCATCGCCGCCCTGATCCTCTTGATCGCTTGCTTCAATTTCATGAATCTGGCCACGGCGCGGGCGATGATACGGGCGCGCGAAGTCTCGCTGCGCAAGGTGATGGGCGCGACGCGGCGGCAGTTAATGGTGCAGTTCCTGGGCGAGTCGCTGATGACGGCGCTGATCGCGCTGATCTTGGCGCTGGTGCTGGTCAAGCTTTTGCTGCCGGCCTATGACTCGTTTCTGACCCGTCCCATTACCTTCAACTTGCTGGGCGACTGGCCGTTGAGCTTGGTGGCGCTGCTCATCGCGGTGGCGGCCGGTTTGATCGGGGGCATCTATCCGGCACTGATCCTGTCGGGCTTCCGGCCGGCAGCGACCCTGGGGACCAGCAATTCCGGCATGAGCGGTTCGGGCCTGCTGCGCTCAACGCTGGTTGTGCTGCAATTTGCCATTTCCATCGGGCTGGGCATCGCGACCCTCGTCGTGTTCGCACAAATTCATTACGCCCAGCAGGTGAATATCGGTTTTGACCGCCACAATCTGGTGGTAATTCCCGGCACCGCGCCGCTGACCCCCACGGCGCGCTACAGCATGCAGCAGACGCTGGCCGCCGATCCGGCGATCGCCGGCGTCGCCGCCTCCAACATGACGCCCTTCAGCGGCGGCATCCTGGTGACAGAATTCACAGTGCCAGGAAGCGGACAGCAATACACCATGCGCAACGTCAATATTGACCCCGATTTCGCGCGCGTATGGGGCATGAAGCTGCTGGCGGGGCGCAATTTTTCGCGAGCGCGGGGAGAGGATATTGTCCCCGCCGCCGACGCCATCGACGCCAATACCCACATCAATATCGTAATCACCGAAGCCGCGGCGCGGCAATTCGGCTTTACCCTGCAGGATGCCGTGGGAAAAACCATCATCGCTGCCTTTGGCGGCCCGGGCAAATCCGTGAGCGCCACTATTGTGGGGGTTGTGGGCGACACCAATTTCGACGGCATGCAGGCCGAGATGCAACCGGTTATTTTCTTTTACCGCCCGCAGGGCGTGGGGATTCTGTCAGTGCGGATAAAGCCGGGGCAGATGCAGCCGGCGCTGACGGCCATAGACCGAATCTGGCGCCAGTTCATTCCCACCCACACGATCCGCCGGGAATTCGAGGATGAGAGTTTCGACAAGCTCTTCGCGGCCGACGAAAAAGAGGGTGTGATATTCGGAATGTTTGTCGGCGTCGCCATATTCATCGCCTGCCTGGGCCTGTTCGGGCTTGCGGCCTTTACCGCCGAACGCCGCACCAAGGAAATCGGCATCCGTAAGGTTTTCGGCGCGCGGACGCGCGACATTGTGCGGCTGTTGTTATGGCAGTTCTCGATTCCGGTGTTGATCGCCAATGTCATCGCTTGGCCGGTGGCATGGTTCTACCTGCACCATTGGCTGCAGACCTATGCCTACCGGATCTCGCTCAATCCGCTTTATTTCCTGGCCGCCGGCGCCATCACACTGGCGATAGCCTGGGTCACGGTGATTGCCCATGCCATGCGGGTTGCCCGCGCCAATCCCGTTCACGCCTTGCGGTATGAGTGAAAGGCTTTCAAGCTCGCTGCGCCGTCATCGCGGCCTTAGCGTTTTTTCGCATGCGAGTTGCAAGCAATGATTGCCTTGACCAAGGCGGTGAATGTCCGCTTTGAGTCAAAAGCTGTCATTCAGGTCGGTTGACATAAAATTTGCCGCCCTGCGAGTTGTCTGAAATACTCAACCGTCTGCCTCTCAAGAAGCCGGGACAGGCTACCAAAATGTCACGATTGGGCTAAGCCAATTGTTTTTTGATAACCGTCGCGATTTCTGCATGTGCCTTGTTGAGTGCCACGGATGACCCGGTTGACCCGCTCAAGTAGGCCGCAATCAAAATTGGTGGGCGACCGGGAGGCCAAACTACGGCGTTGTCAACAGCAGCGCCATTTACACCCGTTCCGGTCTTATCCCCTTCAATCCAGCTGAGCGGAAGTCCCGCACGAAGTCGGTCGCGTCCTGTCTGACAAGCCTTCATCCAACCGACCAGAAGCCCGCGTGAATTGCTGGTCAAAGCATTGCCGATCAAGATCTTTTTCATCGTCTCAATGATTGCACGCGGCGTAGTAGTATCTCTGTCGTCACCTGGGATGTTGCTGTTAAGAGCCATTTCTATTCTGTCGAGGCGTGTTGTCGGATCGCCGAGCTGCCGTAGGTAATGAGTTACGCTTTGCGGGCCACCAATGAGCTTGAGAAGCAAGTTGGCAGCGGCATTGTCGCTCACTTCGACCGCGGCTGCACATAATGCTGACACGGGCAGACTGCCTTCACTGACGTGCGTTTTCGTCCGTGGCGAATTACCTAGGAGGTCTATTGAGGAAAAACGTACGCGGCGATTTAGGTTCAATTCGCCATGATCAATCCTGGAGAGCACCGCAGCAACCAGTGTCCATTTAAACGATGAGCACATCGCGAACCGCTCGTCCGCGTGATATGCAATGTGGTCACCGTCGCGAGTATCGAGCGCCGCGACCCCGATACGCCCACCGATTCTTCTTTCAATGTCCGCTAATTCGTCTGTTGCTCGGGCGGCGGCGCTGGAGGTCAACACAGAAGACATTGCTAGGCCGGTCGCGGTGCCCGCGATAACTGCCCGCCTAGTCAGATTAATGCGCCCGGACATAACAGCGCCCCCCGAATCCTCCGCACCGAGTTCTAGCATGAGTGCGTGCGAGCCGAATTGAGCGCCGAAAAGCAGCAAAAAACCGAGCTTTCGATAGTGTATTTTTGCTAAAATGCACTATCAGCGCCAAAACAAAGCAATCAAAACAATTGGTTACGGCGCATACGAAGCCGTCGACTTTTCACCGGTCCGGCGGATTTTGCTGCGCTCTGGGTGCGTTCAAGGTAGAGCAGTCTAACCGTTCACTAGTTATGGCAGATCGATACATAAGAATCTGCCGTTGTTTGAGAGCCTGGACTACGCCTAGATAAAAGAGCCTGGATCACGCCTAGATTGTATTAGTCGGGGAGGGCGCAATGAGCAAAATAGACACCCCTACCTACGGACAAGCTGGTGGCAGCGCCCTTTGTTTGCCGCCATTCATTACCGCTGGCAGCATCGCCAAGAAGCTAGGTTGGGTTCCCAGCCTACAACGGCATTTTCGGGAATATGTACAATCCCATCCTGTGCAGGGCTGGACGATGCCCGACGGGGGCGACATCTATGCTGCGATCTTCGAGCTGCTATGTCTGCCTGGCGGGCTTGCTTCGTTCGAAAACAGTGTCGCTGGGTTCGACTCCAAGGGCCGAGGTCTTTTAAGAGCCATATTTGATGCCGCGATGCGGCAATTGCCTCCCTCAAAAGATAAGCGGCCACGAACTACCTTTGCCCTGATGAAGGCTTTGGTTAGCCTTGAGGAGTGGGAAGCAGCGGCATGGATCGCTTGGAGTCGGCTTGAAATTCTCAATCAGGATTCGGAGCCGGATGACTTTGCGAAAGTATACGAACTGGTCGATTGCCACGACGAACTTACTCTGCGGCTTGGGAACTATTTTGAGGATGGTGGGTGGTCGCGAGAGTTAAACCATGAGGCTGAGGAAGCTGCACGCGATATCCCTGCCGCAAAGGGAGTAGAAAGGGCCGCGCTCGAACAGCGATGGCGGAATGAGATAAATGACCTGACGCAGCGGCTCGCTGAAGCTGCGATCTCGGAAGACCTGGTACAGGAGATCACCGCCTCGGGCCAACGGTTAAGCGAGATTTGCCTCCAGTGGACCGAGCGCTATGCGGTTTCCCAAGAGTCGCAACGCAAGTTAGTGCTTTTGGCTTTGGGCGATGCACTCAAAGCAATTGAGCCGCCCCTAACTATCGCTGGACGTTCGGCTGTGGATTTTATTGACGCTTTGGCGGAGCACCTTTGCACGGGGAGCGCCGAGCGCATCGCCGCGGTCCGATTGTCAGCCATTGAACTGGAAAAGTTAATAAGTAATGCAGCTGCAGCGGCTTTGGCCGAGAATGACGCTAAGGCGTTGCAAGCTCGCGAAGACTCGGACGCGGCAGACGCGGCTTACGCCGCGGCACGTGGCCAGCGGCGCAACGCTGTACAGCTGTTGACATCGTATGCGCATACGAGTCTGCCGCGCTTGCTTGATCGCGAGCTGCCAGTTGGAGGTGAAAAAGAACCCACGGCGGCGGCCGAGGTCATCATCATGCCTGGTGATAAAAGTAACGAAGCGCATGATAAAGCTCTTCCCTCCAATACCGATGGACTCGATTCGACTCTCAAAAACGGCGCTGGGGAGAAGGTCGCTGCATTGGGGGTTGACCTTGAGACCGAAACGCCAGAGAAAAAGTCGGAAGCTAAACGTAGACTAGATTCTGAGGCCGAAGGCCCCAAGCCCTATCCGGCCATACCTGAACCCATCTTGCGAGAGACGACGCCCAAGCCGGATGCGCGGGCCCCAGAAATTTTAGATTCGCAAAACACACCTATCGCGCACGCAGTCGCGGCAGCGCTCGTCGCCAAGCGTTATGGATTGGCCTATCATCTAGCCGAGGCAGCGACGGCGCGCGGCCTAGGTGTCGACATAGCACCGGCGGTGGTCCTCGAGGCGCTAGCCGTCGGGGCGGCAGTCGGAGGAGCAAGACTGATACCGGCTGCTGGCCGCTACAAGATGCTGCAGGAGCAAGTTCTGCTGGCCTTGGACGCTAGCTCGATGCCCTCCATACGGCTGACGGTGTTTGCTGGTGCCCTCAGGCCAGCGCTGTTCGCACCAGACTCCTCAGGCGTAGAAATTCTCAGCCGTACCAATCTGGGCGACTATGGAACCGGACTGCACCGTCTCTGCCAGTTTGTGACCGCGGAAATCCGAGGCCGCGGATTGAACTTGACTCCCGCCGACTTTGAGCCCGCCACTGCGGACGGAGACCGCCGCGCCGCTGAGGAAACTGCTCGCAAAACATTGCTCGACTTCGCCGAGACGGCGCCGAGCCGCAAACTCAAGTTCCACCGTGCTATCACCATTTGGACTGATGTTTTCCGCCAAGGCCCCGTCGCGGAAGCTATCGCGGCTATCAAAAAAAAGGACAAAAGAGCTTCGGTGCTTGCCAGAACTGCGGAACAATGGATCTACGACGATGCCCCTGAGCAGAGGGTCGATGTCCTGGACTTTGCGCACCGCACTCGCAAGGACCGGCCGCTCGAAGCCGGCGTGCGCCTACGCTTGGCCGACTGGCTTCGTCAAACGGCGCAGCACCTGCGAAATTGGGTTGAGGCACATGAAGCTCGCGAAGATACCCAGGGCGAACACGGGCTGGAGAAACTCCACGAGTTGCGCCGTCATCTCAATTCTGCGCAGGCCGACCTGGAGGGAGTTGCAGTTAGCCACCCGCACCTGCAGGCCCCCATGCAAGCAGCGGTAGACGTGGTCGCAGGCCTCTTGGCCCGGTCGGACGCCGTCGCGGAATCGCCATTGACCTTGGAGATGGTCCTCAACGACGACTTATTGCTTTTCGATCCACCGATCCTGCGGTTTGGCCCAACTGCGGGCAGCGTCGAGGAAGCCGGCGTGATCGTGAGGCAAGGGCTGATGATCGCCGCGGCGCCCGCCAATTTTGAGACCGCGTTTCACCACGCCATTGAAGCAGGTCGATTCGGTGCCGCCCGCCAAATACTCGAGCGGCTGGTCATGACCGGCACCGAACCTGCGTCTTTGGAGCGCACGCTGAAGGATGCCGCCAACAGTTGGTATGCGAAGACCATCACCCGCGCAGACAAGCTGCGAGGCAAAATTGATGATCTTTTGGGCGCTGACCAACTTGCAGCTATCGATGTTGGAATTTCCACGCGCCTGGATGGCTTGCTGGCGGTGTTGCGGGCAGAAACCGCAGCAGAGGATACTCAACTCGATTTCTCCGAACTCGATGCGCAGCTCAAGGAGATTGAAGCGGATGTTCGCAACGGGTTCGAGATTTTGCTAATTCCCCTTCGTCAGCGAATCGACGAACTGAAGAAGCGCGACGGTAACACCAACACCGCCGAGTTGGAAGAAATGGCGGAGAATCATGATCTCGCAACGCTAGCCGAGCATATTGATGCTGCTTTCAATGAAGTCGACTGGACATCCAAGCGAGCCAGCGCGCTGCTAGAGCGTTTCGCCAGTCATTGTCTGACGGACGAGTATGAGGCCATCTCCGCAAATGATCGCAGTATAACCGAGTTGATCCGGGCGGCAGAGAATCGTCAGCGTAATCCCGCAGCCGACTTCTCTGTACTCGATACCGGCGAGGCGGAAAGAGCCTGTGAATTGCTCAAGGCTTGGCGCGACCTTCGCAATCCGCAGATGCGGCGCGAGATCGCTCTGGCAAAACTGATGCAGGCTTTGGGCTTCGCTTCGGCCGAGGTTAAGAACAATGGAGCTTTGGGCAAGGCGCAGGGCGCTCCCCGTCGGATAACCTTGCATACCGACAAGATTGCTGACCGCGAGATTTGTCGCGTTCCGGCTTTCGGCAGTGAAGCAAACGGTCGCTACGAGATCATTCTTGCCGAGCATTCAGCAATAAAGACGGGAGAGGAGCTGACGGGGTGGCTCGATCAACTTCCGGCTGCCACCACCACCCCGACATTCATCGTGGTGGCCGGACATCTTCCGCTGAAAAGCCGAAACCTGTTCGTTAGCGCGGTACGCCGCCGCGGTGGGTCAGCTTCCTGCGGTTTAATAGACGAGGCGATGGTGGTCTTTCTGGCGGCGCAACCGGACCGGCGACGGGGCCATCTCTTCGACTTAGCTTTGCCCATGGGCCTGGTGCAACCATACGCGGACACTGCCGCGCGCACTTCGCAGGAGATGTTTTACGGGCGCAAGGGCGAGCTGGACGACTTATGGGACCGTAACGGCTCATGCCTGGTATATGGTGGCCGGCAGTTGGGCAAGACTGCGCTGCTTAAGCAGATTCAGTTGCGCTATAATCATCCCCCGGCTCAATTAGTTATATATGGCGACCTCCAGGCTGAGTTACCCAGCGCGAACGGCCACAATATCTGGGCTTGGCTGGGCCGAAAGCTGAAAGGCGAGGCGGGTTTTCTCAATCGCGAGATAAGAAATCAGTCAGACGTGGAAGCAGCCATCCGCACTTGGCTTAGCAACGATAAGCAACGGCGCTTGCTGGTGCTGGTCGACGAGGCAGACGAGTTTCTGCGCCAAGAGTTAGCCAACCAATATTCAAGTTTGGCCAAGATTCGCGACCTAATGCAAGCAACCGAACGCTATTGTAAATTTGTCTTTGCTGGCCTGCATGATGTACAGCGCCTCGCTCGTACGCCCAATTCACCCCTGCTTCATTTCGGGACGCCCGTGCGTGTAGGGCCGCTGATGGGCAGCGACCTGCCGGAAGCCCGAGCGATGGCCGAGGGTCCGATGGCCACCGCCGGCTTCGTCTTCAAATCGCCCTCGCTAACCGGCCGCATGCTAAGCCAAGTTGGCTACTACCCCTCCCTGCTGCAGGCATTCGGCAAGGGCCTAATCGAGCGGATGAATAAGTCGGTTGGCCGGCGCCTCGGGCCCGCCGGTAGCTCGCTGTTGCCACTGATTGTTACAGAACGAGATCTAGAGGACGCATTCCAAGACAGAGATTTTCGCGATAACATCCAGCGTAAATTTGAGAACACTTTAAACTTGGACGAACGCTACCGCCTCATCACCTTCGTGATGTTGGTCGATAGCCTAGCGCGTCGAGACCAAGGGGTGTTGCCCATCGGCCTGAAGGATGCAGAGGTGCAGCGGCTGGCGTTGCAATGGTGGCCGCAAGGCTTCGCCGAGGATCAGTCGCTCGACGCATTTCAAGGGCTCTTGCAAGAAATGATCGGGCTGGGCGTCCTTATTGAGCAAGCAGACGGCCGCTTCGTAATTCGTTCAGCCCGCATCGCCGACATGCTAGGCGGCCGCGAGCAAATCGAACGCAAACTTATGGAGCTATCGGACAAGGAAGCACCCAGTCGCTTCGATACGGGGGCTCTCCGTCGCCTCTGCGGCGCCGCTCCTTCGCCACTGACCGCCCGACAAGAAACCATACTGCTCTCAGAAGCAAAACCGGCTAGCGCAGTTCATCTGGTGGTGTCGTCTCAGGCGCTCGGCATGGACCATATCGCAGCATCTCTGTCGGACATCGCCGAAACGCTGGTCCGGATCGATCGGCGCGACTACCACAATCTGCACCAACTCGAACAGGCGGTTGAGGCAGCCGCGACGAACCTTAGTCAAACGGACCGCGGCCTTCTTGTGCTCTATGGGCCTTGGCTGGGACCTGAGATGATGACGTTGACGGCGCGCAACGTCCGCGTTCGTCAAGCTCAGAAAGACGGCCGTTACGGGATGCGTATCCTTGTGGTTCCCTATGATGTCGACTGGCGCGAGCTGAATACAGCGCTGGATGACGATGATATCATCTCGCTATCGCCGCTCGGCGAGAACTCCCTCAAGCAGTTCATCAAAAGCTATTGGGGCGGGTCGATCGGCATGGATGAAGACCAATTGAAAGAAGCTCACCGCCTCACAGGCGGCTTTCCTCATTTTCTTCGTCAGGCAAAAGGCCGAAGTGCGGCTGAATTGGTCGAATCGCTGAGGTTACGCGCTGAAGAACTCTACAAGTCGCCAGACCTATTCAACTTGCTCGGCCTGAACGACGACGCATTGATCAATACCGTGACCGTGATCCATGAACTCGGCTATCAGGGAGAGACGTCGGATGAACTAATGCGAGGCGAGGGCGTTGACGATCCTCAAGCAGCCCTTCGTCAACTCGAGAGACTCGGCATTGTCGAACGATATGTAAATCAGAAGAACTATGAGCCCGAGCGCCGCCTCAATCCCTTAGTGGATGCTGCATTGACGCGGCGGCAGGGCTAGCGTGCGGCATCCGGACTTGTGGTCCTTGCCCGGTCCGCGCAGGTTCGTGAAGGATATCGTCGACCGGCTCTATAAAGGCCGTTGCGTCAGCCTGCGTGATGTCCACGGCGCGGCCAGTATTCTCCGGGCCCTCGAAATGCAAGTTGCCCACGACAGTTTCATGCGATTGCAGACAATCGATCTGCGGGCTTCAGCGGACCTACTGCGAGCACTGAACGAGTCACTTGCGACTGACGTCCGGTCACTTGCCGCCCTCGCCGTCGATAATAATATTTGCGATACCGTGTTTTTAGTGCATTTGACCAACAATACTCTTTCTCGCGATCTCCAAACATTTGTGCGCGCGGGACGATTGGGGCCAAGGAGACAAGCTGCGGTTGTAGTAGCCGCCTGCGACGGTCCCCTAGAAGGGCTGGTTGATGAACACTGGGATGTCCTCGACGCAATTGGTCTAGTGGGCCCACTGGATGGAATGGCTTTTGCCGCTGCCCATCTGACCGATGCCGATAGCTTGCCCATTCGGATTAAAGCAGCCGTGGCAGTAGAGGTGGGGGCCTGGGACCTCTGCCTAACGGAGCGGCTGCTGGACTTGCCCATGAATGAGGCGTTGCGACCCGATCTGTGCCCCAGTCGATGGATCGATTTAGTTGACCAAACGATGGTGCAACAACTGGACGGCTGGGGCGGAGAGACGACACGCCATGCTGCGTGGTTGGCGCGCAACGAACTGGCGAGCTTGAACAAGCGGGTATGGCGCGGCCAATTGGGAGTACTATTTCCCTGGATTGAGGAGCGCCGACGGGAAGTAATCATCCGCTACCGCAACCTGCTAAGAGCGACTGAAACAACCATGCCAGAAGTGGAGATGCTCGATTGGGGGCCCATCGCCATACAACTCGCCAACAGCGCCAAGGGGTGCCCACGCTGTGTGCAATCGGCGCGCCTCATTCGGAATGAGCTAGCTCATGGCCGACCGATGCCATGGTCGACAATATCTCGATGTATTGACGAGTTCCGCGACTGGGGCGCCTTGAGGTTGTGACAATGGCCAATCCCTCAACCTTGGCGGCTTGGCGTTCCCAATATGCGGACGCGGTGGCGCGCGGCGACCGCGAGCGTTCGGACTGTCTAAGGGATGCCTTGCGCGGCGAACTTTCGGAGACGGAAATCAATCTATTGTGTGACGACGCAATAGCAGAGACCGCCTTTGTGACTAATAGAACGTCAATTGGGAGAGATCGCGAAATAGCGTGCGAGGCAGCTCCGCAAGGCGGCAAGAGAGAGGCTCTGCTTCAATCCGGCGTACAGCAAAGTGAAGCTGTTCTGGCCGAAATCTTAAAGCATGCGGGGCTTCGGAGGGCTGATGGACGCGCACTCTACCGTTACGCCGTAAATGATCCATGTTTTGCGGCACTGAAAGCACGACTGGAGGCGCTGCATAAGGACGGATGCCTGGAGCATCCCAATCCGGCTAGCGCGGCCTTATTTGCCCTCTATGTCGCTGAATGGTTCCGTCGGGAATATGAAGGCGGCCACTATCGTTGGGACAGTCCGCTTCCGACGGTGATCAGTGACCTGAAGGCGCCGACGATTAAGGCTCTAGCGCTCGACGGCCTCGCCTGGTGGGGCCTTACCCCCAAGCGTATGGCTGGAGGCGAGATGCGGCTGCTGTCGCTGGTGTTAGAAGGAGGCTTTCCGACCCGGCTGCTAGAGACTCGCGAGCGCGGCCGCATCGCGATGCATTTGCGCAGTTTGGTCGCTCGCATTGAGACCCGGGTGGATTGCGACGAGGAGACTGCGATGGCCCTGTCACGCATCGCTGGCTCGGCGCTGGGATCCTACGACCATGACGAATTCCACCAACTCTGCGCCGAGCTGGCGTTGGCCGTGGCAGCCTTAAAGCGTCAAGCCGCTGCAGCGTCAGCAGGGGTTTCCGCGACCGCGTGGCTGGACATGTCGCAACCAGGCTGGCGCGAGGACCTCCCCATTGGGTTGGCCGGCGATAGTGCCCGGCGGCTTCTGGACGACATCATCAGTGATCGTAATGAACGGATCGGTGGCGATGCAAACTGTCAGCGGCTCCTAGTGCGCGATGGTGAAGAGTGGGTGGCCAGCTTAATGCTCGAAATGGAAGGCCAGATCGCGCTGCGGCCGGCGCAAGCAAATCCTTCCGACGGCCGCTTGCATATCTTTGCGGCCGGGGCCCTAGCTTCGGTGTATGCGGGCGAACTAGGCTTGCTGGATCCGCCGGCCGAGATCGCTCAGCGGTGGCTCTGCCGTCGGCGCGGGCCATCACGGGCTCCCGCGCCCTTCCCCTTCGAGCAGGCGGTGGAGGTGCATCTGCGCTCCGCCGAGAACCGACAATTGAGAGTGACCTGGCCACGCGGTGAGCCGCTACGCTCGGAAGTGCTAGTGTTCGCAGATCTACGTGGCGACGATGAGGAAAAGCAGCCGGGAATATTGGCCTATCTTGGGGGCGGATCGTTAAGCACCCGGAGGCAACGGGTTTGGTTGCTCGTGCCCCAGAACTTCGTGGTCTTGCCGCTCGACAGCGAGGTTTCGGCAGCGCCAGTCTGGCAGGGCTCAAAACACCTCTATGAAATTAACAGCACGGCGCATGTCGGGCCGCCCGGCCTGATTGGGTTTCGAATCGAAGTCGGTGCCGAGAGTGACAATGCCTACGAACTGATTTTGCAAGGGCCAGTACTCGACGGTGCAGAGGCGGCGGACGGCAATATTATGATCTTCTCGGGGACTCCCAGTCTAAGGTTACGCCATGGGCTGCAAAACCGCGCGCCGCAAAGCGGCATGGTAGCCTGGCGGATGAGCAGAGCGTCTGCATGGCGCGACTGGGTGAGCCAGGCGCCCGACGCGGGACGTGACCATGGCATGGTCGAGGTCGTTTGGCAGGACCCCAAGTCCCGCGCGCCTTTAGATCGGCAACGCTTCGCTATCGTGCCAGCCGAGGCCAGGATCACAGTCCGGCCGAGAGGTGAGCAGGGCGTCATCTACGTACTGGAGAACCTAGACGGCTGGGCAATCGCAACGGCCTCGGACCAAGTGACGGCGACTGCATCGCCCGGCTGCCTGGAAGCGGTGTTTGGCGGGCGGCCCATGCGTCGCCTGGCGCTCATCCTGTCGTCGCCTACCGCACGGCTGGCGATTCTGGCGCCCGCGCCTGTCGCTGGAGGCGGATTCTGCAGTGCCGACGGAGCGCTGCTGGACAATGGTGCGCGGGTGATGCTGGACGACTTGCGTGGCGCCGTCGCCTTCTCCGCTGGTCCCGGGCGGCTGTATCTGCGCGGTCCTCATGGTTCCGAGAGCTATTTTGCCTTCATGGAGGAACTGCCACTGTGGGCCACATCGGAGGAGATTGTACGCCTACTCAGCGGCAGCAATGGCCTAGACGATGTGGTGACCCTAGAACTGGGTGGGCGAGGCAGGCGGATGATCGTAGGTCGCTATGCCGCCACTTTGGCCATTAGTCAGGACGGATGCGTATCGCTGGAGCCCGAAATTCCGGCTGGACCGATGTGCCGGATGGACTGGCTATCTGTGACTACCGCGCAGCATCGGGTGTTGTCGAACGGCCTTTGGGCCGAGCAGCTGCCCGATGACCTACTGGGCCCGGGCATCGTCATGCCTCGGCAGGGAGCGCGTGTCATAGGACGGCCCACCCTAACGCCTGGCGGGCCTATGCCTGTCGAGGGCCTAGGGCCACTGCAACGCGCCACGCTAATTTCGCGAGGAGGCCAGCGCCGCGCCATTATTGGCCAGCATCTGGACACGCTGGCCGAAACTTCGCGGGAGGCCGCCGCCGACCGTAGATTCCTTTTGGCGCTGATTGCCGTTCTGGACGGCGCTCCACCTGCCGCCATCGACAC
>Ga0182024_10012463_pt1 | contig 16817 bp, 15 predicted proteins | sample P32metaG_FD_120480 | JGI IMG/M metagenome (GOLD analysis project Ga0182024, IMG submission 120480) | Permafrost microbial communities from Stordalen Mire, Sweden - P3-2 metaG (Illumina Assembly) | ecosystem: Environmental > Terrestrial > Soil > Wetlands > Permafrost | place: Sweden: Stordalen... | reverse complement strand
GGCGAACTCGCCGGGCGTCAGAAGCAAATCGGCATTGGGCACGGTGGCGCGGGCGTGCAGCGTGCCGCTCGACCGGTCGAGCGCATTGTCGACGAAATCGAGCGTGCCTTGTCGCGGGAATTCGGTCTCATCGCTGAGAGCCACTTCGACTTTGTCCGCAAGCGCGCCTTTCTGCTTCGCGTGCTCTCGCGAGAACGCCAAGTAGTCGGCCTCGCTCATGTCGAAGTTGAGGTAGATCGGACCGATCGAGACGAGCGTCGCGAGCAAGGTTGTTGGACTGGTCGCGGCGCGGCTGCCGGCGATCAGGCTGCCGACGGAGACGAGATGGCTGCCGATGCGCCCAGCGAAGGGCGCCGTGACCCGGCAATGCTCCAGGTCAAATTGGGCATCGCGGATCTGGGCCTTGGCGTCGTCCACGGCGGCCTGCGCGCTACGCTGGTCCGCCGTGCGCTGGTCGACGCTCTGTGCCGTTCCGGCCAGGCTGCGCTGCAAGGCCTGAGCGCGGACCAGCTCACGGTCCGCGAGCTCGAGGCGCGCGGTCGCGGTTTCAAGCTGCGCGTTCGCCTGCGCCAGCCTGATCTCGTAGGGATGCGGATCGATCGTGAAGAGGAGATCGTCCTTTTGGACGACGTCGCCGTCCTTGAAATGTATCTCCGTGAGGGTGCCGCCCACTTGGGCTCGCAGCTCGACCTGCTCGACCGCGGAAAATTGACCGAGGAATCCCAACGTGGAATCAACTTCGCGCAGCAACGGCCTGCTCACCACCACTTGTGGAAGAGCCGCCGGAGCAGCAGAGGCGGCCGCTTCGCTCTGGCGATACGAATAGGCCAGCCATGCAGCCAACACAACGGTCAGGGTCGCGATCGTGCCTGCAAATAGAATACGTTGGACGACGTGCTTCGCTGTCATCGTCATCGATCCCTTGTCAAATGTTTGGGCGCTCAATCAGCCGCCGATGCGTTTGGTCGCAGGCGGGATATCGATCTTGGTTTCCGCCAGACAAGTACTTACCTGGCAGTAAGGATGAAATCTCATGAGGCAGGAGCCTTTGTCATGCGACAGAAAACCTATTATTGCGGGCTGGAAGCAACGCTCGACGTGATCGGCGGGAAATGGAAGGTGCTCATTCTGTGGGCCCTGCGATCGGAGGCGCAACGCTTCGGAGAATTGCGCCGCTTGGTGGAGGGGATCAGTGAGAAGATGCTGATCCAACATCTCAAGGAGATGCAGGCCGACGGTATTGTCACCCGCCAGGATTTCAGGGAAGTTCCGCCGCGCGTCGAGTACGCACTTACGCCGTTCGGCAAGTCGCTCTATGCGGCGCTGGCGCCCCTTTGCGAATGGGGCAGGCTGCATATGAAGCGCATCGAAGTGCGTAAGGAAACCACTGAGGCGAAGATCCACCAGAAAGTTCTGGCACGACACGCTGGTCAGTAGGCGCGCGGTTGGCACCGGCAAGAGACGTCGTGCCCGGGCGGGCGGTCAGGCATACTGCGCGATGCCGTTTCCGAAGGACCAGTTCTCCTTCTTCACCTCTACGAGATTGATGAAAACGTCCTCGCGCCTGAGCCCGACGCGCTCGTGCAGCCCATCGGCGACCGCCTTGTAGAAGGCCTTCTTGACCTCGATCGTGCGACCCTCGTTGAGCGTGAGCTGGATGATCAGCGCGTCTGCGCTGCGTTCGATGCCGAGATAGGTCGGATCGATGATCAGGCCACCGTGTGCGTGCTCGGAAATCACCTGGAAGCGGTCGTCCTTGGGTGCGTTCAGCGTCGCGATCATCGCCTCATACACGACGTCGGCGACAGCGCGACCGTACCCGGCCGGCTTGCCGGCGGGCAGGTCAATGCGGGCGAGTGGCATGAGAGGCCTCCTTCTTCTGATGACGGGTCGCGGGCGGCGTCAGTGCAACACTTCGATCGCCAGCGCGATCCCTTGGCCACCGCCGATGCAGAGGGTGACGAGCCCGCGGCGCAGCCCGTCGCGGCGCATCGAATGGATGAGCTTGGTGGTCAGCACCGCGCCGGTTGCGCCGATCGGATGGCCATGGGCGACGGCGCCTCCTTCGACATTGACGATGTCGTCGGGAATTCCGAGCTGGCGCGCAACCACGATGGCGATGGCGGCGAAGGCCTCATTGATCTCGGCGCGTTCAACCGAGCCGATGTCCCAGCCGGCGCGCTGAAGCGCCTGCCTGACCGCGGGGATTGGGCCGAGGCCGAACATGCCGGGCTCGACCGCAGCGATGCCGTAGGAGACGAGGCGCGCAGCGGCCGCGAGGCCGCGCTTGTCGGCCCAACTGCGGTCCGCGAGCACGACCGCGCTGGCGGCATCGTTCAGTCCGGGCGCATTGCCGGCCGTGATGGTGCCATTCGGGCGGAAAGCCGGCTTCAGCCGCGCGAGCGCCTCAAGCGTAGTGTCGGGCCGATTGTGCTCGTCCGTGTCGAATTGCGTCGTTCCCTTCTTGGCAGGCACCTCGACCGGCACGATCTGCGCCTTGAAATGCCCGGCCGCCTGTGCGCCGGCAAACCGTTGCTGTGACCGCACCGCCCAGCGGTCCTGGGCCTCGCGGGTGACCTGGAATTTCTCCACCAGATCTTCGGTGTGCCAGCCGGAAGCAGCGTCCGAGAACGCATCGTTCAACCCGTCGCGCAGCACGCTGTCGAACAGCTGGCCGTCGCCCAAGCGGTAGCCCCAGCGGCCACGCGCGACCAGAAAGGGCGCAAGATCCATGTTCTCCATGCCGCCCGCCACCGCGACATCGACGCTGCCCAGCAGGATTTCCTGCGCAGCCGAGACGATGGCCTGCGCGCCCGAACCACAAACGCGGTTGAGTGTCATCGCCGGCGTCGTCACCGGCAGTCCCGCATGCACGGCGGCTTGACGCGCCGGATTCATTTTGGCGCCGGCCTGCACGACATTGCCCATGGCGACCGTCTCCACCTCGTCGGGCCGAAGGCCGGCGCGCGCGACAGCGGCGCCGATCGCCGCCGCGCCGAGATCGGGAGCCGGAACCTCCTTGAGGCTGCCCCCAAAGGTGCCGATCGCCGTTCGCACCGGCTCTGCGAATACGACTGAACGTTGCGATGCCATGGCAGAGCCTCCTGAGCCTAAGGCCGATTTGTTGATGCCGCGTCTCGTCCCGCAAGCGGACTAGACTTGCGCGAAACCGCCATCCACAAACAACTCCGTTCCCGTGATAGGCGCATATGCCCGTTATTCGCAATTCGATATAGGGGCATATCCAGCTATTTCCAAAGGTCATCCCAGCGCGCGGAGGCCTGTTTCTGGAATGCGAGCCATGCAAAAGAAGGGATCCCCAACGATCGCAATGATCGAGCGCGGTGACGGTTGCGTCCTAGAGGTTCATTAGGAGCGCAATACGTCCGCCGAGTAGAAACATCAAATCACCGGCAGACAGAAATGAATTTGGTAATCGACAAGTTGCGAAACCGGTAGGCCGTTCATACCTCGGCATCCGCGGCGCTCAAGCATCGGGCCTGAGAACGCCGGATCGATAAGGAGACATAAACATGTTGGTCAATTCGAAGATCGCCGTTTGGTTTGCGCTCATGCTCGGCACGGCCTCCGTTGCCGCGGCCGCTCCCAAGCATCCGATCCACCATGAACGCACGACAGTGGTCCAGACGCTTGGGCGGGCTGCGGCATCCCCTGCTGGCCTCGGCTATGCCCTGCAACCTGGCAAAGCCCAATGGCCGGCCTCACAGCCGACATACGACTTGTTTCGGGACCCGGCTTTCATCGCCCCCCAAGGTAGCCGCTAGCACGGCACCTCGATCGCGCAAGAGCTCGGCAACCTGCCCGAGCTCTTTCGATTCGGGTGCGCGACACGGGAATTGTGGTGCTCGTCAGTCGGCGCACAATTCGATATGCGGCGGAACGCGTTTGGTCGCAGGCCGGTGGGGCGTCAGAACATCCAGAAGCGCATAACAGACCCCCGAGGAGCAATCCGTGTCTTGATATACGTGCATATGCGCCTATGTCACCGAGTGGGCGCCTGATACCGGACGGCCTCGCTCTTGATCGAAAGCCGACCAACGGTGCCGCACGAAACAGTCATTCACCCGAGGATGATGGAGGATCTCATGCGGAACGAGCAGCTGGACCAAAAGCATATTTCAGGGTGGTGGCGCCGGGCTTGGACCACGATGCTGAACTTTGCGGAAGCGATCGACACAAGTCCAACGGAGTACATGTTCGACCGCATCTCGTATTTGGAACGCGAGGTGGCGGGTCTGAAAAGCGAGCTGCAGAGCCGCGCGCAGGCGCACCAACCGCACAATAGTTAAGACGGGCGCTGTCCCGATGGCCCGTTGGACCAATCGAGGGCCAAGCAGCCGCACTTCCGTCTTCGGCGCCGACCCGTGGCTCGAAATCTTCCGAGCCGCAAGCGCTTCATCAGCAAATAAGGAAGTGGACGGTTATGGGCAAGTTGCAGGGAAAGGTGGCGGTGGTTACCGGCGGCACCACGGGGATAGGTTTCGCTACGGCCAAGCGCTTCGTCGGCGAAGGCGCCTTTGTATTCATAACGGGCCGTCGCCAGAAAGAGCTCGACGAGGCCGTGAGGGCGATCGGCAGCAACGTTGCGGGCGTTCGCGGGGACGTCTCCAAGCTGCAGGACCTCGATCGTCTCTACGAGACCGTGAGGGCGAAGGGAAAGATCGATGTCCTGGTCGCCAATGCCGGCATCGGCGAATTCGCTCCCTTGGCAAGCCTCACGGAAGAGCATTTCGACAAGCTCTTCGATCTCAACGTGAAGGGCACGTTGTTCACGGTGCAGAAAGCCTTGACGCTGATGAACGATGGAGGGTCGATCATTCTCATCGGCTCCGTCGCGAGCATCAAAGGCACACCGGCCTTCGGTACCTACGGCGCGACCAAGGCGGCGGTTCGCAATCTGGTGCGTGCCTGGACCATGGAGCTGAAGGACCGTCACATTCGCTCCAACGTCCTAAGCCCGGGTCCGATCAAGACGCCCCTGGTGGATCTGCAGCCACCGGAAGCCATTGCGCGGATCCTAACCACCATTCCGATGGGACGCATGGGAGAACCGGACGAAGTCGCCAAGGCGGCGGTGTTCCTGGCCTCAGACGATTCCAGCTTTGTCACGGGCATCGAACTGTTCGTCGATGGCGGCCGCGGTCAAGTTTGATCAGCGGAAACCTATGGAGGATGGCGATGCGTGCGATCGAGGCGAAGACTTTCTCGGGCTATGGCGGCCTGCGGCGAACCGAATTGCCCAAGCCGCGACCCGCAAGGGACAGGGTGCTGGTTCGCATCACGGCCGCAGGCGTCACGCCGCTCGATCACACGATCCTGTCGGGTGGACACCCGCGGGCCAAGGCACCGCTGGTGCTCGGCAACGAGGACGCCGGTGTCATCGAGGATGCCGGCGACTCCGGTCTTGCGGTGGGAAACCGCGTCATGTTCACGGGGCCATATGGCGTCAGTGAGAATGGCGCGTGGCAAGAATGGCTGCTGGCGAGACCCGAAGATCTGGCGCTCGTCCCCGAGGCGGTCGAGGACGTGGTCGCGGCCAGCCTTCCGGTGGCCTATCTGACGGCGCAGATCACGCTGACCCAGGCCGGGTTCAAGCCGGGCATGACGGTGCTGGCTCCGGGAATCGGCGGGTCGGTCGGCAACGCGACCTATCAGCTCGCGCGGGCGCAGGGTGCCGGCAAGGTGATTTCGACGGCAGGCAGCGCGGCGAAAGCCGCTGGGGCTCGCGAGCTTGGCTTCGAGGACGTGATTGACCTCACCGCGGAAGGTCTCGCCGAGGGCGTTCGCCGGATAACGGCCGGCAAGGGCGTCGATATCGTCATCGAGAGCATCGGCGGGGCCGTGACCAGCGAGGCGTTGAGCAGCCTTGGCCTCGGCGGCGTCCTGATCACCTTGGGCTATTCGGCGGGACGCAAAACCACGATCGATGTGACGGACCTGATCTGGAAGCGCGCGCGGATGGCGGGCTTCTCTTTGTTCGCCCAATCACCGGCCGCCATCGCCGCGGCTTGGCGGTCCATCCTCCCGCCGATCGTCGGCGGATCGGTCAAGCCGATCGTCGAGCGGGTCTATCCCTTCGCCGTGGCGGGCGAAGCCCTGCGCCATCTGGTAGAGGACCGGCCGTTTGGCAAGGTCGTGCTGGCGGGGTAACCGACGATGAAAATCGCGGTAATGGGCGCGGGTGCGGTGGGCTGCTACTACGGCGGCATGCTGGCGCGCGCCGGACACGATGTGGTGCTGATCGGGCGCCCTCAACACGTCGAGGCGGTCGAACGTCACGGGCTCAGGCTCGAAACGCAAACGTTCGACGAATACATTCGTATCTCCGCCAGCACCGAAGGGAGCGCGGTGCGGGGCGCGCAACTCGTGCTCTTCTGCGTGAAGTCCACCGACACCGAAAGCGGTGCGGCTACTATCAAGCCGCATCTTGCGGCGGATGCGGTGGTGCTGTCGTTGCAAAACGGCGTCGAGAACGCGGACCGACTGCACGCGCTGCTGCCACAGGAGGTGATCGCAGCCGCGGTATATGTCGCTGTCGAAATGGCGGGGCCGGGCCATGTCAGGCATCATGGCCGCGGCGAGCTGGTCATCGAGCGGTCGAAGGCAAGCGATGACGTTGCGCGAGCGCTGGTCGCAGCCGGCGTTCCGACCGATATCTCCGACAATGTGCGCGGCGCATTGTGGCTAAAGCTGATCACGAATTGCGCGTACAACGCGCTATCGGCGATTACGCAATTGCCCTACGGCGGACTCGTGAAGGGCGAGGGCGTGACCGTTGTCCTGCGCGAGCTTGTCGATGAATGCGTGGCCGTTGCAAAGGCCGATGGCGTGAACCTTCCGGGCGATGTCGATGCTGCCGTCCGCAAAATTGCCGAGACGGCGGCGGGCCAATACTCGTCGACCGCACAGGATCTGGCGCGCGGCAAGCGCAGTGAGATCGATTATCTGAACGGCTTCATCGTGCGGCGTGGCGAAGCGCTGGGCATCGCGACGCCGGCCAACCGTCTGCTGCATGCGATCGTCAAGCTGATCGAGAGCAAGCAGCCGATTCATCGCTCCCGCTCGAAACCATCGCCAAAGGATGCACGTTGAAATGACGCAGAGAGTCACAGTCGCGGCACGCGCGATTTCCTGATCAGGGCCGTCCCTAGTAGGTCGATTCCGTGAAACCGATCAGTAGGGCGGGTTCGCTTTAACCCGCCATGGCGCGCAAGATGGCGGGTTAAAGCGAACCCGCCTTACGCAAGATTGATATGATTCGAATTTCGGAAACGCTGTACTAGTCGGCCGTCACGGTGTCGAACGGCCCGAGCCCGCTCGCAACGACGGCGCGCAGCTGTTCGCGCAACTGTGAGGCCTGCTTACCACCGTACGCACGCTCGAAATGCCTCTGCGCCTCTGCCCAATGTTTTTGAGCGCGCTGGAACCGCGCGTCACCGGCCTTGGTCAGGCGCAAGATCTTGCTGCGCCGATCGGAAGGATCCGACTCGATCGCGATCAGGTCGTCGCGCTCCAGCGGCCGGATATTTCGACCCAGCGTCGTACGATCCACGACCAGTCCGGCGGCCAGCGTGTTGATCGACATCGGGCCGTCGCGCTTGAGCCTCGCCAGGACCCCATACTGGGTCGTACGCAACCCCGCGGCGGCCAGATACCGGTCGTAGAACTGAGTGATGTAGCGGGCGGCCTCGCGCACGGCGAGGCAGTTGCATTCGGTGGAACCTGGAAGCTGTTTGGCGGCCATGGACATCCCTTGGGCGGCAACCCTGCGTTCGCCTGTTCCATGTGCATATACGCCCTATTTGTCAATGCTCAAGCCCGGCAGCGAAAGCCGCACGGCCCCTCGCCTGAACGGAACGCGGCCCTGCGGTTCCGCCAGTGAACCGCGAACGGCGTCATGCATCCCTCGCAGGGCTGGGCGTCGGCGCGACATCGCTCTGGCTCCATTGACAAACGTGCATATGCGTCTAGTTAGGCGCATATGCGCTTGATCGAGTACCGGGAGTACGGAAGCTCAATAGCGGCACATGCCTGCTTGGTATGTCCCCATACACATAAAGTTCTTCTCCGAAGCCCCAGACCGACCTACGTGATCGAGAAGACAACAGGAGTATCCAGACGATGAGCTTGATGCCCGCGTTGAAATCGCTGCGTCGGCTGATAATCCCGCTCCTGCTCGTCCCCGTTCTCGCGGCCTGCGGACAGAGCCAGTCGCAGCCGCAAACCGCGGCGCCCTCCCCGCCGCAGGTCACGATCGCCAAACCAACCAGCAAGAGAATTGCGGACCAAGACGAGTATGTCGGCCGCTTCGTCGCCGTCGAGTCGGTCGAGGTGCGGGCGCGCGTTCCGGGCTATCTGGAGGCGATCCACTTTCAGGACGGCCAGTTGGTGAAGGCGGGCGATCTTCTGTTCACGATCGATCGCCGGCCCTTCCAGATCGCGCTGGCTCAGGCGGAGGCCAGCCTGGCACAGGCTAAGGCCACGCTCGCGTTCGCGGAAAGCGATCTGGCGCGTGCCCAAGGCCTCGCCATTGGAACGGCAATTACCCAGCAGACCTTCGACCAGCGCATACAGGCCAAGCGCAGCGCGGAAGCTTCAGTGGCCGCCCAGCAGGCCGCGGAGCGGCAAGCAGCGCTCGATCTCGAATTCACCGAGCTGCGCGCACCGGTCTCGGGACGGATCGGCGACCGGCGCGTGTCCATAGGCAATCTCGTCACCGGCGGAACGGCGGGAAACACCAGCCTGCTTGCCACCATCGAGTCCATTGATCCCATCCGCTTCGAGTTCACCTTGGATGAGGCCTCCTATCTGCGTTACGGGCACTTCTCGGATGACGGCGGAGCGGCCCCGAACCGCGGATTGACCCTGCCGGTCGACCTCAAGCTCCTCGATGAGTCGGCATTTTCTCACGAGGGCAAGATGGATTTCATCGACAACGCGATCGATCGCTCCTCCAGCACCATCCGGGCACGCGCCGTGTTCGCCAATCCGGATGGAAAGTTCACGCCCGGCATGTTCGCGCGTGTTCGGATGACGGCTGCCTCGCCCAAGGATGAATTGCTGGTGCCCGACGCCGCCATCGGGGCCGAGCAGGTGCGCAAATTCGTGCTGGTGGTCGACGCCGAGAATGTCGCCCGGCCGAAATACGTCACGCTCGGGCCGGTCGTCGACGGCTTGCGCGTCATCACGCAGGGCCTGACGCCCGACGACAACGTCATCATCAACGGCCTGATGCGAGCGCGGCCGGGCGCAAAGGTTACGCCGCAGCAGTCGGGCACCGCCTCGGCATCGACCGCCCGCCCGCAAATCGACGCCAACTGAGCGAGAACCGCGCATGCGCCTCTCCTACTTCTTCATCGACCGGCCGATCTTCGCCGCGGTGGTCTCGATCGTCTTCGTCATCCTGGGTGCGGTGTCGGTCGGCCGGCTTCCGGTCGCCCAGTATCCGGAGATCGCTCCGCCCGTGGTGAGGGTCAGCGGCCAGTATCCCGGAGCGAGTGCCGACGTGGTGGCCGAGACCGTGGTCGCTCCGCTCGAGCAGCAGATCAACGGCGTCGAGAACATGATCTACATGACATCGAGCTCGACCGGGGATGGCCGCTTCCAGATCGACGTGACGCTCGAGCTCGGCACCAACCTCGATATCGCGCAGGTCCAGGTCCAAAACCGGGTCGCGATCGCCGAGCCCCACATCCCCGCGGACGTCCGCAATATCGGGGTCACCACGGCCAAGAGCTCGCCCGACCTGATGATGGTCGTGCATCTTTATTCCCCGGACAAGTCGCGCGACCCGCTCTTCATCTCGAATTATGCCACCGTCGAGGTCACCGACCAGTTGAACCGCATCTACGGCGTCGGCGCCATCACGGTGTTCGGGGCGCGTGACTACTCGATGCGGGTCTGGCTCGACCCGGACCGGCTGTACGCGCTCGGCCTCACCACGGGCGACGTCGTCACGGCCCTGCAAGGGCAGAACGTGCAGGTCGCTTCCGGCGTGCTCAACCAGCCGCCGGTTGCCCAGCCGCGCGCGTTCCAAATCGCGGTGCGGACGCTCGGACGGCTGGTCGATCCGGACGAGTTCGCCGACATCGTGGTCAAGCAGAGCGCGACCGCGGTCGTTCGCCTCAAGGACGTGGGCCGGATCGAGCTCGCCGCGGTCGACTACACGACCAATTCCTATCGCGATCTCGATCCCGCTGTTGCGCTCGCCATCTACCAGCTGCCAGGGTCGAACGCGCTGGCGACCGCCGGGAAGATCAAATCGACAATGGATGAGCTCTCGAAGAAGTTTCCGGCAGGCCTCGAATACACGATCATCTACAACCCGACCGAGTTCATCCAACAGTCCATCGATGCCGTCACCGAAACCATCGGCGAGGCAATGGTCCTGGTCATCCTGGTGGTCGTCCTGTTCCTGCAAACCTGGCGCGCCGCCATCATTCCGATCGTGGCGATACCGGTTTCGCTGATCGGTACTTTCTTCTTCATGGCGATCTTCGGGTTCTCGCTCAACAATCTGTCGCTGTTCGGCCTCGTTCTCGCCATCGGCATCGTTGTCGACGATGCAATCGTCGTGGTTGAAAACGTGGAGCGCAACATCGCGGCCGGCCTCAACCCGCGTGATGCCGCCAAGCGAAGCATGGACGAGGTTGGTTCGGCGCTGATCGCCATCGCCCTGGTGTTGTGCGCAGTGTTTGTTCCGGCCGCTTTCATAACCGGGCTCACCGGCCAATTCTACCGGCAATTCGCCCTCACCGTCACTGGCGCGACGGTCATCTCCCTGGTCGTGTCATTGACGCTGTCGCCCGCGATGTGCGCCCTGCTCTTGAAGCCGCACACCGGTCATCAGCGCGACCGGTGGTGGGCGCGGCCGATCCATGGTTTCTTTCGCGCCTTCAACATCGGCTTTGACGGCCTTGGGCACGGCTACGGCTGGCTGACGGCGCGGGTCGTGCGCTTCGCCATGATGATGGTGGTTGTGTATGCCGGCGTGATCCTCTTCGGCCTCAACGAGTTCCGTAAAGCGCCGATCGGCTTCATCCCGCAAGTCGATCAGGGCTATCTCATCATCGTAACGCAGCTGCCGGGAGGCGCTTCGCTCGCGCGAACCGATGAAGTCAATCGGCGTGTCGCGGAATTGGCCTTCCAAGTGCCGGGGATCAGCCACGCGGTCAACCTGGTCGGCTTCTCGGGCGCCACCTTCACCAACGCTCCCAACTCGGGCACCGTCTTCGTCACCCTCGAGCCGTTCGAGGAGCGCGCGAAGGATCCTCGGAAATCGGGCCCCGCGCTCGAGGCTGCCCTCCTGCAAAAGCTGTCCGTGATCCAGGAAGGCCTCGTTCTGGTCATAGCGCCGCCGCCGGTCCGCGGCATCGGCACCGCCGGCGGATTCCGCATGATGGTCGAGGACCGCGCCGGGCGCGGACCGGAGGCGCTGCGCGCGGCGGTGTCCGCCATGATGGGTCGCGCCGCGCAGACGCCCGGCCTGAAGCAGGTCTTCTCGCTGTTCGAGAGCTCGACGCCCCAGATCTACCTCGACATCGACCGCACCAAGGCCCAGATGCTCGGCATCAACGTGCCCGACGTGTTCGGCGCGCTGCAGACCTATCTCGGCTCCTACTATGTCAACGATTTCAATCTGCTGGGACGCACCTTCCGCGTTACGGCGCAAGCGGAGGACAGCTTTCGGCTCGATCCGAAGGACGTTCTGCAGATCAGGGTTCGCAATTCGGGCGGGGACACGGTGCCGCTGGGCTCATTCACCACCGTGCGCGACGTAACCGGGCCCTACCGCGTGCCCCGCTACAACCTCTATCCCGCCGCCGAGCTCGACGGCGCTCCCGCCCCGGGCTACTCGCAGGGCCAGGCCATCCAGACCATGCAGCAGCTCGCCGCCGAGACGCTGCCCGACGGCTTCACCTATGAGTGGACGACGCTCGCCTTCCAGCAGATGCGGGCGAGCAACGCTGCGGTCTTTGCCTTCGTGCTGGCGGTGGTGTTCGTATTTCTGGTCTTGGCCGCCCAATACGAGAGTCTGACACTGCCGCTGGCGGTGATCCTCATCGTGCCCATGAGCCTCATCGCCTCGATCACCGGCGTGCTGCTGCGCGGACAGGATAACAACATCCTCACCCAGGTCGGCTTCATCGTGCTGATTGGTCTTGCGGCAAAGAACGCGATCCTGATCGTTGAGTTCGCCAGGCAGCTGGAGGACCGGGGCCGCGACCGCTGGGCCGCGGCCGTGGAAGCCGCCCGGCTGCGGCTGCGACCGATCCTGATGACGTCGCTCGCCTTCATTTTCGGCGTCGTGCCGCTGGTATGGGCGACGGGCGCCGGCGCCGAGCTCCGGCAGACGCTGGGTACCGCGGTTTTCTCCGGCATGATCGGTGTCACGGCGTTCGGATTGATCTTCACGCCGGCCTTCTACGTCATTTGCCGGTGGCTCGCCGCCCTCGGCCGCAAGGCTTCCGTGACCAAACCTTCCGCCGACGCCACGATCGCGGGCGAGGCATTCTTCAAGGACTGAGCCATGACCACACCCGTACCCGTTGTCTTGATTACCGGCGCTTTGACCGGCATTGGCCGGGCAACCGCAATCGCTTTCGCAAAGGAAGGGGCCCGCTTGGTGGTCTCCGGTCGCAAGGAAGCGGAAGGCAAGGCGCTGGCGGCCGAGTTGCGAGGGCTCGGCGCGCAGGCGGAGTTCGTCGTCGCAGATGTTCGGCACGAGAAGGACATAAGCCATCTCGTCGACACGGCGGTGGCGCGCTTCGGCCGGCTTGACGTCGCGGTCAACAACGCCGGCACGGAAGGCAAGCCGGGACCGTTGACCGACGTGTCCGTGGAAACCTACAGCGCCATGTTCGATACCAACGTCCTCGGCGTCGTCCTTGCCCTCAAGCACGAGCTAAGGGTCATGCAGGCGCAGGGCAGCGGCAGCATCGTCAATATTTCCTCGACAATGGGCGAGCGCGGAGCCGCGAACCTCTCGCTCTACGCCGGAAGCAAGCATGCCGTCGAAGGGATCACGAAGTCCGCGGCGCTCGAGGGGGCCGCTTACGGCGTTCGCGTCAACGCGGTGGCGCCGGGACCGACCGAAACCGCAATGCTCGATCGTCTTACCGGATCCGCCGACAAGAAAGCGGCGTTCTTCGCGGCCGTTCCGCTGAAGCGGGGTGCGTCGCCCGACGAGATCGCCGATGCGGTCGTGTTCGTCGCATCGGGCAAAGCCGCCTACATCACCGGCCAGATCATACGCGTGAACGGGGGCAAGACGGCGAGCTGATCGCGCGCATCGGGCGTGCTTTGGAACGGCGATGCGATCATGCAGTCACGAAAGGCCGGAGGGAAGCGCCGTCGAGCTCCGGCCGGCGCCGAAAGCGCGCAGCCGGGCGCACCCGCATGAACGAGAAGGAGAGTGATCATGATTCAAGATATTCTGGACCGCAAAGGCGCCGAGGTCTTCACGATCCGTGCGACCGACACGCTCAAGAGCGCCGCTGACCGGATGCGAAAGCACGGCATCGCCGCGTTGGTCGTGAAGAGCGGCGATACAATCGAGGGCCTCATATCCGAACGCGACATCGTACACGCCATCTCGCGGCATGGGGAGGGAGCGCTTTTCTTGGCGGTCTCGCACGTCGTCACTCATCCCGTTGTCAACGTTGCGCCCAGCGATGGCCTCAAGCGCGCGATGAGCCTGATGACGAATCATCGCGTAAGGCATTTGCCCGTGATTGACGACGGCAAGCTCGTCGGCATCGTCAGCATCGGCGATGTCGTCAAGCATCGGCTGGAGGATCTGGAAACCGAAACGAATGTCCTGCGCGACGCATACGTCGCGGCGCGCTGATGCGCCCGGACAGGCTTCATGGAACACACGCTTCGTAACGTGTGAGGGGGATCCCGCCATCGAAGGGGGCCAAGAAGAGGGCTCTGGCCAAGAAGAGGGCTCTGGCCAAGATGGAGGTATGGGAGTAGCGAGCCCACGAGGGCGCGTCCGGCGATTGACGAATCTTCGGCGTTCCTCTTATGTTCATCCCATCCGCGGATTATACTGGCGCCAGCATACTGATCACAGTTGCCGCCATATCGGGGCTTGCCAATCGGGGCTCCCCAATCGAGGCTTGCCAATCGAGGCTTGCCAATGGAGCTTCCAATGTCTCGCTTTTATTGGATCGCGTCCGTTTTCTTGTTGGCTGCTGGTTTCGTCGCCCCTGCATTCGCCGACGATCTCAAGTCGTGCGGCGACGGCAGCGCCAGCAGCAATGATCGGATCGCCGCCTGCACGCGCGTCATCGAATCCGGCGCCAACCTGAAATGGGCGTTCGTCACCCGCGGCAATGCCTATCTCGATATCGGCGACAGCGACAACGCCATCGCCGATTACACCCAGGCGATCCGGATCGATCCGAAATATGCCACCGCCGTCAACAACCGGGCCTATGCCTACCTGGCCAAAGGCGAGCTCCCCCAGGCGCTGGCGAACTCAAGGATGGCGGTTCAGCTGGAGCCAAAGGATGCGTCCTTCTTCGACACCCGCGGAACGATCTATCAGAAGGTCGGCGCGCTGGACCGTGCCATAGCGGATTTCGACATGGCGCTGCGGCTGGACCCCAAATATCCCGGCGTGCTGGCGCGCCGAGGGCTTGTCTACGAGACCAAGAACGACATTGCGCGGGCACGCGCCGATTATCAGGCCGCGTTGGCCTTGCCGGCAAAATACAAAAGCGGCGCGTGGGCTCATGATACGGCGCGCGAGCGTCTGGCCGCGCTGCCGCCGCCGGCATCGACACCGGCCGAGAAAGCGAATCAAGCCGTCAATGCGGTTCCGCCCGGCCCGCCGCCCGCCAATGTACCGGCCGCGCCAGCTCCGGTGGTGACGACCCCCGCCTCACCGCCCGCCGGCGCCGTGAGCGCCGCGCCCGTGCTCACGCCACCGCCGGTGCTCACACCAGCGCCCGTGCTCACGCCGCCGCCGGTGCTCACACCAGCGCCAGTGCCAACGCCGGCGCCGACCGAAGACGCCACGAAGGTTGCGGCGGCGCCCGCGGCAGAGCCAGCCAATCCATTGCCCGCGGCGGAGGCAAATCCGGTCGGCAAGGCTGCCGGCGGCCGCATCGCTTTGGTGATCGGGAACGCGAACTATACGATGCTGCCGGCCCTGCTCACCCCGCTGCACGACGCGGAGGATATGGCCAAGGTCCTCACCGGACTCGGCTTCGAGGTGATGACGGGGATGGACCTGAAGCGGCTCGAGATGGAGGATTTGTTGATCAATTTTGCCCGGCTGGCGCGCGACGCCGACACGGCGCTGGTGTATTATGCCGGGCATGGCATCCAATATGACGGCGAGAACTATCTCGCGCCGGTCGATGCCAGCTTCCAGGACGAGGCGGACCTGCGCAAGCTCGCCAAGCTGCGCTACATCATCGACGATCTGCAGGGCGCGAGCCACGGACGCATCCTGATCCTCGATGCATGCCGCGACGATGCGGTGGTGACGCGGGCGGTCGCCAAGCTGCCGGCCGCGCGGGCGGGAAAGTTCGGCCGCGGCCTCGCCTGGGTTTCCGGGGTGGGCGGCATTCTGGTGACGTTTGCGGCCCAGGCCAACCATACGGCGGCCGACGGCAAGGCGCGCAACAGCCCGTTCACGCAGGCGCTGCTGCGGCGGCTGCCGACGCCGGGCGTCGAATTGCGCACGCTGATGACCCGGATACGGACCGATGTCGTGAGCGCGACCAAGGGCGCGCAGCGGCCGGAGCTGTTCGACAGCCTCTCGGGCGAGCTGGTATTGCGGGCGCAATAAGAGGCAACAATCCGTGGACCTGCTTCATCCGTAGTGCGGATACAGTTTTGCGATGGCCATGATCTTCTGAGCCATCGGAAGATTCTTCACAAAATCGTATTGCCGGGTGAATTTCCAGTGGCCGCCGGGAATGAACGGAGTAGTGGCAGGACTTGCACAGTACGATGCAATTCTCCAGCGTCAGCGGCCCGTTCAATTGATGCGGAATGACGTGATGGCCTTCGGCTCCCTCTCCGAAACGGTGGCTCGGAGCCCCTGCTTTGCCGAGGCCGCTTATCGGACTTCCACAACTCCCGCACTTGCCCCGTTGTCGCTTCAACGCCTCGTTTTGAACCGAGCTTGGGAATGGTTTGTGCGGCTCTACCATGCTGCCCTCCCCTGACCGCGGCCCGGTCGCACTCCGAGCCCGAAAGCGGCGGGGACTTTGCCTTACTGCCGACTGGGTTGCAACCCGGCCGAGTTGATCCACCGACCGGCCTGCAAAAGATGAACTGTGGTGATTTGCCAGTATTAGGACGCATGGGGCCGTACATATGCGTCGCCACAATGCCCTTGGATGCCACCCTGCTGCGCGAATTGGCGCCGGCTCCGACCGTGGACGCGGTCATCCAAGGTTCCCAAGGGAATACCGTCCAATTCACTATTCAGATGAAGGGCTTCAATAAGGCGATGGCGGCCCTGCCCCGATCTTGATAGGGTTCCCTGGAACCCAACCGAGGTTGGCGGGTTGTCATGGCAGCCGGTCGGCACACAGGGAGGCGATCATGAACCGTCGTTGGTTTTATGTGCTTTTTTCCGCAGCCATCCTTTCCGGATCTGTCGGAGCTGCCCGTGCAGAACTCGACGATGCGGTCCTGCCGAGCCCGCCGCCCGCGAAGGTCGAGCAAGCCGCGCCGGTCTCTCGGCCGAGCCACGCAGTTGCAATCCACCGGGTCATGGTTGAGCGGAGGCCGGTCGCAACCCTAACGATGCTGCGTTCGGAACCTATCTG
>Ga0182024_10012462_pt1 | contig 16819 bp, 14 predicted proteins | sample P32metaG_FD_120480 | JGI IMG/M metagenome (GOLD analysis project Ga0182024, IMG submission 120480) | Permafrost microbial communities from Stordalen Mire, Sweden - P3-2 metaG (Illumina Assembly) | ecosystem: Environmental > Terrestrial > Soil > Wetlands > Permafrost | place: Sweden: Stordalen... | reverse complement strand
TTTGTTTCGATCAGCCTCCTCATCGGTGTCTGGTTGACGGCGGTCGTCGGCGTTACTCTTAAGCTGTTGTTGCCTGGTCGGTTTGATCGTCTGGCCGTTATTCTCTACCTCATTCTTGGCTGGAGTGGCGTAGTCGCTTACGAGCCGGTCGTAGCAGTGCTCCCAAGCTTAAGCATTTGGCTATTGGTGGCAGGCGGTGCGCTTTACTCAGCGGGCGTCGTATTTCATGGATGGAAGAGTTTGCGGTTTCAAAATGCGATCTGGCATGGTTTTGTACTGGTCGCCGCATGTTGTCACTATTCGGCTATTCTTTGCTGTGTGGCCTAGGCGTATGCAAGGTAACAGCGAACGCGCGAGAGAGAGCGTTTTACCGCGCCGCGACGGTCAGCCCGTTAAACAGGTCACCTTGCTACCGTGCCGACGCGCGCGAATATTTGAAATTTATAACCCGCGCGACGTTGGCGCGGTGAAGCCAGCCCAGGTCAGATAAAGGCCGATCACGAAGGATGGAGCGAGATAAAGAAACATGTGGTCACCATAGTGCATCCGCTGGAAGGCATGGTTTAGCCCTTCTGGGGTAAGACATAGGAGTAGCAGGCCCTTTGCAAAGATCAGCCATCCGACGACGGTGACTATCACCGGCAACGCCCCGCCAGACCAAACATTGTGCCCGAGTATCATTGCGAGACCGATTGAGAGGCTGATGATGGCGTAGGTAAACATAAGCGGACCGTCAGCAGCCGCGGCTACAATTATTGAGCTTCCGCGAATTAGCAAAACGCCCACAAGCAAAACGGTAAAAAGGCCGATAAGCCGCGCAAGAAAAACAGTGAGCCGGGACATGTGAACCTCCGCCACATCGAATGAACTAGCAGCGCGAGACTATCGGCGTTTTTCCCAATCTTCTAGCACCTTCACTATATCACCAATCCCCCAGAGCTTGTCAGTCACGCCCGCACCTATGCCCGGGTAAAGGAACGTAACAACGAACGGCGCGAGAGCGTTTTACCCGTAATGCTTCGGAACATGAGCGCCCGGCGACGCGCCTGAAAAACAACGCTAGATTCACAAAAGGCGATCACGTCTTGGTAAGTTCTCGCCGCACGATCTTCGCACCCTCGACCATCGCTTGCATTGTTCCAAATTGCACGTCGCACGGCAGATATTTTAGCCCGCAATCGGGCGCGACGATGATGTTTTTGGCGTCGACATGGTTTAACGCGCGGCGGATGCGCCCCGCCACTGTCACCGGTTTCTCTACGTTCATGTCGGAAAGATAGAGCGTACCGAGAATGATGGTCTTGCCTGGCAACTTGTCGAGTACGGCGCAATCGAGATTCGATTGTGCAGTCTCGATCGAAATCTGCTGGATTGGCGAATTGGCAAATTCTGGCAAGAATGAATAGCCCTCTGGCCGTACATGGATTACGGCGGCATAGCCGAAGCAGATATGCACCGCGGTCGTGCCTTTCACGCCGTCGATCGCGGCATTGAGCGCCTTCAGAAAAAAAGCACGAATTTTTCTTCCATAGTTCTGCACCATCCGAAGTCGATGTGACCCACCTCAGGGACGATTTCCTTTCCATTCATGCCGAACGCCCCGGTTACGATCCGGCAGAGAGCTGGGACTTCTGGCAACCAAATTTCGATCGCGGCGAAGAGATACCCGTATTTTATCTCGGGCCTGCATTGCAGGCCGGCGAGCATGCTGCACAGTCAAACGATGTTTCTGCCCTCGGACTCTCGATGATGTTCCGATTGGCACATAAATCCACCACGCATGATTTGCTCGCTAACGCGGATGCAAGTCATAGGAACGATCAAATTCTCGATTTACCGACACTCTTGTTCGGACTCGCTACCGATCGCCAAACTGAAGGCTTACAAGAACAATCAAGCCTGAAAGGTCGCGTCGTATTCGAGCCTGCGGTTTCCGATGGCGATCCAGACGAAACTGGGCCGTTCAGCGCCGTGCTCGCGTCGCCGAAAGCACAGTTTTATCCAGCCTACGTCAAGCAGCCAGTGAACGGCGGACGATTGGGCGCAAATTGCCGGCGCCTCAATGCGCCGGGACGTGCGCCTCCTTGATCACATCGCCCCAGGTCTGCGTTTCGTTCTTGATGAAGGCCGCAGCATGGGCGGGCGTGCCGCCGGCGGCATGCAAAGTGAGCTTGGCGAACTTGTCTTGCACGTCCTTTTCGTTGAGCACCTCGTTGATCGCCTTGTTGAGCTTGACGACGATTATCGGCGGTGTCTTCGGCGGCGCGGCGATGGCGTTCCAGGTGCCGGACTTAAATCCCTTCACACCCGCCTCGTTGAGCGTCGGGATGTCAGGCAGTTCCGCAATGCGCGCGGTGGTCGCCACCGCCAGGATGCGCGCCTTGCCGGCCTCGTGCAGTTTGATGGCCGAGGCGAGCTCCATGAAGATCATGTCGACATAACCGCCAATGAGCGCATTGAGCGCGGGCGCGGTGCCCTTGAAGGGCACGTGCACCATCTTGGTGCCGGTCATCTTTTCAAACAGCGCCGCGGTCAAATGCGAGGTGGTGCCGATGCCTTGCGAGGCATAATTGATCTTGCCCGGATTGGCCTTGGCATAGGCGATGAATTCCTGCGCGGTCTTGGCGGGAAAGTCCGATCGCACCAGTAGCACATTGGCGACCGTCGTCATGATCGCAACCGGTTCGAACTGAGTCGGATCGAAGGCCATCTTCTTGTAGAGCAGCGGATTGATCGTGAGCGGTGACGGCTGCGCCGCCAGCAGCGTGTAGCCATCCGGATCGGCGTTGAACACTGCTTCCGCGCCGATATTGCCGCCCGCGCCGGAGCGGTTTTCCACCACCACCGGCTGGCCGAGTTTCTCCTGCAGGCCGTTGGCGACGATGCGAGTGACGGTATCGACGCCGCCGCCAGCCGGCACGCAGACGATGATGTGGATCGGCCTGTTGGGATAGTTGGCGCCGGCGTCCTGTGCCCAAACCGGCGACCATGCGCCGGATGCGCAAAGTATAGCTGCGAAAGCCAAAGCCAGAAGTGTGCGCATTTTGTAGCCTCCTTTGGTCACCCCGGAAGCGGCATGTCTGGGGTCGTCGACGCGTTCGAATTCATATCGAAGCGTTGTGCGTCTACTTGTCGCTGCAGGAAAACCCGGGGCCCATGTCCCAGGCCAGCGGATGATAGGGACGATCCACTTGGCGGCACCAATTCTCCCAACCCCGTTCAAGCGTGAAACCGGCCCGCCCCTTGGTGTTGGCGGCGATTTCGCCGTCGCTCAAATAGGTGACCTCGCCCATTGCCAGTGCCTTGACGAGCATCTGGGCGTTGATTTCTGTGTAGATCGAAGTGAACACCACCTCCCGCAGCGACCGGCCCACCACCACGCAGCCGTGCCCGCGCATGAGCGCCACCGTGCGCATGCCGAGCGATTTGGTGAGGTCGCGCGCCATCTCCATATTGGTCACGAGCAGGTTGGTGGCATCGCCGAACTTGTCGCGAATGTCCCAGTTCGGAATGTTGCGTCCGACCGGCGCGGCCATGTGCATGACCGCGCAGAAGCACTGTTTTTTCACCACCGTGAACGGCACGATGTTGGGACTGTGATTGTGCACGACCGAGGTGACGTCCGGTCGGGCCTCCAGGACGGCGCCGTGGATGAACCGCTCCGAATACGGTTTGCCGGGTTCGGGGCTGACGACGCTACCGTCGAGCTTGAACTCCATGATGTCGTCGATCTCGACGCACATCGGCGCGCGGGCACGCGCCATCAGAAAGTGGCCGGGGTTGTCCGGATGACGGATCGACACATGGCCGAATGAATCGAGCACATTATTGTCGGCGAGAATGCGATTAGCGGTGACGAGATCTTCCTTCAGCTGATTCAAGTCGGCCATGCGGCTGCTCCAAGTTCGCCTATGCGCAAATCAGAGGCATCCTCGACCAAGATGATTCCGCGCACAACCGTCATGAGCGGAAGACAAATCAAGACCGGCCGCAAACAGAGCTAGCTTGACTTTGTTTTCTCGCTTTCCCCGTTCAGCATCCAGGAAAACATCTCCTTGGTCCGGGCCGCCGTTTCAGGCAGCGGCATATTCACGATCGGATACTGATCTTTCCAATGGAACGGCCGGCAAGCATCGATGATCGCGCGGCTATTGGTGAAATCGCCCAGCGCCTTGCGTTCGGGCGGGATCGACGGGTCGAGCGGCGTCGACCAGGCGCCGCGAATAAAATCAATCGACGTCGCCGGGTCCGAACGCGTGCAAACCGCCCACATCAGCTCTTCGAGATTGGATACGTTGATGTCGTCGTCGACCACAATCACATATTTGCCGGCATAGGCGGCCGAGCGGCACATGGCGGCGAGATGTCCCGCCTGGCGGGAATGTCCCGGGTAACGCTGCTTGATCGACACGGCGGTGAGCTGGCGCGATCCGCCGGCCTCGTGGCACCAGGTAGCGACCACATCGGGCAGACCGGTTTTTTTCAGCTCCTGCTTGAGCAGCGCCGACCGTACCACCGCGCGATAACGCGCCTGCTCCTCCGGTGGCCGTTGCGGCGGGCAGCCGAGCAGGATTGGGTCGTTGCGGTGGTAGATGGCCTTGACGTCGAGCACCGGCTCGGCCCGCATCTTCGAACCGTAATAGCCAGTCCACTCGCCGAACGGTCCTTCCGGCAGCGAGTTGCCGGGTTGCACCAAGCCCTCGATGACGATTTCGGCGTTGGCTGGAAATGGCAGGCCGGTGTGCTTGCCGATGACGACTTTCTGCGGGCGGCCGCGATAGGCGCCGGCGATTTCGAATTCGCAAATGCCTTGCGGCACTTCCGTGCAAGCCATCAGGAAAGTCAGCGGATCGCCGCCGATGACGATACACACCGGCATCGGTTTGTTGAGCGCCTGGTATTTGTCGCGGTGGATGCGCCCATGCTTGCCGGGCGAGATGTAGAAGCCAAGCCGCTTGGCATCATGGATCATCACGCGATAGGTGCCGGCATTGATCCAGCCATCCTCGGGATCGCGTGTGACATTGAAGCTGCCGGTGCCGATATAGCGCCGGCCCTCGTCGCGGTCGTGCCAGACCGGGGTTGGGAAACGGGTCACGTCCACCGCGTCGCCTTCGATCACGTTCTCCATGACCGGGCCGGTTTCGACCACCTCGTAAGGCAAAGGTTTGTCGGAGACCTTCTGAAAGTCGGTAAGGAACGCCTCCGACAATTCGATTTTATTGAGGTTGGTCGGCAGGCCGAGCGTCATGTTCTGCCGGCGGCCGCCGAAGAAATTGGTCAGGACGCGGAACCCCTTCGGGTAGCCCGGAATATTGTCGAACAATGCGACGGGCGCTTTATCATCGTGCTGCAGCAATTCGGCCGCCATGCCGATGTCTTCTTGCCAGGAGTATCCATTGGCGCGCACCAGCTCGCCGAGCTTGTCGGCTTCGGCGATCCATTCGCGCAGATCATCATAGCGCACCCGCGACTTGCGATTGTCGGTGACGGCAATATTCATGGGCGTTCTTCCTCTCCGATCCGGCGATCAAGATCGCTCTATGATTTTTTAAAATGTTGTGTCGACTACTCCATATCCCGTGCGCCGGTGTCCTTGACTTGGGTCAAGCTTCCTCCAAGGCAACGGCGGGACGCCCGGCGCTTGCTGAATGTCAAACGCGCGCGCCCGATTTTGTCGCACTGCGATATCGGGCGAACATTCTGGCGCGTGCGGTGTCGGCAACAAAGGGCTGAATGCGTGCGGGGCCGCAAATCGCTGCCTTTATGGGCGGATTCGCCGGCCAAGGCCGTGCTGGCGCAGCCGTCGGAATTGAATTAGCATTAAACTTAGACGACTAAGACAAGTCTGATCAATAGCCCTCACATCCTTGGCGGTGTTGCTGAACGAGAAATAACGTGCGGATTTCGTTAAGATACCGTCGCGATGGTTGACCGGCACACGGGCCGGCTGCGCCAAGGTGTTCAGAAACGCAAGAAACAGTGGGAGGAAACGATGTCGATTTTGAACCCGGTAAAACGCGGTTTAGCGATCCTGGCGTGCACATCGCTGCTAGGCGTTTTTGGCGCGCATGCCGCCAATCCGTACAAAATTAATGTGATCCTGCCGTTGACCGGGGGAGCCGCATTTTTGGGAAAGGGCGAGCAGCAGACGCTGCAATTGCTTCAGTCGACGGTCAACAAGGAGGGCGGCATCAGCGGACAGCCGCTCGAATTCGTCTTTCATGACGATCAGACCAATCCGCAGATCACCGTGCAAATCGCAAACGGAATTCTCGCGGAGAAGCCGGCCGTGATGCTCGGTTCCAGTATTGTCGCAATGTGCAATGCGATGGCGCCGCTGTTGAAGGAAGGCCCCTTCGACTATTGCCTGTCGCCCGGAGTTCACCCGGCGCCGGGAAGTTACCAGTATTCAACAAGTGCGGACACGCATGCTCTCATCGAAGCACTGGTGCGCTATTTCCGGTCGAGCGGAAAGACCAAGATCGCTTTCATGACGAGCACTGACGCCTCTGGACAGGATGCCGAGCGCGGCTTCGATGAAGTGCTCAAGCTGCCGGAGAATTCCGACGTGCAGGTCGTGGAACGTCAGCGCTTCAATCCCAAGGACGTAAGCGTCTCGGCGCAGATTGAACGGATCAAGGCGGCCAATCCGCAGGCATTCATTGCTTGGTCAACCGGTGCTCCTATTGCGACTGTCTTCAAAGCCGTGCTGCAGGCCGGGCTCGACGTTCCCGTCGGCACCACGAACGGCAACCAAACTTACGCGCAGATGGAACAATACAAGAGCTTCCTGCCGAAACAGCTGTATATTCCGACCTCAGTGTTCCTGCCGCATGAGGGCATGTTCAAGCTCGATTCCAAAGTCGAAGAGCAGCAAAAGAAGTTTCATGCTGCGTTCAAGGCGGCCAAACTGAAGCCGGACAACATGTCGGCGCTGGCCTGGGATCCGGCCAACATCGTAGTTGAAGCACTGCGCAAACTAGGCACCAAAGCAACGGCGGCCCAAATCCGGGATTATGTCAACAGCCAGACAAGCCTTTCCGGCGTGAACGGAATCTACAATTTCAAATCCGTTCCGCAACGCGGTCTGACGGTCAAGAATGCCGTAGTGAGCCGATGGGACCCGGCTGCCGATACCTGGATCGTCGTCAGCCAACCGACCGGCGCGCCGCTGCACAAATAGAACGACGGAATTTAAAACTTGACGAGCATCCTTCAGATCGTCGTCGGCGGTCTGCTGCAGGGCGGCGTATTCGCAATCGCCGCCCTGGGATTTTCCCTCGTTTTTAGGGTGACAAACGTTGTGAACTTGTCGCAAGGCGCGTTCTGCGTCCTTGGTGCGATGGGTATGTATTATTTTCAGGTGAATTTCGGTTGGCCTATTTTGCCGGCCTCGATCGCGGCAGTTGTCTGCGCAACCACCTTCTGCCTGCTGGTGGGGGCATTCACCTTCGTGCCCGCGGTATCGCGGCTGCCCAGCAGCAGCGCCCTTGTTCTAACCGCAGGACTTTTAACGTTCTTTACCGGAATCACACTCGTCGTTTGGGGCAATCAGCCCTACGCGCTGCCGCCATTCTCGGGCGAGGCGCCACTCGTCATTGGCACCCTACGTATCCCGTCGCAAGGAATTTGGCTCGCGGCAATATCAACTGCAATGATTCTAGGACTGTGGTTGTTGCTTCAGAAAACGACGCTTGGCCGCGCATTGCGCGCCTGCGCCGAAAACCCTGCTGCGGCGCGACTGATGGGGATCGATCTGCGTGCGATGATTCTGCTGAGCTTCGGGCTGGCCGCAATGATCGGAGCCATTGGCGGCGTCCTGGTCGCGCCCGTCATGTCGCTGCAGTTCGATAGCGGACAGTTCTTTACGATCTCCGGATTCATTGCCGTTGCGATTGGTGGAATGGGAAGTTTCGCCGGATCGATTGTGGGAGGTATTCTGCTCGGCGTTGCGGAGCAGTTCGCCGCGTATTACGTGTCGTCGTTGTTTGCAAATACGCTGGCGCTGCTGCTGCTGCTTGGCGTTCTGGTGCTGCGGCCGGCCGGTCTGTTCCCGAGCGGTCCACAACGCCGCAGCGATGTCCGCGATGAAGGTCGCATCCATCGCGCCGTGGTTCGGCTGCCGGCTCGCCGCGGGTTGGCTTTCGCCGTCATTTTGCTCGGTGTGCTTGCGGTCGTTCCGGCGTTGCCGATGCCAAGCGGGCTGCTCGAGTCACTGGTGATTTCCCTTATTCTATACATTGCCGTGCTTGGGCTCGACGTCCTCATGGGTTATGCCGGCCAAGTCAGTCTCGGCCATGCCGGCTTTATGGCAGTCGGTGGCTATTGCGCGGCAATATTGGCCACGTCGTACGGCTGGCCGCCATTTGCCGCCGTGGTGGCCGCAGTCATCCTCAGTGTGCTGTGCGCTTTGCTGCTCGCCCTTGCCACCGGACGTTTGCGCGGTCACTACCTTGCTTTGGCAACGCTGACATTCGGCCTCCTGATCGACTCCCTTGCTGTCGGCCTAGTTGATCTAACCGGCGGCCCATCCGGCTTGGTTGGCGTTCCCGCCTTCGAGGTTGCCGGCTTCTCCTTTAATACACCGATGCGCATGTACTATTTGACGCTGGCTCTTGCTGCCATCCTGGTACTGGGGCTCGAGGGTGGCATGCGTCTCGGTTTTGGGCGCGCGCTCAAGGCGGTGCGGTCGGATCAACTGGCCGCGGCGGCGCTGGGCGTGAATGTCAGCCGCGTCAAGATTGCCGCACTATGCATCGCTGCGGCACTGGCGTCTTTATCCGGCAGCCTCTACGCCTTTAGCTTTCACTTCCTGTCGCCGGAGATGGTCGAAACGACGCGCTCGTTTGAGATGATTGCCATGCTGGTGCTCGGCGGAGAAGGAACCCTGATCGGTGGGCTATTCGGGTCACTCGCGCTGACGTTGTTGCCGACGCTGGTGCAGGATCTGGCGGTGTTTAAGACTGCTGTCGAAGGCGCGCTGCTGGTCGTCATCTTCCTATTCATGCCCGAGGGCATATTCGGCCGACTTGTCATTTGGCTGAACAAGATTCCCTCGCATGGAACTGCAATCGCCTATGCAAAGGCGAAACTATGACCGTATCGGCGCTCGAATGTCGTTCGGTTTCGAAGATATTCGGCGGCGTGCTGGCGGTCGACGATGTGAGCCTGACGGTGCCCTCCGGCAGCGTGTCTGCTCTGATTGGGCCGAATGGGGCTGGCAAGACCACATTGTTCAACGTAACGACGAATCTTTTCGCTCCAACGTCAGGCGAAGTCAGCTTTTTTGGCAAGAACGTGGCGGGGTTGTCCAGCCACCACATCGCCGCGCTCGGCGTTATCCGGACTTTTCAGACCGCGCGCGTCTTTCCGGGCATGACGACGATAGAAAACATCCTGTCCGGCGCCCATTTACACGTCCGCACGTCGGTGGCTTCGCAGATGCTTTGGAGCCGCACCGCCCGGCAGGAAGAGAGATGCCTGACCGAAAAGGCCGACGCCGTCCTCGATATGATCGGGTTGGGACATGCGCGCGACGTAGCGGCCACTGACCTGCCGATCGGCGCGCAAAAGCTGGTCGAGGTGGTGCGCGCGCTTATGGCCAAGCCGAAATTGCTTCTACTGGATGAGCCGGCGGCCGGCTTGAACGATCGCGAGACGGCAGAGCTTGCGGTCTTTTTGCGGGCAATTTGCGATGCGGGAACGAGCATTATCGTGGTCGAGCACAATATGTCGCTGGTCATGGAGGTCGCCGATCTGGTCTTTGTCCTTGATGCCGGCCGGCTCATTGCGTCGGGCGCGCCGCAGGATATTCAGCGGGATCCAAAGGTGATTGAAGCCTATCTGAGCCGACCCGAAGGGCAGATCGCATGACGCTTGAATTACATCGCTTATCGGCCGGCTATGGCGGCATGGATGTCATTCACGATATCGACTTGATCGTTCGGCCGCGCGAAATCGTATCGCTGGTCGGCGCTAATGGCGCGGGTAAGTCGACGCTGCTCAAGACTATCTCGGGGCTTACGGCGACTCGTTCTGGAACCATGACGTTCAACGGTAGGCGAATCGAAGCCGCGCCAACCGCCACCCGAATCCATTATGGCATCGTGCACGTACCGGAAGGACGACAGATATTCTCTGGCCTCAGCGTCAGCGAAAATCTTGAGTTGGGGGCCTTTATTCATCGGCATCACTCAGACGAAGCTGATGCACAGCGAGCGGAGGTTGTAATACGCTTCCCGGTGCTCCGCGAGCGTCTGCCAGACGTAGCGGGCAATTTATCAGGAGGGCAGCAGCAGATGCTTGCCATAGGACGCGGACTCATGTCGCGTCCAAAATTGCTGATGCTTGATGAGCCATCACTCGGACTCGCACCGCGGCTGGTTACCGAAATATTCGAGCTGATCGTCAGTCTGCGCGACCAAGGGTTGGCTATTCTGTTATCTGAGCAGAATGCCCAGCTTAGCCTTGCGATCGCTGATCGCGGCTACGTCATCGAAAACGGACGAGTGGCTTTGACTGGCTCGGGACAGGAGTTGCTGCGGTCAAGAGATGTTGCGGATCGCTATCTTGGCGTCGGTGGCCGCATTGAGAGTTCATCCGCTCAAAGGAAAAATGAAATTTCAAGACGTTTGCAAGATCTGATGCGCATATAATCTCGCGACGGCTTGTCGATCGGGATGAAATAGGTGGCAGGAGCTAAAATAGAAATCCGAAGTTTGTATATCTTTCGAGCTTTCTTAATTTCTAGGATGAGTTGGAACCAGTCGTGCATGTTCAAGAGATGTTGGCGAATGGCGGATCTGCTCTCGCTAGATTTGGCGTTGCTGTGCGTTGGTTCAGTCTGTTCGCCTAGAGGCAACGATTGCGTGCGTATATTGAACCGGGTGCCTAGCGATAACATTGGGGTGCGATAATGAAACGCCCGAAGAAGCCGAGGGATCCCGAAACGGATGCCATTTTGCTACACTGGCGCGAAGCCGTTCCGAACGATCGCCTGGCGCATCTCATCAAGGATGCGACCCGCGCGCTGCTGCGCGCGCTTCAGATGCGACTGACCGAGCATTCCGTTTCGCTGGGGCAGTGGACGTTTTTGCGCATTCTTTGGGAAAGCGATGGCATCACCCAGCGCGAGCTGAGCGAACTCGCCGGTGTCATGGAGCCAACGACCTTCACGGCGGTCACGGCGATGGAGAAGCTCGGTTATGTGACGCGCAAGAAAATGCCCAATAACAAGAAAATGGTTTACGTGTTTCTCACTCCGAAAGGGCGGCTGCTCAAGCGCAAACTTGTGCCGTTGGCGGAAGAGGTCAACCGGATCGCGGTTGAAAACGTGAATCCGCAAGACATCGCGATGATGCGCCGCGTGCTGATGACGATGATAGAAAACCTGGCGCGCGACGAGGCGCGGCCAAACAAGCGTTTGCGGATTCCATCCACCCGCGAATTGGCGCGTCGTGTCCACGAGGCCGAAGGTAACAACCGTGCGCGGCTGCGAAAGCGCGCCTGAGCTGGCGCGCGTCGGGCGCGTGGACTAGATCAGCTCGCGATGGTCGCTGGTCCATTGCTCGGCCAACGCTCTGCGATCGAGCTTGCCACGCGCAGTCTTCGGCAAATGATTGCTGAGCACGATCTGCTTGGGCGCCTTGGAGGCGGGCAAGACCGCGCCGCAGTAACGCAACAGGTCGTCAATGTCGATGGTGGCACCCGGCCGCGCTACGACAAAGCTGATGACTTCCTCGCCGTAAGTGTGGTCGGGAACGCCGACCGTGGCAACCTCAATAATCTCCGGCCGTTGCAGCAGAATGCTGTCGATCTCGAGCGGCGAGATGTTGATGCCGCCACGGATGATCAGGTCCTTCTCGCGCCCCGTTATGTGGAGGTATCCGTCGGCGTCGAGAAAGCCGATGTCGCCGGTTAGTAGACGCCCACGACTATGGACTTTGATTGTTCCATCGTCCGCGAGATACCGATAGTCGTTGTCGGGAAAGCCTCCCACCTCCACATGGCCAGTTTCCCCCATCGGCAGCAATTGTCCGCGGTCATTGACGATTGTGAGCTTGTGGTAGCGCGCCGGCTTGCCGACGGTGCCGATATGCCGGTTGGCGCCTGGATTAGTTGCGATCCAGCCGATTTCGCTGCAGCCATAGCTTTGGGCAACGGGAATTCCAAAGTGCTGTTCGAAGCGCCGCCAATCTTCGCTCAAGAGCGGTGCCGAACTGGAGATCACGAACCGCAAGCTCGATAATGCTTCGGCATTAAGCGGATTGTCGCCATTCAGCAGCATGTTGATCGTGGTCGGATTCCCGGCAGCGATTGTCACGCCATGCTCCGCGACGTGTTGGAAAAATCGACTACGCGAGAACTTTCGTCCCAGGATCAGTGAGGCGCCCCGGCTGAGTGGCGCCAATGCGCTAAGTACCTGGGCCGAGCACCAATTGAACGACCGAAAATCATAGATGCGATCGTCGGCGGTCATGCCCAAGCCATCCGCTGTTGGTTCGACATTGGCAAGCAGCTCGCAAAATGTCAGGACGACGCCTTTCGGCCGGGCGCTGGTGCCGGAGGTGAACAAGATACAGGCATCGTCCTGCGGCCGGGTGCCCGCCAGATTGACGTCCGTCGGCTCGCTATCGGCAATGGCCTTGAAAAATCCGACATCGGCGGCATCGTCGAATGATCCCAACGGCAGGCGCGGCACCGATGTTTTCGCTGCAATTTCGCCGAGGCCCAATCCAGCGTCGAACACGACGAGCCGCGGATTCAGTGTTGTCAGAATCTGCCCGAGGTGGCCGCGGTTCATCTCGACGTGGACGGTGCAAATGGTGGCACCAAAAGCCATTACGCCGATATAGCAGACCAGGTGTTCGATCGAGTTGCCAGCAAGCAGGACGATGCGGTCATTGGCAAGGATTCCGCTCTCAGCTAGAAACGTGCCGATTTGCCGGGTCAGCCGCTGCAACTGCCTGTAGTTGATCGTGCGTCGATCGTCGACCGAAATAATATAGGCCTTGTCCGGATCGCGATCGGCCGCGCGATTTATCCAGTGTCGAAGCAGATTGGGCCCAAACTCAGCTTCTTTCAGCATGCAACCTCGTATCGGCAAAGTGGCCGCCCCGGGCGCCCGGTGTATGATGGCGCCTCAGCGTCCTGTCCGAGCCAAGGAGTGCACCCAGCCGACCATGCGCGATTTGGCGTTCTCGATGTCCTTCTTGGTGAAGAAGTCCTCCGGCTTGACCCGGTCGACCGGATAAACCGGCCGCAGGAAATCGCTCTCGTAGCCGAACGGCACCGTGGCATCGATCCCCATGCCGCCCTCGAATTGCGTATTCGACGCGGTCCACTGTTTGTCGCCCGCGGTCATGCGCTCGGCCGGCATGAAAGTCTGGCCGCGCCCGCCGGGGATCGGGTTTAGGATATCGGTGCGCGGATTCACCCGCGTGGTCATGCACCACATTATGTCGTCCATCGAATAGGGATCTGTGTCCTCGCTCACCGCGATCGCCAGCCGCATGCCCTGCGAGCACGACAACGCCGCGCCGAGGAAATTGCGCTGCCAGCCCTCGTCGATTTGATGACGCTTCTTGACCTGAATGACGCAGCCGCCCCAGTCGGTCATGCAGTAGGGGATGACCACGTCCTGGACGATGCCGGGCTGAAGACGTTCGCACAGCTCGAAGATCGCCGCCTCACGCACCGTCGTATCGATATTGTGGTCATCGAGTGTATGCACGCCGAGCGCGAAGATGATCGGCTTGGTCTCCGGCTTGCGCATGGTCACGGCGGTGACGTGGAAGGTCGGCGCCTTGTAGGCCTTGCCCATGTAGCCGGCCCATTCAGGATGGAAATGATAGCGGCCCTGGACGCCGGCGTCCTCCGACTCTTTGGTTTCGAAACGGCGATCGCGCGGATGGATATAGCCTTCGAGGACTAGCTCGGCGTCGGCCAGCGTGTAGGCGTCGACCGTGCGGCACTTCACCATTCGAATTGGGCTGCCTTGCACCGCGCCAGCAATGCCGATTTCGTCGCAGCCCATTGGCAAAATTGCATAGTCGAAGCCAGCTCCCGCAAGCAACGTACATGCCGGTGGCACGCCAAAACACACCGATAATGGGATTGGCTTGTCGTCGCTATAATATTTGTTCGCCACCTGCCACATGTGTGAGCCGGGCGAAATTTGGAACGTGCCGATGTTGCCCCAGCGGAAGTTCATGCGGTTATAGCCAAGGTCGGTGCCGCCATCGAACTGGTCGAAGCTAATGCAGCGAATGCCGGAGCCGACGGTGAGCTCGGTCTCGTAAGTGGTGTGGCGGATCGGCACCATGTACTTGTTGACGTCATCCGGATTGAGGATCACGTGTTCCTGCACCGGCGCCTGCTCCTGGGGAATAATCACCGGCTTGAGTGGCTTGCGGAAGGCTTGCGCGATCTTACGCGTGCGCTCGATATCATTCTTCCAACCGAACATTTTGTTGATGACGTTCATATCGCCGAACAGATTGGTGATGACCCTGTGGTTCGGCTTGCCCTTTACGTTGTTGAAGAGGACCGGGCATCCGCCATCCATGTGCTTTTGCAGCCCGGTAACCTCAAGATCCGGATCGACCAGTTTGTCGGTTTCGATCAGATCGCCTTGCGCCTTCAGCCATTCGAGCGTTTTCCGAAGATCGACTACGTCCGTGGAGTCCGGAAGAGACTTTTCTTTACGGATTGCTTTCTGCATGGCGTCCAAGCTCCAATGTTTCAGGGTCGCGCCTGACCTCGCTGAAGGACAAGGCCAACGATTTCCGATGAATTACCCGCTAGGGCATTTACAGGAAATCATTATATCTCTAAGTATAATACAATAGCCCATTTTAAATCGAATGAAAAGCGTCGATTGGCTCCGCGGGCATGGGATGCACAATTATGAATACAACCCTCGGCCAGCGTATTGGCTCTTTTCTCGCAGCACATCATGTGGTGTCGCTCGCGACATTCGGTTCGGGCGGACCGCACGCAACAAGCCTGCTCTACGCATGCGACGGATTGGCGCTCGTCTGGGTATCGGAGCCCGATACGCAGCATTCCCGGGAAATCGAGGCAGATCCTCGTGTGGCAGCCACGGTGGCCCCCGATTACTCGGATTTTACGGCAATTCGGGGCGTGCAGGTCGCCGGCGCGGCCCGCCGGATCGTGGCGGCGGATGAACGAATGCGGCACCTTGCACAACTTGAAGCGCGATACCCCTTCCTCGCGCAATTGGCGGCAGGGCCGTTGAAACTGCGTCAAGCTTATGCGCGAACGGCCGTCTATCGGCTGCAGCCGGCGCGCATCGTTTTTATCGACAATAGCAAGGGCTTTGGCAACAAGGAGACGCTCGAAATTTCTGTTTAGTTGATTTGGACTTTAGGAAATTTCTAAACGGGGTAGGCAGCTCGGCAATGACACCGTCACCGTGTTCGAGGCGGCGCCGCCATACCCGGCGGCACCATAGACGCGAACACAATAAAGATATGGCATGCCCGCCAGCAGGCCATGATCCTCCCAGCGCGTAATCTTGATGGCGTCCGCAATCTCGACATTGCCAAGCGGGTCGGTCCGGCAAACGTCGTAGCGTGCGGCGCCGGCCGCCTTGTTCCATTTTAATATGACCTTGCCATCGCCCATAGTCGCCGTCAGGTTTGCACCTACCGGGCTCCAGCGTGGCGCTTCGCTCGAGTGATCGTCCGGCGGTGCCTGCAGCGACCCTTGCGGCCAAAGCGCGCATATGACGCGGGTATGGGTGCCGTCGAGATGCTTGCAGACGTTGCAATAGTCGCACTTCACGATGCGATCGATTTCACCCTGCCGAACCTTGTTGGGCCAATCGGGGTCGGCCAGGAGACCGCGTGCGATGCCGACGACGTCGACCGCGCCGGTCGCAACCAGCAGCTCGGCGTCGTCGGGGTTGGAGATTTTCCCGGCGGTCGCGACTGGCGTGTTAAAACCATGCGCCCTGATAAAGGTTTTAATCTCCGCCGAAAAATGCGCATGCGGCACCGTCGGATACCAGTCTCCCGGCATGCAGCGATCGCCCGAATAGCCGGTGTAGGGATAGGGCACCTGACCGGGAGCGTGAATGGCGTCCTCGAACTTGCCGCCGACGGACAATGACAAATACGCCGCGCCGAGCTGAGCCAGCCGCAATCCGATAAGTTTAGCGTCGTTGACCGTGTAACCATCCTTGATGAATTCGTCGGCCAGGAAGCGAACTCCGATAGGAAAGTCTTCACCGACTTTGCGGCGAATATTTCCAAAAATCCTTCCGATCAAATACAGGCGGCCTTCCAGCGTGTCGCCGCTGTAGTCGTCCATGCGCGGGTTTGTGCGCGACAGGAATGATGCCAGCGTGTAGGCGTGCGCCGAATGCAGCTCCGCGCCGTCGAAACCGGCAGCACGCGCCCGCACAACCGCGTCGCCGAATTCATCGACGATGCGGTCGATCTCGGCCAACGACAGCATATCGATCGTCTGCCGCCAGCCCGATTTGGCCACTTTCATGAAGTGGATGATCTGCGGGACCACCTTGGAGTCCGATGCATCATGCATGCGCCGAACCAGATCGGTGAGGCCCGGCACGAATTGATCGCCGCTAATCCGCAGCAGCGGGCCAGATTTGGCGGTATGGACCGCCATCGCTTCGATTACAACGAGACCCGCGCCGCCCTGCACGTAGATGGGGTAATCGGCCGGCCGGCGTTTCGATCGCTGGAGATTTTGGGTGCTGCGCTTCAGGCTGATGGTGAAACGAGGTCCGCATTCGCGGCCTCAAGCATCAGAAGGAGAAGCGCAGCAT
>Ga0182024_10012461_pt1 | contig 16820 bp, 17 predicted proteins | sample P32metaG_FD_120480 | JGI IMG/M metagenome (GOLD analysis project Ga0182024, IMG submission 120480) | Permafrost microbial communities from Stordalen Mire, Sweden - P3-2 metaG (Illumina Assembly) | ecosystem: Environmental > Terrestrial > Soil > Wetlands > Permafrost | place: Sweden: Stordalen... | reverse complement strand
CTGCAGCACGAGTGGCCTGGCCAGCCGCCGCGAGGCCGGTGTGAGCCGAACCAACGGCGCCAGCCCCGACATCGCTGCCTCGAGCTCGCCGTGGGTCGGGGCGGCGAAGACCTGCTCCAAGACGCCGCAGAAGCGCTCAACAGACAGCCCTCCGCCGCTTACCAAGTCATGGAGCCGGGCGATGGCCGCGACCCGGGCGTCTTCGCCAACCCGATCCAGAGGTGCTGAAACCGAGCCGTTCTGTCTCACGGACACCATATGCCGCGCTGGGGGCCTGTCCACACAGCGAGTCTAAGCTCCGCAGAAAACGCGGTCAACCTGACCGAGGGAAGCTTCGACAGCGCCGCGCACAACGTGGGACAATGACCGCTGTTCGCCGCGGGCGGGGGTGGAGGTGGGCGTCGTCGACGCGTCTGCGGCGACCAACATCTTCGAGAGACTGGAGCTGACGCATGCGTCGATTTGCACGATCGGGCCGGGGGGGATCGGTGATCGTCGCGACGCTGGCGGCGGTGACGGTCGCTGCCGGTGCGGCATATGCGACGACCAGCGGTGGGGGCCCGACCGGCCACTCGGCTTCCGCGCGCGTGGTCTCGACGTGCGTCAGCGGCGTCAACGGCGACCTCTACCTCGGCCGTTGCCGGCCGGGCGACCGCAAGCTCACCCTCGGCGTCCGCGGACCCAAGGGCAAAACCGGACCCGCTGGCAAGAGAGGAACCCCGGGTACGAACGGCCAGGGCGTCCAGGGTGATGTCGGTGCCGCGGGTCCGCCGGGCGAGCAAGGCATCAAGGGTGATACGGGGGCCGCGGGCTCGTCCGCGTTCGCCTACGTCTATAACGAAGCCGCGGAGGTCGTGCCGATCGAAGCGTCTGTCGCCTTCGATACGAATGGTCCTCTCCTTGGCATCACACACGCACCTGGCAACGCCGGGATCGTGGTCACCAATAGCGGTACCTACAAGGTCACGTTCGTGGTGTCAAGTGTCGAGCCGAACGAGATGGCGCTGTTCGTCAACGGAGCCCCGGCTGCCGGCACGGTCTACGGCTCCGGCTCCGGCGATCAGCAGAACACCGGACAGGTGATCCTAACTCTCAGCGCCGGCGATGTTCTCACGCTCGTGAATCACTCGTCGGCTGCGGCGGTCACGCTGCAGACGCTTGCCGGAGGAACGCAGACGAATGTAAACGCTTCCGTCGCCATCGAAAGACTCGCCTAGGATCCCGACAGTCGACCAACTCAGAGTTTGCGGGCGAGCAGGCACGATTTCGCCTCGGCGAACTCCGCATCGGTGAGCGTCCCGGCCGCCCGTCGCTCGCGCGCGTCAGCCCGGAGCACAACTTCGGCAGCCGTCGGGGTTTGCGTAGGAGCAATAGGCGTTCGGCTTCCGTGTTGAGCGTCGCGACCGCTGGGACGGGTGCTCAATGTCTGGAGTGGCGAAGGTGATCGTTGCGCGTTTCGATCCCCGTCGAGCGAGGCTCGCGGTGGTGGTGCTGTTGGTGCTGGTCGGAGCGGCGTGTTGGGCGGCCCAAGCGAGCGCCTATATCTACTGGACCGGCCCCCAGTCCAGCGGCGTCTACTCGATCGCGCGGGCGAACCTCGACGGCACCGGCATCAACCAGAAGTTCATCAATGGCGACGGCGCGAACAGCCCAGACGGGATCGCGGTCGACGGCCAGTACATCTACTGGGCCAACTCCGGCACCAACTCGATCGCGCGCGCGAACCTCAATGGCACCGGCGTCAACGAGAACTTCATCACCGGCGCGGACGACCCTAGAGGGGTGGCACTCGGGCGCGAAGGCGAGTACATCTACTGGACCAACTACGGCGACGGCACGATCGGGCGGGCGGTCTACAACGGCAGCGACGTCGACCAGAGGTTCATCACGGGCGCGGTCGAGCCGGACGCCGTCGCGGTCAACCTCAACTACATCTACTGGACCAACCAGGTCTACGGCTCCCTCAGCGGGGGCTCGATCGCGCGGGCGAATCTCGACGGCACCGGCGCCGACGAGACGTTCATCACCGCCGTAGATAACCCGACGGGGCTGGCGCTCGGGCCCAACGCCGCGTACATCTACTGGGCCGACGCCGCCACGACCCCCCTTGGCGGCTGGGGGATCGGGCGGGCGGACTACAACGGCACCGACGCCAACTCGTCCTTTGTCAGCGACTTTGACATTGACCCCCCGAATGGGGTGGTGGTCGACTACTACAACATGTACTGGACGTCGGAATTCGGCCAGATCTACCGGGCGAGCAACGACGGCAGCGCCGTCAACGGCAACTTCATGACCGGCTTGGTGATCCCGCTGTATCTGGCGCTCGGTCCGGTGGCCGCGGCGACCGCGAGCTCCTCGAGCGTCTCGTTCGGAACCCAACTGGCCGACACTCCGCCCGCGTCGGGCTCAGGGCACGTACTGACGATCAAGAACACCAGTCCCGGCGTGCTGGGGAACACGGGTCCGGCCGCGCTGCAGATGACTCAAGCGCAGGTCACGAGCGGCAACACGGGCGATTTCAAGATCTCTGGCGACACGTGTGTGGGCAGGAGTGTCGCCGTCGGCGCCACGTGCACGATCGATCTGAGCTTCGCTCCGACCGCGCCCGGTCCGCGCACCGCGGTGCTCAAGCTGAGCAGCAACGATACCTACGGGCCGCTAAGCATCCCGCTGTCTGGCACCGGCTCCATCGCGGCCCTCGCGAGCCCGTTGATCACAGGCGTCAAGCACCGCAAGCCGAAGTTCGCGTTCACGCTGAACGCAGCGACGGGCGGCGCTCCTTTGAACACGATTATGGTCACCGCGCCGTCGGGGTCGGGTCTGCGCTTCTTGAAGGCGGAGAACGATCTCGTCGGTGACATCAAGGTCAGGGGCCCACACCGGAGACGCGTACGGTTCACGGCTAGCGTCCAGTCCCGAGGCCAGGTGCTCACGATCGCGCTCAAGGCCCCCACGAGCAACGCGAGCATCACGATCGCGAGCCCAGAGCTTGTAGCCAGCAGGAAGCTGGCAAAGGACGTCCGGGCCGGGGGTATCGCTGCCGTCACGTTGACCATCAACGTGACGAACACCGAGCACTTCAGCCAGGCGCTGTCGTTCTTTGCGCTGCTGTCATTTCCCGCCTTCTGACGATCAGCGCGACCGGCGTCGTTACGTCGCTCGGTGACCTCACGCTGCGTTAGGCCCTCGTCCGGGCGCCGCGCGCACACCTACGTCTTCTCAATGACCTCAATTCGATACCCGTCCGGGTCGCGCACGAAGCACAGTCGGGAGCCGCCGTCGTGGATCGTGTATGGCGGCTTCTCGGGCTCGATTCCCTGCTCGGCGAGCTGAGCGAGGCTCGAGTCGAGGTCGTCGGCGGTGATCGCGATGTGCCCGTAGCCGGTGCCAACGTCGTAGGAGCCGACGCCGAAGTTGTACGTCAGCTCCAGTCGCGGCATGTCGCCGTCGCCGGGCTGGTTCATGAACACGTTGATCGCCTCGTCGCGGATCGGGATCCGCCCGACCTCCTCGAAGCCGAGCGCCTTGTAGAAGGCGACCGAGCGGTCGATGTCGGTGATGCGGTAGCAGGTGTGGATCAGGGGCATGGGCGGCGAAGCGTACCCTGTGCGCCGCCGATGATCCTCGAGCGCTCGATGCACCCGGACTTCACGTCCAACAGCTACCTGATCGGCGACCGCGCCGGCGGGACGGGTGCGTTCGTCGACGCCGGCGGTCCGGTCGCGCCGCTGATCGACGCGGCCGGGCGACACGAGCTGACGCCGAGCCACGTGCTGCTCACGCACCACCATTACGACCACGTCTGCGAGCTGGACGCTCTCACGGGCAGGTTTCCCGGGATCGAGGTGCTCGCACACCCGCTCGAGCGCGAGTCGGTCGCCGGCACGACGGGAGACCTCGAGCCTGGTGCCGAGCTGGCGATCGGCGAGCTGCGTGTGCGCGCGCTGCCGACCCCGGGCCACACCGCCGGGATGCTCTCGCTCGTCGTCGACGACGCGGACGTCTTCACCGGCGACACGCTCTTCAAGGGCTCGGTCGGCGGCGTGCGCGCTCCGGGCCATACGACGTACGCCGATCTGCGCAGCTCGATCATGGACACGCTGATGTCGCTGGGGCCCGACACGCGCGTGCACCCCGGCCACACCGACCCGACGACGATCGGCGCCGAGTGGGACGAGAACCCGTTCGTGCGCATCTGGCGCGGGCTCGATCCGGAGGGGTCCGAGTCGTGTACCGCCCTCGGCGAGCCGGCAACTCTGATTCTGCTTGCGCGCGACTACGACGGCGGCCACAAAGCGTGGGTGCGCTGGCCCAACGGCAGCGACGACATCGTGCCGGGATCTCAGGTGCAGCGCGGCTGAGACCGCGTCTCAGGGCGACGGGACGGCGTTGCCGTCGAGATAGCAGGGGGGTCGCGTGGTCCGTTGCTCACGGAGAAGCAGAACGTCCCCGTCACCGTCTCGGAGTCGCTGCGGTAGAGGCGTTGCCCCCCGCCCGTAGCATGGACCCCGATGGCCAAGGACCGGATCCCCAAGTCGCGCGTGCGCCGAACGGCCAAGATAGGCACGCTCGCGGCCGGCCAGGCGGCGCGCCAGCTCGGCACCCGCACTGCCAACGTCGCGCGCTCGGAGGAGTCGAGCAACAGGGCGCTGGAGCGCCGCCAGCTGCAGGCCGCCGAGCAGATCGTCGCCGCGCTCGGGACGATGAAGGGCGCGGCGATGAAGCTGGGGCAGGTGCTCTCCTTCCTCGACGTCGGGCTCGTCCCGGAGGAGTACCGCGAGGAGTTCCAGGCGAAGCTCGCCGCGCTGCGCGACTCGGCGCCCAACGTCCGCTTCAGCGACATGAAGAAGGTGATCGCGTCGCAGCTGGAGGCGCCGCTGGAGGAGGTCTTTGCGAAGTTCGACGAGACGCCGATCGCTGCGGCGTCGATCGGCCAGGTCTACCGCGCGCGGCTGGAGAACGGCCGCGACGTGGCGGTCAAGGTCCAGTACCCGGGCGTTGCGGAGGCCGTTCGCGCCGACATGGCGAACCTCGGGCTGATCCTGCGGCTCGTCAAGCGGATCGCGCCGGGGCTGGATCCCAAGGCGATCGGGGACGAGATCCGCGCGCGGATCGACGAGGAGCTGGACTACGAGCTGGAGGCGGCCAACCAGCGCTCGCTGGCCCGGATCTTCCGGGGCCACCCGTTCATCTCGGTGCCCGACGTCGTCGGGCAGCTGTCCCGCGAGCTGGTTCTGGTCTCCGACTTCGTCGAGGGGCTCGGCTTCGAGCGCGTGCGCGAGCTCGACCAGGCGACGCGGGACCGGGTCGGTGAGATCGTCTTTCGCTTCTTTTTCGGCTGCCTGTACCGCCACGGGCAGTTCTCGGGCGACCCCCACCCCGGCAACTTCCTGCTGAGAGGCGACGGCGGCGTCGCCTTCCTCGACTTCGGGCTGTTCAAGCGGATGCCAGCCGCGGCCGTCGAGCTGGAGCTGGAGTGCCAGCGCGCCGGGATCGCCGGCGACGGCGAGCGGCTGCGCGAACTGCTGGCAGGGGCCGGGTTCCTGCGTGAGCCCGAGCGCTTCAAGCCCGAAAGTCTGATCGAGCAGTTCCACGGCTCGACGTGGTGGTACACGACCGACGAGGAGATCGAGCTGACGCCGGAGATCGCGACCCAGGTCGCGATCGACATCTCCGATCCGCGCTCGAGCTACTTCGCCCAGATGCGCCACGAGACGCTGCCGCCCGATCACCTCTTCGGGCGGCGCATGGAGCTGCTGACGCTTGCCGTGCTCTCGCAGCTGCGTGCGCGCAACAACTGGCACGTGATCGCGCGCGAGTGGATCTACGGCGACCCCCCCCGCACGGAGCTGGGCGAGGCCGAGGCGCGCTTCTATGCGCGGGTGGGGGTGTAGGGCGCGGGCGGGGGTGGGGCCCGGGCGGGGGCGCGGCGCCGGAGGGGCGCGGCGCCGGAGGGGTGCGGCGCCGGAGGGGTGCGGCGCCGGAGGGGAGGGCGCGGCGCGGCGCCGGGGCGCGGCGCCGGAGGGGCGCGGGAGCGGGGTCGCGCCGGGGCGCTCGCGCGACCCCTTAGTCCGCTGACTTACCTCACAGGTCCCTCAGCGGGCACACCCCCCGGCCCGCGAGGGGGCGCGGCGGAGGAGGGGCGCGGCGGAGGGGTGCCGCGGGAGCGGGTCGTGGCGGCGGAGGGGCGCGGGAGCGGGGTCGCGCTGGGGCGCTCGCGCGACCCCTTAGTCCGCTGACTTACCTCACACGTCCCTCAGCGGGCACACCCCCCGGCCCGCGAGGGGGCGCGGCGGAGGAGGGGCGCGGCGGAGGGGTGCCGCGGGAGAGGGTCGTGGCGGCGGAGGGGCGCGGGAGCGGGGTCGCGCCGGAGCGCTCGCGGGACCCCTAGTCCGCTGACTTACCTCACAGGTCCCTCAGCGGGCACACCCCCCGGCCCGCCCTAAACCTCCTGAATCTGGAGCAGGCTCGTCGTCCCCGGACGCCCACTCGGCAGCCCCGCCGTGATCCCGACGCGCTCGCCGGGCTTCAGCCAGCCCAGCTCGACGACGCGCCGCGCGGCGTCGGCGATCAGCGCCTCGGTGATCTCGTGGCGAGCCATGCGCTCCGCCTGCACGCCCCACATCAGCCCGCAGCGCCGGACCGTCTCGCGACCCGGCGACAGTGCGTAGATCGGAACGTTGGGGCGGTGCGCGGAGACCAGTCGCGCGGAGCGTCCCGACAGCGTCGGGATGACGAGCGCCGCGAGGCCCAGCTCGCGCGCGGCCTCGCAGGCGGAGTGGGCGATCATGTACGCGGGATCGCGCGTACCCCGTCGCACGCGCTGAGCGATCCATGTGTCATAGGGGGCGACGCGCTCGGCCTGCTTGGCGATCGCGGCCATCATCTCGATAGCCCCGACGGGGTAGGCGCCGACCGCCGTCTCCTGCGACAGCATCACCGCGTCGGTCCCGTCGAGGATCGCGTTGGCGACGTCGGCGACCTCGGCGCGCGTCGGTCGCGACGAGCGAACCATCGAGTCGAGCATCTGCGTCGCCGTGATCACCGGCCGTGCCAGCTCGCCGCAGAGCGCGATCACCCGCTTCTGGACGATCGGGACCTCCTCGATCGGCATCTCGATCCCGAGGTCGCCGCGCGCGACCATGACGCAGTCGGCAGCGTGCACGATCTCCTCGAGGTCGCCGATCGCCTGGGCCTTCTCGATCTTTGCGACGAGCGGCAGGCGCGTGTGCTCGCGGACAGATGTGACGTCGCTGGCGCGCTGAACGAACGAGAGCGCGACGATGTCGACGCCGATCTTCTCGCCGAAGCGCAGCAGGTCGAGGTCCTCCTCGGCGACCGACGCGAGCGATTTCAGCGCGCCGGGGACGTTGAGGCCCTGCCGCGCCGCGACCGCGCCGCCGATCTCCACGCGGGTGTGGACCTCGGCATGCGGCTCCGACACCGCCTCGACGCGCAGGCGCACGGCTCCATCGGCCAGATAGATGACCTCGCCGGCCGAAACGCTCTTCGGCAGGCCAGCCCAGGAGACCGACAGCACCTTGTCCGTGCCGGGCTCATTGCTGCCGCAGCGCAGGACGAGCGCGTCGCCGCTGCCCAGCTCGACGAAGTCGAAATCATCGACCAGCGCGCCGATGCGCAGCTTTGGCCCGGGTAGGTCGGCCAGCACCGCCACGGGCTGACCCGCGCGCGACGCGGCGTCGCGGACGCGCGAGATCGTCTCGGCGTGCTCCTCGCGCGTACCGTGCGAGAAGTTCAGCCGCGCGACGTCGAGGCCGGCCTCGATCATCCGGGCGAGCGTGTCCGGCTCGCGCGAGGCCGGGCCGATCGTGGCGACGATCTTCGTGCGGCGCATGGTTCCGAGACGGTACAGATGCGGCGCCGCGACACGTGCCTCTGGCAGGCTGTGGCCGTCGGAAAGCTCCCTCGATGAACTCCCTCCTGCGTCGCTCCTGGCTCGTAGCCCTGCTCGCCCAGGCCCTGTGGCTGGCCGCGTGCGGCGGCTCGAGTACGCCCAAGCCCGCGACCGCGCCAGAGCCCGCCCGGCCGTCCCAACCCGCCCGGCCCGCCCAACCCGCCGCGCCGTCACAAGCCACCGTAGCCGCCGTCACCGGCTGCAGCACCTTCTGCGATCAGGCCGGACCGTCGGCCGCGGGCGGGCCCGGCGATCCGAACGCGTTCAAGTGCCCGCAGCCCTACCCGTGCGTGCTCTTCCGCCAGCTCTCACACCGGGCCACGGCCACGCCGCAGGGCACGGTCGCGATCCGGGTGCAATGCCTCTGGAGTCACCCGTGCGTCGGCGCGCTCGTGATCTGGTCCGACAGCAACCTGCGCGCGAGCGGGCGCAGCGGTGGCGGCGACATCAGCGTTCCGGCGCGCAGCACGGCCACGGTGACGCTTCCGCTGACCCCGCGAGCGCTCAGCCTGCTGCGCACCACGCACTCGCTCGAGCTCGAGCTCGGCACCTACACGTACATCCACGGCTTCGGCGGCCGGCGGCTGCTCGTCGACGGCGACGTGCTGACGGTGACGTCGGGCTGAGCCTCGCTCGCATCAACGAGGCCGGTAGCCCGCTGACGAGCTGTGCGCGCCTGCCGCTACGGCGCCTGCAACTCCGGAAAGTGCTCGGCGCAATGCGCGCGCAGCGCATCGCGCACACCACGCCGCTCATCCTCCGACGCCACGCGGTAGCGCGCCACCAGCTCGGCGGGCTTGCGGTACTCGACGCCCGCCACCGTCCAGCGCGCCGCCAAGCGCTCGAACAGCAGCTCCGTCGCGCGCTGCCAGGCATCCTCCTGCGACAGCGGCGAGCCCGCCAGCGCCTCGGCATAGCTGCGCCGGCTGCCGACGCTCAACGACCCCCGCAGCACGAGCACGTTGCCCTCGCCGTCGGGATACTCGACCTGTGGAGCGCTTACACGCTCGCGCTGGCGGTTGCGGCGTCCCACTTGTGCGCTGCCCTACCGCCGCGAAAAGGAGCTAGACCTTGCGCACCGTGACGGCGGTCCCGTACGCGCAGATCTCCGTCCACTGGCCGCCCATCTCGGACGTGTCGAAACGCATCGCGAGGATCGCGTTGGCACCCTTGGCTTCGGCCTCGCCAACCATCCGCTCGGTGACCTCGGAGCGGCTGTTGACAAGGTTCTTTGTCATTCCCTTCAGCTCCCCGCCGGCGAGTGACTTGAATGCCGCACCGATGTTGGAGCCGACGTTGCGGCTGCGAACGGTCAAACCGAAGACCTCTCCGAGCACGTCCGTCACCTCGTAGCCGGGCAAGTCGTTCATCGTCGAGATGATCATTGCGATCAGGTCTCCGAGGCCGCGCGGCGCAACTGCTCGGCGACGTCGCCCGTCAGCGCGTTCGCGTGCCCGGGCCACGCCGAGGACGGCTCGAGCTCGGCGAGCTTGCGAATCGACGCGCGCGCCTGCTCCGTGTCCTCGTTGGTGGCGTCGTGCGGCACGCGCGGCCGGCCCTTGATGCCGGTTTGCAGGTCGAGCGTGTAGAAGCAGTCGGACGTCAGCGCGAGCCGGTCGGACTCGCGGAAGAGCCCGATCATCCCCGGCGCGTGTCCGGGCAGGTGGACGACGCGGAAGCCCGCGATCTCGTCGCCCTCGTCGACGGTCCCCGCGATCTCCACGGGACCGCCGTCCCAGATCGCCTGCAACCGCGGCAGCACCAGCTTGCCGAGCGGGTTGAGCTTGTCCACCTGGAAGTAGTGCCGGCCGCCGTCGCCTTCGGCGTCCTCGCGGTCGGCAGGGTGGCAGTAAATGGGTGCTTCGAGCCCGGCGGCGGCTCCGCGGTGGTCGACGTGCGCGTGGCCGAGCACGATGCGCTTCAGGCCGCCCATGCGCGTGGCGATCGCGGCGAGCGGCGCGGACATCACGCGAACCCCGGCGTCGAACATCGTCAGCTGCCCGTCGTCCTCGATCAGGTAGACGTTCATGATCCGCAGCGGGTCGCCGCGCACGAGCCATACGCCATCGGCGACGCGCTCGGGCTCGCCGGCCGCGAGGCGCCCGAGGAGCCGCGTCTTGAGGTTGAAGGCGCTGGTCATGCGCCGCTCGGCGGACGAGCCCTGCGGCGGCATCAAGCCCATCTCGCGGGCGATGCTCATGCCGTCGGTGTAGGCGTGGTTCTCGACGATCAGGTCGTCGCGCACCACGCACACGTCGCAGCCGACGAGCTCCAGGCGAGCGCCGGTCGGCTCGATCCCCTGCCACGTGCCGGGGCCGGCGAACGTCCCCGTTGCGCGCCAGCGCACGGCCGAGCGGTCGTCCTCGGTCGTCATCTCGACGATCTCGAAGCTGAAGTCCGGGATCGCCCCGAACAGCTCGGCGAAGAACGCGCGCACCCCGTAGGGGCCGATCAGCTCGGCCTGGCCGTAGAGGTGGTCGTGCCCGTCGGCGGCCCAGTAGGCGCAGGCCGCGTCGAGGTCGCGCGCGGCTAGCGCCTCGAAGTAGCGGCGGGCGACGGTGGCCGTCGCGGTGGCTGTCTTGGTCGGCAAGGCGGTCTCCTCCTGGTCGCGGCGCCCAGATCGTACGCCAATATGCTCGCGCCGTGCCCGAGACGCGCAAGCGCCGCGAAGTCGGCCGCGGCGAGCGGGTGCTGCCGGGCGTCTGGAGGCTGCGGTTGCCGCTGCCATGGCCCGGCGTGCCCCACTGCAACGCGTGGGCACTCGCCGCAGGCAACGGCGTCGTGCTCGTCGACTGCGGCATGCACGAGCCGGGCTCGATCGGCCAGCTCGAGCGCGCGCTCGGCCAGGTCGGCCTATCGCTCGAGCACGTTCGCCTGCTCATCTGCACGCACGCGCATACCGACCACTACGGCGAGGCCGCGACGGTGCTGGAGCGCGCCGGCTGCGAGCTGTGGATGCATCCCGACCACGCCCACCTGTTCGCCCGGGCCGCCGACCCCGAGCAGGCGCTCGCGCGGCGCGTCGAGGTCGCGCGCCAGAGCGGCGTCCCCGAGGAGCCGCTGCGCCGCTACGAGCAGCAGCGGCGCGAGGCGAACTTCGGCGTCGCCGCGCTCGTGGAGCCCGATCGCGACCTGGTCGAGGGCGTCGAGCTGGTGACCGACCTGGGCACCTGGGAGGTCCACGAGACGCCGGGGCACGCGCCCTCGCACGTCTGCCTGTTCCAGCCGGAGCGCCGCCTGCTGATCTCCGGCGACCATCTGCTCGGGCGCGTCTCGCTCTACTACGACTACGGCTGGTCGCCGGATCCCGCCGGCGAGTTCCTGCGCTCGCTGGAGAAGGTCGACGCGCTCGACGCGCGCCTCTGCCTGGCCGGCCACGCGCGGCCGTTCGCCGACGTGCGCGCGCACGTGCGCGCCAACCAGGCGCTTGTCGCCGAGCGCCTCGACGCGGCGCGTGCCGGGCTAGGCGCGGAGCCGAAGACCGCATTCGAGCTGGTGGCAGCCGTGCACGGCGAGGGGCTAAGCGCGCAGAGGGCGACCTGGGGGCTGTCGGAGACGCTCGTCTACCTGCGCCACCTCGAGGCCCGCGGCGAGGCCCGTGAGCTGGTCGATGAGGAAGAAAGAGAGCCCGCGCGCTGGCTGGCAGGTCATCAATGACTGCGCGCGGACGCCGATCCCCTTCTACGATCTGTGGATGCGGATTGACTCAATCCTCGAGGCCGGCGAGGAGCCGGTCTTCTCATTCGAGTTCTTCCCGCCCAGGACGGACGACGGGGAGCGCAACCTGTACGCCGCGCTCGAGGAGCTGCGCACGCTCGAGCCGAGCTTCGTATCGGTCACGTGGGGTGCCGGCGGCTCGACCCGCGAGAAGACGATCGAGATCGTCACGCACCTGCGCGAGCGCTTCGGGCTCGAGGCGATGGCGCACTTCACTTGCGTCGGCGCGAGCGTCGAGGACCTGCACGACTCGCTGCGACAGATCGAGGCGGCCGGGATCGAGAACGTCCTGACGCTGCGCGGAGACCCGCCGCAGGGGGTCGAGCGCTTCGAGCCGTCGCCGGGCGGTCTGAGCTACGCGTCTGAGCTGACCGAGCTGGTGTCCGGCTCCAACTACCCGTTCTGCATCGTCGGCGCCTGCTACCCGGAGGTCCACCAGGAGGCCGCCAGCGCCGACGCCGACCTCGAGCACCTGGTGGCGAAGGTGCGGGCCGGCGTGCGCGTGCTGATCACGCAGCTGTTCTTCGACAACGCCGACTACTTCCGCTTCGTCGAGCAGGCGCGGGCCGCCGGGATCGACGTCCCGATCATCCCGGGGATCATGCCGATCACGAGCGTCGCCGGGATCAAGCGGATGACGTCGCTGTGCGGGGCCTCGATCCCTCCGGGGCTGCAGCGGGAGCTGGATCTGCGCGCCGACAACCCCGAGGCCGTGCGCGAGCTGGGCGTCTCCTACGCCACGCTCCAGTGCGCCGAGCTGCTTGCCCGCGGCGCGCCGGGAATCCACTTCTACACGATCAACCGCTCGCCCTCTACGCGGGCGATCCTGTCCGCGCTGAAGCTCCAGCGGCCTTGGGACCGGACGCGGCTGGCTGGCGTGCTCGGCTGACCGCGGGCGTTTCTGGCGGGCGCCGTTGCCACCCGGGCGTCCCCCGGCTTCGCCGAATGGCCGCCCGGGCGGCGCGGCGCCCGCTCGGCCCTGCGCGGCAGACGGTTGCGGGCTTGGCCGTGCCGGTCCATTTGCTGTCAGCCGGGGGTGGGACGAGGCGGGCTGGTCCGCATTGGCGTTAAGCCGGCGGCGGCTTGATGTCGAGCCCCTGTGCGAGCCGCGGCTGGCCGTTGACGGTGTAGCGCACGTCGACGGAGTCGTCCTGGCGGTAGGTGCCGACGCCGAAAGCGCCGATCATCCAGCGCCAGGGGCCGAGGCGCTCCGCCTTGACGAGGCGGCGGCGGAACAGCAGCGTGCGGCCCGACAGCTCGTAGTCCTCGCCGTACTGCTGGTGGACGCCGTTGACGAAGACGTCGAAGTCGTCGGGGATGTCTGCGGGGAGCTTGACGCGCCAACGCTCGCTCATCGGGCGGAAGTATGGGGTGCGATACCCTCTGGAGCTATAAGCTCTGTATACATGAGTTATATGGAATCTCCAGGTGTGCTTGTGCGTGACGCTCGAGCGAGGGCCGGACTGAGCCAGGCCGAGTTGGGGCAGCGCATGGGCGTCAGCCAGTCGGCCGTCTCCAAACTCGAGTCGACCTCCTCCAACCCGTCGGTCGCCACGCTCGACCGCGCGCTCCGCGAGACCGGTCATCGTCTGCGCGCGACCGCCGAACCATGGAGCGCCGACATCGACGTGGCCCAGCTCCGAGACGCGCTCGAGCTGACGGCCGGCGAAAGGATCGTCCGCAGCGAGGAGCTCTACAGGTGGGCGCGCGAGTTCGCGCTTGCGGGCGAGCAGTCGCGTGGCGAGCTGGCCTGAGTACCACCCGACGGAGCTCCTCGGCCGTTTCTCGGCAGCCGACGTCGACTTCGTCCTGATCGGCGGGCTGGCCGTCGTCACGCAGGGCTATCCCCGCCTGACGCGCGACATTGACATCACGTACGCCCCCGAGCAAGCGAACCTCGACAGTCTCGGCAGTGTCCTCGTCGAGTTGAACGCGCGTCTCCGTGGGGTCGCCGAGGACGTCCCGTTCGTGCCCGACGGCGCGACCCTGCGCCGGACGATGATCCTCACACTGACGACCGACCTCGGCGCGCTGGATCTGCTTGGCGCCCCTCCGGGCGCGCCCGATTACGCGACGCTCCGGCGACGGGCGGACCGAGTAGACGTAGCGGGAGTGCGCGTGCTTGTCGCGTCGATCGAGGACCTGCTTGCGATGAAGCACGCCGCCGGCCGCCCGAGGGACCTCGATGACATCCAGGCGCTCGAGGCCGTGCTGCGGCTGCGCCGCTGATCGCGGCCGCACCCGCGCGTAGGCTTGCCCGCGCGATGAGTCCCGCCCCGCAGCCCGCCGCGCTTCCCTACGCGATCCGCCGCTCCGATCGCGCGCGGCGCGTGCGCGTGTCCGTCGAGGCAGACGGTGGCGTCGAGGTCGTGCTGCCGCGCCGCGCTCCCGACCACGCGGCGGCCCGCGCGGTCGTCGAGCTGGCGCCGTGGATCGAGCGCCGCCGACGCACGCTGGCGCGCGCTCACGCGGAGGTCGCGCGGGCGCCCGGGACGATTCCCTACCTCGATGAGACGCTGACGCCCGAGCCCGAGCGCGGGCGCACGCGCGTGACCCGTCGCGGCGATCGCCTGCTCGTCCCAGCCGCGGACGGCAGCGGCGCACAGACAGCGGCGATCGAGCGCTTCTACAAGCGCGCCGCCCGCGCAGAGATCGAGCCGCGCCTGCGCGCGGCTTGCGCGGCCGCCGGGCTTCCGGCGCCGCGCCGGCTGAGCATTCGCGCGCAGCGCACGCGCTGGGCGAGCTGCTCGCCCGACGGCTCGATGAGCTTCAACTGGCGGCTGCTGCTGGCGCCCGCCGCCGTGCTCGACTACGTCGTCTGGCACGAGGTCTGCCACCTGGAGATCGCCGACCACTCACCGCGCTTCTGGGCGCTCGTCGCGCGTCACTGCCCCGAGCATCGCGAGCACGCCCGCTGGCTGCGGCGCTACGGGTCGACGCTGGCGCTCTGACAGGCTCCGCTCACGCGGCGCAGCCGCTCACCGCCGGGACACACGCCCCGAGCGCGCGCGCTCGGTATCGTCGCCAGCGAAGCAGCGCAAGCCACGAGACAGGGAGGGGAGATGAGCACGGTGACCGACCAGCGCACGCTCGACAAGCTCTGCATCGACACCATCCGCACCCTGTCGATGGACGCCGTGCAGAAGGCCGACTCCGGCCACCCCGGCACGCCGATGGCGCTGGCGCCGCTCGCATACGTGCTCTACACGCGGCTGATGCGCCACGACCCAGCCGACGCCGAGTGGCCGGACCGCGACCGCTTCGTGCTGTCGTGCGGACACGCCTCGATGTTGCTGTACTCGAGCCTCTACCTGGCCGGCTACGGGCTCGAGCTGGAGGATCTCGAGCGCTTCCGCCAGCTCGGCAGCCCGACGGCGGGGCACCCCGAGCACGGCGACGCAGCCGGCATCGAGGTCACGACCGGCCCGCTCGGGCAGGGGATCTCCAACGCGGTCGGCTTCGCGCTCGCCGAGCGCATGCTGGCGGCGCGCTACAACCGCCCCGAGCACGAGATCGTCGATCACCACACGTGGGCGTTCTGCTCCGACGGCGACCTCGAGGAAGGGATCTCCCACGAGTCCTGCTCGCTCGCCGGCCACCTCGGGCTGGGCCGGCTCGTCGTCTTCTACGACGACAACCACATCTCGATCGAGGGCAACACCGCGCTCGCCTTCTCCGACAACGTCGGCGGGCGCTTCGAGGCCTATGGCTGGCATGTGCAGAACCTGCACGAGGACATCGAGCTGGACCGGCTCGAGCAGGCGGCGCACGCCGCGCAGGCCGAGACCGAGCGCCCCTCGCTGATCATCTGTCGTACCCACATCGCCCCCGGTGCCCCCAACAAGCAGGACACCGCCGACGCCCACGGCTCGCCGCTCGGCGACGCGGAGATCCGGCTGACGAAGGAGGCCTACGGCTGGCCAACCGAGCCACCGTTCTACGTGCCCGAGGAGGCGCTGGCGTACTTCCGCACGACTTGCGCCGAGCGCGGCCGCAGCGCGCGCTCGGAGTGGCAAGCTCGGCTGGCCGCGTACCGCGACGCCCATCCCGAGCTGGCCGTCGAGCTGGAGCGCCAGATCGCGGGCCGGCTCCCCGAGGGCTGGGACGCCGCGCTGCCGAAGTTCGAACCCGACGACGGTCCGGTCGCGACTCGCAAGAGCGCGCAGACGGTGCAGCACTGGGCCGCCGAGCGGGTTCCGGAGCTGATCGGCGGCTCGGCCGATCTGGCTCCCTCGACGCTGACGCTGATCAAGGACGCCGGCGACGTCGGGCCGCACTCCTACGGCGGACGCAACCTGCACTTCGGCATCCGTGAGCACGGGATGGGCGCGGTCGTCAACGGGCTCAACCTTCACTACTTCCGCGCCTACGGCGCGACGTTCCTGATCTTCTCCGACTACATGAAAGGGGCGCTGCGGCTGTCGTCGGTGATGGGCCTGCCCTCGATCTGGGTCTTCACGCACGACTCGATCGGGCTCGGCGAGGACGGCACGACGCACCAGCCGATCGAGCAGCTCGCGACGCTGCGTGCGACGCCGAACTGCAACCTCGTGCGTCCGGCTGACGCGAACGAGACGGCACTGGCGTGGCGGTTCGCGATCCGCGCGACGTCGACGCCGACGGCGCTGGCGCTGACCCGCCAGAGCTTGCCGATTCTCGAGTCCGCGAGCGTCCCCGACGACGCGATCGAGCGCGGCGCATACGTTCTGCGCGACTCCGCCGACGAGCCCGACGTGGTCCTGCTCGCGAGCGGCTCGGAGGTCTCGCTCGCGATCTCCGCGGCCGACCTGCTGGAGCCCGACGGGATCGCCGCCCGTGTCGTCTCGATGCCGTGCATGGACACGTTCGCGCGACAGGACGCCGCCTATCGAGACACGGTGCTGCCGCCGGCGGTCCGCGCGCGCGTATCCGTCGAGGCGGCGAGCCCGTTCGGCTGGGACCGCTGGGTCGGCGACGCGGGGGTTGCGATCGGGATGGAGACGTTCGGCGCGTCGGGCCCCGCGGGCGACCTGTTTCCCCACTTCGGCTTCACGCCGGAGCGCGTCGCCGAGACCGCGCGCGAGGTCCGCGGGCGCGTCGCTTGAGCGGCACAACCCCCCACGACCAGGAGGGCAGACGGATGAGTGCCACGGCGCAGGTCAACGAGCGGCTCGCGGCGCTGACGGCCGCCGGTACGAGCGTCTGG
>Ga0182024_10012460_pt1 | contig 16820 bp, 11 predicted proteins | sample P32metaG_FD_120480 | JGI IMG/M metagenome (GOLD analysis project Ga0182024, IMG submission 120480) | Permafrost microbial communities from Stordalen Mire, Sweden - P3-2 metaG (Illumina Assembly) | ecosystem: Environmental > Terrestrial > Soil > Wetlands > Permafrost | place: Sweden: Stordalen... | reverse complement strand
CTAGCCAAAGCGCCCGTGTGTCTGCTCGACCTCAGTGACATGGAAATAGGCTCACTACTCTCGCCTATGCAAGCACCACTACGCCTCTGTCATCCGCTGTCGCGGCCTGCGCTGCCCCACTTCGCCCTCGCGATGCCACTCCAGAACTACATCTCGCACATCGAAATCCCATAGCTCTCACCGCGTCCGCCGTCAGCGGCTTCCTTCAAACGGCCCTATCAAAACTGCCCCGCCTGCAGGCCCTCAACACAATCAAGCTTCTTCTCGCCGGGGCACTCCTGATAGGGTCCTAGCGTTTATCGGGATCTATCGTTGGTGAATCGTCTTGCGATACCAGGCTACGATTCCTTTAGGATGCCAACGATCCCTCTATCTTGCAGAAAGCAAGCCGCAGGAAAGCAAACCGCGAGACAACTGCCGGTGGTACCTCGCCCATGTAAGGGTCAATCTCGCAACACGCGGGCTGGATCGGTACGTGTAGCGCGCCATGCAGGCAGAAGACAAGCTGCGACTGAGGCGATCGTCATCACCGCCACTGCCGATGCGAATGCCAGCGGGTCGTTCGGACTGACATTGTAGAGAAGCGTTCCTAATAATCGCGTCAATGCAAGTCCCGCAATCGCGCCACAGAGGACGCCGACTGCAGTTAATCTCAAGCCGCGCGAAATCACCCGACGAAACAGATTGGCTGCGCCGGCACCAAGAGCCATGCGCAGCCCAAGCTCGCGGTTGGCCTGCGCTACGGAATAAGACATCACGCCATACAGGCCGATGGCAGCGAGGAGAAGCGTCAATCCTCCTAAGATCGAAACCAAGGTTACGGCAACGAGTTGCGGCGAGGTTGAGCGATCAACCTGTTCCTGAAACGTGATCGTCTCGTAAAGGGCAAGGTTCCCGTCCAGTGCGTGCACTTCGCGGAGCAGGGCGGCCGAAATGCTCTGCAAAGATTGGGTTGTGCGGATATTCAAGGCCGGTCCGATTACGAAATCCTGCAGCAGCGGCACATAGAGAAATGGCTTTGGGCTCTCGCGCATGCTCTCGTACTTGGAGTCTGCGGCTACACCGATGACTCGCACCCAGCGGCCCTTCACTTGAAGGCGCCGATCGATGGGATCCTGATCGCGCCAGTATCGTGCAGCCATGGTTTGATTCACTATGGCGACCAACGACGCGTTTTCGTCATCGGCACGGGTGAATTCGCGACCGGAGAGCAGAGGTATACCCAAGGTGGCAAAGTAGTCAGGACTGACCTGGTTGTAGTCGACGGTAGGTTGCTCTTCCAGCGGAGGTTGGTAGCCGTCAACCGCGATAGGCGTAGAAGAGTATGTTCCATAGCCCAGTGGGGTCACGCGGGCGAATGCGGCAGACTCCACGCCAGGTAGCGCCCTGACGCGAGCAATCAGCTCCTCCTGAAAAGTCTTGGCGCGCGGCACGTCGTATCCAGCTGGGATCAAAGACACCCCGGTCTGCACCACATTTGTCGTTGAGAAACCCGGGTTGGTGGTTCGAATCTTTTGCAGGCTTTGCAGCAGCAGCGCCGCTCCAACCAGCAGAACAAAGCTCAGACAAACCTGGAAAACGACCAGGCCCGAGCGCACCCACGCTGTTCCCCGGGCGCCGACCACACCCGACGACTCCGCTTTCAGGGCGCCGGCAAGGTCGAGGTTGCGGGTTTGAAGCGCAGGGACCAATCCGACAATAAGCGTGGCGATCAAGCAAATACCGGCACTCAGCGACATCACACGCCAGTCGATTTCCCCAGGCAGGTACATCGCCACTCCGGAGCGCGCCGGGAGGAGCAGTACGAGCGCGTGCCGGCACCAGTACGCAACCAGGAGTCCGGCGGCTGCTCCAAGCGTCGAGAGGATCAAGCCTTCCGTGAGAAGTTGCTTCAACAAGCGAGCACGGCTGGCCCCGATGGCGAGCCGAACTGTCATTTCGTGGCGACGGGCAAATGACCTGACCAGCAGCAGGTTGCCCACGTTCGCGCAGGCGATGAGAAGAACAAACGCCCCCACCGCCAGCATGGTCTCGAGTGTGGGAAGCAGAGTGCCGGCGTTATTGAAAGGGGTTTGCCACAATCGCCACAGCCTCAGGCCGCGTCCGCGGTTCGTGGCTGAGTAGTTGTTCTCCAAGCGGGTTGCGATTGCCGAGATTTCGTCCTGGGCTTGCGCACGAGTAACCCCCGGCTTGAGTCGTACATAGGCTTCTATCCACCGCGCGCCGCGGTCCTCGAGTTTATATCCGCCGCTTTCGAAGGTTGCTTCCATTGACGCCGGAACCCAGAACTGCATCGCCCAGCCTACGAAAGTTCCATAAAACCCCTCCGGCGCCACACCGATGATGGTGTGCGGAACGTTATTGAGCCGCTGTGTCTTCCCGACGATTTGTGAATCGCTTTTGAAGCGGCTCCGCCAAAGCTGATAGCTAATTACTGCAACAGGGTGAGCGTCGCTTCCTACATCTTCGCCGGGCTCGAAGCCGCGACCAAGCACAGGATGAACACCAATCGCGTCGAAATAATTGGCTGAGACGATGCTGCCGGTCGTCTTTTCGGCGCGCTCACCGATATTCAGCGTGCTGCTGGTAATCTTGCTCACGAAGAATGCGTCACACAGCGTGCAGCTTCTCTGCAAATCAAGGAAGTCCGGCCACGAAATTCCCATCGCACCGGTCTCGCCACGCGCCGTTCCGGCCAGGGCGAGCAGCCTTTCCTGGTGGGCTACTGCCGGGTACGGACGGAATAGGATCCCTTCGATCCAACTAAGTACCGCAGTATTAGCGCCGATTCCCAAGGTCAGGCACAGAATTGCCAAGGAAGAAAAGCCCGGGCTGCGCCACAGTTGTCGTAGCCCATATCGCAAATCCTGAACCAGGTTTTCAATGACGCTTCCGCCGCGCGCGTCTCGGCACCGCTGCTCGATCTGCATCACGCCGCCCAGTGCGCGCAGCGCCGAGTAGCGCGCATCCTCAGGCGACATACCTGTTGCAAGGTTTTCCTTGATTTGTTGCTCGAGGTGGTCGCGAAGCTCATCTTTTAGTTCCTGATCTACCTGTTTGCGGCGGAAACGTGAGCGCAAACGCAAGGGAAGGGTATAAAGCCATTGTTCGAACGTCATCTCAAGCCTCCTTGAGCTTGACTATTCCAGAGATGGCAGCGGAAAGACGGTTCCAGTCGGCCGCCTCTTTTTCGAGTTGCTTCCGGCCCAGCCGCGTCAGAGAATAAAATTTGCTGCGACGGTTGTTTCCACTCAACTTCCAGTGAGCAGTAATCCAACCTCGTTGTTCCAGCTTGTGGAGCGCTGGGTAAAGAGAGCCATCGCTAACCCCTAGTACATCGCTGGACATTTGTTTCAGACGGTGACTAACCGCCCAGCCATTGAGCGGCTCCAACGCCAGTATTTTCAGGATCAGCATGTCCAGAGTCCCCTGAACAAGGTCCGAAGGCTTACTCAAGCAGTCTCCTCTCGGTTACCGAGTAAGATTAAACCATCATCTCTCTGGTTGGCAATGGGCATCTAGAAATCGGCGGACTTCCCGACAGTCGGCCATCCAGAAACAACTGAAGGGCCCGCAAGGATCGGTAGCGGGAAGTCGGCTACCCTTCCCTTACCGACGGCTTACGAAAGGGTAGCCCGTGATCCATGAGTAAGGCCCCATGCACTGCTCACCACTTGCCACATCGCGTGAGATCAAGTTCACGCGATGGCTTAGTTCGTGAGGGATCCCAAATTCTTTGCGAAAAAGGGTGAAGTACTAACCCTCCGATGCGAAACCGAAAGGACAAAGACCTGAATTTCAGAGCGACATGGTGCCAGATGCCGCGACTTTGTCTACTGCACCAGTTCCTGGGTCATCACAGATCCGCCCATGGAAGCCAGAACCGCGGTGGCCTTCACTACTTTGTGCGTTTCCCCGGCAATCCAAATGAGTCTTTTTATCCGCGCCTCCATCCGCGGAGGATATCTCGACCCGAAACGCATTGAACGTGCCGGCAGGCACTTGAACCTGTTCCTTTCCGGCGACGGACAGGTGCAGCAATTTCACCTTCTGAGTTTGGACATCGAAGTTGCGAAAAGTCGGGCACGCCGAAATAGGTATCTCCCCCCGACTGGATTGCGGCAGTAAGGTGATGCAATTCCGGCTAAGTTCTGATTAGCGAGACGCCTTCGGCACTACTCGTCGCACCCATTTCATCCTTTTGCCTGTGTAACTGACGGGTTCACAGGACTCCTTTTTGCAAAAGATACTCGATAATTACGAAAGCCACGGCCATGATTCCCATGCTCAAGCAATTTGGCAGCAGATCGCGCCAGTGGAATTTATTGCTCATAGGGAACACACAATACGTTGTCCTGCAACAATTCTGAGGAACTAGCTCGATAAGGATGGTCTAAGTAGTTGTATCAGCAATGTTCGTAGTTCGGCCAACTCGGCGGACTCTGGTTATCCGCTTCTTGCCCTCGTTAGACGCGTTTTACTGAAATGCGTCATTGCTACATGTTGACGCATAGCACGTCCATTGCCAAGAATTATCGTACCTCGCCCTGTTATGGTGCCGGGTCCACTGCGAGGGCCAACTTTTCGATCAAAGCGTTGCTTCGCATGTCGATGCTTGCGTCCCGGACAAACTGGACGAAAGTTTCAACGTCTTCTGCAAAAGTCCCCGAGCGAAGGCTTCTTTGGCCTCAGGACTTGAGGCGAGCGGACAGTCCCGTCTTTGGGAGACCTGAATGACGTTAGAAAATGAATCTTCGAGTTGGTGGATCATGTCAGAATGCTGGCTCGGAGAAAGTAATCGATCTCGTATATCTGACAACAGAGCGTCCAGCATCTCCAAGTCCGCGAACGGATCGAGGACCCGGACACTTGTGTGCCAGTCCGCCGCATAAATTATCGTGCAAACTCCGTTTTCTAGGTCGCCGGATGTGATGAAGATTGCAGCAATCGAAACGCTCTTGTCGCTGAGAACGTTCGGTACATAATGTAAGAGACAATACTCAACATTGCCGGATGCGGTCATGCCACTCCTCCTTCCAGAGTTATTATCACGAAGGCGATTGCGAAATACAGTCTTTCGTGTAGCCCATTCTTTTTTCCTTCGGGAATTCCTCTTTTGGGAAACTCGGACGTAAGACATATTTTGCCGCATTTGATCTACCCTGGATCATTTCGGTACAGTCTCTAGTTCATTTCGGGACAGTCTAGGTTTTTCACAAGTTTTTCCACAGCCTCAATGTGACGTCTCTCACAGACCTCAATTCAAGATGAGCTTAGTGTGTGATTCACTGCCCAGCACCTCCGAACAAAAAGGGCCCGAAGTTCCCCCGACACTGCGAAACACGGTATTTCGCAGCCAGGGAAACTAGGTGATAACGCGCTTGCGAAAGCAGCGAGAACCGTTTCTTGGAGCGGGGTATTGGCGTGAACATAGTCGCAGTGCAACATATCAGAAGAATGCGCGGAGGAGCGCAAGGACACCTTATGCGCTGCTCCGATAATCATTTCTACATTGTGAAGTTTTGTAACAATCCGCAGCATCGGCGTGTACTGGCGAATGAGATGCTGGCAACGCGCTTGGCAGAGCAGACAGGGTTACCAGTGCCTGCGACGGCAGTCGTGGAAGTGGACGAGTGGTTAGTAAAACACACGCCAGAGTTACAAATCCAATTGGCGCATACTGTTGTCCAATGCCAGCCGGGGTTGCACTTCGGCTCGCGGTATGTCGTGAACCCGCTAGAGGGACAGGTGTTTGATTACTTGCCGATGGCAATGTTGGAAAGAGTACGCAATTTGGAAGCATTTGCCGGGATGCTGGTGGTAGACAAGTGGACTGGTAACGTCGATGGGAGGCAAGCGGCTTTTTGGAGAAAGTTGCGAGAGCGGAAGTACACTGCGACCTTTATCGATCAGGGATACTGTTTTAACGCGGGTGAGTGGACCTTTCCCGATCATCCTTTGCGCGGAGTGTATGCGAGAAACGAAGTGTATGTCGGTGTAAGAGGTTGGGAATCGTTCGAGCCGTGGCTTTCGCGAATTGAAAACATGGAAGAGCAGGTTGTGTGGCGGCTAGCGGCGGAAATTCCTCCAGAGTGGAACGGCGGAGAGTGGAATTCGCTGGAGAACCTAGTTAGACATCTGATCTCCAGGCGAGGGGCGGTGCGGGACTTAATTGGAGCTTTTCGAGATTCCGTACGAAATCCTTTCCCAGAATGGCATCACCAAAGGTCGCATACGAATCGTTTCACTCGGTTAGAGAGCGCCTGAGCTTGCTGAACGCAAACGGAAGATTCGGGAATTCAAAATACCTTGAGAAGCGTCTCTCCCTTCGCTTGATTTATTTTAGCGCAAACAAAACGGCCTACGTCGCTCCCCGAGAAGGATCGTCCACTTCGAGCAAGCCGGCGAGAAGAGGGCTGAGTACGGAGATGTGCTCATCAAGCGATTGGCCAAAGACTTCTCGGGCTCGTTTGGGCAAGGCTTTGGAGCACGCAATCTTGCCCAAATGAGGAGCTTTTATCCGGCGTGGCCTCAGGGCAAGATTTTGCAGACACCGTCTGCAAAATCTTCGGCACCTATATTATTCACTGAATAGGGGATCGGTACGGTTACAAAGCTGTTTCAACATTTCCTCCGGCTGTCTTTTGTCGGAAGGGCCATCAATTGGAATCGTGATAATAGGGTTCACTCTACTTGGCAGCGCCGCGCGGCTGCCGCGTGAAATCGAATGGACTCTTACCTCAGTACAGATTTGTTGACCGCAACTGGCTTCATCGGGGTTCTATGTTCGGCGTCTTCCCCCTGTTCCCCAGAACTGATAATCATTCGGTTCAAAGAAACACGGAACCGATTTTCAAATCGCAAGTCCGCTGTTCCCTTCTTTTCCTTAGAAACGGGTCTGCTTGCCTCCGGGACTGCCCCAGCTCCGAACCGGGGACGAGCAAGATTCGGAAATCGATGAGATTGTGACTTAAGCTGCGACAAGAAAACGCCCTCGTTCGCAACTGCACTCTCGTATATCGAACCCCTAAGGAGAACCGTCGCCTCTGAATCAGCTGCAGCCTCTTCGTCCGGTCTCCAACTAATTCCAACACCGTCGAAGTCCTTTTTGTCCTGCCTGTCGAAGAGGCTCTGAGGAAATGACCCGGCGATGCGCGTATGGCCGAGAACTATGTGGGCTACCTGACGCGCGAGCATGACCGCGAGAACAGAGTCGTCTGGAACGATATTCAGCAAGCCACGGCTGACAACTATTACGTCTCCGACGGCGAACATCTCCACCGGCGTAGTAAGAAGCACACGGCAATCAATCTTGTGAAGTTCCGCTCGGCTCATTGGCGCAATTTGCTGGACAATTCGGTCCAAGCGCTGTTCTTCCTGTCCTGGGGTAGCCAGAAGACCATCGGCCTCCAGTCGTGCTACCAAGCTATTTTGAAAACGAGCGCCGAGCGGATCTTCTTTGACGGTCGAGCTTCGCGCGTCATCATTCCTTATGCTCGATTGTGGTCCGTCCACCTTGGACTCACGTTGCTGCCAGAGAAACGCATAGCCCCTATAATGGAATTCCAAGTCTCCATCGGTACGAAAGGCGCGCCTTTCATTGAAATAGCTAACGCTGGGCAACCACCAGCTATCGCCAACTCTCTCCCGCCAGCTATCGAAGTGAAAGTATTTTCCCGACCCTCTGTACCAACGCTCATACGGCCCTGTGAATACTCCCTTGGCTCTTACGATGCTATAGGAAGAAGAATCAATCCATATCTCGCCGCGAAAGCGCCCGGAGTCTCGTTCGTTGACAGGCGCAACTGTAAATACCAAACATTCAGTCCCGGCGAGATTCTCACTCCCTCTATAGATGAGTGAATACCTGTCAGCATCGAAACCGTAGAGATCTACGAAAAACATCGACAGAAAGCCAGCAGGAAAGATATGCTCCAGCGCACCGGTATTTTTCTGAATATAATGGCGTCTCCAAGGATGCTCCCCAAACAATACTCTTTCGACAGGCCTATCCCCATACTCTCGGCCAAAATCAACTTGAGCGAGAACATACAAATCATCAATCACACTGTCAGACTCCTCTCCTAACGCCAGATCCATTCCCTTAGCTTGGGGATGTCCAAGGCTCTGCATGTACGCTTCCGTGACGAAGTGTACAGATGCAAGCTTGCGGACCATGTCTCTTTCTTTAGCGAAGATGCGCTTAGAGATCTGCTTCTGCGTCAAACCGCCAAATTCAGAGCGCCGTAACTCATCGACATCGGGTTCTTGGGCATGCGCAATTGAACTGCAGCAAAGAATAACGGCAACTAATAGTCGGAAGAACATATGGGCTCCATTGCTTTCTGTTGATATCACCAACACCGCGTGTACCAACGAATGCCGCCTCGCAAGTGGATGGCGCTACCATAAATTGGGCCGATGTATCTCAGCGCTTTCCACGCCCAGACCGGCAAGTGCGCGGCACGTCCGCTAAGAGCAGTCAATCCGCCCATGACCACAACAGGTGCAAATTGCTCTAAGTTGTCGAGATATAGCTCACCGCGACTAGGTTTGTTATTCAAGTCGGAATTGCCTTCTACGCACATGTGATGAGCAATACCTTGGTGAGTCGATTCGACGTCAAAAATGGTGGCACCAGCAAGGAATATGTTTGCTGCCCACATTTTCTTATCCCAGATTGGGACGGGTGGAGGGGCTGGGTTCGGCTGCTTAGTGGGCTCCGTTAAGGACCACACGAAAGTATCCTGTCTTGCGAGGGTGGTTGAACTCGGCGCATCTGGCAATTCGCTATTTGGCACGGTCGGTTCCGCTCCATTCTGTTCGGGGGAGGGTGCAACGGCAGTGGAACAATTGATGCATGGTTGTGAATGGATCTCACTCTTGGCAGCGTCGGCGGTACCAACCGTCTTTTGTGCGTGACTAAACGGACCGGGGAGGAGTAATAAGCAGGCTGCAGCGGCACAGTTCATAAACCAATCTCCGCGACTATCGCTAAACCGATAGCACGTCGAGTACCGTCCAGCGAGCCAAAGGACCATCCCACGAAAAACGGTCGAGCAACTGGCCGCGATTACTCGAATTGCACCGTAAGCGCTGTTGCAATGGCACTTCGAATCGACCAACGGCAGTCGAACGACGAAAAACAAATCTCATCTTTGGCTGGGAAGTTAGAACTACGGTTCCTAAATGGAATGGGAAGATCTCCATTTTGGGAAAACAATCCTTTGGGCGATTAACCTGGATGTCAGCAACAGTCCGGTTTGCTATGGACGTTAGTGCCGCTTGTTTCGTCTCATGGCACCCAGAAAGCGAGTTCTCTGCCGTGCCGGATGGCGAAATCGTTTGTCGCGATGATGACGGCAGGCCCCAGAGCGGCGCTCTGCTATTCCATCGTGGTTAGCCCCGCTTCGTTCTCTGGGCGCACTCAGGGTAGATGCGGAATCGGTACGGTCAGACCGCGTTCGACGAATAGGTACGTTCTCCGGAAAGCTGTTCGCCTCCAAGCTCTACCTGAAACGCAGCGTAGCCTTGCGGGAGCCAGGTGACCTTGAAAATCACTCTTGTCTTCGGCTTTCGCGTGGAACGCTCCAGAAGGAATGGGAGCTTCGGCGGGGGAAAGAGAGACGCAGGGTCAATATCAATGGTTCTTTCTCGGCCAGGAGTGTTGGATTGCTCGCACAGTTCGCACGAGAGCACCAGGGTATTACGATCCTTGCGCAGTTCCTTGCTTCGTATCCCTCCTTCTGGGCAGGTCTTGTGCGCGTCTCGCCCGATTGGGAAGCCACGCCGGCTCACATCTTCGCGCTTACTGCCAACCAGGTATTGCCGGCAAAGATCGCGAAGCTCTTGGACGTTGTAAAAAGCAGTGTTTGGCCAAAGTCTCCAGCGACTTGAACGCGGCCAGGAAGTGGCATAGCTCATATACCCGCACGTGAGGGGCACCGATCCCAAGAAAACGGGCTTGTGGAGTCCGCAAGCTACGGAAAGCGTGTTGACGAAGCTCCTCACGAGCGTCGCTCCTCGTACCCGGAAGACGACAGCAAAGAATGATGATAATGGCAACGGCTACTCGGAGTGACCATCGAGCTAGTCCGCCGAGTCAAGACAGTCGCAGACTTTTAGCGAGGCGCGAGCCGCTCCCTGACTGATGTCGGGCGGAATGACCAATTCAGTCGTTGCGACTACCCTTTGCGTCCGTCCTTGCAGGCGCTTCCCCAAGCGGACATGGCATCCGCGCCATCATCATGTCACTTAGAACATTGACGGTTCAATCTGCGATTGAACACTTCTTTGGAGAAGGCTGATCGACAGACGCGCCGCCAGTCGAAACCGAGTCCGAGGCCAGACTCGGAGTTCTTGCCTCCCGCTTCTGTTGATACATCAGAGTGTCTGCCTGAACCAATAGGCCTTCAATGGGTAGGGAGGCCATCGCGCCGTCGCAAGAGAGGGTGCCGATGCTTAGAGAGAGTTGGAACGTCCGGTGCGCTCTCTCATTATGCTCCTGCACTGCTTTCGCGATCCGCTGCTCCAGCACAGGTTGGGTATTGGGGGGAGCTTCAATGGCAGTTACTGCGAATTCATCGCCCCCGAGCCGTCCGATGATGTCGGTTTTGCGGAAACAATGTCGCAGGAGAGCGGCAACCGCTTGGAGTGCTAGATCACCTTCCTTGTGTCCCAAGGAATCGTTGATTTCCTTGAATTCGTCAACGTCGATATAGAACAGCAGGACCGACGACTTATTGCGTTGCGCCAACTGCCATTGGTGCTCAGCTAGTAGGAGGAAACCACGGCGATTATAAAGGCCCGTGAGAGGGTCGGTCACAGTCAAGACGCGCAAGCGGGCCTGTCGCCGAGCGAAGACCAACCACCCTGACATCCAGAGGACGACAATGACGAGAATCACCACTAACCAAGCGGCATGAGATGCGGTCCACCACGGGGCTTGTTCGAGTACAACAACATCCGCGGCAGAGCGAAGAAGAATATCAAAGGAACGCGCCTCGTGAGTTTCATCGGCGTTCGCCACACAAATGCCCGTGATGCTCAGCAGGCTTCCCGGAACCAGTGAGCGGCGTTTTTTCCCGGATCGGGGCATCCTTGCCGTGATGACTGCCGTGCCCTCCCTAAGGAACAGCAAATCTTCATCGACCCTAGGTACCGCTTCAACCAATCGTCCCTTGAGTTGGACCAAGACCGAGTCATAAGGCGCAGCGGATGACCCGTCGTTGTACACAATCATTGCGGAAGCGGCTTGCGACAAACCGACGAAGGGGGGTGCCGTGCCGACAACGCGAAACACCGCGTCGTCCAATTTAGGGGAGTAGCGGCCAGCGGCAGGATAGCCGACCGCCTCCACTCGTGAGCCGAGGGAGGCGCGAGTCGCTTGCGTGCTCTGGACGAATATCCCCTGCGCTCCGTCCTGAATGTACAGACCTTGACGCGGTCGTGAGTAGGTGACGATTCCTCGCACCTTCACACGGCTAATGGCTCCCCCCTCCTGATCGCCAAACTGGAGCAGGCTGCCAAGAGCGCGACTGGGAATGTCAAACGGGGCAGCGGTCGCTGGATGTTCCACTTTCACGTCAGCTAGATTCTGGACGTACAGCCTTAGTCCGATGAACTGCCTTTTGTCGTTAAAAACTGTGCCGCAGACACCGCGAACGGAAACCGAGGAGCCCGGCAGTCGGCCCAGATCGGCTTCTGAGAAGGCGTGAACCCGCACAGTAACGAGATTGCCCCCTCCAATATCGACTTCTAGAACAAGAACGGATCGTTCCCAAATGGTTTCTACAACGGCTGATCGCACGATGCCCCGGATCGCAATCCACTGAGCATCTTGCTTTCCCCCGGCAAGCTCGTCCGCGCCAAACTGGTGTGCGGGAGGCATCTTACCGTTACCCAACACGGTTACTTTATCCGCAACGATGACGGGTGCGAACATGCCCGGGCCCGTTGCACCGCGCAGTTCCACCAATTGCCCTTGCTGGACCTCCGGAGAATCGTTCGTGCGTGAGACTGAAATTCCGGCAGTTGCGTCCTGAAAGAAGAAGGAAGACTTCCAGCCCGAGAAGACGGTGACTACGCCACGTAACCGAACTGGCCGACCTTGCCGAGCTTGATCCGGAGTGAGGGCGCGTATATCGCGAACGGTGATCAGTTCCGGCAGAGCCTGCCCCCAGAGTTGCCCAGAAGTCGCTGCTGCCGCGAGGAGCATGATACCAAGCTCAACCATGCGTACAAAATTGAAGTCAACTTGATTTTTGCCCGTTGCCACTCTCTCAGCCCCCTCTTTCATTCCTTGACTCGATGGTTGCCATGCGTCTGCTTCAGTGTGTGCCGTTCATGAACCGTATGCTCCGCTTTGCTATCAAATCAGGATTCCTGTACTTCGCTCTGCGAAGTTTCCAGCCTAGCCGTCTCCAGTGCTGTTTCCGTTTTCCGGAGCCTAGACGCTCTTTGCTAACGGTCGTTCGTTTCCGACTTCCGCCCGGCACTCTCGCAAGAACTCCGCTAGGTTCGGCGTTGGCCTCCCGCCAATCGTGTCGGGATAATTCGGGAAGACGCTCCGCAACAGTGTGGCGCCTTCTGTGATTTTGAATTGTCATCCGTTGGAGCACCTTGCGCTTTGGGGCCTGGCGCTCACGTAGTTCGAAAAGCGGGCGCCGGAAGTATTGTGACTTTGCACTAGTTCAAAGCAGCCAATTCGTGTACCACTGTGCCCCGCAGCTTGTCGGCGGCCTTCTCTGCTGTTAAGGGCTTGCTGAAGTAATAGCCTTGAATCTCGTCGCACTGGAGTGTCCGCAGGAATGACATTTGTGCTTCGTTTTCGACGCCCTCGGCGATCACCTTGAGATTCAGGCTTTTCGCCATGCTGATGATTGCGGTTGTGATCGCAGCGTCATCAGGCTTCATGGCGACATCCCGGATAAACGAGCGGTCGATTTTGAGCTTGCTGACCCCAAACTGTCTCAAGGAGGTAAAGTTGGAGTAGCCAGTTCCAAAGTCGTCAATCGCTAGCGTCAGCCCCATAGACTTTAATTCCCTAAGGACTGGGAGCGTTACATCAGCATTAGCTAGGAGTAGGCTTTCCGTTAGCTCCAGTTCAAGATATTGCGGGGCGAGGCCCGTCTCATGCAGCACGCTTCTGATGAGTTCGCAGAAGCCCTGTTGACGAAACTGGACCGCTGATACATTTACTGCTACTGAAACGGCGGGGAGACCTTCGTCTTGCCATTTTCTCGCCTGAAGGCAGGCCGTCCGCAGCACCCATTCACCAATTGGTACGATCAGTCCGCTGTTCTCGGCAATTCGTATGAACTTGTCGGGTGGCACAAGGCCCAAGTCCGGATGCTGCCAACGAAGGAGCGCCTCCAACCCGGTGACCCTTCCCGTGGCCACATGCATCTGTGGCTGATACACCAAGAACAGTTCTTCTTTTTCCAGTGCCAATCGCAAGCCGTTCTCTAAGCTCAATCGCTCCAGCGCATGAGCGTTCATATCCTCCGCGAAGAACCGGAAGTTGTCACGTCCACAGTCTTTGGCACCATACATAGCCGCATCGGCATTCTTGATCAGCGTTTCGCAGTCCGTACCGTGTTCGGGGAAGATACTGACGCCGATGCTGCAACTAACATCGAGGGAGTGACCTTGGACGACGAATCCAGCGGTCATTGCATCCATGAGTCGCTCGGCGGCAACCGCCACGTCGGCTAGGTCCTTTACTTGAGTCAACGTGATCAGGAATTCGTCGCCGCCTAGTCGGGCGACGGTGTCCTGTTCACGCCCCCACGTCTTAAGCCGCTCCGCAATCCCTTGCAGGAGGAGATCGCCGACCGAGTGTCCCAGCGAGTCGTTGATGTCTTTGAACCTGTCGAGATCGAGGAACAGGAACGCGACTTTATGCCCTTGCCGACTGGCGGCGGCGAGTGCCTTCGTCACTCGATCCTTAAGAAGAGTCCGATTGGGCAGTCCCGTCAGTGCATCGTAGTAGGCCAAGAATTGAACCTGTTCCTCGGCGAGTTTGCGGTCCGAGATGTCACGCACGGTGGCCAGCAGGCGCGGCCGCCCGCTCAGCGTCAATGCAGTAAGGCACACCTCAGCCGGAAAGACATTGCCGTTCTTACGCTGGTGCAACCACTCGAAACGTTCCGTGCCATTGAGAAACGCAGCGGCAATCTTCTCTTCGGCCGCCACTCGGGAGGACGTGCCGTCACGTTGATTCGGGGGTGAAATATCGGACGGATGCATCATCTCGTCGGCTGAGTATCCGAACATCTGGAGCGCAGCAGAATTACGATCCAGAAAGCCCTTTTCGTCCATCAGCCAGTTCGCATCCGCCGAGTCCTCGAACAACACGCGATACTTGTTCTCACTGTTCTGCAGCATCTCCTTGGACCGCTCTTCCTTCCTAAGAACAGTGAAGCTAAGAACCGCAGCGACCAGCGTGGCGAACAGAATCGTGACTACATGAGAAGTCCAGATCGTGATTGTGGGACGAAGAGCCTGCTTAGCTGCTTCAAAAACAAACATGATGCAGAACGTAAGCATTGCGGCTCTCGCCGCAAGAATGCGGACGCTTAACACACTCGTTCGCATCGTCCTCGGTTCGCGCAGTAAGCGGTTATAGGCTGCCGTCAGGGTGGCAATTCCTAAGACGATGATCGTCACTGTCGCAATACCAATCATGCCGAGAGTGGAAACGTCCACCGCGTGCGACAAGTCTGCAGCCACATCGGAAACCGTGAAGCTGGCCGCCGCCATCCCTGTGTAATGCATGATTGGGATCGCAGCGCCCATAACGATTGCGCTAGCAGCCCTCCGTAGGCGTCTGGTCTCGCCGTGATCTCTGGCAAGGAATACCAAGCGGAGCGCGACAAACGAAATCAGAACAGCAAGAACGACGGAAAGAACCACGACTAAAGGATTGAAGTGGCACATCGCACCAAGCCGCATGGCATGCATGCCGATGTAGTGCATCGCACCGATTCCCCCGCCCATGACGAGGCTTCCAAACGCTGTGCGCCACAGGCTCATCTCTTGCCCACTTGCGAAATGCAATGCTGCGGCTGAGGCGAAAATAGCAGCCAGCAGAGATAGCACGACAATTGGCCAGTCGTACCACACCGGAATCGGCAGCCTAAAAGCTAACATTCCAATGTAGTGCATGGACCAAATGCCCAAGCCCATCGCAATGGCTCCGCCCGCCAACCAATCAACCCGAGCCGATCCCCGTGCGACGGTCACCCGACCCGCAAGGTCTAACGCTGCATAGGACGCAAACGTTGCGATTACAACTGACAGGACCACCAAACGGTAGTCATAGGACCCGACGAGTATCGTGTTTTCCGGGAACATGGTCGAGTCTCCGTCTCTGGGTAGCCCTCGATCCCAATCCAGACCAGGCCGTTGATGGAATGCGGCATTCGTCGTATTTCGACTTACTTCTGGGGTGAGATAGCCTACAAAGCTACGTACCGCTCATGAACGTTTTATCCCAAGTTAACGGTACTCTTGCTTGGAAGGTCACCATAGTTACGAAAGGGGACAGTGCGCCGATTCGGTTAGAGTCAGAGCAGTGAGGCATTAGAGAGAAATAATGAGCAGACTTCGGGCAACGACTGTTCGACGGAGAGCGCCGGACATTACGGACTCGAAAATCACTCCTGTGCTTTCTCCGTGGAACTTCGTCAATCACACTGGTGACCCGATATTTGACGACGCGTTGAAGCAGGCACTCTCGGTACAACTTGAGCAGTCGCCTTTCCTCAAAACTCTTTCTGACCGGAAGATTAGCGAAACTTTGAAGTTGATGGGCCGCTCGCCCAGTGATCATGTCACGCGGGAACTGGTCAAGGGAATCTGCATACGCACTGGGAGCAAGGCGGTGTTGGAGGGTTCGATCTCCCGTCTGGGAAATGATTATCTGGTGGGATTAGGTGCGACAGCCTGTGTAACAGGTGACACATTGGGCGGGGAACAAGCAGAAACCAGCAGCGAGGAAGGTCTATTAAAGACCCTGAGTTCGATGGCGTCGGATATGCGTGCCAAGCTGGGAGAGTCGCTGGCTTCAGTACAGAGGTTCGATCTTGGAGCGGAAGCGACGACTTCTTCGCTGGAAGCTCTGAGAGGCTACAGCATGGCCACCAGAACTCTGCATACGCGTGGCACGTTGGACGCTATTCCTTTCTTTAAGCACGCAATCGAACTCGACCCCGATTTCGCGAAGGCATATCTCGGTCTCGGCTTTCGCCACATTTCCATAGACAATTTTGCGTTAGGATCGCTCAGGAGCGACGACTGGACCCCCAGCATCCCCCGTTTTGTCTGCATTCCCGTGAAACCTTGCTAGTTCTCGGCGAAACTCTCGATCGGGAAGGAAGCTGATTAACTGCGAGAAGACAGCGCGCCCTTGATTCATGAGCCATTGTGCGCCGTCCGGACTGCCCAAACCTGTCTCGCCGCCGTCAAATCGCGGCAAGCCAAAAACAGCCTCAACTCCTTACCGATCCATCACTTGCCTACCTCACTTAGCGGGTTAGCCGGACAGCAGTGGGCCTGTGTAATTGGGTTTGACTTTCGACGCCAAGGATGAAATCATTATTTCGTCGGGCGGAATAGCAGCTTTTGCCCGCACATCTGACACTGTTCTCGCCCTTTCTTGCGCATTTTTTTCTTCCTTATAGGAAGTTGCCTTCTGCGCATTCGCAACCCTTGAGGGGGGCAATCATGACACCCGTGGTAGCGGCCAAGAAACTCAGCAAATTCGATCCCAAGACATTCCTTTCGACCATCAACGGCGGTAGAAAGATCGAAGCTTT
>Ga0182024_10012459_pt1 | contig 16826 bp, 17 predicted proteins | sample P32metaG_FD_120480 | JGI IMG/M metagenome (GOLD analysis project Ga0182024, IMG submission 120480) | Permafrost microbial communities from Stordalen Mire, Sweden - P3-2 metaG (Illumina Assembly) | ecosystem: Environmental > Terrestrial > Soil > Wetlands > Permafrost | place: Sweden: Stordalen... | reverse complement strand
TAGGGCATCAGGATGAAGGCGATCGCCAGAATCAGAATGCCATAGGTGTACTTCGCGGCCAGGGGAGCTTTGGACGCGGGAGCCGGAGCCTGACCCTCAGCGGAAGTCTCGGCGGGCGTCGGTGACGTGGCGTCAGTCATCGTAGCAGCGAAACAATTCCGGGCGAATAGATCGGGACGTATAGCCGGTACAGCATCCAGTAAACGATAACGCCGGTCACCGACACATACATCCACAACGGATAGGTCCACCGCGCGATCGCCCGGTGCCGGATAAATTGGCTGGTGAGCGCGCGATACAGGCTGATCAGTACCAACGGAACGATCACTATGGCCAGGATTGTGTGCGTGGTCAGCAGCGTGAAATAAACCGGCCGAACCCAACCTTGCCCGCTGAATCGCACCATTCCCGCGTTGAAGTGAAAATACAAATAGCACGCCAGAAAAACGGACGATGAAATGAACGCGGAGACCATGCACGCCCGGTGGTACGGCACTTTCCCGCGGCGGATGAACATGTAGCCCGCGAAAAGCAGGATCGCGCTCAAGCCATTGAGGAGCGCATTGACCGCAGGCAGCGAGGTAATCGGGATGGCGGCCATCAACGCGCTCTGAAATTCAGTCGAGTCGCCGCCACTATTTTGGTTCCTGGGTCCCAGGTGGGGGGGGCAAAGCGGCGGCTGGTTTGGGTTCGGCAGCGGCAGCGGGAACGGGCTTTGGTGCGGGCGGTGCAGCCGGAGACGCTGCGGCTGGCTTCGGTACAGCAGCAGGGGCAGTAGCGGCTGGTTTCGGCGCCGCAGCACCGACAGCGGCGGGGGCGGCGGCAGGCTTGGGTTTCGCGCCGGCGGGCGGCGGAATCAGATTCGGAAGCCTGATCCAGCCGGCGTCGTCCGCCACCAATAGAATCTCCAGCGAAAATACGCCGCCGATCATTAGGCAGATCATGATCAGCATGATGCCGTCGAGGCCCGACGTCAGCAGGCCGCTGGTTATGTCCCAAACAATTCCCGCCAGCGCGAGCAGCGTAAAAATCACGCAGATGGCGAGCAGTAAGAGGTTATTTTGTCGATCGAACATGGAAGATGATCCTCCGATGCCGGGTCGCGTTTCCGCCGACGTCGTTGTCATCGCGTGAACTTGTCGAAAATCATCCAGCCCATTAAAACCGGAATGTGAATTACGGTTGCGTGCATCAGCCAGCGAGCACGAGTGTTGGTCCGCGAACGCCCTGCCCACAAGCAAACCTGCAGGAGCACCATGCCAATCACCACCGCGGCGAAGAAATATCCGGGACCAGCAAATCCCAGAGCCGAAGGCAGCACGCTAACCGGAATCAGCAGCGCCGCTGCACCAATGATTTGGCGGAAGGTACTGTCGCCGCTGGGGTCCACCACCGGGAGCATCTGAATTCCCGCGCGCGAATAATCTTCCCGGTACATCCAGGCAATCGCAAAAAAATGCGGAAACTGCCACAGGAACAGCACGCCGAACAGAATCCACGCGCCCGCTGAGAGTTTTCCCGCCGCCGCCGCCCAGCCAATCAGCGGAGGTAGCGCGCCCGGAATGGCGCCGATCGCAGTGGCCATGGTGGTGCGCTTCTTCAGTGGGGTGTACACGCCGAGATAAAGAATCGTCGTCGATAACGCAATCGCGCAGGCAAGCAGGTTAGTGAACACCGCCAGATAGATTCCGCCCGCCCCGATAGTCGCGACGCCAAAACGCAGCACTTCAACCGGAGTGATTCTCCCCAGAGGAAGCGGACGATTCGCGGTGCGGCGCATCCGAGCGTCGGCATCGCGCTCCACGTATTGGTTCAAGGCTGCGGTGCCAATGCCGACCAACATGGTACCGATGACTGCGTTGAGTAGGCGCATCCAATTCAGAGGCGAGGCAGATCCCAGACAGTAGCCGCCAAACGTAGTGAGGACCACCAGGAAGGTAACGTCAGGCTTCGCCAGCGTGTAATAAATCGATGGCCGGCTGGCGAACCCAACAACCTGGACGGAGCTGGCGCTCATACCCGGGCGCCCTCCGCGCGTGAACCAACGACTGTTCCCGCCGGTCGTACTAGCCGAAACGCAGTGAGCGTCAGAATGAAACTAGAGGCCAAAGTCAGCGCTCCGCCCAACACGTGCGCCACGGTAACCGTGACAAACAGCGGCATGGGCTGCGCTGCGTCATGGTAAGCGATGGTGACCCAATAGGCAGCGATTCCGAGAAGAATCTGAATCCCGAAAAACATGTTCAGGAATTTACTGCAGCGGCGCAAATCCCGCACCGTGCCAAAACGCTTACGCACCGCTCGACTGGTGAGCACGACAAATATCGTGACCAACGCCGCACCCACCAGGTGCGGCTGAATGCCAAAAGCGTTGTGCCGAAATGCAGCGCCGAGAAAAAGCTGAACGATGATCACCGCAGTGGTGGCTACCGCCAGCGAACGCAATGCAGGAGAACTCGAGTCGTCCAACTCAGGAAGGTCGCTACGCCACCACTTACTGGTGACCATAGCGATCGCAATCACGGGGATGAAGAAAAGTTGAGCCAGCGTCGCGTGGGCCGAGGAAACCGCAGGAGGAAGAAAAAAGCGAACGGTGATTCCGCCGAGGAGTCCCTGGCAGATCACCAAACCCAGCGCGGAAACGCCCAGCCACCGAACCCAGTGGCGGTCGTCGGCTTTCCACAACCACACCGCCAGAACAATCGAAAGGGTGCCTACAAATGTGGCGATCATGCGATGCCCGTGTTCGTAAAAAATGCCTCCGACCATCGGAGGCATCCACGAACCATAGGAAAGCGGCCAATCGGGAACAGAGAGTCCAGCGTCGTTGCTGGTGACCAGCGCTCCGGCCATCAACAGGACGAGCGTGGAGAACGCCGTAAAAATAGCAAAGGAATGGACGCGTGAATTATGTGCCGGCTGCATTGGGTTCCACTCTGCGCAAGGATTGTACCAGAGGCGGCAAGGGGACCAACCAATACCATCGGTCCCCCAGCCTACGCTGTAAGGCGCAAAGACTTGCGATCGTCCTTGGTCTTAAATCTTAGTCTCCGGACGGCGCTGACTTGAACACGAAGTTTACGGTCTTCGATTCCTTGGGGCCAATCGTTACGGTCTGATCCACGGTGCCGTACTTCTCCTGCCAGGCTTCCAGAGTATAAGTGCCCGGCGGCAGGTTCTTCAGATCGAACGATCCGTCCTTGGTGGTGACGAAGAAGTAGGGGTGCTTGAACACGGCGATGTAGCTCTTCATCCAGGGGTGCACGTTGCATTTCACTGGAATGCCCAGCTCGGCCCGCGCAAAGGTATTCTCGATAGCCGGTGCGCCAGGAGGCTGCGAGGTGTTCCATTCCTGGTTGGACTTCGGCATCGGATGAATGTTGTGGGTGGTCTGGTCGTCGTTCTTCACTTGAAGCGTCTGGCCAGCCATCAACGCCACAACGTGCGGCTCGTACATGCAGCCCTTCTGATCGAGGGCTACCGGACTGGTCGGCGTGTCGAAGGTGTAGTTCCCCAAGCCGTCCTTGACGTAAACCACGACGTTGGCGAGCGCGCCCTTGTCCCCGGTGACCACTTCCTGCGGCACTACCGGCGAGCTGTGCGCCTTCTGGCAATACGGTTCGGCGCTCATGTTGATTGCCTTCAGGGTCGGAGCGGTACCGTCGAGGGTAACGCTGCCGGAAACTGATCCGGCGGTGCCGGGGTCAACTGCAGCCGCTGGAGACGCCGAGCCAGCCGCGGGCGTTTCGGAAGTCTCGGTTGCTTGCTTGCTGCCGCAACCAGCAAGCGCGATGGCCAGTGCTGTCGTACAAATTGCGAATGACCGCTTGGTTGTCATGATCGGGAAAATCCTCCTCGTTCCTCTCGGTGCAGATACAGATTAGAGCTGGTTGGAGTGACTAGATTCATAGACAGGCCCATATTCAATCATATTCCAATAGGCTTCGCTACTTTGCGAATTTCCGGAGGACTACTTTCCGCCACCCGGAGTTTTTGAAGCTGCCGGCGTCTTCCCGGCCAGCGCCCCCTGTTCCTGTGGAGTCAGCTCAAACAGGTATCGAACCAGCATATCCGCCTGGTCGCCAGTGTAATGCTGCAGCGCTGGCGGCTGAGGACCGTTGAAAACCCAGTGATCCCCTTCCCTGCGGAACAAGCCCGAAGGCATCGCGGTTCCCGGGATGATTTTGGCGGGATCGGTGATCCAGCGGGTGGTCCACTCCGGGCGCAAGCGTTCGTGAGCCAGCAGGAAATTCGGCGCCGACGAATTTTTGTCGTGCGCTTCGTTGCCGGTCATGTGGCACTTCAAGCACGGCGCTGCGGGACTGGTGAACAAGCTGCGAGCCATGTCGCGCTCGGCGCCTGACAGAGGATCGAGGCGCGTCTGAATAAATTGTTCGGGCTGCGCTGACGAAGCTTCGAAGAACAATACCAGCTTGCGGATCTCGTCATCAGAGAGTGAGAACGTCGGCATGCGCACTTGTAGGTACGAGCGCACGCCGTTACGGTTGTTGTCTCCGGTGGTAAGCGAAGGATTGGCCAGGAAGCGCTTCAGCCAATCCGGATTCACACGCGCGCCTTCGCTGGTGAGGTTCGGAGGCAAATTCGCCTTGTACTCGCCCTGGTACATCCGCAGGCCCATCAGCACGGAACTCTGTCCAATATCGATCTGATGGCAACCGATGCAGTTGTACTTGGTAGCGATCCACCAGCCCTCTTGAATTGCGCGGCGGCGATCGGCGGGCTTGTACATGTATTCCGCGGGCAGCGTGGGATCGGTGCTGCCGAGCAAGAATGTAACCAGCGCTTCGAGCTGGCCCTTGTCGGTAGTGCCAGTTGCCGGATCGTTGAGGTTCGGCTTGGGCATCCGCAACGCATCCACCGGATTCGCGTGGTACTTACCCTGATCGTAGACCGCCGGGTTCAGCAGCTTCTGCTCGAAGAATCCCTTGGAATCAAACCAAACTCCACGTGGCGATTTCTTTCCGTCGGGCAAAACGCCGCGCTTGGCGTCTTCAGTGAAGAGGGCAAAGTCGAGGCGCTCGATCGGCTTGCTGCCTTCGTTGGTGAGCTCGGTGCCGATGCGACCTTCGTCTTCCATGCCGCTGATCTCGTGGCAGCCGGAGCAACCGTAATGGCGGACGAGGTCTTTGCCCTTGTCGCGCAGCGCCGGATCGTCCATGTAGTCGGCGGCAGCATATTGCGCGTCATTGTGTTTCTGGGTGATCAGGAAGCTGGCAACGTCACGCGCGTCGTCTTCGCTCAGCCGCAAGCTGGGCATCACCGTGGGTTGCATCACGACCATTTCATGACCGTCGTTGGGATCGCGCGAATGCTCCAGGTCGAAAACGAAAGGCAGGTTGCGCTTGGCGTAGTCATCCGGGCCCAGATCGCGCTTCTCCGACGGACTATACGGACGTGTGCGCTGGCGCGGATTGTGAACCCAGCGAACCAGGTAATCGTAGTTGTCTTTTTCGCCGACGCGGCTCAGGTTTGCTGAGAAGGTTCCGCCGACGCGCTGGTCATTTTCCCCGATCGAGTGGCACGCCAGGCAGCCGCGGGATTCCAGCAGCACCTTGCCGTGCTCGGCGTTACCCGGCTTTTGCACTTCCAGCGGTGGACCGGTAATTCCCTGCTGCCAGATGAACGCAGCGATGGCGTGAATTTCGTCCTGCGACAACCGGAACTGCGGCATCTTGGTGGTGGGACGGAAGGCGTGGGTATTGCCGATCCAGTACGGAATCCATTCCTTCTTCAGCTTCATCCGGACTTCCTTTAAGTCCGGTCCCACTCTCTTCACTTCCTGCAGCAAATTGTGGGAACGCGTCTCCATCACTTCCATCTGCGCATCCATCTTGCTGTCGGTGACGGTCAGTTCGGTGACGCTGGTGTAGTATGCTTCGGCCGCGGCGTTGTCAGTAGCCTGGTCGCCGAGTTTCTTTAGGCGCGGAATTTCAAGCTCGTTTGCCGCCCTCTGGGATGCGAGCTGGGCAAGCTGCTGGCGCGTGCTGACCAGCTTTTCGTCTTCGTCGTCAAATCCTTGAAAGCGATGGCAGCCGATGCAGCCTTTCGAACGGAAAAGCGTCTTGCCTTCGTTCAGGACCGGCGCATGCTCGGTGACCATGTCCGACGCGTGGCACTGCTGGCAGCCGGCGTTGTCGTTCTCCGGGTAGTAAAGAGGCCACAGCCAGTGCTCGTAACGTCCGTGCCCGCGAGTGACGGAATCGAGTGCGCGCCCATTGCCTCCGTGGCACGGTGAACAGCCAAATTTTTCGTTGGGATGCCACTCAATCAGGGCGGGGTCGGGATGGCTCGAGAATGGTGCGTCAGTGCTTTTAGCCATGCCGAGATCGGCTTTGGTCAAGGTGATCTGCGTGGGAACCAGCTTCGGATCGGTGCCTACGTGGCAGGACTGACAGCGATCCACCAGCCCCGCGCCACCGAGGTTATTGATGCTGGCGCCGGAGGGATTTACGTTCACCTGGATCAGGTGGACGTCCCAGTCTTTCGCGCTGCGCTGCAAGCCTTCGAGCGCGGTTGAATTCAGTCCCGCCAGATGCTCGGAGAGATATGTGTTTACCTTGGCGCGCGCTTCTTTCGCAGCTTTGTCGTTCTCGCCGCGCTGCGCGACCAGTGCCGCGCGCTGATTGATCAGCCCGGTGAAAGTATCGTTGAGCTGATCGGGCGTGAATTTCTTGTTCTTTTCCACTCTGCCGTCGCCCAGCGGCCAATCCACTTCCCAGGTCTGCTGGCGGGCTTCATTGAGAGTCTTCAGGCGGCTGGCCTTTTCGTCTTGGTCATCGGCCGGCACAATTTCTAACTGGTAGACGAGCGCCCCTACTTTTCCACGGGCATCTTTGAAGGCGTCGCCAATCGCCGCGCGCTGGTCGTCAAGCAGCGCGATCTGATTTCCAATCGCATCATCCTTGGGCTTTGCCGCGGCTTCCAGGGAGTCAGCATCTGCGGCGAGTTTCTTGTAATCGGGTGAACCGTACAGCGCCGTTTCAGCCTTTTTTTGTTCGGCGATTCGCTTGCTCAGGTACCTCGCGTACGATTCAGCGAAGCGCGACTGATATTGGCGCCACGGCCGCAATCCATACACTTCGTCGTAGAGAGACCACGAGACGGTGATCATCAGCAGGAACGCCGCCAGCAAAATGTAGAAGCCGAACGACTGGCTGGTGATCGGATCGTCTTGCGGCGCCGGTGCGACTGGCGGCGCTGGTGGTGCTTGCGGTGGAAGTTCAGGCACCCGTGGCCTCCTGGAACGGGCGCTCAGGCGTCCGTTGACGCGAAGCGCCGCGCGCCACGACCAGCGCGCTCATTTCATCGCGGACCTGCCCCGAGTTCGAATTCAAACGCTGAACCAAGGAGTCACCCACACATATTTGATATTGAAAACGAGCCGCGCCAGCATTTTCACCGGCAGCGAGAGCATCAGAATCAGCAGCACGTACATGGTCACTAGCTGAATTAAGCTCATGCGCTGATAGATCCGGCGGCTGAACTCGCTGCTGACGCAAATCTTGTGCACCAGGCACGCCGCCACCAGAAAGAAAATAATCAGCGGGAAAATTCCAAACACGGCGCGCGCCCAAATCGCCGCTTGATCCTGCGGAACGTGGAATAGCGCGTGGAACCACGAGCCGTTGATCCCGAATATCTGATCGAGGTTCCGGTTCACGGTGTACTCGATGCGCTCGGCGTCCCAGGTCATGGACGGCCAGAACCACATCCAGCCGGGGCCTCTAATAAAAGTGCCGATGGTGATCATGCTCACCCACAGGCCGATGAAGCCCACCAGGAAGGTCCAGATCGCGTATTTGCGCTGCTTGTAGGTGTAATAGCCGTTCCCGAGAGGGTTGGCATCGATATACGGCACCACCATCAGTCCCACGATAATCAGTGTGGGCATCACCACACCCGCAATCCATGGATCGAAATACACCAGCATTTCCTGCAAGCCCAGGAAATACCACGGCGCCTTGGCCGGGTTCATGGTCACGTTGGGATTCGACGGTTCTTCGAGCGGCGCGTTCAGGGTGAGCGACCACACCATCAAAATAATGGTGATGATCAGCGCCACCAAAAATTCCATGCGCATCAGGTACGGCCAGGTGTGAACTTCGCGGTCCCATTTGGGGTGCCAGGGCTGGGTCTTGCGATATTTCGATTTCGCGGCAACCGGATCGGCGGCCAGTGAATCGATCAGGCGGTCGTTGGCCGCGGCCTGGCGGAATGCGTACCACATGTAAAACGGCACGAGAAAGAGCAACGCCACGATGGGGACGTTGTCCGCAGCCGACGCGACTTCCCAGAGCTGATGCCAGTCATGGCCAAACATGGGTATCCTCGACGAGCGACGTCAACGGCTATGCATATCCATGCCGCTGGGCCGTAAGACTACGGGACGCGGCCCCTTCTCTTCTTTAATCTCCGATTCCAGCATCACCGGTGACGGACCCGAAATCCCACCGTCTTTTCGCACCCGCCAGAAATGCAGGATCATGAAAACAGCAGCGACGATCGGAATGGCGATGCAATGCCAAATATAGGCGCGCAGCAATGCGTTGGCATCCACGATCGAACCGCCGAGCAAAGCGAAACGCACGTCGTTGTACGGCGTCATCCCCATCATCGAACCGAACGGACCTTCATTTCCCAGCAGCGGAGTGGCGCGGGCCATGTTGGTTCCCACCGTCACCGCCCAGAATCCCAACTGATCGTCCGGCAGCAAATATCCGGTGAAGGAGAGCAACAGGGTGAGCACCAGCAGCAACACGCCCACGCACCAGTTGAACTCGCGGGGCCGCTTGTAGGAACCGGTAAGAAATACCCGAAACATGTGCAGCCACACCGCCACGATCATCAAGTGGGCGGCCCAGCGGTGCATGTTGCGCAGCAGCTTACCGAACGGCACGTCGTTCTCGAGATACAGAATGTCGCGAAAGGCCTGGATTTTCGTGGGGTGGTAATAAAACATCAGCAGCACGCCGGTGAAGGTCAGCACCACGAATAAGTAGAAGGTGATGCCTCCCATGCCCCAGGTAAAATTGTAGCGAACTGCATCGCGATTGACCTTGGCAGGATGCAGGTGAAAGAAAACGTTGCTGAGGACACTCAGCGCTCGGTTGCGGGGTTCCTCGTCGTGCTTGACACGAAAAATCGACCGATAGAGCTGGGTCCTCTCGGGCTGCTTAAGTTCCTCGACCTGTTCTCTGGCCTTGGCTGTGACGGTCTCTTTGAGTTGCTGGACCTGATCCAGAACTCCGGGCTTCCGCCCATTCCCTGTGTTGTCGTCCGCCATCCCTACTCCTTGGGCCAGACGCGGCTCAGCGCCGCTGTCGCGCTGTGCTTACACGTTCAGGAAAGATCCCACATCGTTGAAGTGATTGACGCCCGCGCGCGGATCGTCCACAAACAGGCGGCTGGTGTCCACGGTGACTTTCCCGGTGGGATCGAGGATCACATACGCGCGGTCCATTGGCCGGGGCGCAGGTCCCTCGAAATTCACGCCTTCGTTGTCGTAACCGCTACCGTGGCATGGGCACTTGAACTTGTTTTCGGTGGATTTCCACTCCGGCGTGCAGCCCAGATGGGTGCAGCGGGCAAAAATGACGAACAGACGGTCGGGCTCGCGTACCACCCACACCCGGTTGGTCATCAGGTATCGCTGGTCGATTCCCAGCGTAAAATCGGCTGGATAGCCGATACTAAAGACGGTGTTGGGTTCGTAGAGTGCCCGGGGGAAGAAAAAGCGCAGGAACATCAGCAGGTTGACGCCTAGGTAGCCCCAGACAAACGCCCACGCAATGCGACGCCGGCCCCTATTGATCTTCTCGGTCTGCTTCTTGGTATCCGCTGCGGACGGCACTCCCTTGACGGCTGGTACCGAAGCGGGAGTGGTTGCTTCGGCCATCTTCTGGTCTCCTTGATCAGGCATACGCCCGCGTGAAAGCGCGGCTCACCTCTGTCGGAAACGCGCTAAAACAAAATCTACCGGGATTTTTATATGCTTTGGATGGTGCTGTGTCAAGACATTCTCGATGAGAATCATTTCATATATTTATGGTGGCGCGTGTTATCTGGTGGCGCGGACAACCAGATCCGCAAGCGCGCGGATGAAAAGAGGCGAATCGTTCAGCGCCGGCATCATGGTGAATTCCTGCACGCCGTGCTTTTCCGCTTCTGCCCGGGCTTCCACGTTGATCTCATGCAGCGTTTCGATGTGCTCGGTGACGAAAGCTACCGGGACCACCACCATGCGCTGTACGCCGTCATGCGCAAGACGCTCGATGGCCTGGGTCAGCGAAGGCTGCAGCCACTTCTGCGGGCCTACACGGCTCTGGAAGCACAACATGTGCGGGTTCCGGTAACCGCCGAAGGCCAACACCCGGCGGACCGTTTCGTCGATTTGTTTTGGGTAGGGATCGCCGGCCTGGACCAGCTTCAGCGGCAAGCCGTGTGCGCTGAAAACCATGTGTACGGCTTCGCGCTGCTGGAGGGGAGCCATGGCGGTCTCGATTCTCTCGACGATCGCCGCGATGTAGTCGGGATGATCGTAGTAGCTTTCCACCGTTTTCACCGGGACGCCTAGCGGCCGCGTGCGATACACACGATTCCACTCGTTCAGGCTGCTGCGGGTGGTGGCGTAGGAATATTGCGGGTAGAGAGGCAACAGCACGATCTGGCTGACGTTTTCGCTTTGCAGCGCCGCGATCGCGTCCTGAGTGAACGGCCGCCAGTAGCGCATCGCAACCACTACGCGAGCGTCCATCACCGGCGCCAAAGCCTTTTGCAGCGCACTGGCCTGCTCCTCCGTCAGCCGCCGGATCGGAGAGAAGCCGCCGATTTCGCGATAGTGCTCGCCGACCGTCTTTACGCGAGTGCGCGAAATGAATTTGGCCAGCGCCTTGCGCGCGATCCACGCCAGCGGGAAATTGATAATCTCCGGATCGCAAAATAAATTGTAGAGGAAAGGCTCAATCGCATCCGGCGCGTCCGGGCCACCCAACTGAAAGAGAACCACGCCGATTTTGGGATGGGTTCCGGGCATTAGCTCAGACGCAGGAACGTGCGCAGGCGGTCAAGCTCGGCACGAGCGCGCGACAGCCGCACCCCCACGGTGATTTCGTAAACGAAGAAAGCCGCCCACACCACCATGTACGCCACGAATAGGCTTTGAAAATGGTCCATTAGACAATCTCCTTCGGTACTGCAGGAAATGATTCGGCTCGCGCCGCGTAATCCTCGGCTGCCAGCCGCGCTTCGTGTATCTCGTAGCGCAGCCGCTCCAGTTGGTACCGCTGCCGCACCAGGATCACCATCAGGCAATGCATCACCAAAACGCAGAAGAAAAACACTTTGGACATCTCTGGATCCAGGCCCGATCCAGCTCCGCCGAACACCACTGGCGCGGGATGCTGGGTCCTCCAGAAGCGGATCGACAAATAAACTAGCGGCACGTCGAGGTAAGCAAAAATTCCAAAAATCGCCGCGTACGACGCTGCTCGCTCCGGGGTATCCACCATCTTGCGTAGCATCACATACGCGACATACAACAGCCACAGCAGCAAGGTGGACGTCAGCCGCGCCTCCCACGTCCACCAGATCCCCCACACCGGATGCGCCCAGATCGGTCCGGTGATGAGCACGGTGGTGGTGAATACCAGCCCTACCTCCGCCGACGCGACGCCAATCCAATCCCACTTGGGACGCTTGGTGGCCAGGTAGGCGATGTTAGCGATGAAGGTGACTGCGAAGGCGTCCATCCCTGCCCATGCGACCGGCGCGTGGAAATAAAAAATGCGCTGGATGGCATGCATGGTGGATTCATCGGGGGCTATAAACAGCGCGGCGTAACCGGCACAACCGATCAGGATCGCGGTAAAAACGGCACTTTCGATTTGCAGTTCCATCGCGTCCCTACTCCTCGATCAGATGTTCGCACAGCAGCCACGACGCAGTGAAGAAGACCACATCGAAGGCCACCAGAAATACGGTCCAGGTGGGATCGAGGGCAGGCTCGTCGTTAAGAAGCGCGGCGGTTGCCTCGACACTTGCTATAAGCAATGGCGCTAGCACCGGCAACAGCAGCAGCGGCAGCAGTAGTTCCCGCATCCGCGCCTGCGACGCCAGCGCCGCGAATACCGTGCCGGTGACCACCACTCCAAACGTACCCAGGACGATTACCAGCAGCAGCCGGCCGATGACCGGCAATATGGTGACGTTGTAGAGCACCGCGAATACCGGCAGCAGCACTAGCTCCGCGGTCAGCAGAAATACGAAGTTGGCCAGTATTTTGCCCAACAGCAGCGCAAAGGGCGAAATGGGAGCCATGCGCAGCGCTTGCAGCGTGTCATTCGCCTGTTCGCGGGCGAACGACGGGTTCAGCATCAGCGTGCCGGCGAACAGGAATGCGATCCACAGCAAGCCGGGCGCGAATCGCCGCGCTTCCGCTGCGGTGGGGTCGAACGCAAAGCTGAATATCACCACCACGATCAGCGCAAAGATCAGCGTAGTGTTGAGTAACTCCCGCGAGCGCAGCTCCCCGCGCAATTCCTTGCCCAGCAAAATCGCTACGGCGCGGCCGGTGCCCATCAGCCCTCCACCGGGACCGCCGCGAGTAACTGCCGGGGATCTCCGCCCGTGCCGGAATCGGCCTGCAGACGTCCGCCGGACAGCAGCACCGCGCGGGTAACGCAGCCGATCGAATCGTTGCGCGAATGGGTGCTCATCAAAATCGTGCAGCCTCTGCGATGGCGCTCGGCGAGAGTCTCGGCAAGCCACGCAATTCCCTGCCGGTCGAGTCCGGCGGCGGGCTCATCGAGCAGCAGCAGCGCAGGCGAATGAATCAGCGCACGCGCGATCGCCAATCGCTGGCGCATCCCCCGTGAAAACGTGCGAACGAGGTCTCCTGCCCGATCCGGCAGACCGCAGGCCTCCAGAGCGGCAGCGACCCGTTGCTCGGGACGATCGAGATCGTACAAGCGCGCAAAAAATAAAAGATTTTCCGCGGCGGACATTTCGTCGTAAAGCATCGTGGAGTGCGCCACCATTCCGATGCCGCGCTTGATGGCTTCGCGAGCCGCGCGCGCTCTCTCCGGAAATTCAACCTTTCCAGAACCCGGCTGGACTAGCAAAGCGGCCATTTTCAGCAGCGTGGATTTCCCGGCGCCGTTCGGACCGAGCAGCGCCACGAATTCGCCCGCACCGATTGCCAGCGTGACGTCGCGGAGGGCTACCAGCGAGCCGTATCTCTTTCCCACGTTGTGAAAAGCCACGCCGAGGCGCTGTGTGGTGGGGTCACTTTCCAAGACGTTTCGCTTATCCCCGCACCAATTCGCGCAAGGTAGTTTCAAACTGATCGCGCTGCCGGGTGTAATCGGATTCGGAGATCGTTCCCGCCTGGCGCCGCAGCTCCAGCCGGAACATTTGATCTTTCAATTCGTCCAGGCTCAGCCGCGCTTGCTGGGCCACCGCGGCCATAATTTCAGAGCTGCTATCGCGAACAGCGGCGGTTGCGGCGTTCGCAGAGGCCGCAACTGCCGCGGGCAACGTGGCTGCGGCCGTCGGGACGCTGGGGCCACCGACGTAACCGCCGCCGGCCGGCTGCGGCACAGCCACCTGAGGCCGCCGCCACAAAAACGCGCCGCCCATCGCAAATAGCAGCGCAAAGCCTCCCACCAGAATCCATTTCATGTCATCCAGACGTGCAGGGAGCGACGTGACCGTCGCGGCGGGAGCGTCGCTGCCAGTCTGATCCTGGCCATCACCGGCGCCACCGGCTCCGGCGGGCGGGGGACCGCTGACCGTCCGGTTAGCCTCCGGTGGCGGAGCGGTTCCCGAGACGGAAATATCGAGGTTCGTATCGGCTCCCACAGCATCGCGGGTATACAGCGCAAATCCCTGCTCGTTCCCTGCCGGAGCAAATCCCGGAGCTGAAATCTGCATGGTCGGAGGCGCGGCGATCAAAACGCGTTGGGCGGCGTAGGGAGACTGAGCATGCAGCACAACCTGATTGCCCGCGTACGGCATGTTGTAAGAAACGCGCACGCCGTTTTCGCCCGGCTTGAACGCAAACGCAATCGCTTCGCGATTCTTTCCTTTGTCGATCGTCCCCTGCGTTACCGGCATGCCCGCGGCCGACCACGCCGACACCTCGTGAATCCGCCCGTCCGGCGGAAGATTGAACTGAAACGTCCCGTCCGCCTTGAAATACGAAACCGGAGGCTGGGTTTGGTTTTCGACGCCGTACTCTTCGCCAACCATCAATTGGTCGCCGTTTGGGCGCAACACAATCGCGTGGGTGGAAATTGAAACCGTGCTGGCTTTGTCGGTCGGCTCGTAGATCTTCACGTCGACGCTGGCTCGGCCCGGGGGCAGCATCTCGTTATAATTGATTCCCTTGTATGTCACGCGGAGCAGCATCGGCCCCTGGCCAATTTCCGGGCGGTCGAAGGTGAAATGACCGGACGCGTTTGCCTTGGTGGTGGCCACCGGCTGCATCTCACCCTGCAGTTGAATTAAAATAACGTCCACGCTCCCGGCAGTTTTGCCGGATGTGCCGTTGAGCACCGTTCCTTCCACTGTACCTGCGTGCACCGCGCCGGCGGCCAGCAGCATCCACATCGCGACGCCAAGCGCGCGGTAAAGAGGTGATCGAGCTGCCGCCACGGCATGCGAGCGACTGCGGGATGCCTTGTGCCGGTAACCGGCGGGGAAAATTCTCACGATCGGGTTTTCTCCGTTATCGATTGCAGGGTCGCGGGCGTGGGCGTGCCACCGGTAGTGCGATCCATCTCCGCGAGCACCTGTGCAGCTTCAAGCTCCAGCGCTTGCTTCATATCTTCGTAATCCCGATCGGAAAATTTTCCGGCGCGATATTCGAATCGCAGGTCGCGCAGGTTATCGTAAATGGCGTCGCGGCGATCCAGCAGTTGATCCAGCCGCGAACGATGCGGCATGGAATCGGAGGCCTCGGAAGTCACCTGAAAAACAAACAGGAACGTCCCGATGCTCAGCAGGATGCACGCCCCGAGGATCGCGTATTCATTCATCGTTGCGTTCATCCGTTTCGCGCCGCGCCCGCGCCAGCAATTCCGGCGATACGCCTGCCGCCGGGACCAGCGCCGCGCTCTCGCGCCAGCGGCTTACCAATATCCACACCAGCGCAAACCCCAGCAGCGGCAAAACCACCGGCATAATCCAGGCCGCCTTGTTGAATCCTTTATTATCCGGTTCGGCTAAAACCGTGGCGCCATACTCTTGCACGAAGGCCTGCAGCGTCAAATCGTCTGGCTCGTTGCGCGCGACGCGCTCGTCCAGTTCCTGCAGCATCCCGTGCGAGTAGGTGCATCCCACGTGATTGCAAAGAGTCAAAATCTGATTACAGCCGCACACACACAGCAATTTGCCGCCGACGTGTTTGGCGCGCTCCGAAGATTGTGCCCGAGCCACTCCAGCCAAGCTCGGCAGCAGCAAAAACAGCACCGCCAGACCCCGAATCGTGCGGGATCGCCGCAGCCTCGAGATAGTACGAGCGTCAATCATGCAGGCTAGGCCCCTTGCTGCGCACCGAAACCGGCTCCCCCAACCCGGCGGCCCGCGAAATTTCCGGTACCGCACGCAACACGATCACCGGCTGGCGGTTGGGCACCATCGCCAGCAGCGTACCCAATACTACGATCAGCCCGCCAAACCAGATCCATTTCACCAGGGGATTCAGATACGCGTGGATCACCGGCCGCCCGGTTTCCGGGCTGCGTCCCGCGTACACCACGTACAAATCGCGCAACGCGCTGCTACGGATCGCCACCATCGTCTCGGTCACCTGGCTGGCCAGGAAAAATCGCCGCTCCGGATACATCATCATTTCTGACTTGCCGTTGCGAAACACTTCCAGCGTGGCGCGATCGGACTGGAAATTCTGGTTCGCCACCTGATCGAAATTCTGGCATACCAGGGTATACGGACCGACGGTGAGCTTCGATCCCACTCCCATATCCGCTTGGGTGTCCTGATTAAACGCCTGCCCGGAGATGCCCACAAAGACCAGCACCATTCCCAGGTGAATGATGTAGCCGCCGTAGCGCCGGGTATTGCGCAGCGTCAACTGCACCGCGCCGTCGAGCATGTTGGTGCTGCCCCGGCTGGCAATCACCCGCGCGCCGCGGAAAAATTCCGAGCCGATGGTGAGTCCCACGAATACCGACAGCATCCAGCAAATCACCGCGTAAGGACTGCGCCCGCCGCCGGCAAACGCCGCAATTCCCGCCAGCACGCCGCCCGCCAGCGGCCACGCAAAATTCCGCCACAGACTATCCATGGAAGTGCGCCGCCACGCCAGCAGCGGTCCTACGCCGGTGAGCAACAAAAGAAACAGCGCGATGGGAATATTCACCTTGTTAAAAAAGGGCGGCCCGACGCTGATGCGGTTATTGGTGAACCACTCCGAGAAAACCGGAAACAAAGTGCCCCAGAAAACCGCGAAGCAGGCGGCCAGCAGCACCAGGTTGTTGAATAGAAAACTGGACTCGCGCGAAACCATCGAATCGAGCTGGTTATCGCTGCGCAGATAATCCCGGTTGCGAATGTAAGCGAACAAGCACACCGCAAATATGATGCACAGGAAGGAAGTGAACCACGACCCGATAGACGACTGGGCGAACGCATGCACCGACGCCACCACGCCCGACCGGGTCAGCAGTGTCCCCAAAATGCACAGCATGAACGTGGTGAATACCAGCCAGATATTCCACACCTTCATCATCCCGCGCTTTTCCTGCATCATCACTGAGTGTAGAAACGCAGTGCCGGTAATCCACGGG
>Ga0182024_10012458_pt1 | contig 16826 bp, 15 predicted proteins | sample P32metaG_FD_120480 | JGI IMG/M metagenome (GOLD analysis project Ga0182024, IMG submission 120480) | Permafrost microbial communities from Stordalen Mire, Sweden - P3-2 metaG (Illumina Assembly) | ecosystem: Environmental > Terrestrial > Soil > Wetlands > Permafrost | place: Sweden: Stordalen... | reverse complement strand
TGTTGCTGCAGATCTTCGGCTTTGCACTGGCCACCAAGCAGCCGGCCATGACGGGGGCTACGCTGGCCGATATTATCCGGCGTAACCGGGGTGATTCTCGCCGCGACCAGATCACCGAATTCGCGCAGAGACGCGCGCTGCCAACAAGCGCAGTGCTTCATGCAGGTCCTGGTGAAGATGGGGATAGGCAGCGAGGCCTTCGGTATTCCAGAGATTTGCCGCCAGGCGAGCGAACACGGCTGCATCCATTTCCAGAAAACGCTGGACGGCGCGTGCGGAACAAAAGACCGCGGCGAACAGACGAGCAGTATCATCCTCCGCACGCGGCGGAGGCAGCCAGCGCTGAAAGAGACGGCTGGTAATCTCCCGAAACAGCTCATGCTGGGCGGGAATGCCCGCTTCTGCAAAGAGGGAAACAGAATCGAGCGCACCGAGGGTCGACTGGCATCCCTTCTGAAACCGGAATCGCAAGTCAGCGTCTTGCTCGAGCGTGTCCAGCCAGCAGATCAGGCGGGACTGGAATACCCGCTCCGAGCTTTCCTGGAAGATCTCGGAAAAAAGATCGATGAGGCGGCCGGTTTGGCTGTCCAGGGTAGTGGCTGCGCAGAAGGCCTCCGTCTGTTCGCGCAACGCTGCCTTCGTTCGGGAGGACGCCTCCGAACCTCCCAGGCCGGGCTCCCAGAGACTGCGAAGATCGGAAATAAAAGCCATGCAGGTTCTAAATCATAGCGCGAACTGATTACTGGGGGTGTGAGATGGCTTCAGGTGGCGCGAAACGTCAGGACGAAGGACGAGCACTAGATAATTGGGACCATTTTGCGAAAGACTGCGCCGAGCCGAGAGTGCGGGGAACATAGGCGTGTAAGTGATCCCCTATCTTCGGCCGGATGCGTAGTAGCATGTTCGCCATTAGTCGTAAGAAGTAACCTACCCCGTCGTAACCCTTCCGCGGAAAGGAGCTACGAAGAAACGCAATTTAGATCTTTCCGCGCTGATTCATCCGGGGTCAGGATAGCCTCTTGGAGCGAGGGAGTAACTTTACGGCTTCATGCTCCGGCCAGGGAAGGCCCGCTTGTGGTAGATTTCCGTCGCCCGCCTGCACGCCTTTTACGCGTAGCGGCGTAAGCAGAAGGAACCACACACTATGTATTCTTCAGCAATTCGGAAAATAACCGCCGGATGCATATTCGGCTTGTTGTATTGCGCCGTACCTGTCTTGGCCCAGGATAGCCACGCCTTCTACATTTCCTTCCAGGTCCCGGGGAGCATCGCAATATCTGCCGCATCCATCAACAATCGCATGACCGTCGCAGGAACCTACCGCGATGCCAACCAAGCCACACACGGATTCGTTCGCGAGTTGTCTGGCAAGATTACTTCGTTCGACCCTCCAGGTAGCATCGGCACCAGTGCGAATGCGATCAACGACGAAGGGATCATCACCGGAACCTACTCGGACGCGAACAAGGTGACCCATGGCTTCCTGCGTTCTCCATGGGGAACGTACACCCGCATCGACATAGCCGGTAGCACGGGTACAGTGCCCACCAGCATCAACGCATTCGGGGTGATCGCCGGGTATTACTTCACCGCAAACGGCGGCCAGAGTTTCGTGCGCTCTCCTCAAGGCACCATCACCACCTTCGCGGAAACCCACGCGGAAGCCATCAACCTGTTTGGCGCGACCGTTGGATTTACGCCAGCCACGCTCCCCATCACCACCCAGGGCTTTCTACGCTCGCCCAAGGGGCAGATCACCTTGTTCCAAGCTCCGGGGGCCGCGTCCGGTGGGACCTACCCTAACGGCATTGATGCATTTGGAACCATCGCGGGGAACTACATCGACGCTCAAGAGGTCCAACTTAGTTTTGTACGTAACCCGCAGGGAAACTTCACCACGATTACTCCTCCCAATAGCTTCCAAACGCAGGTTTCGGCAATCAACGAAATCGGAGTTATTACCGGTTTCTACAATGTGGTGCCGGAGGGCATGGGCGGTGAACATGGTTTCGTGCGCGATTGGCAAGGTACAATCACATCGTTTGATGTTCCGGGCGGTGGTGGCACCTTTCCCACAAGCATTAATGATCTCGGCGTAATTGTGGGATATAGCGGGGCATCGGGCTTTTTGCGGGTGCCTTAGTAGCGTCTATACAGTTCTTAGAAGCGTTTCGTTTTACGTGGTTCCCCAGTTTCCGCAGCGCAGCACCGGAAACTGGGGAATATGTTTTTTGGGGCCGTATTGCATTCACATCGAGAGGATCCTCTGTTTGACAGGCCAACCCGTCAATCGACGGTGATACGAGTAGCAGCAATGGTGCCGGTGACTGCCGGACCCGCAGCCCCATTCAAGTCAAATGGCGTGAAGGTAAACGTCCCGCTGTAGCTTTTGCCGTCACGAGACACGGTATTGTTTTCGTCCAGAGTAAAGGTTCCGTTCGCCGTGCCCGTGCTGGTAGGGTCGAATGTCCAACCAATGTGGTGCAGGCGCACTGCGCGCGGTCCGGTGGGCTTCCACACGCCAAAGCAGATGTTTCCCTGAGCAGGCGCCAGAAACGCATTTTCAAATTCGGTTCCGTCGCTGTGCCATTGGTCAAGGGTCTCGTTAAATACCGCGTTGCCCGCCGTGTAGACCACATGCCACAGCCCCACGATAGGGAAGGCACCAGGAAACGTGCTTTCCTCATTGCCTGCAACCTGCCCCAACATCGGCAGTTTGATACCACTGCCCGACCTCATTTCCGACAGGCCGCAGGCAGCTCGCGCGCTGGTCGCGGCAAGCATCAGGCTACCGACCGCAAACATGGTTAACACACCACGAGAGACCCGGCTCCAAAGCGCCACCTCGCGTGAACCCCTCATCCCAGTCTTCTTCGCTATCCGTTTCATTTGTTTCTCCTTCGCAACTCGTCCAAGCGAGCGACGTGGGGCCGAGTGTGGGGCACTCGTGCGGTCGGAGCAATGCCCGCGAGGTGATTTATTTCTCCCCGATTAACCCCCTCGCCAGCAACTACTTAGGCGGACTTATACCTTTGCTGCCAAGCCCGGGAATCGGGCATACACTGCTCCCATACAGGTGCTACCTTAAATAGAGGAAGTCGCCTTCGCCCGGTCCTCTAAGCTGCAGACGCGATTTCTACGGCTTAAGATCCAGCGACGCGCTGCCGTTCTCCACATTGAAGGGCACAGAGTTGTGCTCGTGAGTGATGCGCCAGCTTCCGTCGATCTTCCGCAAGCCCACGGTGGCCCGCCACCACATGTCCAGTCGACGGCCATCCATCGTAAGCGCGCTCACATGGTTCAAGCTATGGCTGAAGCCTACCCCGTCGCCGGCGCTTATTTGCAGATCACGCATCTCGTAACCGATGGGCCCCTGAAACGAAGAGAACCATTCTTCCGCACGTTTGCTCGCCGCGCCTGCGCCCGCAGATCGCAGCGGCTCCACAACATCGAACAGCATGTAGTCCGCCGCCATCATCGACGTAGCCCCCGCGACGTCTTTGGCGCGAATCGCCTCCAGTCGCCTATCTACCAGTCTGCGAATCTCTTCCAGTTCATTCCCGCTCATACAGTCTCCCGTCACATTTATCTCGAGTATGTACAACCAACCAGGCAGGCCTTAACTCCCTGGCTGCTTTTGCCTGGTGATGAGCATGTGCGTCGCCGTTGCAGTAGGGATGTGGTCAGTGAGCTGATACCCCAGAGCAGGTGTGTCAACGCCTTCAAACAGGCGTTCTCCTGATCCGATCAGGGCCGGCGAAACCACCAGATGCATCTCATCGACAAGCCTCGCGCGCAGATATTGCCGCATGGTGCCTACCCCGCCGCCCAGCCGCACATCCTGGCCCTGCGCAGCATCAACCGCTTGTTCCAGTGCGCTCTGAATGCCATCCGTCACAAAGTGGAAGGTTGTGCCTCCACTCATCGTGATCGATGAGCGGCGGTGGTTGGTAAGAACAAACACCGGAGTGTGGTAAGGCGGAGTGTCGCCCCACCAGCCCTTCCAGGAATCATCCGGCCAGGCTCCACGAATCGGCCCGAACATATTGCGGCCGATGATCCACGCGCCGATGCCCTCGAAGCCGCGCTTCACGAAGTCATCGTCGATCCCCGTCGCGCCCCCATCTTTACCATGCATCTGGTGATGGGTTCGGGTGGCAAATTGCCATCCGAATACCGCCAGGCCGCCTACGCCAATCGGGTTGTCGCGGTCCTGGTTGGGGCCGGCACTGTAGCCATCGAGCGATATTGAGAGGCAGTGGACGCGAAGCTTGGGCATGAAGATTCCTTTCAGCGTTAATCTGCTTGCATAATGCAAGCCAATCACCGAGGCATTGCTCTGCGCTCCTCCCCGGCCTTCTGTACCGGCAACGAAGTCTTGGGTGCCCCATTCAAGCCCGCTTTTGGCTTGAGTGGGCTACCATCGCCCCCGACCCACCCTGTGTCGAATGATGCCGGCCGGGGCGGCCGCTCCATGTCTCAAACCCACCATACGTAACCCGTTCCCCTTTCGGAATCTACTGATGCGGCATGGAAAGGTCAAAGTCGGTGTGCTTTGGTCCGACTGCACTCCTGTCCGGACCATTCCCATCTGTCCTTCCATGTCTATCCTTAATCCCCATCTGTTCATGCTGTCTTAAGCTTGTTCCCGGCAAGCTCTAGTGGAGACTTCATTCACCGGCATGACCTTTTCGCTCTTCAAGTCGCGTTTTCAAGCCGTACTGCTGGTCCTCAGCCTTGGTGCCGGGTCCCTTGCCTGTCAAACCACGTCCTCTTCCCGCGCTGTGGCAGGCAGCGTTCAAGATCCCGACGGTGCGGCGATCCCCGGTGCCCAGATCGCCCTGGATCGGCCTGATGGCAGCCAGGTCGCCACCATGCTGAGTGATGGAGCAGGCACCTTCCAATTCAGGAACGTCCCTCCGGGCACCTATGTCATCGATGTACAAATGCCGGGCTTCCGCGAAACCAAGGTCAGCGTTCCCGCCGAGGGCAGATCTCGGACTCCGCTTAAGATCGTTCTGGCCGTCGCAGGCGTTGAGGAGCAGGTCACCGTTGCTGCCTCCGACACAGCGGCTCAAGTCAGCACGGAAATCGGCCAAAATCAAAACGGCAACGCGGTCAATCGCGATGCACTCGATCGGCTGCCTGTCTTCGATCAGGACTACATCGCTACACTATCCCGCTTTCTCGATGCAGACGCCACCGGAACCAACGGCGTGACCCTTGTCGTGAACGGAGTCGAAGCGAACGGGCCGGGCGTCACACCATCGGCGGTCCAGAACGTTAAGATCAACCAGAATCCATACTCTGCACTCTTCTCCAGACCCGGCCGGGCTCGTATCGAGATCACGACCGCCGGCGGAACCGCAAAACTCCACGGATCTGCAAACTTCCTTTATAGGGACTCACTCTTCGACGCGAAAAACCCATTCGCCATCGTCAAACCTGGCGAGCAAAGGACCTATTACGAAGGCTCGCTCACCGGGCCTTTGAGCCGGAGCAAGAAGACCACGTTTCTGCTTGCCCTCGATCGGGATAACGAAAATCAGGAGGCAGTCGTGGACGCTGCCGGTCCGGACGGGCCTATCAACGTCAACGTCCCCAACCCCACGCATCACTACTTCCTCTCCGGGCGTGTCTTTCATGACTATGGCCAGGCGAATCAATTTTGGATGGGATACTCCTACGAACATCGAACCGTAGAAAATCTTGGGGTCGGCGGGACTGTTTTACCGTCGGCAGGCACGAATACCTTGTTCTTCGAACATGAGGTCAACGTGGGCCATGTCTATATCTTTTCCCCAAGGCTTCTCAACCAGCTCCATTTTCTCGTGGGCCACTATGACAATCAGACCCACAGCCTCAACCAGGATTCCCAGCTCCTCGTTTCAGGATCCTTCACCGGCGGAGGTGCGCAGGCAGATGCACGGCGCACCGAGTATCACCTGGATGCCACGGACATTGTGACCTACACGACACAGAGGCAGCAGATCAAGTTCGGGATCGACATTCCGGATATCAGCCGTCGCGGCTTCGACGATTTCACCAACCAGGTCGGAACTTACTCCTTCGCGACCATAGCGGATTACACCGCCAATCTTCCCTTTAGCTACCTTTTCCAGCGTGGGCAGGGGCATGTCAATTTCCTCGAAAAGACGGTGGCTGGCATCTTCGAAGACAACATTCGCTTCGCCCCAAATCTATCTGTAGCTGTTGGGGTGCGCTATTACTGGCAGAACTATTTCCACGACATTGCACACAATCTCGCTCCGCGATTGAGCTTCGCCTACGCTCCAAGCAGCAAAGGCAAGACCGTCATCCGGGGAGGAGCCGGTATCTTTTTCGACCGCACCGGGCCCGCCCCCATCGCAGATTTGCTGCACTTCAACGGGGTGCGATTGCTGCGATTCATTGTGCTCAATCCAAGCTACCCGGCGACGCCTTCCCAGATTGCTTCTGTGCCTACCAGCGTAGTAACGCTCGACCCCCGCGTCCGCATCCCTTACGCAATCCAGTTCGGCATCGGCATCGAACGGCAACTCACGGCCAACAGCTCGCTCGCCGCGAATTATGTTGGCACTCGTGGCATCGATCAATTCCGCTCTCTTGATGTGAATGCTCCACCGCCTCCCGCATACGCTACGCGCCCCAACTCTAATCTCGGTCAGAATCGGCAACTCCAGTCTGAGGGCTACCAGAAGAGCAATGCTCTGGAGCTAAGTTTTCGTGGCCGGCCAGCCCGTTTTCTGTCTGGTCAAGCCCAGTACACGCTCGGAAAGACCTACAACAACACCAGCGGCATCACCTATTTTCCCGCCAGCAGCTACGCCCCTGAGGCGGATTGGGGAAGGTCGGATAATGACAGGCGCAACAAGTTCGATCTGTTGGGCACTCTGAACGCGGGCAAGTGGTTTGACTTTGGAACGGCGCTTTCTCTTTATTCCGGTAAGGCTGTGAACGTCACCACAGGTAGCGACGAAAACCACGACAGCTTGCCCCTGGATCGGCCAACAGGCTTCCCGCGCAACTCGCTGCATGGCCCTGGGTACATCAGTCTCGATCTCAATCTCTCCCATACAGTCATGCTCACCAGGGCGAGGAGTGACGGCCCAACAGCTACCCTCGCGATTAACTCCTTCAATGTTCTCAACCACGAGAATGACGTCACTTACGTGGGCGTAATCAGCTCACCCTTTTTCGGTCGCTCGGTCTCGGCACAACCTGCAAGGCGGATGCAACTGGATCTGCAGTTCAAGTTTTAAGCAATGACCCAGAAATCCACCCTGTGGGTATATTCGCCTTTTATTCGCCTATACTGGTTTCATGTTTCAGGGGCCGCCGCCAGTCCGGAGTATTGCCATCCGCTGCAAGGGTTGCGGAGAAAACATTCCGGCGCCCGTCGAATCTGTTCCCGCCCAGCCGATAGCAGCCAGGTGTCCCCTTTGCGGCGAACACAGGCGCTACCTGCCGTCCGAGGTGTTCCTCGGCCGGCTCTCTCACCTGGTGATCCGAAAGCCGGTGCGCACCGCAGATGGGCGGCTGGGATAATGACACGACGGTTCAAAGGAAAGCTCAGCTTTGATTTTTCTATCCTCTGTCCGTCGTGCGGCTACAAGATCCAGCCGAACGAGTTGGTTCGCCTGGCGTCGCACATAATCAAGTGCCCAAAATGCGGAGGGGTATTCGACGAGATGGCAGGTAGAAAGCCGTTGAGCACGTCGTAAGGGTAAAGGCCGGCGCCGGCGTTCACCGCCCGGAAAATTTGCGCTATTCAGCTCGGCGTAACAGAACGCGAAGCGCTGCGGCACGCCGGGAACGGTCATCGAGCGCGGCCTTGACCCATTCCGGGAGCCAACCAGGACTCTCAAGTGGGTCGAGTCGATGCGTCTCCACTCCGAGAGCATCCGTATTGTTCGCATTCCTGATGGCCAGGATTTCGGGAACCGGCTCCCGTTTTCTCGCCGCGGAGATCAGCAACCTGGCGTTTTCGGCCGTGACCAACTGACCCACAATCACTACATCAAAAGTTTCCGACTGGATGGCAGCCAGCGCGCTGCGCGTATCTCGAATCGAGGTCTCCCAAGCAGATAGCAACAAGGCTCGCGTTTCCAGCAGAGCCGGGTCTTCTCCGACCAGCAGAATGCGCCGCTTCATAATCCTGACGCCTCAATGGACGTTGAGCAGTTTTTATTCATATCACGTACTTGGATGGCGTAGTAACTCTCTGCGTTGCGGCTCCCGCGCTTCAAAAAAGCAGCAACTGCGGTCACAAATAATGCATCCAAATTTTCGGCCGATAAAATGTCCCCTGAGTATTCCAACGCGGGCTCGATGCCGCCGCCGGCAAACCTCACAAACGCGGTGGAGACGGTCGCCAATTTGGTGTATCTCATCCATCTGAAAGCGGAAGACGCGGAGGAGGTTCGCAGGTGCGTAGCGTTAGCTGCTCCGGCGATAGAGATGCTAGCGGTGCTTGCCGAGAAGGGCCATCTCCTCTGAAGGTCCCGTAGCATCGGAATGCGTCCCCGCCCCGTTCTCTGCCGTGGAGCTGAACAGGCCCCGCCGAGGAATGTTCACAAATCAGTGCATAAATCGTGTTACTCCGGTGTGAGATCACCCCTTTTGACAAAACCGCCATAGAGGCATTTCCCGTATTCCAGGTACTCGTAGTTCCGCTAAACAGCCCGGGTACGAGAGTTTTCCAGGCCCATAATGTCACATTGACTGTTTCCTCTTCAGGGCGATTATAATGACATTAATCCGGCGCCACTAAACACCGATCTCAACTCCCTATGAATTCCGCCTGCAGCGAAGCCCAAATCGACCGCAATCCCGCTCAAACCAGAAGAACGATCCTTCAGGAGCTCGCCCGCGAATTCGGGTTCATCCTTCACCCGGCGACCCACACTCTGCACCTTTCAAAAGAAGGTATTTATTCGGACGAGTTCGTGATTAACTTTAGGCCACGGGCCGGGTCCACGTGTTGCGGCCGATCGGATCGCGGGTAAGATTATCTGCAACAGTTTTGCCTCGATGCCCATTTCCCCACAGGACTGATTTTTTCCACAGACGTAATCAGGTCACGCCACATTGGCGTTGGCCGCCCATGGTAAAAATCGCTGGATCACTCGTCCTCATCGTGGCTCTTTTCGCATCGCTCCACCTCCTGCTCTCTGCAAGCGCGTTCTCCTCGGGCTGCGGCCTAACTCGGGCCCCACAGGGGTAAGACCGCGTAATTCGCCCCGCGACAAGAAGTAGCGAGAGGGAGTCAGGCTACTTCCAATCCACCTTGGGAAAGGAATGACTCTGGTCTCTGCACCCGCAACCAAGGCGTTGGGTGGGCATTCTTCGCCCGCTTTTGGCGAAGAGTGGGCCGCTATACCTCCCTCAAACTCTCACTTCTCCCGGCGTCGCGCTCCGGAGCAGGAGCGGCACTCCCTTCAAAGCGCCCCCGCATGTGGTTCGCGAATCTGTTACAACAGACTCCAACTTCTTCTGAATTGGTATAACGATGCCGATCGCACCGCGAACCACGGTCCTGTCCGCTCTGTTGTTGCTGAGCCTCTCATCCGCAGCCCAACAGAATCCCGCGCCGCTCTCCCCCTTTGTGAAACAGGACGCACCGCTGCTGGTTCTGGAACATGTGCGCCTCATCGACGGCACTGGCGCCGCGCCACAGGAGGACATGCGCATCGACATTGCCGGCGGCAAGATTACCGCCGTGTACGCAGCGAAATCGCGCGTTGCCTATCCCCCCAACGCAAAGATCCTCGACCTGACCGGAAAGACGGTGATCCCCGGGCTGGTCGGCATGCACGAGCACCTCTTCTATCCTTCGCCACAACGGCCTGAAGGTGGCGCGTACTTCTACGGCGAAGCAGTAGACACCGCTCCCCGTCTCTACCTGGCAGGTGGTGTCACCAGTGCCCGCACCGGCGGAAGCCTCGAGACCTATACCGATCTCGAACTGAAGAAGGCCATCGATCGGGGAGAGATACCCGGACCGAAGCTCGACGTGACCGGACCCTACCTCGAGGGTAAGGGTAAATTCGCGATTCAGATGCATGAGCTTACCGGCCCTGAAGACTCCGCCCGCCTGGTGGACTATTGGGCGGCCGAAGGCGTCACCTCATTCAAGGCGTACAACTACCTCACGGCGGAAGAGCTCAAAGCGGCCATCGACCACGCTCATGCCCATGGGCTGAAAATCACTGGCCACCTTTGCTCCATCGGATTCACAGAGGCTGCCGGCCTGGGCATCGATAACCTGGAGCATGGCCTTGCCGAAGATACCGAGTTCTATCCCGGCAAGAAGCCTGGGGAATGTCCGCCGTACGCTGCGGTGGAATCGGGCCTGGAAAATCTCGATGTTGCCGGACCTGAAGTGCAGCGGATGATCCGTGATCTTGTTGCCCACAAGGTCGCGATCACCTCGACGCTGGCTATCCTGGAAACCTTTGCCGCAAATCGTCCTCCTATGGAGCGAGAGAACGCGGCCCTGAAGACCCTTACCCTGGAAGCTGCCAAAGATTACCTGGCGCGCCGTGCGATGGTTGCCCAACAAGACGCCAGCAATAAGCTATTGGCCATGGAGATGCGCTTCGAGCGCGCCTTCGTAGATGCCGGTGGATTGCTGATGGCTGGCTGCGACCCTACTGGGTACGGGGGCGTGGTTCCCGGTTTCGGCGATCAACGCAACGTCGAGCTGCTGGTCGAAGCGGGCTTCACACCCGTGCAGGCAATCCACATCGCCACCTTGAACGGCGCAACATACATGGGCAAAGACGCAGTCATCGGGTCGATCGCGGCAGGCAAAGCGGCCGACATCGTGGTACTCGGGGGCAACCCTGCGGAAAACATCGATAATATGGAAAAGGTCGAGTTGGTTTTCAAGGACGGCGTCGGCTATGACCCTTCCACATTGATCCAGTCTGTCAGCGGTCTCGTCGGCTTGCGTTAGGGATGCGCGAGTCGATACAGAAACGCGGGTAGGACTGGAGTGGCACGCGGTTTCGAAACCACGTTGGATTTCGAATAGGCGGCCGATGGGTAGAGATCCTCGCGAGTCCATGGAGGGCTGATGCGGAATCTATTGCAGGACCTGCGCTACGCGCTACGGCAGTTGCGCCGGTCCCCCGGCTTCACTTTAGCCGCAGTGCTCACCCTGGCCTTTGGTATCGGCGCCACCACCGCTATCTTCTCCATGGTCGAGGGCGTTCTGCTACGGCCCTTGCCGTTTCCCGATCAGTCCAGGCTGGTGGTACTCGCCGACATCGTGGAGGGGGTAAACTACGGCGATGACACACCCGGCGTCACCGCGCCTGGGACCCGCGTCTACATGCGCGACACCAGCGCCTTTTCAGGCCTCGGCAGTTATCAGTCATCAACCTACGAGCTTTCAGGCTTAGGCGATCCGATGCAGATCGGAGCGGCACGGCTCTCCGCCAGTATGTTCCCGGTTCTTGGCGTGTCGCCCTTGATGGGCCGCGTCTTCACCCAGCGGGAAGACGACTTAACTGTGCCGGTAACTGTGCTCAGCTACCAGATGTGGCAAACCCGCTTCCATGGCGAGGCGAACATTCTTGGACAGAAGATTCTGCTCGACCGCAAACCTTACGAGATCATCGGGGTGATGCCCCGGGACTTTGAGTTTCCCCTGGTTCCAGGCCAGTTGAACCGCAGTGAACTTTGGCTACCCATGAGCCTGACCCACGATGAGCTCCAGGGTGACGGAGGGTGGGGCTTCTACATGGTGGGACGGTTGAGGCCCGGCGTGACCTCCGCGCAGGCCCAGCAGGATGCTGCCGGAGCGGCACGCGAGATCATGCGCAACTTTCCACCGGCCCTATCCAGGCGCCGCATTCACCCGCTTGTCGAACCTCTCGACGAAACCACCGTGGCGCAAGCTCGCCCGCTCATACGCACGCTCTTTTTCTCCGTGACGGTGGTTTTGTTTATCGCCTGTGCCAACCTGGCGGGGTTACTGCTGGTGCGGGTGATCCGTCGCCGCCGCGAAGTCTCCGTGCGCCTCGCGCTGGGCGCGAGCGGGGCGGCAGTTTTGCGTCAATCGCTGGTCGAAGTCTTGCTGCTCAGCACGGGCGGCGGCCCGTGGGGCTGGCCCTGGCCTGGTTTGCACTCCGGACAGGTGTTAGCTTTCTTCCTGAAACGCTCCCCCGCGTAAGCTCCATTGGTCTGGATTGGCAGGTAGTCGCTTTCGCGTTTGGATTGGTCGTGCTTACCGGCTTAATGTGCGGCCTCATCCCAGCTCTGGCTGCTGCGCGCACCAGCGTCAACGAGGCGCTGAAAGAAGGCGGCCGCACCGGCAGCCCCGGCAGTGGCTACGCACGCCTGCGTTCCGCTCTGGTGGTCGCGGAACTCGCGGTGGCCCTGGTACTGCTGACGGCTTCCGGACTTCTGTTGCGCAGCTTTGAAAAGGTACGCTCCGTCGACCTGGGCTTGCGCACCGATCATATGCTGACCGCCCACTATAACTTGCCACGGCAGCAATACGGCACCCAGGCTGCCATTGACTCATTCAATTGGTTGCTCCTTAACAAGCTCCAGACGCTGCCCGGAGTGCAGGCGGCGGGCGTTACTTCATTGCTGCCCGTTGCCGGTCAGGACGTTCGCGCTACCTTCACGCCCGAAGGCTACATCCCGGCCCCAGGCTCCGGCTTGAACCTCGTTTGGGCATCCCAATTGATGGGCGACTACTTCCGCGCTGCGGGCATTCCCCTCCTACGAGGGCGTGCGTTTACACCGGACGACGATGCACACGCTCCGCTCGTGGCCATCGTGAACCGAACCCTGGCGGAGCACTATTGGCCGGGACAAAACCCCATCGGCAAACGCCTGCACCGCGGACCCACGGAGGCAACGACCATACCTTGGGTGACCGTCGTAGGAGAGATCGGCGACGTGAAAGAGCTTGCGGCGGATGTGCCGACCATGAACCAGTTGTACTTTCCCGTCAGCCAGGCCAAAGCCGATGTGGGCTCATTTGCCACCCCCGATATGCTGGATGGCAGCGGAGGCTCGATCGTATTGCGCAGCCAGCAGCCACCGGAGCAAATGGTCGGCGCGGTGCGCGCGATTGTTCGTTCCCTCGACCCTGAACTTCCGCTCACCCAGGTGGAATCCATGGAGAGCATTGTGGAGGAAGGTCAGGCGCCGCGCCGTTTCAACACCGCGCTCATCTCCAGCTTTGCTGCAGCCGCTCTGTTGCTGGCCCTGCTGGGCATCTACAGCGTCATTTCCTATTCCGCCGCGCAACGCACGCAGGAAATGGCCATTCGCTTGGCGCTCGGCTCGCAGCGCTCAGGCGTGATGCGGCTGATCCTGGTTTCGAGTGCCAGGCTGGGGTTGCTCGGTTGCGCCATCGGGGGGCTCGCTGCCTTATTTGCAACTCGCTTGCTGCGCTCGCTGCTGTTTGAAGTCGATCCGCTCGATCCAGTCGTGATTCTGCTGGCGGCACTTTCCATTTTTGTGCTCGCTCTCGCAGCATCCACGATTCCCGCGTACCGCGCCGGCTGCATTGAGCCCATAGAGACCCTCCGCGCCGAATAGCGTGTACCCCATGCTTAGCCGCGCGACCTGAAACATGAGTGTTACCTACATGTTCATGTTGACGTATCGAATCCTGGGCATTCAGTCGTTCCTGATCAAACGATCAAAGTCCGGTTCAATGGATGAAGGACAACACGCGCAAATGACTCGCTTGGCAAGAGCAAAGCTGTGTAGCAACAGGAAGTTGCTGGCCTTTGGAGGGAAGGGGACACTCGATTGCGAACAGTGCTCCCCTGGATCAGAATATGGAAACTCAACAGCCGGGAGAGCGGTGTTTTTAAACCAGTCTACGTTCTTGGAGTTATGTTCACGTGAAAAGTACCGAGGGGCGGCTATCTGGCGCCCCCCTGGTTGCAAGGTTCTCAAACTACAGAAGCAGTGCCTCGCATGAAGTGGAAGATGATGGAAACTACTGCCAGTATCAGGAGAATGTGAATAAAGAACGCGGTGACGTGGAACACAAAGAAGCCTCCCAGCCACAGCAGAAGCAACACGAATCCAATCGCTAGAAACATGGTTTTCCTCTTTCGACCTAATCGGTGTTTGACGCACTTACGGTCTGAGATCCGATTGACCACCTGCAGGTCAACGCGGACGTGACCACAGCATCGGGTATTCCTGCGGTAGGGGAAGAACTTTTTGCTCGCCGCTGGCAGGCCCGCACTTCGAAAGATTAGGTGTCCGCAAACTAATAAGTGTTGCCTTCGACTGCAAATTAAGTGCTCCTGCGACGCTGTCCTGTCACCGCTTATAGGGTTCTGGGCGCAATTTTTGACGTCTCTCACCCACCACCCGATTAGTTGTTCAATTGGCTCATCAGCGCCATGGTATCCAATACCATCCAGTGCTTTGCGATCTTACCGCCGTCCAGACGGTAAAACAGCATAAGGTCCGCGGAAACCAGCTTACCCGTCGGGGGAATGCCGGCAAACTCACCTCGGTGGGTCCCCCGAAATTTGCCCCGAAATGCCACGGTGTCGCCCTCTCCCACCAACTGCTCTGCGGTTAACTCATAATAGGGAAATGCAGCCTCGACCTGGCGAATGTGCTCCTTCAGCGCCGGATCACTGACGTACTGTTCTATTACCTCTTCCGTCTTCCGCTTCCCGCTCACCGCCTCGAGATAGCTCTCAATCACCTGTGTTGCTTCGCTCGTCAAAACCTTCATCGCTTCCTCCAGACTTGATCTCTCAACCACGTAAGAGAAGCTTAGCCACATAGAAGGTGCACGAAAAATGAAAGTAAAATCAAACGATGGAAGACAGCGCGTATCGTTTCGGCGATTTTGCCATATGGCCTTCCGAGCGGCGGCTTCTCCGCGACGGCGAAGATAAACCGCTGCCGCCGAAGGCATTCGACGCGCTTCTTCTTCTTGTCCGTAACCACGGCAGGCTTGTCTCGCGCGCCGATATCACACGCGCTCTCTGGCCGGACACCCACGTATCTGAAGCCAATCTGACCAACATCATTGTCCTTTTGCGCAGAACTCTGGGCCACGATTCTGTTCAGACGGTCTCAAAATCAGGCTATCGATTCACGCCCGTCGTGACGGGGGAACCCGGTATCCATCAAGCGGCCTACGCCAGCTTCGTCCGCGGTAAAGAACTTCTCAGCGAGCGCTCTCTGCCCTCCATCAGCAGAGCGCGCGATCACTTCGTTTTCTGCATAGCGGAAGACCCGCGGTTCGCGACCGCCTGGGCCCGGTTTTCCCTTCACCCTAAACCTTGAGAGCCTCGCGGACGCGCCGGGACTGCCAGGATTCCACAGATTAAGTACAGTCCCTGGACCACCCACCAAGCCATACAATAGAACCTCACGTCATCTGCTCGCAAAGAAGGGAATTCGCCGGTGCGAACAAGTCTCGTTGCCTCGATTGTCATCCTTTTCGCTCTCGTTTTCAGCGCTATCGCACAAACCCCGCCGTCCCCTTCTCCTTCGTACATCCGCGCCGGTCACCTGTTCGATCCCGCAACCGGCCACTATTCCGACAATGTCACACTGGTTGTTGCAAACCAACGCATCCAGTCCGTCGAAGGCGCTGGATTCCAACCGCCTGCCAGTGCCCAGATCCTCGATCTCTCTGCCGAATACGTTCTCCCCGGCCTCATCGATTGCCACACCCACCTGGGTAGTCGCGCCGATCGCTACGAGGAGATCGACAAGTTTAAAGACACTCCCTTCGACTCCGCCATCGCCGGCGTCGTCAATGCCAGAAAGACGCTTGAGGCCGGCTTTACCACCGTTCGCGACGTAGGCTCGCTCCCGTTTCTTGCCGTCGACCTTCGCAACAACATCAACGCCGGGTTCATCCCCGGCCCGCGCATCGTCGCGTCCGGCCCCGGCATCTCCATCACTGGCGGCCACGGTGACCTCAATAACTACGCTCCCGAGGTCACCAAAACCCTCTTTCCCGAAAAGAACGACTTCAAGATCGCCGACGGCTCCGAAGAGGTCCGAAGGATGGTTCGGGAGCAGGTCAAGTACGGTGTCGACGTGATCAAGATCCTCGCTTCCGGCGGGGTCCTCTCCAAGGGCGACCAGCCCGGTGCGCCCCAGTACACCCTCGAAGAGCTCAAGGTTGCCGCCGATACCGCCCATCAGGCCGGCCGCAAAATCGCCGCCCATGCCCATGGCACGCAGTCCATCAAATGGGCCATCGAAGCCGGCATCGACTCCGTCGAACACGCCTCCCTGGTTGACGACGAGGGCATCGCCATGGCGAAAGCCCACGGCACCTACTTCGTCATGGACATCTACGACGACGACTACATTCTCCAGGAAGGGCCCAGGATCGGCATGCCCCAGGAGCTCCTCATCAAAGAGCGGGCAGTTGGACAAAAGCAGCGCGACAACTTTCGCAAGGCCCACGCCGCCGGCGTCAAGATGGCCTTCGGCACCGATGCCGGCGTCTATCCCCACGGCGACAACGCGCGGCAGTTTCACTACATGGTCCTCTACGGCATGACCCCTGCCGAGGCCATCCAGGCCGCCACCACTTCGGCGGCCGACCTTATCGGACGGTCTTCCGACGTAGGCTCGCTCACCCCCGGCCACTTCGCCGACCTGATCGCTCTGACGACCGACCCCCTGCAGCATATTGAGGTCCTCGAACATCCCGAGGTGGTCGTCAAAGGCGGAGCCCTCATCAAGGGCGCGAAAAAATAGAAGATTCGGGTAAAAACGTGGCGCACCCCAATGGGTGAAGGCGCCAATTCAGAAATCAGCGAGAGCCAGTGGGACACGCTCCCGTACACCGGATC
>Ga0182024_10012457_pt1 | contig 16826 bp, 13 predicted proteins | sample P32metaG_FD_120480 | JGI IMG/M metagenome (GOLD analysis project Ga0182024, IMG submission 120480) | Permafrost microbial communities from Stordalen Mire, Sweden - P3-2 metaG (Illumina Assembly) | ecosystem: Environmental > Terrestrial > Soil > Wetlands > Permafrost | place: Sweden: Stordalen... | reverse complement strand
GACCGTCCGGTGAACTCGGCGCTCGCACTGTTGCGCCGGCATCCGGCAGTTCGTTTTGCGGAAAGCACCGAGCCGGCCGGGCCGCGCGCAAGCGGCGAATCTCCGTGAATCGATCGGTCGCGCTCAGTCTGACGCTCTCTTTGATGAGTGCGTGCAGCGTTGCGCCGCCACGGATTGAAGCTCACGCCCTCGGCACCGTCCCCGCCCAATCGAGCAAGCGTTTCATCATTGCGGCCGTCGATAACGATTCCAGCGCGTTCCTCGCCAGTGCGGGTAGCACGCCGCACGGGTACGACAACCTCGCACCGTACGGTCCCACCTCGCGGGCTCAGGCCCTCATGCGCTCACTGGAAAAGGACTATCGGCTGCGGAAGGTCAGCGACTGGCCGATCGAGCCGCTTCACCTGCATTGTGCGGTGCTGAAAATCCCCGACGACGCCGATCGCGCCGCGCTGCTCGCGACGATCTCAGCCGATCCGCGCGTCAAGCTCGCGCAGTCGCTGCAGACGTTTGCTACGCGCGGCGAGGACTACAACGACCCCTATCTGGAACTGCAGCGCGGCCTGCGACAACTGAACGTTCTCGAGGCGCATCCCTGGTCGACCGGCGACGGCGTGAAAGTGGCACTGAGCGAAAGTTACCACGACACCGCGTTAAACCATTTGTAGGAATCGCGGTACTCACTCTCCATCCCCACCCGAGAGTGCGATGGGTCTTTAACCGTGTGGTGTTCACTTGCCCCTTAGCCACTTGCCGTTGGTGACCCTCTATGTGACCGAGCGCTGCAATTCGCGCTGCGTCAGCTGCGATCACTGGCGGTACGGACGCACCGACATCAATCTCGAGTTCATCGCAGGGCTGCGGCCGAGTTTCGAGCGGCTGCGCACCCGCGTAGTGGTCTTATCGGGCGGCGAACCGCTGTTGCATCGGGAGTGGGCAGAGATCGCAGCGCTATTGAAGTCCATGGGCCTTGAGGTCTGGCTCTTGACGGCGGGGCTCGCCCTCGCCAAGCATGCCCGGCACGCAGCCGGCCTGTTTGACCGCATGACGGTGTCCCTCGATGGGACCAATCGTGAAACGTATGCCGCCATCCGCGGTCTCGATGCCTTCGACAAGGTTTTGGAGGGGATTCAGGCCGCTGCAGGCCACGGCGTCGCGCCAAGTCTTCGTGTCACCCTGCAGCGCGCCAACTACCGGCAGTTGCCGGCGTTTGTCGATCTCGCCCGAGTGGTCGGCGCCCGCCAGGTCTCGTATCTCGCGGTCGATGTCGCGAATCCCCACGCCTTCGGCCGCACCGCTGATTTCAGCTCCGATTTAGCGCTGCGAGCGGAAGACTTGCCGATTCTCGACGAGCTCTTGCGCTCCATGGAAATCGAGCACGCGGAGGATTTTCGCTCCGGTTTCATTGCCGAAAGCCCGCAAAAACTTCGGCGCATCCTGCAATATTTCGGCGCGGTGGCCGGGCGCAACGGGTATCCCCCCGTCCGCTGCAACGCGCCCGAATTCTCGGCGGTGATCGGCGCCGACGGCCGCGTTCAACCGTGCTTCTTCATCTCCGGGCCCGACCAACCCGGAAACCACGGCGATTTCCTGAGCGATCTCAACGGCGACTCCATGGCGGCGTTACGAGCTGCGATCCGCACCAATCAGCGTTCCGAGTGCAGCACCTGCGTGTGTTCGATGTGGCGCGACTTGGACATGGTAGAGAACTACTTCTCACCCTCGATTCACGCCCGGGAGGCCTCCCAGTGAAGGCCATCGACGCGCACGCATCTCCGCGACGCAAGCGACTCAAGGTCGTGCTCTACAACCCCCAGGCGGTGTTCTTTACGATGCCCTTGGCGCTGCTTGCGATCGGTTCGGAACTGGACCCCGCGGTCTACGAAGTCGTCACCGTCGATGCGCGCCTCGACCCCGACGCCGAAAGCACGGTGTGCGCGCACATCGGGGACGCGTTGTGCCTCGGCGTCACGGTGCTCACCGGCGCGCCGATATCCGACGCACTACACATCTCGCGCGCCGCGAAACGCGCGCGGCCGGCGCTGCCCATCGTTTGGGGCGGCTGGCACCCATCCATGTTCTCCCGTGAGTGCTTGCAGGAGCCCTCCGTCGATGTGTGCGTGCGCGGCCAGGGCGAGGAGACTTTCGCAGAGCTCGTCCAGCGCCTGGCGGACGGTCGTAGCTTGGATGATTGTGCCGGCTGCACGATAAGGCTGCCCGACGGATCGATCCGCGAGAATCCATCCCGATCCTTGGCGCAGGTCGACAAATTTCGACCGCACGATTATGGCTTGATTCCGGTCGAGCGATATTTCGAGCTCAAGGGCAAGCGCCAACTCGACTACATTTCATCCCAAGGCTGCAATTTCCGCTGCGCGTTCTGTTCCGACCCGTTCGTCTACGGGCGTAAATGGGTAGGCCTCGAACCGGGTCGCATGGCGGCGCGTTTGAAGGAGCTGTGGGACCGCTATCGATTCGACGATGTCAACTTCCAGGACGAGACCTTCTTTACGAAAGCCGGCCGGGTCGAGGCGCTGGCGGACCGCATCGTCGAGTCCGGAATGAAGATCACCTGGGCCGCAACCATGCGCGCCGACCAGGGTGTCCGGTTGCCCGACGCCGTGTGGGCACGCTGCAAGGAGTCGGGTCTTCGCCGGCTGCTGGTCGGCGTGGAGTCCGGGTCAAACGAGGTTTTGAAGCGAATTCAAAAAGACATCAAGATCGAACAAGTCTACGAAACCGCCCACAAGATGCTCGAGCATCGCATTGCCGGCCACTTTCCCTTCATCGTCGGTTTTCCAGACGAAACCGATGCGAATATTCAGGCCACTCTCGACTGCGCCCGGCGATTGCGCTCGATGAGCCCGGACTTTCTGACGCCCATCTATTACTTCAAGCCTTACCCGGGCAGCGCCCTGGTCATCGAAGCCGTCGCGCGGGGTTTTCGTCTGCCTGAGACGCTCGAGGCCTGGGCGCAGTTCGACTACGTCGCCGGCGAGCCCGGTCCGTGGGTGTCTTCCGAGAAGTTCGAGCTCATCGAACGCTTCAAATTCTTCCACGAGCTCGCATGGAAAAGAGCATCCCGCGGCAGGCGGCTGGTGCAGAAAATCGCCCGCTATCGGTGCACCCGGAACGACTATCGGTGGCCGATCGAGATGTTATTCACCCGCTGGCTGGTTCCGGCGCAGAGATTGTCATGATGGGCGCCTCGCACCTTACCAGGGTCGACCGTCTGCCGCTTCTCACACGGCTTCTCGGCAAGGGGATGGCCCTCGGTTATCGGCTTCTGGGGAAGGACCGGTACGACGACTTCCGGCTCGAGTGGGTGCAGGGGCTGCCTTTCATCGTTACCCCCAGCGTGTTCAATCCGAAAATACCTCGCAGCGGGGCATTCCTCGCCTCCCAAGCGGACTCCAGACTCATCAGCCGCGATGCCGACGTTCTGGATATGGGGACAGGATCCGGCGTCGGCGCGGTATTCGCCGCTCGTTGCGCAAAACGCGTCGTGGCGGTCGACATCAACCCCGCCGCGGTCCGCTGTGCGCGAATCAATACCGCGCTGAATCACTTGGAGGATAAGATCTCCGTGCGTCACGGCGACCTTTTCGACCCCGTCCTCAACGAGCGCTTCGACCTCGTCCTCTTCAACCCGCCCTTCCTGCGAGGCACACCACGCGACGATCGAGACAGTGCCTGGCGTTCGGTCGACGTCCCGGAACGCTTCGCCGCCGGTCTAACGGACCACTTGAAGCCCGACGGATCGGCGCTGGTGCTGCTCTCGACCTTCGGTGATGGGCGTGTCTTCCTGGAGGCATTCCGCGAGCACGGCTTGAGCGTGTCGGTATGGGCAGAGCGTCGCTTCGTCAACGAGAGATTGACGTTGTTCAGACTGGTTCCCTTCCCGTCTCCATCCCCGAGGCCATCATGACTCTGGCGCAACGCGTCCTGCTCATTAACCCGACCATCACATCGCAACGCAACGCGCGCTTTCCTCTGGCCATTTTGAGCCTATCGGCCTCCCTCGAGGCCCACTACGCGTGTACGCTCATCGACGGTAACGTCGACCGCGACTTCATCGCGACCGCCGTGAGCGCAGTCCGCGATCGGTCCATCATCGCGGTCGGCGTAACAGTGATGGGCGGACCGCAATTGCGCTCGGCCATCGCCGTATCGAAGGCGATCCGCCAAGCACTTCCGACGCTACCCATCATCTGGGGGGGTGCATTCCCGACCGTCGTTCCGCAAGCCGCCGTGAACTCCCCGTTCATCGACTTCGCCGTTCGTGGCCAGGGAGAAGATACCTTTCTCGAGCTTCTGAACTCCCTGCCCAGGGAGCCGGAGGCGACGTACTACGCCATACCCGGGCTGAGTTGGCGGCACCAGGATCAGGTGGTGCATAACGAGGACCGAAAATTCTCCGCGGCGAGCCTCGGCCGGATGCTGCCGTACGAGAAGCTGGCGAACCCCCGCAGGTATTTGACCAAGACCTATCTGGGAACGCGCACCGCCGGTTATCAGGCGGCGCTCGGCTGCCGCTTTCGGTGCACGTTCTGCGGAGTCGCGACGATGTTCCGCGGCAAGATGGCGCTGCCTGCGGCCGCAAGGCTCGAGGAGGATCTTACCTTCATGAAGGCTCGGTACGGCCTGAACGCGATCCAGTTCTACGACCACAACTTCTTCGATCGTGAAGTCGACATGGTGCCGCTGCTCGAGGTATTGGCTAAGCTCGAGCTACCGTGGTGGTGCTTTGCGCGCTCGGACGCCCTCGTCAATCTTTCCGAGGCCTCCTGGCGGCTGGTCCGCAAGAGCGGGTTGCGCATGGCCTACATCGGCGCCGAATCGCCCAGCGATTGGCTGCTTCATGATATCCGCAAGGGGACTCACAGCGATCAGACCTTGCAGGCGGTCGAAAAATGCCGTAGTCACGGCGTGATTCCCGAGCTGTCGTTCATGGTGGCGCCGCCGCAGGACCCGGAGGGAGAAACGGAAAAGACCTTCGAGTTCATCCGCACCATCAAGAACGTCCACCCCGGCACGGAAGTGATGATCTATGTGTACACTCCGCTGCCGCAACGCGAATCCGGCAAAGGCGGCGGCCCGGAGCGATTGACCAGCGAGTACTTCGACCGGACCGGCACCCCCGTGGTGTTCCCTCAGAGCTCCGACGGATGGGCTGAGCCCAAGTGGATCGATTATTGGTGCCACCAGGATGCGCCGTGGGTTTCGCCGCGGCTTCGCCGCCGCATCGTCGACTTCACCACGGTCCTCGGTTGCCGGTATCCGACCGTCATGGACATCCGAGCACCTGCGTGGGGAAAGTCTGCCCTGCGAGCGCTCGCCTCGTGGCGCTACCGCTTCCAGCGCTACGACGATCCCTGGGAGCTGAAGCTGTCCAGAAGGTTGATCCGTCAGTGGGATCCGCGCGTCATGAGTCTTTGAAGTGAGCCTGCTGACAGACATCTGGAGCGTGCTCACCGCGCGGCAGCGTCGATGGGTCGTGGCGGCTCAGTTCCTGTCGCTCCTGATGGCGTTCTCGACGGTCGCGGGAATCGCCTCGATCGCTCCATTTTTCTCCGTACTCGGCAATCCGGCTCTGATCCATCGGATTCCGCAATTGCAATGGCTCTACCAGCTGGGATTCTCGAACACGCGAAGCTTCACGGCCGCGCTGGGACTTGCGTTCATGGCGCTGGTGGTTCTTGCCAACGCGATCAATATCGCCGGTTCCTTCGTCATGATCCGCCTGGCGATGTGGATCGGCACCGATCTGCAATCGATCCTGTTCGCGGAATATCTGCATCGGCCGTATGTGTTTCATGCGCGCACTCATAGCTCGCTGCTCTTCAACAACCTCATGCACGAGACCACCCGGTCGACCAACAACCTGCTGCAAAATGCCTTCTCGCTGAACACCAACATCGTCACCGCGGTCTTCATCGTCGCATCGGTGATGCTGCTCAACCCCATGCTGGCCACGGCCATGCTCACGGCTCTCGCCGGAGGCTACGTGCTCATCTACCTTGCGGTTCGCAACCGGTTGCTCCGGGCCGGAGAGATCGAGTCGCGGTTCTTCATCGAGCAGACCAAGATCGTCAACGAGAGCCTGGGCGCCATCCGGGAAATACTCCTGCGTCGAATCCAGCCATACTTCTGCGCCGGCTTCGAGCGATCGAGTCGCGCGTTCGCACGGGCCGCCGCCCACACTCAGCTGATCGGCCAAAGCCCGCGCTACGTGATGGAATGCGTCGCAGTGGTCGGCCTCGTCGCCGTTGCGCTCCTCGCCGGCCGCCGCGAGGGAGGAATCGGATTGTGGCTGGGGCAACTGACCTTTCTGGGCTTTGCCGCCTATCGGCTTCTGCCCTCGCTTCAACAGGCTTTCATGGCGCTGGTGAGGATTCGTGCCGACCGCGCGGGCTTTGCATCGATCGCGCCGGATCTGCGGTCGGCGCGGTCGCGTGTCGACTCTCTCGCCGCCGGGCGAGCACACAACGCCTGGGCGGACTGTCCTCGGTCTGCCATCGAGCTCAAGGAAATCTCATTTTTCTACGAGGCGGACCACCGGCTGGCGCTCGATGCGATTTCCCTGAAAATCGCTGCTCGCACCGCCGTCGGCTTCGTGGGCCGCAACGGCTCAGGTAAGACCACGCTGGTCGATCTGATCGCGGGCTTGCTCGTGCCCGGCGCCGGACGTTTGGAAGTTGACGGGATGGCCATCGACGACACCAACCGCACGGCATGGCAGTCGCGTATCGCCTACGTGCCTCAGGACATCTTTTTGCTGGATGCCAGCATTGCGCAAAACATCGCCCTCGGCGTCCCGCCCGACTCGATCGATCGAGCGCGGCTCCTCGCCGCCGCCCAACAGTCGCAACTCGACCCATTCCTCCGCGATCTGCCGGATGGGTTCGAACACCCGGTGGGGGAGCGCGGTATCCGGTTGAGCGGAGGACAGCGGCAAAGAATCGGCATCGCGCGTGCACTGTACGCCCAAGCCGCCGTGCTCATTATGGACGAGGCAACCAACGCCTTGGACGGGCTGACGGAGCGCGAGATGCAAGCGACGATCGCCGGATTGCGCGGCCGGTATACCGTCATCCTCATCACCCACCGGCTGAGCTCCGTGAGGAGCTGCGATCGGATCTACGAGTTCGATCAGGGAAGACTTGCGCGAACCGGAACCTACGAGGCGCTGCTTCGCGAATCGATCGCGTTCCGGCAGCTCGGCGATGTCGCCTGAAGTCGACGCGCTGCGGCCGCAGGGACTGCCGCGCGGGCGCCTGCTCCCTGGGCGCGCAACCGCCCCTCTCGTGGCGATCGCCCTGATGATCCTGCTCGTTGCCAAGGGCATCGTGCCCGCCCTGTCCCAACTGGATACCGACTTTCCGAACTACCTGACCGCGGCCAGGATCGTCGCCGACGGCGGCCCAACCGATGGGCTCTACGATACTCCCTGGTTTCAAGAGCAGATGCGCCGGTACCGCATCGGCGTCCCTGCGGAGGGCAAATTCGCGCCGTTTCCGCCGCCCACCGCACTTCTCCTGATTCCCTTGGCACGATTGCAGCCGCTCGACGCCCTTCGCATCATGACGGTGGTGAGCCTTGCGTGCCTCTCGGGCGCGATCATCCTGCTGGCGAAAGCGCTTTCATGGCGCACCATCGACGCGGCGATGTTCGTGCTGCTCTCGGGCTACGCCATCCTCAGCGGTTTGCGCTTCGGACAGCCCTATATCGTCGCCTCATTTTGTTGCATTCTGGGGTACTACGCCTATCTGAAGAAACGGCCCTGGCTCGCCGGCATAAGTTTCGGCCTCTTCGCCCCGATCAAATACTTTGCGCTGCCGCTGCTCCTTTATTTTGCCGTTCGACAGCAATACCAGCTGGTATTCAGCGGATCGGTGACGATCCTCACCATCGTGCTCGCGAGCATCGCTCTCCTGGGCTGGCCTCTCCACGTGGAATACCTGGCCATTCTCGGCAATCATTTGATCGCCCGGCTCGACATGCAGGATTCCTTCACGGCGAGCTTTCAGTCCTTCGATTCCCTGTTTCGCCGGCTGTTCACATTCGATGCAAGCGCCAATCCGCTGCCCCTTGCAGCGATGCCCGGGCTGCAAACGCTGGCTGTGGTGATCACCAAGGGCGCCCTGATCAGCGTGGCAATCGCCGCCCTCATCAGGCTGGCGCGAAGCGCGGCTGCCGGCGTGGCGCCCTCCATTGGACTGATCGGCATCCTGACGTTGTTGCTCGCACCGGCGACCGCTACCTATCACTTCGCGTTGCTCTGGTTGCCGGTCGGCCTGGTCATCGATTTCGCGCTGCGAAGGGGAGCGAAGTTCTGCGCATACTTCATGGTGGGAGCCTACGCGCTGATCGGATTCTTCCCCTATCGATTGACCGCGGGGTTCGAAGGCCGCGGCGGCCTATCCGTCCTGGCGTATCCCCGGCTCTGGCTGCTTCTCGCGCTGTTCATCGCTTGCATCTACTGCGTTTGGAGATTACCGAATCCGATCCACCGGGCGGTGGCCCCGGAACCCGCCGGCATCGCCGCGATAGGCGCCTCGCCATGACGCCCGGCGATCCGCAGATGCGCCTCCACGAGACCCAAGCCGCCTTCGACAGCGTCGCGGCCGATTACGACGGTCCGCGAGGGAACAATGAGCTCATCCAGGACATGCGCCGGGAGATGTGGCGTTGGTTGGATGCCACGTTCGCGCCGCAAAGCCGCTTGATCGATCTGGGCTGCGGAACGGGATTGGACGCGGTGCGCATGGCCGGGCTCGGGCACCACATCACCGCCACGGACTGGTCGCCCCAAATGGTTGCCCGGACCGCCGCCCGCGCACGCAGCGAATCGGTTGCGGATCGGGTGCTGCCCTTGGCCGTCGGCGCGCACGAACTCGAACGGCTGGAGGGCGACGGCACATTCGAGGGCGCGTATTCGAATCTAGGCGCACTCAATTGCGTGCCGGATCTCGCTCCGGTGTCGAGCGCGTGCGCACGCTTGCTCAAAGCCCAAGGAGCGTTGGTATTCACGGTCATCGGCCGGGTCTGCCCGTGGGAGCTCGCGCATTATGCCTGGCGGCGGCGTTGGGCAAGACTGGGCGTTCGCTTCGCGCGCCGGCTCGTACCCGTCGGCATGAATGGGCACACCGTCTGGACTCGCTACTACACGCCGCGCGAGTTCTATCGCGCGTTCGCGCGCGATTTCCATCTCGAGCACTATCGGGGATTGTGCCTGTTCGCCCCGCCCCCGTACCTCACCGGCGTGCGGGACGCATGGTCCGGGCGCGGTTACGACTGGTTATGGCGCACCGATCGGTGCGCAGCGGGGTGGCCGGTATTGCGCTCCATGGGCGATCACTTTTTGATGGTGTTGAGGAAACGATGAGCGCTTCTTCGGCACCAGGGCATGCCCCGGGAACCCACTGCGGACCGGTAACGGTCCTCGGATCCCGTGATGAGCTGCTGCCGATCGCCGCATTGCTGATGCTCGGTTCGCTCGCCTTCGTGGACTTGCTGTCGTTGCCCACCTTCGAGGATGAGGGCTCCCAATTGCGCTGGATCTTCCGATTGATCCAGGCGGGCGAATGGCTTCCGCCGCTAGGGGAAGGCAAGCCTCTCGAAGCATGGCTGGTAGCCCCCCTCGTCCGATGGGGCATCCCGGCGCTTCTCGCCGCGCGCGCCTTGCATGTGTTCGCCGGAATGATCGGCGCTGTATTGACCTATCGATTGGCGCGTCAGCTGGGAGGCCGAGGAACCGCCTTCGCGAGCGGCGTGCTCTTTGCCATTTGTCCCTTCGTGGTGTATCTGCAGCGGCTTGCCTTGTCGGACATGTTTTTGTGCACCGCCGGCCTCTGGGTCCTCGTGAGCGTGCTCGAATTCATCCGCCTCCCTACCCGGTCAAGGGCCGGCGCGTTGGCGGTGGCACTCGTGCTCGCCGCCTCGTGTAAATTTCCGGTGGGGTTCGTCTTCGTCAGTGCGGTGCCGCTTGCGCTTCTACTGATGCCTTCTCGGGAGCGCCGTCTTCTGCTGCAGCGAAACGCCGCGGCGCTGGCATATGCACAGTTGCCCGTCATCGCGTTGGCGCTGCTCGTGGCGGTGGTGGCTGCAGTTCGTTTGCGGCATGGCCACTCCGCCGGCTTCGGCCTCACTGACTTCGCCGGAATTGCCATGGGCCGATACGAGAATATTGCGGCGGCCACCGGAGTCCCCAAGAGCCGCCTGACGGACGAACTGGCGGCCCAGTTGTCCTGGCCCGTGATCGCGATCGCTCTCGTCGGGATCGTCGCCGCCGCCCGCTTCGGCGCCTGGCGCCTCCGCTGGTTGATCGCGATGGGGATCTTCCCCATGCTCGGCATCGCATTTCTCGCCAAATATTGGTTTTCCCGGTACTTGCTTTTCACCCTGCCGCCCCTGATCGTGAGCGCCGTCTGCGGCTGGGACGAGCTTGCGCGGCGGACTCGGCGCTTCGGGCGTTCATTGCGATGGACGGCATGGGTGGTCTGCGTCGGTTTCATGGGCCGCCAATCGGCGGCGATCGTGCTCGCTCCGGCGAGCGCCCATTGGTCGGCACTGGACCGGTTTCAATATTTCGAGGGGTCACCCTCCGGATACGGTTACCCGGAAGCCGCGAAGTTCCTGACGGAGGCGCCTCACGCGCCGTCACGGATCTATTCGTTGGACGGCCACAGCGCCTACCAGCTGCTCTGCTATTTGCCGGCGCCGTGGATCGACCGGGTCAAACCCGTCTTCTACGGCGATGACGGCCGGCTGTTGGAGAGCCAGCAAGCGCGCCTGGCCCAAGTCCTCGAGCGCACCCCGGTGTGGGTCATCGTCTCGGATCAGCTCCGGGACCGTTATCTCGATTCCGAATTTGGCGCATCCGCTTCCACGCTAATCCGCCTACGTCCGATCGCTCATTTCGACAAGCCCGGATCTCGATCCCAACTCGTCATTTATGAAATCACGCACCGATAGCGGCCCCATACGCTCCATTCAATATCTGCGCGCCGTCTCGGCGCTGGCCATCGTCTGGGTACATAGCCTGTACGTCGTTCCGGGAGTCGTCGATCGATTGGGTAAACCGTACTTCGACGCCGCCAGCGCCATCGACGTGTTCTTCCTGGTCAGCGGATTCGTCATGGTGGTCACGACCACCCGCAAGGATTCGAGAGCGGCCGAGTTCTTCCGGATTCGGCTGGTGCGCATCGTGCCCCTGTACTGGCTGGCGACGCTCGGAGTGGTCGCCTGCGCGGCCGCCGGCCATTCTTTTCAGAATCTGCACTACCGCCCGCTTGCGCTCGCCAAGAGCTTGCTGTTCGTCCCGTATGCAGCCATCGAGGGCGTGCCCGGGAGCTTATGGCCAATTCTGCAGCAGGGCTGGACGCTGAATTACGATATGTTCTTCTACGCCCTGTTTGCACTCTCGCTCGCCGCCCCCCGACGCTGGCGGCTCATCGGGCTCACCTCGGCGCTCCTCGGCCTGGTCCTCATCGGCCGGTTGTTCGGACCGTTCACCGGCCCTTTGGCCTCCGTTTACACCAACCCTTTGCTCCTCGACTTCGTCGCAGGCGTGATTCTCGCTCACTACTGGTTGCGGGCGGCCCCGAGGACATGGTTACCCTATCCGCTGCTGCTGATCCTGATGGGCTTGTGCGCCATCGGTTCGCATTCGCGGCTGGTAGCGATGGGCGGTGCGGCCATGATCTTCGCGGGCTGCCTGCACCCACGGGTCTGCGCGACCCGGAACCCATTGCTCATGGTCATCGGCAACGCCTCGTACTCGATCTACCTGGTGCACCAATTCGTGCTCGACGCGCTTGCATCGGCGTCGCTGCGGACATCCCCGCGGATCACGTGGCTGTCATCCGCCGCATTCATGGCGGCGGCGCTGATGCTGTCCGTCATCGCCGGGTACCTATGCTTCCGGTTCATCGAGGCGCCGGCAACCTCCTTTCTGCTCGAACGGGTGCAAAGATCCAACGCCGCCCGCGGCGCGCTGCGCGCGTGCGGCAATGCCGCCAAGTGAGTCTGCAATGAACAGAGGGGTAACGTGCGCTGCTTCGTGACCGGTTGTGCCGGATTCGTCGGCAGCAACTTGACCGAACGATTGCTATCGGCCGGCCATCGGGTGGTGGGCTTCGACAACCTATCCACCGGGCATGAGCGGTTCTTGTCGAGCGCACGCGAGCATTCGAATTTCCGGTGGGTGCGCGCCGACGTCCTGGATTCGGCCGCGCTGACGGCAAGCATGAGCGGATCGGATTTCGTGTTCCACCTGTCCGCCAGTGCCGATGTACGCTTCGGCTTCGAGCATCCGCGTCGGGACCTGGAGCAGAACATCCTCGCGACGCACGGCGTACTCGATGCGATGAGAAGCACCGGGATCACCCGGATTGCCTTTGCCTCGTCAGGTTCCGTGTACGGCGATACCCCGCGGGTGCCGACTCCCGAAGACGCGCCCTTTCCGGTGCACACCTCGTTGTACGGCGCCTCCAAAGCCGCCGGCGAAGGCCTGATCGCCGCCTACTGCGCGGGCTTCGGCTTTCAGTCCTATATTTTTCGTCTCGTATCCCTGCTGGGGGAGCGCTACACGCACGGACATATCGTCGACTTCTACCGGCAGTTGAGAGGCGACGGCGCGAGGCTCCGCGTGCTTGGCAACGGCCGGCAACGCAAGTCTTATTTATACGTGCAGGATTGCATCGACGCGATGCTGCTGGCGATCGATCGCTCGAGCGGCGAGGTGAACATCTTCAATGTGGGCACCGACGACCATTGCGAAGTGAATGACTCCATCCGTTGGATCTGCGAGGCGCTCGGCGTCGCGCCGGAGATCGACTATAGTGGCGGCGATCGGGGCTGGGTCGGCGACAACCCTTTTATTTTTCTCGACACCGCCAAAATCCGCTCACTCGGATGGCGGCCCCGACTCACGATCCGCCAAGGAGTGCTCAAGACCCTCGATTACCTCATTGCCCATCCCGACTTGGTCGAGCCGCGCTCTTGAACGTAGCCGTCCTGGGGCTGTGGCATCTCGGGCCGGTGACCGCCGCCGCGCTGGCAGCACTCGGGCACCGGGTGGTCGGCTTCGACTTCGATGAGCAGCGGGTGGCCCAATTGAACGCGGGCATCGTCCCCGTCTTCGAGCCCGGCCTCGAAGATTTGGTTCGATGCGGCCTTAAGTCCGGCAAGCTGCGCTTCTCATCGACTTGCCGGGAAGCGATTCAGGATGCCGATGTTCTTTGGATCACCTACGACACGCCGGTTGACCCGGAGGGCAATCCGGATACCGATTGGGTCGCTTCGCAGATTGCCCAGGCCGTTTTTGGCATAGACACCGATGCCGTGGTGCTCGTCTCGTCGCAGTTACCGGTCGGGTCGCTCCGGCGTCTGGAACAGGCCGCGGGTTTGCGCTCCCCGGATCGCCCGCTGCGTGTGGCCTGCAGCCCGGAAAACCTGCGCCTCGGGAGCGCGGTCCATGATTTCCTCCATCCCGCCCGGATCGTCGTCGGTGTCCGCTCGGATCGGGACCGGGAATCATTGTCGCGGCTCATGGGTTCGATTACGGCGTCGATCGAATGGATGTCGGTGGAATCAGCCGAAATGACCAAACACGCCATCAACGCTTTTCTCGCGGCGTCGATCGCGTTCGCCAACGAAATCGCGTCGATTTGCGAGTCCGTGGGCGCCGAGGCCAAAGAGGTGGAACGAGGTCTCAAAGGCGACCGCCGCATTGGCCCCCGCGCCTATCTCGCCCCTGGCGGCCCATTCGCCGGAGGGACGTTGGCACGCGATGTCGTCTTTCTCAACCGCACGGCGAGTGCGAGCCGCCTTAACACCCCGCTCCTGTCATCGGTGCTTTCGAGCAATGAGCACCACAAATCGTGGGTAACGCACAAGCTTCGAGCCCTGTTCGACCCGCTGTCGCGGCTCACCGTGACCCTCTGGGGACTCGCTTACAAGGCGCAGACCGATACGTTGCGAGGCTCCCTCGCGGTCGAGCTCTGCGAGTGGCTGATTCGCGAGGGGGCGATGGTGAATGTCCACGATGCCCGGGTAACGGAGCTTCCGCGCCATTGGGGCGACGCCGTCAAGCGATTCGACCACCCCATCGAGGCGCTGCGTGGAGCAGACGCGCTGATCATCACCGCCGATTCCGCGCTCTATCGCAGCATCTCTCCGGCGCAACTACCGAGCAGCCCTGCCCGTTTCGTGGTGCTCGATGCGGATCGCGTGCTCGGCATGGCGCATGGCGGCGCGCCGGCCAACCTGCATTACTTCGCGGTCGGTCTACCCGCCCGGGAGACGTGAGAGCCATGGACCGAATACTCGAGAATCGATGCGCGATCATCACGGGCGCAAGCCGCGGTCTCGGTGCCGAGATTGCCAGGAAGTACCTCGAGGCCGGCGCCAGCCTGATGATCTGCGCCCGCAACGAGGCAGACCTCGACGAATCTCTCGCGGCGCTGAAGAGGCTCGCCGGAGGCGGTCAATCCGTCCTTGCGCTGCCGGCCGACATTTCCAAGAGCAGCGATGTCACGGCACTGGTGGGCGAGGCCCTGCGCGAGTTCGGACGCCTGGACATCCTGGTCAATAATGCCGGTGTGGCCGGACCGATCGGCGGCATCGACAGCGTCGATTGGCAGGAATGGCTCCGCACGATCGAAGTCAATCTTCTGGGAGCGGTTCTTTTGTGCCGAGCGGTTTTGCCGCACTTGAGGCAAGCCGGCCGGGGCAAAATTGTCCAGCTCTCGGGCGGCGGCGCAACCCGTCCCCTGCCTTATTTGAGCGCTTACGCGGCATCCAAGGCAGCCGTCATCCGCTTCGTCGAAACGCTGGCCGAAGAAACCCGCCTCCAGCGCATCGACGTGAATGCGCTGGCACCGGGTCCCCTCGACACCCGCATGCTCGATGAGTTCATCGCGGCAGGTCCCGAGAAAATCGGCTCCGAATTCCACGAGCGTTCCGTCCGCTGCAAGCGGGAGGGAGGGATACCCCTGCGCCACGGAGCTGATCTGGCCGTGTTCCTGGGCTCTTCGTTGAGTGACGGTATCACCGGCAAGTTGATCAGCGCTCCGTGGGACAACTGGCGAGCGCTGCCGGCCCATCTGGACGAGTTGAACCGCACGGACATCTACAGCTTGCGGCGCATCGTTCCCGGCGATCGCGGCTTGGGCTGGGGAGACACGGAATGAATGTCGGCATCATCGGCTGCGGCGCTGTCGGTACGAGACGGGCCCAGCATCTGGCGGGTGCTCGGCTCCTTCATTGCGTCGACTCGAATGCCTCGAGCGCATCGCGGCTCGCGGCCTCGAGTGCCGGCTGTACGTTCGGCACGAGCTGGCAGGCGGCCCTGCAGCGAAGCGATATCGATGCGGTGATCATCGCGACGATGCCCGACTCGCACGCCGCCATCACCCGCGCGGCGATCGACGCGGGTCTGCATGTTCTCGTCGAAAAGCCCGGCGCACGCCACGCCGACGAGCTGCAAGGCCTGCAACAGCTCGCCGCGCATCACGGCGTGCAGGTACGCGTCGGTTTCAATCATCGCTATCACCGGGCGTTCCAGCAGGCGAGGCACTTGGTCGATTCCGGGGTTCTCGGTCCGCTCTTGTTCGTGCGGGCGCGCTATGGGCACGGCGGGCGACTCGGCTATGAGAACGAATGGCGCGCGCGGCCCGAATGCTCCGGCGGCGGCGAGCTGATCGATCAGGGCGTACACCTCATCGATCTGGCGCGCTGGTTCCTCGGCGAGTTCGTGGAGGTTGACGGTTTTGCGCAGACGTATTTCTGGGACATGCCGGTCGAGGACAACGGCTTCATGCTGCTGAAAACCGCGACGCAACAGGTCGCTTTTCTGCATGTCAGCTGCACGGAATGGAAAAACACGTTTTCCTGGGAGCTCTACGGCCGCGACGGCAAATTGCAGGTGGACGGACTCGGCGGCAGTTATGGCATGGAACGATTGACGTGGTATCGGATGCAGTCCGACATGGGCCCTCCGGAAACCACCCTCTGGGAATACCCGGCCGCCGACAATTCCTGGTCCTCGGAGATGAGGGAGTTCATCGAGGATATTCGCCTCGGTCGCGGCTCCTCCCCCGGATTGGTGGACGCGTCCGCCGCCTTGAGCGTGGTGGCCAAACTGTATTCGCGGTCAGGCTATGATCATCGCGCGTAGCCCGTTGCGCATCACGTTGGGCGGCGGCGGCACCGACCTGCCCTCGTACTATGGAGAGCACGAGGGGTTCGTGGTTGCCGCCGCGATCGACAAGTACGTGTACGTGACCGTCATGCGCCCTTTCAGCCCGGGTATCTATCTCAAGTATTCGGCGCTCGAGCATGTCGAGACCATCGCCGAGATTCGGCACCCGATCATTCGTGAAGTGCTCGAGCGGCACCAACTCGAGCCGCCCCAGATAGAAATCACCACGCTCGCCGACATTCCTGCCGGCACGGGTCTCGGCTCGTCCGGCAGTTTCACCACCGCGCTGCTAAAAGCGCTCTACACCCATCAGCGAAAATCCGCGCATGCGCAGGAACTGGCTGACCAAGCGTGTGACATTGAAATCGGCCGTCTGCGAAACCCCGTCGGCAAGCAGGATCAATTCATCTCGGCCTTCGGCGGCCTCATCTGCCTCACCTTTCATAAGGATCACCGCGTCACCGTCAAGCCCCTGCGCCTGTCCAGGCAGACCATTTTTGATCTGGAAGACAATCTTTTGCTGTTCTTCACGGGCTACACTCGCGCTGCCAGCACCATCCTGCACGACCAGGAGTCTCGGACGCAGTCAGGGGACGCCGACATGCTGCGCAATCTAGAT
>Ga0182024_10012456_pt1 | contig 16828 bp, 15 predicted proteins | sample P32metaG_FD_120480 | JGI IMG/M metagenome (GOLD analysis project Ga0182024, IMG submission 120480) | Permafrost microbial communities from Stordalen Mire, Sweden - P3-2 metaG (Illumina Assembly) | ecosystem: Environmental > Terrestrial > Soil > Wetlands > Permafrost | place: Sweden: Stordalen... | reverse complement strand
TAACCAGCTTGGAAGGCTGGGGCTCTGCCATTGAGCTACACCCGCGTGACGGGCCTGGTGAAGACCCGTCCCGTCGGGGAGGGGGGATTTGAACCCCCGACCGCCTGCCCCCAAAGCAGGAGCGCTACCGAGCTGCGCCACTCCCCGCAGAACCTGGCACTGACCAGGGAGTTCGGGGTCTCGTCCTGCTGCCGGGCTCGAGCACAACGCTCGGAGCACGCATAACTCGACGAAGTTCACCTAACTCGATGGGACGGGCCATGGCTCCGACGACGACCAATGTAGGCGAGCTCGCCGGGCTCGCCCGCTCCTTCCAGCGCCAGCTGCGGGCCGCCAACCGCTCGCCGCGCACGGTCACGACCTACCTCGAGGCCGTCGACCAGCTCTGCCGGTTCCTCGCCGAGCAGGGCATGCCGACCACGGCAGCCGGGGTGCGCCGCGAGCACGTCGAGTCGTTCCTCGTCGCCCTCCAGGACGCCGGCCGTTCCCCCGCGACGATCTCGAACCGGTTCCGGGCGCTCCAGCAGTTCTTCAAGTACCTCGTCGACGAGGGCGAGACCACCGAGTCGCCGATGCGCCGGATGACACCCCCGCGGGTCCCGGACCAGCCCGTCCCCGTGCTCAGCAGCGACGAGCTGCGGGCCCTGCTCGCGACGTGCAAGGGCCCAGCATTCGAGCAGCGGCGCGACGAGGCGATGATCCGTCTCTTCGCCGACACCGGGATGCGTCGCGCCGAGCTGCTCGGCCTCAGTGTCGAGGACCTCGACCTCGACCAGGACGTGGCGGTCGTCATGGGTAAGGGCCGCCGTCAGCGGGCCTGCCCCTTCGGCCACAAGACCGGCCTCGTCCTCGATCGATACCTCCGCGCCCGCGGCCGACATCTCCACGCGATGCTCCCGCCGCTGTGGCTGGCGAGGCGGGGGCCGCTCAGCGAGTCGGGGCTGCGGATGATGCTGCATCGTCGAGGTCAGCGGGCCGGCATCGGCAACGTGCACCCTCACCAGCTCCGCCACACCTTCGCCCACCAGTGGCTCGCGTCCGGCGGCACCGAGGGTGACCTCATGCGCCTGGCCGGCTGGCGCTCCCGGGACATGCTGGCCCGGTACGCGGCCAGCACCGCCGACGAGCGGGCCCGCGACGCGCATCGCCGTCTCAGCCCCGGCGACCGGCTCTAAACGCCGGTCAGCGACGCGCGGCCTGGGCGCGCCGGCGACGAGCCTGCACCGACTTCAACGCCAGCCGCGTGAAGTAGGCCTTGCGCGCTGCCTCGGCTCGCCGTGCCCGCTCCGGCGGAGCGAGCCTGCCCTCCGGGTCGACTTCACGCTCGAACCGGTCGGCGAACGCACGCCGCGCCGGTGCGGTCAGGGCGCGCGAGTCGTGGGTGCTGTGCAGGACGTGGGCCGCGAGCCTCGCTCGCAAGGCACGCTCGGACGGAGTCATGAGCGTGACCCGGTTGCAGCCGCCGCCGGCGGGCTCAGGGCCGCGGTGGTCGGTGTCATCTTGGCGAGGAGCACGCGCGCGACCCTCCTAGCGCCCGAGGCCGATGCCGGGCCCGGGCCTTCGCATCGGGGCCAGCGTGGGCGCGAGTTCCGGCATGTCGATGGCCATCGTCTTGGCTCGCGAGTTGCGAAGGTCGGCGAAGAGTCGTGCAATCGGGTCGGCGGGCCGGCCTGGAGGGCCGTGGCGTATGTCGCGCAGGGGGTCCTCCGGGTGGATCACGACGAGCCGGTTCTCGAGGCGGCCTCGCGACAGCGCGGTGTAGGCGGCTTCCCGCGAGAGGGTGTCGTCGGCAAGGACCAGACAGCGATCCGCGGTGAGGCCTTGCGCCTTGTGGATGGTCATGGCGTACGCATGGGTGAGGTGGCCGGCCTGCAGGTAGGTGGGCGGCAAGGTCATGTGGTGGCCGGCGTCGAACTGGAGGCTGACCTCGGAGCCGGCGATCGCGGTGAGGGTGCCGCGGGCGCCGTTGACGATGCGGTGGCGTGGCCAGTTGTGAAGGGTCATGACCCGATCGCCAACCGTGAACCGGTGGCCGCGGACCTCGAGGCTCGGTGGGGTGAGCTGGCCGGCCGCGACGAGGGCAGCTTGTGCTCGTTGGTTGAGCTGCTGCACGTCGCTTCGCCTCGCCGCGAGCATGACGACGTCGTCGCCGTTGCGGCGGGCGGCGAGCCACCGGTTGATCATCTCGGCGTGGGCATCAGCCCGGGTGGGGGTTGTGCTGATGCGCCCGCGCGAGGTGAGGTGCTGGAGGGCCCGGTCGGCTCGCCCGGCGCGCAGCTCGGCGAGGGCGTCACGCTCGTGCGGGTCGCGCTGCCGCCGGTTCTCGGTGAGCCGCACGCTGGGGAGCCGGTGGGCGAGACCCCGGAAGGCTCCGCCGGCTTGGATCTCGGGGAGCTGATGGTCGTCGCCGACCAGCACGACTTTGGCGTGTGCGTGGTCGGCGTGGGCGAGCAGCCGGGCGAGCTTTCGGGTGCCGATCATGGCGGCCTCGTCGAGGACGACGACGGTGCGCGCCGAGAGCTGGCTCTGGGAGCGGTCCAGTGTCGCGAGGAGCGCGTCGAGGGAGGTGGCAGGGACCTGGGCGCGGGTCTCGAGCTCGGCGGCGGCCCGGGCGGCGAGCGCCGCGCCGCGGACGTCGTAGCCGGCTGTGGTCCAGGCGAGCCGGGCCGCGGCCAGCGCCTGGGTCTTGCCGGCGCCCGCGACGCCGACCACGACGTCGACGCCGTGGCCCGCGGTCGTGAGCGCCTGGACCATGGCCCGCTGCTCGCGCGACAGCTCTCTCAAGCCGCCAAAGGCGTGCTGGACGATCGCCCTCGGGACGACCGCCGTGCCTTCGTCGACCCGGGCCCGGGCGACGGCGACGACGCGACGCTCGAGTCGGAGCATCTCCTGGGTCGTGTACAGGCCTGCTGCGACCCGGACGATCTCGGGGTTGGCCAGGAAGTCGCTGGCTTGCGCCTGGGCCTGCTCGACCGCGGCACCGGCGCGGGCCTGCTCGGCGATGGCGCGCAGCACCGCGGGCTCATCGAAGGTCGACTGTTCCTCGGTGAGTGCGGCGGCGAGCAGACGGTGATCCGGGCCCGTCTCGTGGGCTCGGGAGCGTTCGAGGAACAAGCGCACCTGGCCAGGCTGGAAGCCCAGCGCTTGGGACCGCTGTTGCCACTCGTGGCGCAACGTGATCACGTCCGCGTCGCGGTCCTTGGGTGCGCGGGTGGCCAGCGCCGCGATCTGGGCGCCATGACGACTCGTGGCCCCGTGATGGGCCATGGCTTGGGTGATCTCGGCGCGGCGTCGTGAGAAGGCCTCTAGGACACGCGTGGGGACGTCGGCGAGCTCGGCGCTGCCCCGCGCGACCGGCCCCCACGCGACCCCGAGCTGCCGGGTGAGTTCGTGACGGAGGTGGGCCTGGTACAGGTACCCGGCGGTGCGGAGCTGCCGGTACAGCAGCCGAGCATCGAGGGCGCTCCAGGCACCGTCGCCGCCTCGGGCGAGGTTGGCGACCAGCACATGCGTATGCAGTTGCGGATCACCAGCGCGGCTGGTGCGATGCCGAAACGCCGCCCCCACGAAACCATCGCCAGCCAGCTGACGGGCACCGGCGTGGCCGCGACGCACCAGACAGGCCTCCTGCTCCAGGTAGCCCAGCGCGGCCCCCGCCGCGAGGTCATGAGCCGCGACGATCCGCACCGCAAGGTCGCGCTGCGAAAGGCCGAAGAGCAGCGATACCGACTTCGGGGCCGAGAACGTCAGGTCGAAGCCCGGCACTGTTCTAGGCGGCGACAGCGTCTCGCCGCTGGCCGGATCAAGACCCCGCAGGACGGCCCGCAGGTCGTCTCCCGCCACCTGACCGACCAAGCCGAGGCCGTCGACGCCTGCCCCGACCCAGCGGCCGGGGACCTCGCCTCGTTCGGAGTAGTACTCGTCGATGCCCGAGACGACCAGCTCGAGGTAGTACGCCTCCGCGTCGATGCGCAGCTTCCCGATCGACAACATGGGATCACCTGCCCCGGGCCGGGTGGGACCACCCGGGCACCCCTGGTGCATCTGTGTGAAAGGAATGACGCGGTTGGGATGGGATCGCTGGTAGTGGTCGTCGGGATGGGTAGGTCTGGTCGTGGAAAGTCGAAGAGTGCTGGTCGTCGGGATGGTGATCGGTGCCGGGGGGTGAGGCGTTCGTGCGCAGGGGCTCATCGACGGGGCACGCCAGGGTGGCCCGGGCGACGAGCTTGCGCCGTCCCGGGATCGCCAGTACCGCGACGGCGCCGGTGGCGACCAGCACATAGGTCTTGGAGCGCGGCAGGCCCAAGAGCTCGACGACGTCGCTGACGGTGTAGGTGAGTCCCTCCAACATCGGCTACCTCCTCATGATCCTGCTGGGACCGCGCCTCTGCGACCCCGGCGGGTTGATGGGCGTCATGGACCACGAGGATGAAGCAGACCCCGCCCAGCTCACCGCCCGCCCACCACCCGCCCGCCGCCCGGTCTGGGTGCCCGGGACCTGTGCGTCGAGCCGGGACACCGCTCCTAGATCCCGACCATCCACCCGGGATGCCGGTGAACCCGATCCCGCCCGCGAAGGTCACCGGGCGCAATGGACCTCGGCGAGCTCGGTGCGTAGCTGGCCGTCGAGGTGAGTCGCTCCATCATCGGCAAGTGCTTGGTGATCGGTCGGTTGGACGTCGGCGGGTGGGTGGTGTCATCGACGGTGGGCACGTCGCTGTGGGAGCCGAGGGCGGCGGGGAATCCCGGGTTTGACCGCGTGGTACCTTGAATGGGTCGGTCACGTACCGATAACAACCATCAGCTTCCTCGACGCGAACTTCCCGGGGGACAAGGCGACTGCCCATTGCGGCACCAGCCGACGTCCTTCGTGCGGTGACCGGCGGGTGGGGTGTCGGACAGATCGGCCTCGGTGCCGGTGTTGGGCGTTCCTCCTCGTGTCACCAGTTGGCGGTGACCGTCGGGATCCGACACCAGGAGCACGAGAATGCCGAACCTCACGTCCACCGCCATCGACCTGCCGCGGCTCACCGCGAGTCCCCCGAGCGCTCAGTTCTGGGGCCTCACGCCGGCCAGCAGCGTCGTCCCTTCGGAAGTCCCAGACCCGGTCTCGGTCGCGTCCGAACGCTTCGTCAACCGCATCGAGCGCCTCGACTTCAGCAAGCGCGACAGCAACGGACTCTCTGCCGCCTCTCGCGCGGCACTGGAGCAGCTGGAACGGCTGCACCCCGACGCCGACCGGGACGAGCTGATCGAGATCGCGCTCATCCTCGAAGCCTCGGCTGGCAACATCGACCAGTTCCGGCGTGCGGTCGCGAACCCGCAGGTCCTTCCGACTGACCACGGGGACCTGGTCGTGCTCGACTACCTGGCCCTCACTCCGATGCTGGCGCGGGATCCGGACAATCCCCGGACGATTCTCCGGCTGGGCTCCGGATCGCCGGGTCACTACACGTACACGTCGCCGGTCCTGGCCGAGTCGGACGACGGCACGGTGCGGACGCTGGAGTTCCGCGACGTGCAGCACTACCTGGCGCTCCATGACGCGCAGCGCGGAGCGCTGGGGTTCGAGGGTGCAGTCCGCAACGCCCGGGACCGACTCGACCTGGAGCGTGGGTTGCGACTCGGCATCCTGAAGCCAGCGACCGTCGCGCCCGTGCGTGTCCGGGATCGGTCGACGGGTGACGTCGGCTTGCAGCTGGGCCTCGTCGACGCCAACCGCCGACTCACCCTCATCGAACGGGGCTTCCAGGCCGTCCGTCCCCAAGTCGCCATTGGCGAGTTCTCACGTCGGCACTTCTACGACGGCTCGGCCTACTCCTTCCGACGCTTCACCTCACAGGACGCGCATGACGCCCGTGAATCGCTCGCAGACGCGTTCGCAGACATCGACGCGCCAGGTCCAACTGGCGATCCGGACGCGGACGCCCGGACGCTCGGTCAGTGGGCCCGCGAAATCGACGACAACCACCCGGAACGTGCCGCGCTCATCCGTCTCCGCGTGATGCGCTCGCGGGTGGTCCTAGGAGTCGATGAGGCATCGAACAAAGCCGACACGAACCCGATCATGGTCGCCATCGGCGCCTACCGGGACCAACTCCACCTGCCCGAGCTCGCCGACGTCGGATGGACGCCGCGCGCGACGGAAGCGATGGTCGGACACGAGATGCTGCGCCGGAGCCGCGATCGGACCTGTGTGCCGGCCCTCGAACAGTCCGGTGATGCCTGGCAGGACGAGGTCCTCTTCCAGCCCGAGACCGCTTCCTGGCACCTGCCGGGCATCCGCTCGACGCACGAGCTGGCAGTTGCGGCCGAAGCGCTCGGAGTGGGCGTCGGCGACGTCGTCCAGAGTGCGGCCGGCGTCGCGGCGCTCGTCGCCGGGCTCGCGCCCGCGCTGCCCGGCGACGGCCCCGAAGATCGCCCGCGCAGCGTGCTCGATCTCGTCCTCGCGACGACGGCGACACTGGTCTGCCGTGATCAGCCGATGACGCCGGTCCTCTCCGAAATTCTCGCCCAACATCGGATGCACAACTCGCCGAAGGCGCGCGGGCAGATCGCGGCCGCGCTGCTGCTCCCGCTCTTGGGTCTTCCGGCGGACGGCTCCGACACGGCAACCGCGTACGCGGCGCTGTCCCGGACGATGAGCCATGGCGCGATCTACAAGATCGACGTCTCGATCGACCCGCTCGGCCAGGACATGCGCTGGATCGACCTCATCGGCTGGGACTGGTTCGACGTCGTCGAACGCGCTCGCGCGGAGTTGGCCAGCCGAAGCGGAGGCCGCGTGACCGGGGAGGGATCCTTCGGTCCGGCCCAGACGCTGCTCGCCTTCGCCTCGGCGATCAGCCTGGAAGTCAGCCCGGCCGTTGTCACCAACGACGAGCGTGGCCGGAACGCCAACCAGGTGACCCTGTCGGGACTCGGTGGTCAGCGAGGCGAGTACAAGGGCGAGCCGCTCGCGCTCCTGCTCCCCCTGACGACGACGGCCGAAGGGATCGACCAACTTTTCGAGACCATCGTCGCCGCCATCGCGAGCAGCGAGGCTCGAGTCGCACGTTCGGTTCGGTGGGACTCGGAACTTGACGACGACCGGATCTACGGTCCATTCCTCACCGAGTACGACCTGCGGGGCCCCACCTGGGGACACGGTCGAAGCGACGGAACAGGTGATGGCGGCCACGGCACCTACGTGCGCGTGGGTGCGAGCACGTTCGTCGCTCGCATCTTCGCGAGGGTCGCGAGCGACATTGCCGGCCACGCCGACGAGGTCTCTGGCATCAAGGACCAAGCGAACCGGGACACCGTCGATCCGGAGCTCGATCCGGACGCCGACGACTTTGGCGGATCACCGACGAGGGCCTATCTGGAGGATGGCATCGACGTCGATGTAGCCGAGCGCATCCTCGACGGGCTCGATGTCCTTCGCGACGCGGCGCAGTACGGCAAGCTCGTGCGCGTCCAGCGCTCCAACGGTTGAGCGGCACGATGGTGCTCAACGATGGTGAGCGCGAGCGGTGGGAGCGGCACGCGGCGAGGCGCGCCGACCCGTACCGCGACCATCCCACCGAGGAGATCGTCGCAGACGACCACGGCCGGCTCCACGTGGATTCAACAGTCGGGTGCGGCGTGTATGTGGTGCTCGATCCCGATGACCACGTCGTCTACGTGGGAAAGGTCGATCGTCAGAGTGGCAACATCGGCGACCGGTTCCGGAACCACCACGCAGCACAGGACGACTGGGATCGAGTCTGGATCCTGCCCTTCCACGAGAACTGCGACCCTGCCGACCTTGAGCTGGCGATGATCAAGCACTTTCTGCCGCAGGACAACCGGTTGGGGGTGCCCTCATGAGGGAGACGGCGGTGGATACGCCGCCGAGCTGTCCGGCGGCGCCAGTGGCCGTCGCGACGTTCTGTCGAGACCACTGGGGCGTCGCGCTCGAGGTCGCGACGTGGCAGCCGGTACTGGAGCGACGCGAGCGTGCGATCCGTCGGCTCAGATCGGCCGGGGACCCGCGAGCGGCGGACGCCGTCGGCTGGCTCACGCTCGCCGGCATGCTCGTGCACCTGCCTGCGCAGCGGATCCGAGCCCTCGCAGCGGTCTCGGACCCTGCTCGGCTCGCTGACCACATCGGCAAATCGGCGGAAGGTGGGCATGCGGCGCTGTGGGGCGAGGTGGATCGAGGCCCACAGCTCTACCGTGTCTCGTCGGAGCTTGAGGTGGTCGACGCCAGCTCACGATCGGCATGGGCGATCGTCACCTTCGCCGGGCACGCGGCCGGCGGCGGCGTCGTCGTGATTGCGGGAACCCCGATCACCACAGCGGTGGCACGACAACTGCTGCGATCAAGGATCTCGTCGGCCCTTGAGTGGCGAGAGCCCGCCTCGTGATTACCGCAGCGCCATTCAGGGTCGATGCCGAAGAGGACGGCCTGGTCGTGACGGTGGAGGACGCTTCGTCACCGGCGTGGCGCTCGTTCATGGACGCCTCCGCCGACGTGGCCGAGCCCTTCGGGTCGAGGTTCAAGATCCCGATGTGGGCCGTGGCCACCATCACGTGGTGGTGGGCCACGGCCGAGGCACGGCTAGCGCCTCCCACCTTGACCGGTCGGGCAGCGCGTGCGCTCGGAACGCACGCGCGCCGAGCCAACCGTCTGGCCGAGGTGCTCGACGCCGATGTCGACGAGTGGTCCTCCTGGCCGGTGTCCGTGACGGGACCGAACGGTGTTCTGACGCTCGAAACGCCCGGGGGTCTCGGCTTGTCGCGAACCCTCCGCCCGTTCCAGGCGGACCAGGTAGCGCGCCTACTCCGAGGCGGAGATGGCTGCAATTTCAGCGTCCCAGGGTCGGGCAAGACCACGGTCGCATACGCGGTTTGGGCGGCGCTCAGGGCCGCTGGCTCTCTCGCCAGGACGGTGGTCGTGGCTCCTCTCTCCGCTCACGAGTCCTGGCATGTCGAAGCCGCCGAGTGCTTCCCCGAGGGTGCAACTCCGCGCCTGACCATCCGACCCGAGCGACCCGGCGGAGAGATCGTCGTCGTGAACTACGAGATGCTGCAAAGCGATGACGAGCTCGCCCGGTACGAGGCGTGGTTGCGAGGGGCCCCGTCGATGCTGGTTCTCGACGAGGCGCACCGAGCCAAGGCGGGCCGTACCGGAATCCGAGGCTCGGCCGCCCTCCGACTGGGAAACGTGGCAGATCATCGATTCGTCCTCACCGGTACCCCAGCCCCGAACGGGAGGGCAGACCTCGCAGCGATGTTCGATCTCGCCTGGCCCGGGTCGGGACAAGCCCTCGTCACCGACGGACGCAACCGACGGTGCTTCGTGCGCGCGACGAAGTCCGAACTTGGACTCCCACCGCAATTGCTCGAGGTCGAACGGGTGCCGCTCTCTGGAGCCCACCAGCATCTCTACTCGGCGATGGTCGACTCGGCCCAGCAAAGCCTGCTTGACCCGATCGTGCGGAGGGATCTGTCGCGCGTGGGAAGGATCGTGATGCTCTTGATCCAGGCCACCACCGACCCCGCTGCGCTGCTGGACCCCGCGGTCCCCCTGTCGATGACGGGCGACCGACCCGATGCGACGCTGTCCGAGCTAGCTCTCGCCGCGGCGGGGAGTGTCGTCCCCGGGAAGTTCGTCCGCGTGCGTCAGATCGTCGACGAGAACTCCGCCCTCGGCCGCAAGACAGTGGTCTGGGCCTCGTTCCGCCATCACATCGATGCGCTCGCGCGACTCCTGCAGGACCATTCTCCGGCCATCGTGGTCGGCGATACCGCGCCAGGTCCTCTGCGCGACGCGGAGGTCGCGCGGTTCAGGCACGACGAGTCCTGTCGTGTGCTGCTTGCGACACCACAGACGCTCGGCGAGGGTATCTCACTACATCACGAGTGCCAACACCAGGTCCACGTCGATCGCACCTACAATGCCGGCGTCTTCCTGCAGTCGTTGGACCGCACCCACCGGCTCGGACTCGACCCGAACACGACATGCCGCGCGACATTGTTGGTCGCTGAGGGAACAATCGACGAGCGGATCGAGGCTCGACTGAGCGCGAAGGTCGCAGCGATGTCCGCGATGCTTGACGACCCAGACCTGATGGGTCTGACCGTGCCAGATCTCGACGAGCCGTTGTCGAGTACCGAGCTGCTGCTCGGGGTCGACGCCGGGGAAGCCCTCGCCGATCTATTCGATCTTGGGGGGTGAGGATGTAGTGCTCCGCGGCGTACCCCTCGCCGATACGAGCATCCGGGCTGCTGCCTCGGCGGGCGGTCGCCGAAGACCAGCGTTCTCCCAGCCGCGGTGCTGGCCAGCTCAGTGTCGTACCTCGGTGCGACGATTCCTCGGTCCGGCGGATGGCTGGGCTTCCTCTTCCCCGAGTCTTCTCGTGCATCGCACGATCGACGTGGGGAGGGAGCTATGGTCTCGGCGGAATCGGAACACTTGTTCGATCCCGATGAGGAGGCCCGGAGGTCGGTGGAGCGCCACTTCCACGCTTGCACCTTGCAGGGCGTGGCCAAGGGGACGGTCGCCGGCCTCTTCGCCGGCATCGGCGGCGTGGAGACCGGGCTCGCGCGGTCGGGCCTGGAGTCCGAATTGCTCTGCGAGTGGTGGGAGCCGGCACGGGCGGTCCTCGCGGACCGGCTTCCCGACGTCACACTCGCGGGCGACATCCGAGAGTTGCGATGTCTTCCCAAGGTCGACGTCGTCACAGCGGGTTTCCCATGCACGGACCTCTCTCAGGCGGGACGCACCCGAGGGATCGATGGCGACGCATCTGGCCTCGTCGGTGAGGTGTTCAGACTGCTCCGACGTCGAAGGGCGCCCGTCGTCGTGCTTGAGAACGTTCGAAACATGCTGGTGCTCGATGGTGGACGTGCGATGCGCTACCTGGTCGATGAGATCGAGTCGCTCGGCTACCGCTGGGCATATCGGGTGGTCGATTCGCGGTTCACCGGCGTGCCACAGCGCCGACAGCGGGTGATCTTCGTAGCAGCTCGCGAGTTGGATCCACGCTCGGTCGTGCTCGCTGATGAAGCCGGCCCCCGCGCGGACAGCGACTACGCCGAGGAGGTCTTCGGCTTCTTTTGGACCGAGGGCCTACGCGGATCGGGGTGGGCACGTGATGCTGTGCCCACGCTCAAGGGCGGCTCGACGATCGGGATTCCGTCACCACCCGCGATCTGGCATCCCGGTGGCGTGTCCGGCCGGCGAATTCTCACGCCCCGCATCATCGACGCGGAACGCCTGCAGGGCTTCAGCCCCGGGTGGACCAAGGCGGCAGACGCGGTCTCGCGCCGCAAGGGCACACGCTGGAAGCTCGTCGGCAACGCGGTGACGGTCGGAGTCGCGGAATGGGTTGGGCACCGCCTGGTCGAACCCGGCGAGCCCATCAGAGACGGTCGTCCCATGCGCGATGGCGAGTCGTGGCCGATCGCCGCTTACGGTTCGCGCGGAAGAGTGTGGGTCTCGGATGTCTCGATGTGGCCACAGCGCCGTCGCTATCAGCACCTCCACCGACTCGTCGACCTAACCCAGGCCGAACCACTCTCCGAGCGAGGTGCTGCAGGCTTCCTTGATCGCGCGAACAGAGGGACGCTGAACTTCCAGCCAGGCTTCCTGGACGACGTCCACGAGCACGTCGAGCACATCCGCAACTCTCGGGCCGCCTGACCGCTGGAGTGGTGAGCCCAGGCTGCGACGCTCCTCTACGATCACCGGGGCACCTATAGACAGGGGCAGGCCGGCGTGAGGGGACCCGACATCATTGCCCGCACGCTCAGCGTGCCGCGTCCTGTTGGGCCGAGCCGGACGCTGTGGCAGTACCACTCGCGCAGCGACCACCACTCGAAGCTCTCGTGTTGGGCGATCGCGTTCGACCTCCTGACGACGAGCTCACTGCTCCGTCAGCACGTTGGTGACGGAAAGGTCACGATCGGGGTCAACCACGAGATGGTCGACTTCAAGCTCAGCCGAAAGAAGAACCTCGACCTCGTGATCGCTCGCCCGAGCGATGAGCCGACGCGAACCAAGCCGACAACGCTCGCGGAGATCGCCGAGCGCACCGGCATCGTGCTCACTGACGAGGAGCAGGCCGAGTTCGACACCTTGCCGGAAGTCGAGAAACTCCCGGTTGGTTCAGTGCTCGTGGCGCTCGAGGCCAAGGCTTGCATGACGGCCCACAACAAGAGCGAGCCGCGGCTCTACGACGAACTCAACTCTTCTCAGCAGACGGTCCACGGTGCTGCTGATCAGGCAGTTGCGGTAGGGCTCGCGATGATCAACATCGCTGACACGTTTGTCAGCCCCGGCCTCCAGAAGAGTGAGACCGATGTCGTCGTTACTCACCACAACCAGCCTGCTGTCACGGAAAGCGTGATCGAGAAGTTGCGCGAGCTTCCTCGCCGGACATCGACTGGAACCGAGGGATTCGACGCCCTCGGCATTGTCGTCGTAGATCTCCGAAATGATGGAACACCAGTTCAGATCTACACCGCTCCACCGGCACCGCAACCCAGCGACCAGGACACGTACGCAAACATGGTCATGCGTGCCGCGAACCTGTATGACTACCGCTTCGCGGTGATGTAGGTCCCGCGGTGGTGACAACTGTGACGATTTCGTCTCCCAAGGCCTCGTCGGCGGTCATTCGGAAACGGATGGAGAACCAACGCCGACGCGATACCGCACCCGAGCTCGCTCTTCGGCATGAACTCTGGAGGCGCGGGCTTCGCTACCGCGTAGACCTAGCACCGTTACCCGCGCTCAGGCGCCGCCGCGCAGATCTTGTCTTTTCTCGTGCGCGCGTAGCTGTGTTCGTGGACGGCTGTTTCTGGCACGGATGTCCCACGCACGGCACGCTCCCGAAGAGCAACCGGAGATGGTGGCGTTCGAAGATCACGGTCAACAAGAATCGCGACGCCGACACGGATCGAGCGTTGGCAGACGCGAACTGGCGGGTAATCAGGGTCTGGGAGCATGAAGATCCGGTACGGGTCGCCGGCCGGATTGAGCGAACCGTACGGAGCAGGGCAAGCCGTCGTATTGGCTGAGGCTCGTTCAGGACTGAGTTGCCAATGACACCGCCTCTGGCTCACGTGGGATTACAGCCCTCATGACGAATCTCTGGAGTGTCGCCGGGATTGCTGGTCCGATCCTTCGGCCGCTTTCATGTACGCTGACAGGCGAACATGAGTGACTCGCTCGGCGATGCGATCCGACAAGCCCGGCTGGCGAAGGACCTCACCCTGCGTGAGCTCGCCCGTCGAATCGAAAAGGCCCCCTCGTATCTGAGCGACATCGAATACGACCGCCGTGTTCCATCCGAGACCGTTCTACGAGACATCTGCGAGGTACTGGAGCTCGACTTCGACCGCATGCTGGCTCTGGCTGGACGTTTCGACGAGAACACTGAGCATTATCTGAAGCAGACCCCGGCTGCTGGAGTGGTGTTCCGAAAGTTTTCCGATCTGGATCTTGGTGAAGCTGAACTCAAGAAGGTGAATAGCTTCATCGAGAAGCTCGGCCAGAAGCGTGAGCGTCCGCCCGAATGAATCGGTACTGGAGCGCGGACGGCGAAGAACGTGTCTCATTCAAGAACGATGAGATCGAACTGATCATGGAAGATGAGTTGAGGAGCGCGTCGCTTATGCCGACAGCCGATCAGCCAGCCGTGGACGTCGAACGTCTCGTCGAGCAGCATCTCAAAGCCCAGTTGGACCAGCACGCGGACCTAGAGGCCAACGTCCTCGGTATGACTGAGTTCATCCCTCGGAAGCCACCGAGGGTATCGATCAATGCCGACCTCACCGGATCAGCACTCGACGACGACAACAGTCCCCCTGGGTTGAGAGGTCGGTGGCGCGCCACCGTCGCGCACGAAGCGGCGCACATCATCCTGCACCGCATGCTGTTCGAGTGGAATCCTGACCAGGGCACGCTCATCGACGCTGATACAACCCACAGCCGTCCTCGACTGCTGCGTTGTTTGAAGCGAGAAGTGGTCTTCCGCCCCCTCGCGAGCGACTGGCGCGAGGTGCAAGCCAACAAAGGCATGGCAGCCCTGCTCATGCCTCGGAAGGTGTTCTCCAAAGTGACCCGGACGCAGCTCGCCGAGCTCGGCAGCGGAGGCGACATTCAGGCGGGGTCCGATCAGGCACTCAGGCTGGCCGGACGGCTAGCGGAGCGGTTCGACGTCTCGAAGCAGGCGGCCTCCATTCGCCTGGCCACGCTCGGGTTCACCAACCCGCCGAGCGCCCAGCGCCTGTCCTCGTAAGCCAAGGCCCCTCTCTAGGAGCCACCAGGTCTTCAAGGGCCTCTCGGGAGTCCCGGCGGCCCGGAAAAGCGTCACGCCGACCCACCGGCCTGCTAGTGTTCGCTCGTCAGCGTGTCCGCGGACAAGCGCCCCCATCGGGCGGCAAGGAGAGCAGATGACCCAGCGACGGACCGGCGCTCGAGCCGGCAAGGCAGCCTCCCAAGTGCTGCGATCGAAGCAGACCAGCAAGACCTCCAAGACGGCGGCCGCCTCAGCGCTGAGCCAGCGAGCTCCCAAGCGCAAGGGCCGACGGTAGCCGTGGCCACGTTCACGGTCACCCGAGTTCGCAAGGAGTCGTCGGCCGATGGCTCCCATCGTCACATAGAAGGCGTCTGCACTGCCGACGGGACCCACTACACGAGGCGCCAGGTCGTCGACAGCATCGACGCCGGCAACACCTGGAAGACCAGCGCCGACGGCTACGAGGCCACCGTCCGCAAGGTCACGCACTGTCCCAAGCCCCGCTGTCTGGCCACGCCGTACATCGAAACCGACCCAGACAGCACCAAGAAGGACAATCTCGAGAACCTCGATGACTGCTGATAACTCACCTCGCCGAATGACTCCAAGCGACCCCGTGAGCGTCATCGCGACCGCTAAGACGCACGGCGTAACAGCGATCAGCCCCACTTCACCAAAGGGATAATTCCGGAGGCGCCGCGATGGCGAACGATCTTGCTCTCAACGACATCCAAGGCAACGTGCTCGCCGCGTTCAACAAGGACCATCAAACGTTCCTGCTGCTGGGCCTACCCGCGACGCCCGCAGCCGCCAGCGCGTGGCTCGAGACCGTTGTCAACGAAGTCGCGACCACGGAGGAAATCACAGCGTTCAACCAGCTGTTCAGAGCGCTCAACGACCGCCGTGGCCAAGAGACCGGCGTCATTGAAGCCACCTGGATGAACATCGCATTCACCCCCGCCGGGCTCGCCGCGTTGGGCGCCACAGCAGCCGACATCGCCCAGTTCCCAGATGACTTCCGCCAAGGGCTCGCCCAGCGGGCCCCTGGGCTCGGCCACGTCGGCCCCAGCGATCCCCAGCACTGGCTGCCCGTCTTTCAAGACCCGAGCCTTCACGCCCTGATGATCGTCGCGTCGGACAGCGCCGATGAGCTGCATCGTACCGTTCTCCGCTATCTGGACGGCATGGCCGACCACGATGTCCACCTGCTCGGCAAGTTCGAAGGTGAAGCCCGCTGCGACCAGCCCGGCTTTGAACACTTCGGCTTCAAGGACGGTGTGTCGCAACCCGGAGTCGACGGGTACACCGAGAACCCACAGCCCGGCCAGGACGTCATCCAGCCTGGCGAGTTCATCGTCGGCTGCCAGGCCGAGCCAACACCGCCGACACCACCTCCGGCGCCGACTCCCAACCAGTACGGCGGTACGCCGCCGGCACCTGCCCCTGGCCAGCCGGTCCTGACCGGGCCTACCTGGGCCGCGAACGGCTCGTACCTGGTGTTTGAACGTCTGGCGCAGAACGTCAAGCAGTTCAACGACGACACCAGCGTGATCGCTCTCGACAACAAGGTGGCCGCCGCGTTCGCCCAGGCCAAGCTCGTCGGGCGACACCAGAGCGGCTGCCCGATCGAGATGATCCGAAGCCTGCCGAACATCGATCCGACGATCGTGGACCTGGGCCTGACCGACCCGGAGGTCCTCACGGACGCCCACGTCAACGACTTCGTGTATGGCAACGATCCGGAAGGCCAGCATGTCGCACGGGCAGCACACATCCGTAAGGCCAACCCTCGTGATGAGCCGACACCAGGCGGCGGTACAGCTGACACGCGCCGCCACCGTCTCCTGCGTCGAGGTATCGCATTTGGCGCCTCGTTTGAAGATGGTGCCCCGGTCGGATCACCGCACCACGCCGACGCAGAACGCGGGTTGCTATTTGCCGCCTACCAAGCGTCGATCGCGGGACACTTCGAAGTCGTCCAAGGGCAATGGGCGAACGGCGCCGACTTCCCGACGGCCAACGATGGAGGAGATCCGATCCTCAGCGAGAACGGAGCCAAGCCGAACGTACCGGGACTCACCCCCGACCCGCTGACCCTGAACGCGTGGGTCACCATGACCGGCGGTTTGTACCTCTTCTCACCGTCGATCACGGCACTCAACCACCTCGCTACCGGGGCGTAACTGTCAACGTCGGCGTTTGGGCGTTCGATCCAGGGCGTTACAAACTTGATAGCACCATGACAGACCAGCCAGCGATAGTGGCGTTCTACGTCGCTCGGTTCCGTTCACTCAACTGTTTCCCTCCCAGGCGCGGTACGTGGCCCGAGCGCCCATGTATCGAAGTGCGCCTAACTCGATTAGTTGGGCTCGCTCGCCATGCGCGATGGCCCTGAGTACGCTGCGTGGAGCACACCGTTGAGTGTTGGCTAGCCCCAAAGCAGGAGCTCTACCGAGCTGAGCCACTCCCCGGTGTCCGCGCCCCGATCCACGACCTCCCGGTCCTCGCCCTCCAGCATCCAGCGCGGAGGCAGGCCCGCCGGCGTCCGGCGGTGC
>Ga0182024_10012455_pt1 | contig 16828 bp, 8 predicted proteins | sample P32metaG_FD_120480 | JGI IMG/M metagenome (GOLD analysis project Ga0182024, IMG submission 120480) | Permafrost microbial communities from Stordalen Mire, Sweden - P3-2 metaG (Illumina Assembly) | ecosystem: Environmental > Terrestrial > Soil > Wetlands > Permafrost | place: Sweden: Stordalen... | reverse complement strand
GCCCCTCCAAGATCTACCTGCGCCGTGGGATCGGCGGGCGCATCTCTCCCTGGCAAATCATTGCCTTCCGCTGCGCAGGCGGCGAATCCACCGAACAGCAGGATCGGCAGAGACGGCAGAACGCGCCACAGCGCCGCGCCACGGCTGGTATTTGCTTTCATCGGATTATATCTCCTCACAAGCCTCCTGATGGGTCTTAAGTCGCGCACACGCCTGCGCCTCCCGGAGGTTGGGAAACCCTGGCTGCTTTATTGGGCCGGAAATGGGGGATGCCACAAAGTGACGCTGCGCGCCGAATCGGCGTCTCGCGGAACTGAATGGTCTCCTGCGCATGTTAATAGCGCGCCAGATTGATAAAGGTTCCGCCGTCGAAGCGATGTCATAAATCGTCTTTGCACAGGACAATCGCTTGACCGCGTATTGCCGGAACAAAGGGCTGCAAAAGGTGTGATTGGAATTCCACGCTGGCCGTCGGCCTCAGGGCAGATCAGCAGTCAGCCGGATTGAAACAGGGATTCTCCGAAAACACGAATGTCTTCTGGCCCCTCGCGTCGAAGATCGGTTTGGCCATTTCGACCCGGCGACCAACAACACACGATCGACGAGACACACTTCTTCGGCGAGATGCGGAAAATCAGTGGCCCGTGACGGGGAGGGTGCATGACTACGCAATCCCCCATATTCTGCCGGAAGCGGTCTCTTGCCCATTCAGGCGGCCCATGGCGGTTCTTAACGATTGCGGCTATAGACTTTCCGTCTGATGCGACCGATTGCGGGTTGTATGAAGAAAGCAGCGACCGAACTCGCCGAAATTCGGCGCGGGAATCTGGGCTGGCGTTCCGTCGCCTGGGTGCTGCTGCTCGCCTTTACGCTTCAATCCTTCGTCACCCAGACCCATATCCATGGGGCACCGCAGGCGATGGCCGGCGCGACGATCGGCAACGTGCTGGCGACCGCGTCCCCGCAAGACAAATCGCCGATCGAGAACGACACAACGACCTGTCCCTTCTGTCAGGCGGTCGCGCATGCCGGCGCGTTTTTTGCTTCGGCCGCACCCCTCCTGCTTTTGCCCGTCATTTCGGCGGCATGCGCCACACCACGCCTGATCGCGACTGCGATCCGCGTTCCCTCCGCGCTTGGCTGGCAAAGCCGCGCACCTCCTCCCCTCTGAATCTCGCCTTTGAGATTGGGCAAGAGCCCCATTGGGCGATCTTGCGTGGTTTGCGTGTGGGACCGGCCGCCGATTGGCCGGCTGGTGTAATCAGTTCCGCGGAGACTTTCGATGATCCCGATGATTTCTCCTCTGCACTTCGCGGGGGAGGCGGTGCGGGCAGAGCGCGGTAGAGCGCTGGCGATCTCTGCATCGCTTGTCTCGCCAAGGCGCCCTTGGGGGCCGGCCAGGGGGAGATACATATGCGCGGCATCTCCCATCGTCGCGGCGGTGGCGTTTCTGCTCTCCGGTTGCGTGGTGGGCCCGGAATTCAGGAAGCCTGCTTCCCCCGCGGTTGGGGATTACACAGCCCAAACACTTTCCAGCACCGCGGCCAGCGCCGTCGCGGGCGGCGCACCGCAGCGCTTCGACAAGGGGGCGGAGATTTCCGCCGAATGGTGGACGCTGTTTCAGTCGAAGCCGCTCGACGATCTGATCGTGCAGGCGCTTGCGAACAACTCCGATCTCAAAGCCGCGCAGGCGGCATTGTCGGCCGCACGGGAAAACGTACTGGCACAGCGCGGCGCCTATTTTCCGAACGTCTCGGCAGGATTGTCTGCGAGCCGCCAGCAGCAATCGGTCGTGCTCGCACCGGTGCCCAACGCCAACGTTTTTACCTATAGCCTGTTCACGCCAGAGGTCAGCGTTTCGTATGTGCCGGATGTTTTCGGCCTGAACCACCGCACCGTGGAATCGCTGGAAGCGCAACAACAAGCCGTTCGCTACCAGATGGCTGCGACCTACACGACCCTGACCTCCAATGTCGTGGCTACGGCCATTCAGGAGGCCTCGATCGCCACGCAGATCGTAGCGCTCCGCGAGCTCAACGATGCCGATACGAAGTTGGTCGAACTTCTGCAGGAACAACTTGCGAAGGGTTATGCCAGCGGACTCGACCTGGCACTGCAGAAGGCACAGCTCGCGCAGGCGAAGGCAATGTTGCCGCCCCTCCTGAAACAGGCGGACCAGCTTCACGATCTGATGGCGGTGCTGACCGGGCAATATCCGAGCCAGGCGCCGCCGGAACATTTCGATCTCGCAAGCCTGCATCTGCCCCAAGATCTGCCGCTCAGCCTGCCATCGAAGCTCGTGGAGCAGCGGCCGGACGTGCTTCAGGCGGAAGCAAATTTGCACGCGGCCAGCGCGGAAATCGGAATCGCCGTCGCGAACCGTCTGCCAAACCTCGAGCTCACCGCCAATGCCGGCAGCACCGCGCTGGCTCTCGGGCAGCTTTTCGCGCCTGGAACCGGCTTCTGGAGCGTAGGCGCGGATTTGACGGCGCCCATCTTCGATGGCGGCACGTTGCTGCATCGCGAGCGCGCCGCGCGCGCGAGCTACCAACAGGCGGTGGCACAATATCGCAGCACCGTGCTCGCCGCCTTTCAAAATGTGGCCGATACGCTTGCGGCGCTCCAGCGCGACGCCGACGGGCTGAACGCCGCCGCGGACGCGGACGAAAGCGCGAGGACAACCTTCGATCTCACACAGCGCCAGCTGAAGGACGGTTACGCAAGCGAACTCACGCTGCTGACGACCGAGCAGACGGTTCAGCAGGCGCGCATCAATCTCGTGCAGGCCGAGGCCGCACGCTACGCCGACACGGCCGCCCTGTTTCAGTCACTTGGCGGCGGCTGGTGGCAACGCCCGGATCTCGTCGAGGCCGGCAATGACAAATAGAGCGGCGGCCGCAAAGACAGAACTACTCAAGCTCTCGCGCGCGGTTGCGGTTGGGCTCTTCCTTGCGGGTCTCGCCGCGTGTTCGCCGGACAATGGCGGTGAGCAAACGAAACCATCCGCGACGCCCAGCAACGTGACGCTCACGAACGCGCAACGAAACAACATCCGGCTCTATCGCGTTGCATTGTCGGGCTATCGCAAAGCGATCGATACGGCAGGTGTGGTCGATTTCGACAACGATCAGGCCACCAGCGTGCTGGCGCCATTCTCCGGACCGGTGGCGGGGCTGCTCGTTTCCCCCGGCGAACTGGTCAAAAAGGGCCAGGCGCTGGCAACGGTGGTTTCGCCCGACTTCGCCGCCGCCGTCAGCGCCTATCGCAAGGCGATCGCCACCGCGGGCACGGCGCGCCGGCTTGCCGCCATGGACGCGGATTTGTTTGCACACAAGGGCGTCTCGGAGCGCGAGGCGGACCAGGCGGAAAGCGATGCCGTCAATGCCGAGGCAGACCGCGCTACCTCCCGGCAGGCGCTTGTCGCGCTCGGCATCGATCCGCGAACCATCTCGAGTATCCAACAAGGGCAGCCGGTTTCGCAGATACAGGGCGTGATCCGCTCTCCGATCGCGGGGACGGTGGTGGAAAAATTGATCACGCCCGGCGAACTTCTGCAGGCGGGTACCACGCCGTGTTTCACTGTTGCCGATCTTTCGCGCGTCTGGGTGCTGGCGCAGGTCTTCGGCGCCGATCTCGCTTCCATCGGCGTCGGCGACCGGGCGAGGGTGACGACCGGCTTCGCCTCGCTCGACGGCAGGGTCGACAACATCTCTGCCGAGGTCGATCCGAACACCCGCTCCGTGGCGGTGCGGGTGGTGGTCGAAAACCCCGGCGGCCTTCTGAAGAAACAGATGTATGTCCGCGTGTCGATCGGCGCCGGCCAGGAAAGCCGGGCACTCCTCGCACCGGTGTCGGCCATCCTGCGCGACGACGAGAACCTGCCATTCGTCTATGTCCTGCAGCCTGACGGCAGCTTTGCCCGCCGGCACGTAAGCCTGAGCGACCGTTCTGGCGACCAATACGAGATATCCGCAGGACTTCGAGCCGGCGAGCGGATCGTGGTCGACGGCGCCATCTTCGTCCAGTTCATGCAGGAACAATGAGCGAGCATCCGCCTCCCGGGGGGCCGCCGTCGCGCGCCGCCTCGATCATGAACCGGATCGTCGGCAGCTCGTTGCAACAGCGCCTGATCGTGGTTCTCCTGACGCTTGTGCTGGTCGGCGCGGGCGTGCGCGCTCTGTTGCGCCTACCGGTCGATGCTTATCCCGATCTTTCGCCGCCCATGGTCGAGATCATCACGCAATGGCCGGGGCATGCCGCCGAGGAGGTGGAAAGGCTGATTACGGTTCCCGTCGAGCGCGGAATGAATGGTATTCCTCAACTGGGCATCGCGCGCTCGATCTCGCTCTACGGCCTCTCCGACGTCATTCTCACCTATGAGAACGGCACCGACAATTACTTCGCGCGGCAGGAGGTCTTCAACCGCTTGCAGGGGCTTGGCCTGCCCGACAACGTCGCGCCTTCGGTGGCGCCGCTGAGTTCGCCCTCCGGTCTCATCTATCGTTACGTGCTGCAGAGTTCAGACCGCTCGCCCATGGAGCTCAAGACCTTCGAGGACTGGACCGTAGAGCCGCAGTACAAGTCTGTACCCGGCGTAGCGGACGATTCCGGATTCGGCGGGGGCACCATGCAATACCAGGTGCTGCTCGATCCGGCGAGGATCGCGGGCATCGGCATCCCGGTGGCGCAGGTGGAGAGCGCGCTCAGCGCGAACAACGGCAATTCCGGCGGCGGGTTTTATTCGCAGGGCGGCCAGTTCTACTACGTGCGCGGCCTGGGCCGTCTCGTCACGCCAGAGGATATCGGCAACGTGGTGCTCGCGATGCACAACGGCACGCCCGTGCTGGTGAAGGATGTCGGGCGCGTGGTCATCGGCATTGCCCCCCGGCTCGGCGAGTTCGGCTACGAAAAGCAGAACGACGCGGTCGAAGGGGTCATCCTGCTGCGGACCGGCGACAAAACCCAGGACGTGCTGAAGCGCGTCGAGGCGAAAACCCGCGAACTCAACGAACATGTTCTACCGCAGGACGTCAAAGTCCATCCCTTCTACGACCGCAGCGATCTCGTCGCGCAGACGACCGACGTCGTGGAGCGAAACCTGCTGCAAGGCATGTTCCTCGTGGTCGTGATTCTCATCTTCTTTCTCTACGATGTCCGCGCCGGATTGATCGTTGCAGTCACCATTCCGCTCGCGCTTCTGTTTGCCTTCGTTTTTCTCGATCTTCAACACGCGTCCGCCAATCTGCTTTCCATTGGTGCGGTGGATTTCGGCATTCTCGTCGATGGCGCGGTGGTCATGGTGGAAAACATCTTCCGCCAGATCGCACTGCGCAAAGCCACGCCCCGCAACGTCGCGGAAATTGTCAGAGACGCAGCGGCGGAGGTGGACCGGCCGCTCTTCTACGCGGTGGCCGTGATCGTCGTCGGCTTCCTGCCGATCTACGTCCTCGCCGGACCGTCGGGCACGCTGTTCAAGCCCATGGCCGACACGATGGTCTTCGCGCTGGTTGGTTCGCTGATCGTGACGCTGACCCTGCTCCCCGTGCTGTGCGCCTGGTTTATGCGCAGCGGCGTCCGGGAACGGCGCAACGCGGGTTTTGAGGCGATCAGGTCGCGCTACAGCAAGGGCCTCGATTGGTCACTCGCCCATCCATGGCGCACGACGGTTGGCTCCGCCATCCTGCTGGGGCTATCGCTGCTGCTCATTCCCTTCATCGGCGGCGAATTCATGCCGCATCTCGACGAAGGTGCGCTGTGGGTGCGCGCGACGATGCCTTACACGATCTCGTTCGACGAATCGGCGAAAATCACACCCAGGATACGCGCCGTCCTGCGCTCCTTTCCCGAAGTCACCACCGTTGCATCGGAACTGGGCCGGCCCGACGACGGCACGGATTCGACGGGTTTTTTCAACGTCGAATTCTTTGTAGGGCTGAAGCCCTATTCCCAATGGAACGGTCCCTATCGCGACAAGGCGACGCTGATCGAGGCGATCAACGCGAAGCTACAGTCCTTCCCGGGAATCATCTTCAACTACACCCAGCCCGCGGAAGATGCGGTCGACGAGGCGGAAACAGGATTGAAGAGCGCCCTCGCCGTCAAGATATTCGGTTCCGACCTCGACACGCTTCAACAGAAGGGCAAGGTCATCAAACACGTGCTCGAGGGCGTGCGCGGCATTCGCGACGTGACCCTGGTGCGCGAACTCGGACAGCCCAGCCTCTCTGTCAAAATCGATCGCGCCCGCATCGCGCGATACGGCCTCAACGTTTCCGATATCAACAGCCTGATCCAGACGGCCATCGGCGGCGACGTGGCCACCCAGGTCGTGCAGGGAGAGAAACAGTTCGATCTGGTCGTCCGTCTGGAGCGCCAGTTCCGGGACAATGCCGAGGAAATCGAAAATATTCCGGTTCTCACGCCGGCCGGGCAGCAAATCCCGCTCAAGGAGCTGGCGGATATTGAGGTGGCGAACGGCGCGTCATTTATCTACCGCGAAAACAATTCGCGCTACATCGGCGTGCAATTCTCCGTGGAAGGACGCGACCTCGCCGGCGCGGTCGGCGATGCCATTCAACAGGTCAACGGAAAGGTTGGATTGCCGCAAGGCTACCGTGTGGATTGGGGCGGCGAATATACCCAATATACCGCTTCGAGCCGGCAACTGGCGGTGATTTTGCCGCTCACCCTGTTTTTGATCTTCCTTCTGCTTTTCGTGCTTTACAGCAATTTCAAATTTCCATTCATCACCGTGCTCGGCGTGCTGTTGTCGGCGCCCGTGGGCGGAATCCTGGCGTTGTGGATCACCGGCACATCTTTTTCGGCGTCTTCGGGCATCGGGTTTCTCGCACTTTTTGGCGTCTCGGTGCAGACCGCCGTGGTCTATATTTCCTACGTCAACGAGCTTCGCCGCGGAGGCATGCCCAGCGCCGAAGCGATTCGCGAAGGTGCCATCCTGCGGCTGCGGCCGATCATGATGACCGCGCTCGTGGCGGCGCTGGGACTGTTGCCTGCGGCGTTGGCGACCGGTGTCGGCACCGATACCCAGAGACCGTTCGCGCTGGTCATCGTGAGCGGATTGTTCACGCGGTTGCTGATCAGCATCTACCTGATGCCCGCCCTCTATGCCATTGTGGCACGTGCGGACGACAGGCTGGAGGTCTGACGTCGCGCGAGTGCTGCAAAAGCAGCCCAGCGCGAATGCGAGGATCGCAATTGCGACCGGCCGTCAATTTCCGGCAGGATCCGCATGTTTCAACGATCGATCGTTGGCGAGCCTCAATGTCACGTCCGCGACCGCCTTCGAGACGAATTCCAGCACGAAAGGATCATTGTTCGAGAGGTTGTCGCACCAGCGCTCCGGCTGGTCGACACAACCCCCGTTCCAGCCGGGCACCTTTCCTTCGAAATTCCCGGGAAAACCGCCCCACAATGCGACTCCTTGCGCGTGCTTGCAGCAATCCTGCTGCGTCAGGATTCCGCTGTTCGGGACACCCACCAGGCTGAAGGAATTCGAATCGGTGCCATCGTTGCCAAAGATCGCATTGCGGGACGGCATTCCCACGGACCGAAAATATTCGGCAAAATCCCTATTGCCCACCCTGGAATCCGGTACGACATTGGGCGGAAAGCGCTTGACGTTGCGCGCATGGGCGGGGTCTGCGACGAGAATGGCGAAATTGGGCGTGGCAGTTACGTCCACGTCGATATCGAACACGATGCGGCCCAATTCCTTCGGAGACAAATTTCTCGTATAGTAATGGGATCCGAGCAGCCCGATCTCTTCGCCGCCAAACCAGATGTACCGAAGCCGGTTGTAGGTGTGCGTCCGCGCCAGCATCAACGCAATTTCCACCATCGTCGTCGAGCCGGATGCGTTGTCCAGCATTCCGGCCCCGTAAATGGAATCCAGATGTCCGTCGACCACGACGACACGGTTCGGATCGCCGAAAGGCGAATCGGCAATCACGTTGTAGTCGACGTCCGATATTTTCCGCGTGCGAATGTCGAGATGCACTGCAGGCGCAGTCCCGGCGCCATACCGGCGGGAGAAGTCTGCACCCACCGCATAGGAGGCGACGCCGATGACGGGAACTCTTGTCGAGTCGAAAAGCCGGGCCTGAAAGGCGCTCCCGTCAGTGCGGCCTCTCCCGCCGGTTTCGCCTGGCGACCCCTTGCTGTTGTAGATGACGACGGCCACCGCACCTGCAGCTTCGGCGTAGTCTACCTGGGTGTCGTAGCTGCAGGTTCCCCGCCGAACCAGAGCGATATGGCCAGGTTTGAATCCGGCGAAATCGCGGGACGTACAACCGGTATCGGAGTCGTCGCGGCCGGTGCCCGCCGGCTGGACGAGGGCCGTCAGCGTGCCGCTGCCGGACAAACTTGCAACAAACCAGTCCTGCGAAATCCTGTAATTCCGACCGTCTGCGTCGAAGGACGGCGATCCGACGACCTGGGCATCTCTCCACACATAGGGTTGGATCGTGACGCGATAGCCGGCCCGACCCATCTGCCTGGCGACGTATTCGACAGATGCCTTGTATCCGGATGTGCCGATATTGCGGTTGCCATGTCCGTCGCGTCCCGGATTCTCGTCGGCGATCCTTTGAAAATTCTTGAGATGGCGCCATAGCGCCTGTTCCTGGATGCACCCGACGAGCTTCGCCGCCGTATCGTTGATGCGGGATTCGCAGGGCATATTGGAGGGAGCTCCCGCAGCAGAGCTCGAAACGGCAGTGCTCATACCGATGCAGGCGAACGCGACCCAGCCAAATCCCGTCCGGCTCAAATCGGCAACTCCCTCCTAAATCAGCCCGCGCGGCATGGCCGTAGGGGCACTCGGTTTTTGTAGTCCAGCGTCCATGTCGTTGCAAAACAAGGCGCCGGAACTTGCCGCCCCCAGTTCAGGCGACACAAGCGCCCCTTCCTTCAAGCAGTCGATCAAAGAAGGGGGCAGATTCCCAAAACCTTCAGGCAAGGCAAAATATTCAATGCAAGAATAACTCAAGTCATGGTAGCGCGAGCATTGAACAAAGCGGCCGCGAAAACCTGAGTTACTTTCCAATCCCACCCGGCTTTAGCAAATGAGATTCGATTGTATTGGGCCGAAATAAGTAAGATTGTTTCAATCATGCAGGTGGTTTGGGGCTGGAATCCGACTCATGCTCTGGTATTCTCCGGGCAAGATTCGGGCACAAACCTTCGGGAGTATTCCATGACATCACGAATTGCCGTTCTTACCGCGCTGTTGCTGGCGGGGGTCTACCCCCTTTCGGCGGGGGCAGCCGATGGTCCAAGACCATTGTTCGTTACGCTCCCAAACCACATGAAGCTCGCCCCGCATCACCCGACCAGCGAACTGACCCAGTGGAACGGCAGCTTCACCGACCTTACAAACAAGCACATCACCTATACCATGGTCGGTACCAATCCCTCGTCGTCCAACACGGCGACGACGGTTCAGGTCGTGCTGATACCGATCAAAATGGTGTACGGGGCGAAAAACGGAAACATGACGTTCGATCCCAGCACGCACATTTTGTCGAACGGCGTGAGCGTCGTACAGAACACGCTCAACTCGCCCCTGTTCAACGCGGGAATCGACTTCAACCAGGGCGGAACCGATCTGGGCAACACGCAATATGAAGACGCATTCCAGCGCGGAAATTTCTGGTCTTCGGTCAGCACGAACACAAATTACCACGTTCTCCTGGGAACGCCCACCGTACTTGCCGAGCAGTCGATCACCGTAACAGCCGCGCAGGGCAAGGTGATGAACAATCCTTTCGGTTCCGGCAAGGTCGGAACGATGAACATCAATTCGTTCGACAGCAAGCTGCAAACGTACATTCGCAACAAGCTCAAAGCGTACATCAATCCCGGCGTCCTGCCGATTTTTATCACCTATGACGTCTACCTCACGAGCGGCGGCTGCTGCATCGGCGGTTATCACTCCGCGAACGGATCGCAACCCTCCGGACAGACCTATTCCTATGCCACCTATGAGGATTCGGCGGGTTCTTTCTCCCAGGACGTGTCGGCGCTTTCGCACGAACTTGGCGAATGGCTCGACGATCCCTTTGTCGACAATCGCGTGAACTGCAATGACAACAGCATCCTGGAAGTTGGAGATCCGCTCGAAGGAGGGCCCAACTACGGTGCCTACAAATACACGCTGAACGGATTCACCTACAATCTTCAATCCCTGGTGTTTCTCGGGTATTTTGGCGCCCCGCGCAGCACATCCGTGAACAGCTGGCTGGCGTTTCAAAACGACGAATCGAACGTCTGCCCGGGACAGTAACCGAGCCGATCGTTCTCCTCTTGCCTGTATCCTTCTCATGGCGACGTCACAGTCGATCCATGAGGAGGATGCGGCAGGGAATTCCTTGCCGCTCAGGCGAACAGCGTGAAGCTTTGGGTGCCGGCGATCCTTCGGGCAGCGTGGTGGGCCTGTTTCCGTATTAAAGCGAGGGAGCGCCGCTCGCGGACAGGCATGTCTCGCCCGGTTCCCGATGCCGGTGTATAGGCGAACCCTGCGGTTCGCACCGAGGGAGCACTGGCCTGCATGGCGCCTTCCAATCCCTTCGTCCTGCTCAGCTATGTAAGCGGGCCGGCCATTCTCACCAACGCTTCCGCTCTTTTGCTGATGAGCACGTCCAACCGCTTCGCCAGAATCGTCGACCGCTCGCGGTTTCTCGCGCGCGAAGCTGCCAGGGCTTCGCCGCATTTGCGCGAGCAGCTTGCCCTCGCGGCCCGGCGCGTGCGTCTTATCGCGCGCGCGATGACGAGCCTGTACGTGGCTGCAGCCGCTTTTGCGCTTGCGACTCTGGTCTCTATTCTTGGAGCAGTGGCGGCCGCTCTCTTCGGCGGTCCGTTGCTCGAATTCGCGGCGGCGGCGGCGATTCTTATCGGCGTGTTGGGCTTTGCAGGTTTTGTTTCAGGCGCCGTCGGCCTGGTGATGGAAAGTGGGCTGGCAGTGCGCGCCATCAAAAGGGAAACCGAGGAGGCTCTTGCCGCGCTTACGCGCGGAGATTAACGACTTCCGAGCGGCCTCTTTCCGTCTTGCAAAGGTCGCGTATCGCCACGCGCAACCTCTCGAGGCCCACAGGTTTCTCCAGCACCGCGATATCGGCGAATCGGCTTTCGACGGTTTCGGGTCCATAGCCGGTCAGGAACAGGAACGGGATTTCGAGGCGGGCGAGGGCGTCTGCGACAGGGTAAACGGTCTCGCCTCCGAGGTTGACATCGAGCACCGCGGCGTCGACGGCCTGCTCCTTCAGCAGCGCGAGAGCTTCGAAGGGCGTGGCGCACGGTCCCACCACTTCATAGCCGAGCTGATCCAGGAAGGCCGCCATCATAAGCGCGACCAGGGACTCGTCCTCGACGAGAAGAATGCGCTGCCTTTCGGCGCTGCCGGCCGCCACCATCTTCAATCCGTCCAGAGGGCGCCTCGAAGGTCCGCGCACGACACCCCTCCCTTCAGCACGCGGAAGGGAGAGCGTGCAACGCAGGCCCTTCGGCCTCCAGTCGAAGTTCGCCTGGCCGCCGAGCTGGCTTTGCACTCCCGAGGAGATCATCTGCAAGCCGAGCCCCATTTGCTGCGGAGCGGTCACCGGCGGACCGCCCGACTCGCACCAGGTCAGGTCCACGCTTCCTTGCGAAATCTGCCAGGCGAGATGCACGCGTCCCTGCTCCACGGACAGTGCGCCGTATTTCGCCGCATTGGTCGCGAGCTCGTGCAGCGCAAGTGCAAGGGTTTGCGCCACGGGGGGCGTGACCGAAACCCGCGGACCCGCGACTTCCACATGTTCCGCTCCGCCCATCTGGTAGGGCGTCAGTTCTTCCTGCACCAATGTGTGCATGTCTGCGTCGTCCCAGCGGGAGTGCGCCAGCAGGCTATGCACCCGGGACAGCGCCTGTATGCGTCCCTCCACAGTCGCCACATAGTCCTTGATCGTCCTGGCACGCGTCAGGCGAACGATGGACTGGACAACCGCAAGCGAATTTTTGGCGCGATGGTCGACTTCGCGGGCCAGGAGCGTTTGCTGCTCTTCGATGCGCTTGCGTTCGGTGATGTCCGCGGCGACCCCGCTCAGCCGCATCATCCGGCCGGCCTCGTCGTAAGTCGCGGCGGCAGTACCGATGCACCAGCGCATCTCTCCGTCTGGACGCACGACGCGGAAGTCCGTGCGCCACGAAACCTGAGCCGGCGAATTGTCGGCATAGGCCGCCACCAGCCTTCGCCAGTCCTCGGGATGAAAGCGCGCCCGGACGTTTTCCAACGTGACCTCGAAAGCGCCGGGATCGACGCCGAAGATGCGGCAGAGCCCGTCGTCCCACAGGCAGCTTCCCTGGGAGATATCCCAATCCCACGAGCCCATATTTCCGGCGGAAAGCGCCATGTTGCGCCTTTCCTCGCTTGCCTTCAGCCTCGCATTGGAGGCGGCGAGCTCCGTCATCCGCTCTTCCACGCGCCGTTCCAGCTCAAGATTGAGCTGCTCGAGTTCTTTGGTCTTGCGGTAGAGTTCGACGAACACCTTCACCTTTGCGCGCAACACCTGGGGGATGACGGGCACCGGCATGTAGTCGACCGCGCCCATCTGGTAGCCGCGCAGATGATCGACCTCAGCCATGTGGATCGCCGAAATGAAGATGATGGCGATCTTCTGGAAGCGCGGATGCTCCCGGATCATTGCGGCGAGCTCGAAGCCGTCCTGTTCCGGCATGCAGACATCGACCAGGATGACGGCAATCTCCGTCCGGAGAAGCTGTTCGAGCGCTTCGCGAGCGGAGGAGGCCTTGACCAGATTTTCGCCCAGCTCGGCCAGCATGACTTCGTAGCTCAGCAGTTTTGCGGGCTGATCGTCGACGAGCAGAATGTTGAGCTTGTCGTCGATGCTCATGCCAGGCACCGGCTTCTCTGCCCCGACTGCGGAAGTGGAACGGCGCCCGACGGAAGCACGGACATCACGGAGCAAGAATCATCGCGCAAGGCGCGACAACCCGCCTTTCTGCGAACCCCACGTCTCCGTGGTGAATCAACGATTGTTCGTCTCCCGCGCATCAGCCCTCCTACCGGTGCAGCCACATGCGCAGCGCTGAGAGCAGCTGCTCGGTGTTGACGGGCTTGGCGAGGTAGTCCGAGGCTCCCGCTTCGAGGCATTTTTCGCGATCGCCCTTCATCGCCTTGGCGGTCAGCGCAACGATGGGCAGACGCCGGAAGGCAGGATTCTGGCGAATCGTGTGGATGGTCTGATATCCGTCCATTTCCGGCATCATGATGTCCATGAGCACGATGGCAAGCGAAGGCGTCGATTCCACCAGCTGGATCGCTTCCTTGCCCGTCGTTGCGGTAAGGACGTTCATGCCCCGGCGTTCAAGAACACTCGACAGCGCAAAAATGTTCCGGGCGTCGTCGTCGACGAGGAGCACGGTGCGTCCGGCGAGATCGTCGTCGGAACTGTTGAGGCGATCGAGCATGCGCTGCATCTCGGCCGGCAGATCGGTCACGATGCGGTGCAGAAAGAGTGACGTTTCGTCGAGCAGACGCTCGGGCGATTCCACACCCTTCACCACGATGCTGCGGGCCATGGAGTGGAGCTGCATGTCTTCATCCGCCGACAATTCGCGGCCCGTGAACACCACGACCGGAATATCGGAGAGCTGTGCATCCGCTCGCATCTCATGGAGAATGTCGAAGCCGGAAATGTCCGGCAGCCTCAGGTCGAGCACGACGCAATCGGCCGGGCGTTCGCGAAGCGACCGGAGCGCGGCCGCCCCCGTGTCCGCCATTTCGATCTCGATGTCGTCGTGGCCGAGCAGGGTGGTGATGCTGAGCTGCTCGGCAGGATTGTCCTCCACGAGCAGAAGACGCTTCTTGCGGGGTTGCGCATACGCCTTCACCTTGGCGATGGCATCCGACAATCCTTCGGTCGAAGACGGCTTTGTCACAAAAGAGAAAGCGCCGCGCCGCAGCCCGTGCTGGCGGTCTTCGTCCAGGGTCACGATCTGCACGGGGATGTGCCGCGTCAGCGGATTCTGCTTGAGCTGGCTCAGCACCGTCCAGCCCAGCATGTCGGGCAGGAAGACGTCGAGCGAGATCGCGGTCGGCTGATATTGTTTGGCGAGATCGAGCGCATCCGCGCCCCGCATCGAGACGAGGACCTTGAATCCCTTGTCGCGCGCCAGGTCTACGACGATGCGCGCGTAGTGCGGATCGTCCTCCACCACAAGCAGGATCGGGTCGCCCGGTTCGATTTCCAGACGGTCATCGGGTATCTGCTCGATCGGACGCTCGATCGTCGGCGCGATGACGAAGTTTACGGGCTCGTGTCCGGTGCTTGCGCGCCGGCTGGCGCTTGCGCCGCCCAGATATTTGAATGGCAGATACAGGGTGAAGGTGCTGCCGACACCCGGCGTACTGCGCAGGTGGATCTCGCCGCCAAGCAGGCTGGAAAGCTCGCGGCTGATCGCGAGACCCAATCCGGTGCCCCCGTATCGCCGGCTTGTGCTCGCGTCGGCCTGCTGAAAGGCTTCGAAGATGAGCTTCTGCTTTTCGGACGGGATGCCGATGCCCGTGTCGGACACCTCGAAGGCGACCACGCCCGACGCCTGACCCAGAACCGGATGATTCAAGCTCCAGCCGCTCTTGGCCTGCGAGACGCGCAGCCTGACGCCGCCCTTATCCGTGAATTTGAACGCGTTCGACAGCAGGTTTTTCAGAACCTGTTGCAGCCGCTTCGAGTCGGTGTTGATCGTGGGCACCAGCTCGGAGTCGACCTGGACTTCGAACGACAGTTGGCGGCTTTCCACTTCGTGGCGGAACGGCCGCGCGAGTGCGTCGACAAGATTTTTAACGAAAATGTCTTCGGCGTCGACCGTCACCGTGCCGGATTCGATCTTGGAGAGATCGAGAATGTCGCTGATGAGGTTGAGAAGGTCGGTGCCGGCCCCGTGAATGGTGCGGGCGAACTCAACCTGTTTGGGTGAAAGGTTGCCATCGGGATTGTCGCCCAGCTGCTGGCCCAGGATCAGGATGCTGTTGAGCGGCGTGCGGAGCTCGTGGCTCATGTTGGCAAGGAATTCCGACTTGTACTTCGAGGTGAGCGCCAGCTCGGACGCTTTCTCTTCGAGTTCGCGGCGCGCCTGCTCGATTTCCTGGTTCTTGCGCTCCACCTCGACGTTGCGCTCGGCGAGCTGCTGCGCCTTCTGTTCGAGTTGCTCGTTGGTCTGTTGCAGCTCGCCCTGCTGCGCCTGCAGCTCGCCAGCCAGCTGCTGCGACTGGGTGAGGAGGCCCTCCGTCTGCATGGTGGCCTCGATGCTGTTGAGCACGATGCCGACGCTGGCGGTGAGTTGTTCCAGAAAGGTGATCTGCAAATTCGTGAAGGCATCGAGGGATGCCAGCTCGATGACCGCCTTGACTTCTTTTTCGAACAGCACCGGCAGAACGATGATATTCCTCGGAGCCGAACTGAACAGAGCCGAGCTGATCGGCACGACATTGTCCGGCAGATCCGTGACCAGCAGCCGTCTTTTGTCGAGCGCGCATTGCCCGATCAATCCCCGTCCCATCGCGACGCGCGGGGCGTAGTGGTTCGAGTCGTTGTCGGCGTATGCGGAAAGCAGGGTCAGGCTCCCTTGCTCTTCGTTGCTGACGCGATAGATGACGCTCAGCTGCGCGTTGACGAGCGGAGTGAGTTCGGTGAGCAGCAGCCGGCCGACGGTCGCGAGGTCGCGCTGGCCCTGCAGCATGTTCGTGAACTTGGCCAGATTGGTCTTGAGCCAGTCCTGCTCGGTGTTGCGGTCGGTGGTGAGCCGCAGATTGCCGATCATGGTGTTGATGTTGTCTTTCAGCTCCGCCACTTCGCCGCGCGCATCCACCTGGATCGCGCGCGTAAGATCCCCCTTGGTGACGGCCGTCGCGACCTCGGCAATGGCGCGCACCTGGGTCGTCAGGTTGGCGGCAAGCAGGTTGACGTTGCCCGTCAGATCTTTCCAGGTGCCCGCGGCGCCCGGAACGTTCGCCTGACCGCCCAGCCGGCCCTCCACGCCCACTTCGCGCGCCACCGTCGTCACCTGGTCGGCAAAGGTGGCCAGCGTCTGCGTCATGTTGTTGATGGTCTCGGCGAGGGCAGCCACCTCGCCCTTGGATTGCACCGTGAGATTCTGCACCAGATCGCCGTTCGCCACCGCGGTCACCACTTTCACGATTCCGCGGACCTGTTCCGTCAGATTGGCGGCCATCACGTTCACCGTGTCGGTGAGATCCTTCCAGGTGCCCGCAACGCCCGGCACCTGCGCCTGTCCGCCGAGCTCGCCCTGGGTACCCACCTCGCGGGCGACGCGGGTCACTTCCGAGGCGAAGGCGTTCAGCTGATCCACCATTGTGTTGATGGTATTCTTGAGCTCGAGAATTTCGCCCTTCACGTCCACGGTAATCTTGCGCGAGAGATCGCCGCGGGCCACCGCGGTCGTTACTTCGGCGATGTTGCGGACCTGGGTGGTCAGGTTCGCGGCGAGCAGGTTCACGTTGTCGGTCAGGTCCTTCCATGTTCCCGCGACACCGGGCACGACGGCCTGTCCGCCGAGACGGCCGTCGGTGCCCACCTCGCGGGCGACGCGCGTCACTTCGGCAGCGAAGGAGCGCAGCTGCTCCACCATGGTATTGAGCGTCTCCTTGAGAAGAAGAATCTCGCCACGGACGTCCACCGTGATCTTCTTGGAAAGGTCGCCGCCGGCGATGGCTGTGGCCACCTCGGCAATGTTGCGCACCTGGGCGGTCAGATTGCTCGCCATGAAGTTGACGTTGTCGGTGAGGTCCTTCCAG
>Ga0182024_10012454_pt1 | contig 16829 bp, 14 predicted proteins | sample P32metaG_FD_120480 | JGI IMG/M metagenome (GOLD analysis project Ga0182024, IMG submission 120480) | Permafrost microbial communities from Stordalen Mire, Sweden - P3-2 metaG (Illumina Assembly) | ecosystem: Environmental > Terrestrial > Soil > Wetlands > Permafrost | place: Sweden: Stordalen... | reverse complement strand
GCGTGCCGCGACCGTTGGGAATCCCAAGCGAAGTTCGACGTCGCGCGCGAGATGACTCGCCTGACGCTGGCAATCGTCGCGCGCACTCTGTTCAGCGCAGACGTCGATTCGGAAGCCGATGAGATCGGCACGGCGCTGACCGAAGTGCTGGGATTATTTGAAACCGTGCTGCTGCCGTTTTCCGAATGGCTCGAAAAGCTGCCGCTGCCCTCGGTGCGGCGGTTCGAGCGGGCTCGCGATCGCCTGGACCGCACCATCTATCGCATCATCGAAGAGCGCCGGGCATCGAAAGTCGATCAGGGCGATCTGCTCTCGATGCTGCTGCTGTCTCAAGACGATGATGGCCGCGGCGGCATGACCGATAAACAAGTGCGCGATGAAGCCTTGACGCTGTTTCTCGCGGGCCATGAAACCACCGCGAACGCGCTCACGTGGACCTGGTACCTGCTGTCGCAGAATCCGGAGGCGGAAGCGAAATTTCATGCCGAGATCGATGACGTGGTGAGCAATCGCGCGCCCTCGTTCGACGATCTCCCGCGTCTGCGCTACACCGAGATGGTGTTTGCCGAATCGATGCGGCTGTATCCGCCGGCGTGGGGAATCGGGCGGCGAACCATTCATGAATATGCGATCGGCGATTACAACATTCCAGCGCGATCGATCTTGTTGATGAGCCCCTACGTGATGCATCGCGATCCGAGATGGTTTGCGCAGCCGGAACAATTCGATCCCGAGAGATGGCTGCCCGAAGCCGCGGCCGCGCGTCCGAAGTTTTCCTATTTCCCGTTCGGCGGCGGAGCGCGAGTATGCATCGGCGAGCGATTCGCGTGGATGGAAGGCGTGCTGTTGCTCGCTACGATCGGCCGGAAGTGGCGGCTGCGATTGGCGGAGGGTCATCGCGTGGAAACGCGAGCGCTGATCACGTTACGTCCGAAGTACGGGATGGAGATGATCGCCGAGCCGCGGCCGGCGGTGTAAGCGAAGCCGCGCGGGTAGCGGATATGGGCGCCGGGCGCCGGTTGATCAGCCACGCGATTTCGCTCAGGCCGAGCGTTCGCACCACCGGATCGGGCGCGTCCTCAAATACCAGCGTGAAGCCGATCGCGTCCCACTTACGGCGATAAAGTTCGAATGCGGCCCACACCGCTGCGGCCGCGAGATAGAAAATCGCGAGACGCCACGGACGCAGGACCATCCAGGACTCAAGCGACGCCATCGAATAAGCGTAGGTCGTGAATCCGAGCCAGTAGAAGATCCATAACAAAGTCACGTTGGCTTTCCCGGCCGGGTAGGAGCACGTGAACGGAATTTTCCAGAAATCGAGCAGCAGCGCTTCGACCAGCAACATCGAAATCACGATGCCGAACAGAAGATGCGCGGCCGCGACGCCCGGCCTCCACAACACAAAATAAAATGGCGCGAGCGCGACGAACAACGGCGCGATTCCGAACCACAGCATCGCGCGGCGGGAGGCGTTCAGCGCGCGTCGCCGCTCGTGATTTTCGTTCACGCGAAACAGCCAGTTCGCGGGCAGCTCAGAGGGAAGCGTGAAGATGTAGCGCATGCCGCTGAGCGTGAAAAAACTCAGCAGCAGCGGCACCGATAGCCACGCCTGGCGAAGACCCGACGCCGCGACCGCCTGCAAAATCAGCGCGCATCCCACGCCCACGTAGACCGCGAGAAAAATGCGATGACGGCCGCTGCGCGCGATGGTTTTTCCGATGAAGGCGACCACCGCGCGCTCGATGGGATGCGGGACCAAGCGGTCAGCGAGGCGTCCGATGAACCGGTGCACGCGCGTACGCGTTCCCGCATCGCCTTCGAGCGATTCGAGCGTCCTCCGCACATGCCTCCGATAGGCGATCGCGTAAGCCGCCGCGCCTACGCCCGAGACGATCGCGAGCCCGTAGCGCGCCAGGCGCGCGAGTGTCAACATCACCGCGTCGTGCGATCCCAAAAGCTGCTCGTTCAGCCCGAGAAACCACATCGGCGGAAATGCGTACAACACCATCGGACGCCGCGTCTTCCATTCGGTAATCGACGACGCGATTCCGGGGTAGAGGAAAAACAGCGAGAGCAGCGCGATGACCATCGCGCATTGAACGTACACTGAAGCTCTTCGGAACCAGCGCACGCTCAGCGCGTTCAGCAGGATTCCTTCGATGGCGATGAGCGAAACGAACACGAAGGTATTCGCGGCGACTATGGAAACGCCGTGCGCCGCGATCGCGCCGAGCAGAGCCGCGGCAGTACCGCGATAGGAAATGATCGGAAACAGCACGATCGAGACGGCATTGACCGCGATCGTGAAGGCGACCAGAAAAAACGCCAGGGCGCCCACTTTCGCCAAAAAAATCGTGCGCGCGCGAATCGGCAGCGGGACCAGCGAAACGTAGTCGCGGCGGTCCGGAAACAGCGCGTCCCATTCGAGCACGGTCACGCCGCCCATCACCAGCATCGAAAAACACAGGAAGAACAGGCGATCCGACCACAACGCCGGCAGCCGCGCGTCGGGCGGATACCCGTCGAGCTTCAGATAAGTGATGTAGCGCAGACACGGCAGAACCACGCCGGGCGCCGCGAGCAGCGCCAGGATTTTCGTCACCGTGACGTGCATTTCGGAGTCGCCCGCGACGAATTCGTTGTCGAAGAATCGTCCGAAAAAGTGCCTGACAAGCGCTACGAACTGATCTCTTGAGTGCGTCACGCCTTCATCACATCGAGGATGGCGTTGGCCGTCGTTTCGATGTCCTGCTCGAGCACGAGCTCGGAGAAAATGTCCTCAAGCGACGGCAATTGCATTAGAGTCCGCAGATTCTCCACCGAATCGTTCGCGACCATCCGGCCTTTGCGCAGAATCATCACTTGTGTGCAGACTTTTTCGACGACTTCGAGCACGTGCGAGCTGTAGAGGATGATTTTGCCGCTGCGCGCCAGCATCTTCACCAAGTTGCGAAACACCAGCGCGCTGGTCACGTCGAGTCCGGAGAGCGGCTCGTCAAAAATCAGGATGTCGGGATTGTGGAGCAGCGCGGAGGAGATCAACACTTTCTGGCGCATGCCTTTCGAATACGACGCGATGCGCGAATGGCGGCTCGCGCCGAGCCCGAACAGTTGCAGCAGCTCGTCGATTTTCGCGTCGAGCTGGCGCGGAGGCAATCCGCGCAGGCGCCCGGCCAGTTGCAGATATTCGGCGCCGGTCAGGTGCGGATAGAGATGCGGCGATTCCGGCACGTAGCCCAGCCGCCGCTTGTATTCGATCAATTGGCTTTGAATACTGCGGCCCTCAAACAGGACTTCGCCGCCGGTGGGTTCGAGCAGGCCGGTGAGAATATTGACGGTGGTGCTTTTGCCGGACCCGTTGGGGCCGAGGTAGCCCAGCACTTCGTACGGCTTCACCGTGAAGCTGACATCGTCGATGGCGGTGACGGTGGTGAAGCGCTTGGTGAGGCCCCGAACTTCAAGCATTAGATACCTCGAGCATGGACACCTCCGCACTGGCAATAGATGCCGTGCGGATTGGATTTGTTCCCGCCTAGCTCTTGTCGGGATGCATCACCGCGATATAGCCCAAATTGCGATAGAGCTGCTTGTAATCCAGGCCGCAACCCACCACGAACCGGTCCGGGATTTCGAAGCAGCGAAAATCCACGGGCACCTGCACGATGCGGCGAACGGTGCGGTCGAGCAGCGTGCAGATGCCGATCGAGCGCGGCCCCCGGCCGGCCAGCGTCTGCAACAGAAATCGCGTGGTGAACCCGGTGTCGACGATATCCTCGACCAGCAGCACGTCCTCATCCTGAATCGGTTCGTCCAGGTCTTTGGCGATGCGCACCATTCCCGGCGCGCCGCCGCCGAAGCTGGAGATCGCCAGAAAATCGATCTTCACGGGAATCTCGATGGCGCGCGCGAGCTCGGTCAGAAAGAAAACCGCGCCCTTCAGCACCGCGACCAGCTTCAGATCGCGGCCGCGGTACTTTTCGCTGATTTCGGCCGCGACTTCGCGGATGCGCGCGGCCACCTGCTCTTCGGTGAACAGAACGCGCTCGATGTTCGGGGGCGCGGTCACGACACTTGCATCCGCAGGCCGTATTTAAACACCAGATCCTGAAAATCCTTCTGATAAAACACCTGAATATTCACATGGGGGTAGATGGCGCGCAGCAATTTGATCTTCCGGTTCTTGCGCGTCACCAGCGCCTGCTTCATGGTCGTCAGCTCGACGTACACGTCGAATTCGCGCAGATAAAAATCCGGAGTAAAGGCCTCCACCACGTTGCCGTCCTTGTCCCATTGAAGCGGAAAACTGCGCGGCTCGTATTCCCATTCGATGCGATAAAAATCGAGAAGATTCGCGAACAGCTCCTCGCTCGGATGCCCGAATGAAGCGCGTTTCAGGTTCGCGCGGCCGGCCGGGACGATTCCGTGGCGCGCAAGCTGGAGCCGCGTTTGAAATTGAAGCTGCGCTTCGGCCGCGGCCGATAAGAGTCCTTGTTCGGCGAGCATGCGCGCGTGCGCCGCGGCGCGGATTATTTCGGCCAACTGCGCCGCATCCATGTGCTCCGCGTTGACCACAATGTCGAAAGACTCTGCAATGAGTTTCGCCCTTCCGAGTCGCGCCCGCCGCGTGCGCCGCGCGCTTTCATCGAGCCTGGCGAGCTCTTCCCGCGCCGCGGGACGCTCCAGGCGTTGATCGAGCATCACGTTTCCTATGCGCCGCGCGGCCGGCGCGACCACACCCGCGCGCAGCAGCATCGGCAGCGGTCCGAACAGCGATTCGGCGCCGGGCGCCGCGATGACCAGATGATCCGCGGCGGCCATCCGCGCGAGAATCGAAACCACGGCGGGACGCCACGCGCGGTCCGGAATCGCGGCCTCGCCAAATTCCTCGGCGAGCCACTTTTCGAGGCGCGCCTCCGTCACCAGCTCGAATCGCAGCAGGCGGGCAGCGCCCAGCGCTACTTCTTCCCATCGCGAGCCCGGCTCGCCGGAAATTGTCAGCAATGCCATCCGCTACAATGCCAGGATATCAACGTGACTGTTCTGGGGGTCGATGTTGGAGGAACGAAAATCGCCGCGGGCCGTGTGAATCCTCGCGCGGAGATCGAGGGCGTAGTGGTGGAAGGCGCGGTGATGGTGGAATCGCACGCGGCCGGCGGATTTGATCGATCGCTTGCGCAGCTATGGTCCGCGATCGAGCAGACGCTCAATTCGAGCGTGGAGGCGATCGGCATTGCCGCGCCCGGTCCGCTCGATTCGGTGAGTGGAGTGATTTTGAATCCGCCGAACCTGCCCGGCTGGCGCGACGTGCCGCTCGCGCGCATGGTGCAGGAAAGATTCGGATTGCCGGTGCGAATCGAAAACGATTGCAATGCGGCCGCGCTCGGCGAGGCGCGCTTCGGCGCGGGCCGCGGGCACTCGGTTATGTTCTACGCCGCCATCGGCACAGGCATCGGCGCGGGGATTGTTTTCGACGGGAAAATTTTCCGCGGCGCCCATCGCTTTGCCGGAGAAGCCGGGCACTTGACCGTCGATTACCGAAGCCCGAGCGTTTGCGGCTGCGGATCGCCGGGATGTATCGAAACGCTCGCATCCGGCGCGGCGATTGCGCGCGGGGATTGCGGCAATGAGCAATTTATCGAGCGCATCGGAGCATGGTTGGGCGGAATCGTCAGCCTGCTCGATCCGGGCGTGATCGTTCTCGGCGGGGGCGTGATGTCGGGCCCGAATTCCGGAGACGTGTTCGCCGGGCTGCGCGAGATCGTGCCGAAGCGCAGCGTGAATCCCTGCGCGGCATTGATTCCGATTGTCCCGGCGCATTTCGGCGCGCAATCCGGAATTGTCGGCGCCGCCACCGTGATCTTCGAATGAGGGTTCGAGGAATCGCATACTGGGGAGTGCCGCCGCTGGTGATGCTCGCGCTGTATTGGCCGGGGCTGGTCGCGTGGTTTCAGAAAGACGATTTTGTGTGGCTGGGGCTGGGTCAATTGGTTCACGGCCCACGCGATCTGGTGTGGGCGTTGTTCGCTCCGCTCGCGCAAGGCACCATCCGCACGTTGAGCGAACGCGCCGTGTACTATGAGCTCGCCTGGTCGTTCTGCCTGCTCCTGACGTTCTGGCTGCTGCTGCGCTACGTCGAATCCGGCGACCGGCGTTTCTTCATCGCGCAATGCGTGACCTTCGTGCTCGGATTTTTTGTTCTGGAGCTGAACGTGGTGTACCCGGCGATCGCGGCCGCCTTTGCGATTGTTTCCGAAAAGGCTCGCGCCCGCAGGCTGTTTAACCAGGTGGCCCCGCTGTTTGCGATCTCGCTGATCTATACGATCGCGCATTTTTGGTTCGCGCCGCTTCCGGCGAGCGGTCCTTACAAACTGCACTGGGATGCTCGCGTATTTCAAACGCTGGTCGAGTATTGGGGCTGGGCGCTGGGACCCGGCGAGGGACGGCTGATCGGCATCCGCGGAACGATGCCGCGATCCACCCTGGTGTGGCTCCTCACCGCGGGCCTGTTTGCGTTTCTGGCGCAAAGGTTCCGGGGTCATGAGTGGGTCGCCGCGCTGCTCCCTGCGTGGTTTCTCATCGTGCTCGCGCCGCTGCTTCCTTTGCGGGATCACATGGAATCCGATTATCTCACCGCGCCCACGCTCGGCCTGGCGATATGGGCGGGCTGGGCGATTGTGTCGGGCTGGCGCGCCAATTGCGTATCGCGAATCGCCGCGGTCCTGCTGCTCGCGATCTACGCGGGGATCTCGATCGCGGTGGGGCAGGCGATGCTCGGGAGCTTTCACGATCGCAGCCAGCGAATCCAGACATTCGTGCTGAGCGTCGTCGCACTTTCTCGCGCGCAGCCGGGGAAAATCGTGCTGCTCGAAGGCGTGAACACGGAGTTTTTCAACAACGTGGTTTACGATCGGGCGTTCCATCTTTACAATATCGATGAGCTGTGCGTGGTTCCTGAAAATCGGCCGGCGATCACGGCAGAGCCTTATTTCGCTCAAGTCGATCCGTTCTTCGCGAGTCCCGCGCTGGTGGGTCAGGCGATCACAGAGAATCGCGCGGTGGTGCTTGACGTCGCGAGCGGCGCGGCGCGCGATGCGACCTCGGAATACGCCGCCGCGCACCGATAATAGCGCCCGCGCTGACAATTTCCAGACAATTTTCGAGCAATCATTTTGCACGTGGCTTGCGAAAAACGCGCAACTCGATCGACGGGTTGCCCTATTCTGGGGTCGCTATGAAAAACACCCTTCGCTCTTTAATGATTTTCGCGGCGCTGGCGGGATCGGCTACGCTGCGCGCTGACGGCTCCATGGAACTGCCCTTTGCCCAAGTCTGTAGATTCGCCGGATCGCGCACGCTCACCGTTACCACGGCGGCCGGTGAGACCGTGGAAGGGACCTGCTTCACAGTCAACGTGGACGGGCTCCAGATCCAAACCCAAAAGGGGATGGTCACCGTCGCGCGTTTGCAACTCTCGCGGGTCAGGATGTATGAGACTCCGCCGCATCGGCACCTCGCGACCCTTGGCAAGGACATTCGCACCGGTCTTAGAGAAAGCGTCAGGATGATCCCCACCGAGTGGGGGCTTGTCGGCGTCGTCGGAGTTCCCGCGACACTCGCGTGGGGAGCGTTGGCAAGTCCGTTCTGCCTGCTCGGCGATGCGATCGGATACAGGCAAGCGGTGGAAATCCGAATCAAATGAAAACCACATTTCGCGCTCTAGTGATTCTCGCCGCAGTCGCCGGATCGGTCGCGCTGCGCGCCGAAGATGTGAAATGGGATGACTTGTGCCAGGAGGCACGCTCGCGCGAGCTCTCTCTCACAACCCTCGATGGACAGAAATCCAACGGGACGTGCTACAAGGCGGACGCTACCGCGATTTCTCTGAAATCGAACCACGGCCTCCAGACGGTGGACCGCGAACGGATCACCACTGCGCGACTCGACAACCTATCGAGAAGCCACTGCATTGAGGGAGCCGTGTCCGTGATGTTCTTCGGTCCGTTCCTATACACCCAAGGCGGTATCGTGGCAGCGGTCCTGTGGACGCCATTTAGTCTCGGCGCGGGGGCCGCAGCCTCACCCTTTTGCGCGGTCTACGACCTCATCAACCGATCGACCGGCAGCCGCAAGATTACAATTATCTGAGAGCCATGGCGATCCGGCGATATCGAGTGCGCGTGTGGATCTTCCTCGCCTCCATCGTGATCCCCGCCGCGATCTACGGTCTCCTCGGCGTCGAGCTGTACCGTCAAAGCCACGCGCCGAAACTGCGGGTCGCGTTCTATGCAGCGGGGCTGGTGCTCGCGCTCGCGGTGACGTTGTTCTGCCGCTACGTCGTCTGGCAGGATTACCGCCGCGAAGCGCGAGCGGCCGAACTCCGCTCCGCCTTCGTCGCGCGAGTCTCGCATGAACTACGAACGCCGATCACTTCGATTCGCATGCTCGCCGAGACCCTGAGCCTTGGCCGTATCGCCGAGCCGGAGCGCCAGCGCGAATATCTCGATACCATCGTTCGCGAATCGCAGCGATTGTCTGGGATGGTTGAAAATGTTCTGGAATTTTCGCGCACGGAGGCGGGTGCGGCACGGGCGTTTGAGACCGTCGAGCTGCGCCCGTTGATTGACTCGGCCCTTGCGCAACTTCGGCCGGCGCTCGATCACAGCGGATTCTCACTGGCGCTCGATTGCCGCGCGAACTCGGCATCGATTCGCGCGGATTCCGAAGCCATCCGCCAGGCGATCGCGAACCTGGTGACGAACGCCATGAAGTATTCCGGCGATTCGAAGCAAATCGAAGTTCGGGTGATCCGCGTCGGTGCCGAAGCGCGCGTCGAAGTGGCAGACTGGGGGATCGGCGTGCCCGCGCAGTTCCGCACGCGTATCTTCGAACGATTCTTTCGCGTGCCGCACGCCGACGATTCCGCGGGTGGCGTCGGGCTGGGGCTTTCGCTCGTCGCCGAAATCATGCGGGCGCACGGCGGACGCGCCGAGGTCCACGACAACACGCCGCGAGGCTCCGTTTTCTCGCTGGTTCTGCCGATGAATCCGTCATGAGCACCGTCCTGGTGATCGAAGACGAGCGCGCGATTCTTGAAGGGCTGCGTGACAATCTCGAATTCGAGGGCTTTCGCGTGCTTACGGCGAACGATGGCGAGAGCGGACTGAAAACTGCCCGCGAACAAAAACCTGACGTGATCGTGCTCGACCTGATGCTGCCGCGTTTGAGCGGCTACGAAGTTTGCCGGAGGCTGCGCGCGGAAAAAATCGCGACGCCGATCCTCATGCTGACCGCACGCGGCGAAGAGATGGATCGCGTGGCCGGGCTCGATCTCGGCGCCGACGATTACATGACCAAGCCGTTTTCGGTGCGGGAGCTTGCCGCTCGCGTGCGCGCGCTATTGCGTCGATCGAAGCCCGAGCCGGCCACGCCTCTCGAAATTCGTTTCGGAGACGTGCACGTCGATTTCGAACGATACTTAGCCTTCAAGAACGGGTCCGCGGTCGAGCTGACGCGCAAGGAATTCGCGGTGATGCGGCTCCTTGCGGCCCGTCCCGGCGTCGCGGTTACGCGCGACGATCTGCTCGAGCAGGTGTGGGGCTATGACGCGCGGCAGAGCACGCGCACGGTGGATAATCACATCGCCGCGCTGCGGTCGAAGCTCGAAACGGCGGACGAGCCGCGGCATCTCGTTACGATTCATGGAGTAGGCTACAAGCTTGTGATTGACTGATCGGTGCTATTGACGCGTATGTATATTCTGTACTATATATACAAACAATGCCTGAGATCGATCTTCAACGTTTTCTGCCGCTCAAGACGCAGTGGTTCCATATCATGCTCTCGCTTGCGGGCGAGGGACAGCACGGCTACGGAATCATGCAAGAGGTTCTCGAACGAACCGGTGGAAAGGTGCGGCTGTGGCCCGCGACGCTATACGGGTCGATCAAGCGGCTGATCGAAGCTGGGCTGATCGAGGAATCGGACGAGCGGCCCGCGCCGGAGCTTGACGACGCGCGCAGGCGTTATCACCGGCTGACGACGCTCGGCCGGCGTGTGCTCGATGCGGAGAGCGAGCGGCTGGAGGCGCTGGTCCACGCCATCAGGATCAAACGGACGACGGTGCTGGAATGAATTTCGCGTTGCGGATCTACCGGCGATTGGCGGAAGCTTTCCCGCACGAATTCAAGCTGATCTACGGGACGGACGTGATTCAACTCGGGGAGGATGTCGTGGAACAGATTGCAAAACAACATGGAGTCGCCGGTTTGTTCCGGCTGATAGCGGACATCGCGATTCGCGTTCCGATCGAATATCTGAGCGAGATGCGGCGCGACATGGCGTACGCGATCCGCGCGCTGATCAAGTCGCCCGGATTCGCGCTGGTCGGGATTATTTCTCTGGGGCTGGGGATGGGCGTTACGACGTCCGTGTTCAGCACGCTGTACGCGATGCTGTTTCGCGATCTGCCCGGCGCTACAGATCCCAAAGAGCTGGTGATCTCACAGAATCCGGTCTCCTATTACTACGTCGACCAGTTCCGGGAACAACGCGGCCTGCTGGCCGGAGCGGCTGCGTTTCAGAATGGCGTTCCGTTTAACGTTGGATTTGAAGGCAACGTGAACGCGAAACCCGAGCGTGTCTTCGGACACCTGGTCTCGCCCGAATACTTTGCGGTGCTCGGCATCAAGGCGCAGCGCGGGCGAATGCTCAGCGCCGGGGTTGACAAGCCCGGCGACGCCCCGGTGGTGGTGATCAGCGATCGTTTCTGGCGGAATCGCCTGAACTCCGCGCCCGACGCGGTGGGGCGCACGCTGCGGCTGAACGGCCAGACCGCGACCATCGTGGGGATCGCGCCCAAGGATTTCAACGGCGCGATGCCGATGGTCCCCGCCGAATTGTTCGTCCCTACCACGGTGCCGGCCGCGCTTGCGCCGGAACTCGCCGGCGACGTGCTGCACAAGCGCGACGCGAAGGAGTTCATTCCGCTGATGCGGATGGCGCCGGGCGCGACCCAGGAATCCGTGGAAGCGGGTCTCGATACCATCACGCGTCATCTTGACGACGAAACCGTGGGCGCGGCGGGCAACGCCGCATCCAGCAACAATGCATCGAAGAGCGACAAGACCCGGCGTGTCAGTTTGCTTCCCGGCGGCAACGTAGTACCGGTTCCGCGCGCGCTGAAGCCGGTTCTGCTGGGATTCTACGCCGTGCTCATCGGCCTGATCCTGACCATCGCATGTATGAATCTGGCTAACATGCTGCTTGCGCGCGGCGCGGCACGCCGCAAGGAACTCGCGATCCGGTTGGCGGTGGGCGCGAGCCGCTTCCGCCTGGTTCGGCAGATGATGAGCGAAGGCATTCTGATCGCCTTGTTAGGAGGCGCCGCTGGACTCGCGTTCGCTTACTGGATGTCGCGCCTGCAATCGCAGATGAAGCTGCCGATGTCGGTCCCCATGCAACTCGACTACTCGCTCGATTGGAGCGCGGTGCTGTTCAGTTTCGCGCTCGCGATCGTTTGCGGCGTGGGTTTCAGCCTCGCGCCGGCGCTTCAGGCGACCAAACAGGATATCGCGCCTACGCTCAAAGAAGGCGCCGGCGTTCAGTTGCGCAGCTACCGGCTCTTCGGCGTGCGCAATCTGTTGGTGCTGGGGCAGATTGCCGGGTCGCTGATGCTGTTGCTCATCACCGGATTCCTGGTGCTCGGATTCAGCAGAACAGGCAGCGCGCAAACCGCATTCGACGCGAACAAGATGTATGTGTTGTCGATCGATCCGGTGCGCGACGGCTATTCGGCGGAGAAGGCGCAGGCCCTGTTCGAAGAACTGCCGGAGCGGCTGAGACGGCTTGGCGCGGTCCGCTACGTCGCGCTTGCTGAGCAGCCGCCGTTCTCGATTCTCGGCGGATCCGGCAGCTTGACAACGAAGCTGGACGTGGGCGCGGCCGCAGTCACGCTCAAGTCGGTGGCGAGGGACAAGGTCGGCGCGGGGTACTTTGCCGCCCTCAGTGAGCCGGTGCTCGGAGGCCGCGAGTTCGAGGAACGCGATCAGCGTATCGATGCACGGACGGATGGATCGAAGGGCGTGGCTTTGCCCATGATACTGAACCAGTCTGCCGCGCATGGCCTTTTCGGAGACGCTAACCCGGTGGGGCGGCGCATTACGGAGGATACCCAGTCCTACGAAGTGATCGGCGTGGTTCGCGACTTGAAAAGCGGCTTCGTCACGGGCCAATCCGCGGCGGTGATGTACCTTCCACTGACGCGGCGCGACTTTGCGCAGCCGCCGGCGGGCGGGATGACCATCATGGTGCGCTCCGACGCGGGAACGGACGCGCTGGGCGGAATCCGGCGCGAGATCGCGTCCATCGATCCGAATCTGGCCGTGTTCAACGTTCGTACGCTCGCCGAATATCTGGATATGAGTAAAGCGTACATGCGCATCGCGACGAATATGTACGGCGGCATCGGAGTATTCGGGCTGGTGCTCGCGGCGATCGGATTGGCGGGCGTCACGGCGTACGCGGTCGCGCGCAGGCGCAAGGAGATCGGAATCCGGATGGCGCTTGGATCGACCAAAGGACAAGTTCTGCGCCTGGTGCTGCGCGAAGGCATCGTGCTGGTCGCGGTGGGGACGGTACTCGGGTTGCTGGGCGCGATCGTGATGTCCAGGGGATTGTCGGCGCTTACCGATATCTTCACGCAGGCCTTTCAGACGGGCGCCAGCGACCCGCGGCTGCTGATCGGGGCGCCGCTGTTGCTCGCGGGGTTGGCGATGCTCGCGTGCTACATTCCCGCGCGAAGATCGGCGAAGATCGATCCGCTGAAGGCTTTAAGGGAAGAGTAGGCTTAGAGGGAGGAGCAGCCTCCCCAAATGAAGCGTCCTGCGGCCATAGCAGCGGTACTCCTGTTCGCGCGCCTGGCAGTAGCCGCTCCGCAATCCTCCGCGCAGAGTTCGGCCGCGGCGAAAAGCGACGGCGAAAACTACAAAATCACGGTGCATTCGAACCTGGTGTTCCTCCCCACGCGGGTGCAAGATAAAAAAGGCGGTACCATTTACGGGCTGAAACCGGAGCAGTTCATCGTCGAAGACAACGGAGTTCGCCGAAAGGTTCAAATCGACGAAGACCCCGAGTCTGCGGGTCTGTCCCTGGTGGTGGCCCTCCAATGCAGCCGGTCGGCGGAGGTGGAATTCGCCAAGCTCAAAGGCCTCGGCGCGATGATTGACGGAATTGTCGGCGACGCCCCGCATGAGGTTTCGATCGTCAGCTATGGAGCTGGCCCTTATGTTCTTGGCGAATTTTCCGGACGCTCCGACGCCACCCGTCGGGCTCTGTCGAGGCTGAAGCCGTGCCAGGACTATAATGCCGCCACAATCGACACGGTTTATTACGCCGTAAACATGCTCAAGCGGCGGCCGAATCATTACCGCCGCGCGGTTCTGCTGATCGGCGAAACGCGCGATCACGGGAGCCGCTCCAGTCTGCACGAAGTCGCCGCCGAGCTGGGAGTGACGGACACCGTGATTTATGCCGTCGCATTTTCTCCCACCCGGGACGAGGCGCTCCGCGACTTGCGTTATGGCGATCATCCGCCTCCGGTACCGGTCTTCAGTCCGCCGCCTTCTTCACCCGGCAATCAAGCTTCACCTGGCGATGCCGATTCCGCTGCGCCGGTGCAGACGGTCTATAAGCAGAAGACTCCCTTGTTCGCATGGCCGCCGCAATTTTTGCTGATCGTCAACGCGCTCAAAGGGAATGCGGCTTCGGAGCTCGCCGCGCTATCGGGCGGAGAGTACGTCAACTTCACTACGCAAAGAGGCTTTGAGGACAGCCTCCAACGCATTGCCAACCAGATCCACAATTACTACATGCTCAGCTTCCAGCCGGAATCGGATCAGGCGTTGGCGCTTCATTCGCTGCGAGTGCGTATCGCCGGGTATCCCGACGCCGTCATCCAGACTCGCAGGAGCTACTGGTCCGGCATCCTCGAGCCCTCAAGCGGGAACGTTCAGTAGGGGGCCAGAGTAGCGTTCCCTAAGCGGGCACGATTCTCACCTTCCCTCCCAGCCAGAGAAACCAGCGCGGCATCCGCCAGTTGTCGCCGGACGTTCGATATTTCTCGATCAGCAGCGCCAGGCTTGGCGGCTAGGGCGTCCAGCGGAAGCAGCGCGAGAAGCCCGTCCCCAAAACCGAGGAGCAACCGCTCTATCGCGGACGGCTGGGCACGCAAGAGCCACGCCGCTTCGGTAAGTACCGGCCAGCAGGTGAGGAGCGGAGGCTCGATCGAGCGGAGTTGAGTCACACACGCGTGGTGCTATTGATCGCGCGCGGAGAGGATCGCAACCAGGGGGCCGGTATCGACCAGCACGCGGCGCAGCATGATCTACTTTAAGTGCTTGCCAAAGCCGCGAAAGTGGCGCTTGCCGGTGCTCAGATCCTTGGGCGCCCGCACAATCGCGCCGATGAGTCCCAACCGTTCGGCGAACCGGTGGCAGCTCTGTTTCTTTCTGTCTGCCCGCGCGTGCTTCTCCAGGGCTTTGCGAGCCGCGTCCGACGGAGCGTGTCCCACCGCTTAGAATCCGCCGCGCGGGCGATATCCGGGGCGGCACTGGACCCGATATTTCCTCGCGATGTCGGCGGGAAGCTCCACGCTGATTTTGCGGAACCCTTCGTTCGCGTTGGCCTGCGGATAGTAGGTGATGGTGTAGGAGTTGCCCAGATCCTCGCGGATATTATCGAACGCCTCCACCTGCTTCTGCCAGGTCTTGGCAAAGTAGGATTTTCCACCGGTGCGCGTCGAGATGCGGCGGAACACGTTCGAGGAGATGGGATCCTTGTTCACTTCGTTGGTCGAGATCACGTAGATGGGGATGCCCTCGTCGGCGGCGACCGCCTCGACGTCGGAAGGCGCGACCATGCTGGCGTTGTCGGGGCCGTTTGAGAACACGATCACCACCTTGCGCCCCGGCACCTTGGCGGCGTCGCGAAGGGTGAGCAGAAGGCAATTGTAGAGCGCCGAATCGTCTCCGGCGACGGCCTTGCGCAGCCCGAAGATCGCGTCGTTGCGCTCATGGCTGAGGGGCGAGTTGCGCTTCAAGTTGCGGCTGTAAGTGTAAACCGCGACCGAATCGGCGCGATCGAGGCCGCGGATGAAGTCGGCGATGGCGTCGGAGGCGTAGACGAAGCCGCGATACATATAATTGCTGGTATCGAACAGCACGAACACGTTGGTGCCGACGAAGGAATCGGCGCGGCCTTCCACCTTGCCTTCTTCTGAAACCTCGACAGGCGTCACCGACCCGTCGACAGAGACCTGCACGGGGGGCTTGCTGCCTTCAGCGAACGTGTTGATCTTCTCGGGAATCCCGTCTTCGAGAACCCGGAAATCCTTGGGCTTGAGGCCGTTGACGTATTTCCCCTTATTGTCGGTGACCTGAAAGCTCAGAACCACCATGTCGACCTTGACGCGGAAGGTGGGCCGTTCCTGCGCCCAGAGGAACGCGAACGGCAGCGCGCCGAGCGCCGAAGCGACCAATGCCGAACCGAATCTGCGCATGAAAGTGTTCATCCTCGCTTTTCGCTTTTCGCTTTTCGCATTTCAGTTGTCCGCCGCCGTCAGTTGCTTGCGCGCTTTTTGCCGAACGTCATCGCCCACCAGGCGCAGGGAGCGCAGCAGCGCCGGCCAATCCTCGAGATGAGTGGCGAAGATCCGCTCGACGGTCGCCTGGGTCCACTCCGGAATCAGAACGTTCAACTCCGCGGGACGAGTGTAGGTTTCATCGGCAAGCGCGGCATAAAACAACAGATTCGATTCCCAGCTTTCGGCGAGAATGCGGCTGGAGTATCCCATCAAAGCGGGAAAAGTTCGCAGGTTGAGCAGCTCGGGCTCATAGGAATTGGCGAGAGTGGGTTTGGGAGTGCCGAAGGTTCGCGAAATGACGCGTGGACTGACGGCATCGGGCGCCTCCGAGGCGATGCGGCGGATTTCGTCGGCCGCGGGCGATTCGCGGTCTTTCGGGGCAAACCCGGCCGCGAGCTGATACATCTCCGACGGCATGACGTTCTCCTCGGCGGAGCGGACGTCGCCGGAGGCGAGCAGCGCCTCGATCTTGTGGAGGCGCGCGGGCGGAGCGTAATGATCGAGCGTATCGATCACCTGACGGCGTCGCTCGGGATCGAGGGCGCTTTCGGCCAGCAGCGTTTCGGCGTAAGCCATGTGCACGCCCACCCAGTGCAGTTGCAGGGGCGTAACGCTCCACCAGCGCGGGATCACTGCGCTGAGGAGCATTTGCGGAACCAGATCGCCCCAGATCAGGGCCTGCTCCCGCGAAGGAATCAGGAAGTTCTGTTCGGCTTCCGCGAGGACATAGGGCAGCGCCGCGAGCGAGCCGACCAGGCGTCCGCCGGCGTTGGCGGGCCAACCCGTGCCGAACAGCTCAGTCGCCTTCCAGGTTTGATTGGCGCTCTGCATGCCGATGAAATCGTGGCTGCGCACAAACAGCGGATTGGTGTGGAGCACCTGGGCGCCGGGAGGGGCGTAATGGATATATACGAAGCCGACCAGGGTATCGCGCAGAAACGGAGCCAGGCTGCCGCGCAGATCCTTGAGCTTCTGCGGGTCGCTGGCCGATTTTTCGATGGACGCGCGCAGATTGAGCTTGCGCTGCGCGTCGACGTGCCGGTCGCTCCAGTAGCCGAACGACAACAGGCTGCTTTCGGGCGTGGTGAGGACGCTGCGCGGCAACTGGATGTCGGAGATGCGGCTGGCGAGCTTCGCGGCGAGCGCGGTGTTGAGCTTTTCTCCACGCGCGACGCTCTCAAGGTTGTCG
>Ga0182024_10012453_pt1 | contig 16830 bp, 13 predicted proteins | sample P32metaG_FD_120480 | JGI IMG/M metagenome (GOLD analysis project Ga0182024, IMG submission 120480) | Permafrost microbial communities from Stordalen Mire, Sweden - P3-2 metaG (Illumina Assembly) | ecosystem: Environmental > Terrestrial > Soil > Wetlands > Permafrost | place: Sweden: Stordalen... | reverse complement strand
TCCGCCACCCAGTCCGCGATTTTCGCGCTCTCCGCAAAAAGCTGGAGAATAGCGCGTATGTCCACGCATTTTCTTCGACCTGAGGGCACCGGAGAAGCCTAAATTAGGCCGTCAGCAGCGGATTGATGCTCGATTCTCTCTGTCGAGAACCTAGCCGGTGCCCTTCTGCGTTGTCTCCGAAAAGAGCTTCGCCAGAATATCGCCTTTCGGCCGACACCAAATAGTGCGAAGGTTCGCGTGAAGGAACAAGAATGGCGACAGCACTTGTCACCGTCGGCCATTTCCGAAGCCGCGTCGTGAGCCCTGGGACAGTCCGGGCCGCGAAGAGCGGCTTCCGAGGAGGAAGCGCGTGACGCTCATTGCAGGATTCTCGTGCCCTGATGGATTAGTTATTGCCGCTGACACAGAGATAGGCTACGGCCCGATCAACTTCCAGAATAGTAAAATACAAAGCACTTTCAGCGACAAATACGGATACACGTTGACGATAGGTGGTGCTGGTCATGTTTCGTATTTCACGATGGCTAGTCAGAAAATTCGCGATGAGATAGCGATTCTCACCGATCCAACTCTGGCGAGCATTAAAGACGTCATAGGTAAAACCATCTCCGAGGTGCATGAAAAATACATTTTTAAACATTGGGATGCCGCTGCTGAAGAGCGGCCTCGCTTTGACCTGATTATCGGGATCAATGATGGTAACGGCGGCAGGATGGTTTTACGGAGCGATGACGTTGCTCTCACAGAGGTTCGATCATATGACTTCATCGGGTCAGGAAGTTCGGTTGCGCATCTTGTTGCTGAGCGTTTGATAACTCCGGGTCTCTCAACAGCAGTCACGCTTCACCTAGTGGGGCAAATCTTTCGTGAAGTCAAAGGTAAAGGCGCGGCGGTTGGTGGAAATACTGAAATCTACGCCAACAGAAAAGACAAAGACGCGGAACAATTTTTCGACCTTCGACTCAAAGATTATCGATTCATCTGGGGTTTAGAGGAAGCCGTGCTAGGTGGAATGCGAAATGCACTTATCAAGAATAGAGATGATCCTAAATCGATCCCTGAATGCGTAAAATTTATTGAAGAGACACTACGTAGTATCCGCATTGAAACCGATAAGCCGCGCGCCAACGCTGGAGACGAGCAGCACTTCATAGAATTTGGATCGGAATATCTAAACCCGTGGAAACCGTGAATCAACATATTGGCTTTGCCCGAAAAGGCTGAACTAACATTGTTTACAAGATGACAATTAAATACTTATTAGTCTCGCTCTCGATCCCGTTCTTGATATTCATAAGCGCGCCACATGCGCGCGCCGATGGATGGCCGACCGAGCAGCAGCGGGCCGCTATAGCCAAAGCACATCCGACCTGCGGCTATCTGATCATCTATGCCATCACCGTAGCCGGTGTACCTCACGTTGACGATAATTTTGAACTGGCAGACAAGCTCGCTGCGTCAACCACCAACGATCCTGATAAGCGTGACACCGTCGCACAAGGGTATCGCACGGTCAATATTTGGGTAAATCAGCACAAGGAACTCACACCGCATGCAGTCCAGAAACATTGGACTTCAGTTTGCGAGCAGATAGAACAATGCGGCAAAAGCCACGATCCGCAATCAGCAGCGTGCATCAACAGCGGAGCGGCTTTTGCCGTGCATTAGTTTTATGGGCAACAACCAGATTATTTGGGCAACGAGTGATTCGCGGCGATTTTTAGGTGCTTTTAGGCAAAGTTCGCCTTACGCATAATCTGGTTATGTCGCGAATTCAGCGCGTCATAAAATCCGGAAGGCCGGAGGCAGCAGGGCATGGGCCTCGACCTGATCCAGGCTATCCTCAAACAATGGGTATCCAACAGGCTAAAAACCGGGCACCCATAGCACCGAAGCCAATTCGGCATTCCTGCGATGATCTTCGCACTCGGCTTCGGTAAAGGTGAGGGGCCGAGATTAACTTCGCGAAGGGCAGGCGGCGCTCGTCGGGTGATCGCCAAGCGTAGATTCGCGCGCGCGATGCATGATTAACCGCCATTCCTTCTGATACGCCCACTGGGTACAGCTGAGATTCGCGATGAAAACTTAGATGATGGCGCGGTCGCTGAAGGTGTCCAATCACAAGGGCAAGAATAAGCATCCGGGGTTTACTGCCCTTACGGACTATGCCCGGCGACTCGTCGTTTAGGTGCGATGACCCGCCATTACTGGAAATCTGCCGAGCCATTCGGCCTCAGGTCAGCTTTCATCGCGCCTCTTTCGTATTGGCCATTCACTGGCCTTCGAGTCCTCTACGAAATGATGGCCCTTAAAATCCGGTATCATGCAGCTGATTCTTCTTCTGCCGGCGCTCTGGCAGCAACCCGAATTGCCGACGCTCTCGCGGCAATTCGTTAGATGGGGAATGTGGAGGCTGGCCCGGTGTTGAACCCTTCACTGGGCGGCAGCGGGCCGGCGAGTGGACTCGCCGGACCGTTCTTTTTCATGGCACAAATCGACCAAGAGCTAATTCCGAAAAATTGCCCGATTTTCCCATCGATCTATTTCGTCGAACGCCAGTCGGAACGTTTCGAGAGCCAATGTGATCGATGTGCCCAAACCGCCAGGCACAACACGGGCGGTCAGAAGCGCGTGAAGCGCGCGACGATCATCACCTCGCTTCATCGCTCTGTATTCTTTCCGTAGTCCGTCGAACACTTTGATCGCTTCTTGCTCTGTCATGATCTTCAGCTCCTGGCTGAATCGATCATCTCGCATGGGACCGAAATCGGCTAATGGAATGATGTCCTCGCAAGAACGAATCCGAATGATCTGACCGGCGCTAGCCACAAACTAACGCGGCGGCGCAACTGATGTTCACGGTTTTCTTCGCGTGGCCAGAAGTTAAAGTTTCTTCGATCTGAGGGCACCGGAGAAGCTTAGATTCGGGCTTGCTGGCTTTGCGGCCTTATATCGGAAACAACTCGACTATTTAGTTGATCCTATCGCGAAGAGTCCTCGAGGATCATCCGGTCGGCCACTCTCACTACTTGCTGAGTAAGCGGCTCCGCGCAAGTTGAGCACGATTTCCGACACCTAGCTCGTTACTTATGTCGTTTAAGAATTATGGGCCATGAGAGTGCTGATGGCTCGGAAAGATTCGCCCGGACGCCAGGTTTCTATTCGCCTTCTTCCAATGCTTTATAGAAGTTCTGCTCGACGGTTAGGAGAAGCTCTTTGAAAGTCGATTTATCCTGCGGACCGGTGCCATCATTAACACGCACAAAGAAACGACACTCGGGATGTTGCTTAGTCCCGAAGTCATAGAATTGCCGTGTTTCACTAAGGAAGTCCGAGTCGGTGAGGGGTTGGTTAAATTGCACATCGCCAAAGAGGCGATCCCTGTCGTCATCGTGGCCAGGGACCTTATTGTCGTGAATCACTAGGCGTCCCCCGTCCGGATTTGACAGAAGATCAACATCGAACACAAACTCCGTACCGCCGCTGGGAGTCACCCAGCATGGGGGGAACACGGTGCCACCTCCTCCATACCTCTTCTCGACGTTTGCTACCTGCCCTTGGAGTCGCTGCTTCTCATCAATGCAAGATTTAACTTTCCCTGGAAGCGATTTGGGATCGTAGCCTGATTCTCGTTCGGCGTTGTTCTTGTTAAAGGACGCACTTCCGTTCAGAAGTCCGTTGATTTCGTCCGCGGCTTTCGCCTTCTCCTTTTCCTCGAGGGCTTGCTGCTTTTGCCGATCAGATAGACCCTTCTTGCTTGGAACTAAATCTTTGAAGTCGTCACCGAAATCATTCGCGACTCCAAAATACTCGCGCAGTCGTCGATCCTTCTCGGCCAAAGCCGCAGTTTTTTTCTTTGCGTCTTCAAGTTCGTTTTGAACCTGATCCCACTTCTTCCGGATCGCCCCATCCTTGGTCTTTTCGTGCTGCTCCACTGCCGCCAGAATAAGCAGGAGCAGAAAGAGCAGCAACGTGAATAGTTCCGCGACCGTGAAACCGAGGGCTTGCCCTCTTCTATAGGATTGGTTATCCGCAGAAGCTCGGTCTATTCGCACGGCTATATAACGGCCGTCTTAATCTCGGCGCCAAGACCACCAAGCGCGACTCCTAGTCTCCTGTCCGCTGTCGCGATGGTCGGCGCTTCTGTTGTCCTGCGGGCTCGAATAAGTGTTGGCTCCGCCTGTGTCTCTTGTCGATGCACCGCCCAGCGCATCCTCCTCTCGTATAGCGTCAGAAGGAGAGCCATTCGCCCATACGCCGGATGGGGAATCACTGTTCGTCGGACTTCTAGGGTCACGTTGAGCCGCGCCGTCGCTTGAAGCAGTGGCAAACTGGCTCTGCGGTTGCCTTACCTGGTTGGGCCGCTCGCTTAAAGTGCCCGAGTTTCGCGTGGTGTCCTCGATCTTCGCAGTCAATTCAGTGATCGCGCCGACGAATTTTTTAATCACCGAAAAGTTGGCATCCACCGACGCTGGTGATACAGCGTCGGCGACGGAGCGAAGATTCGAACCCAAGCTTTCCGCTGCGTCACGAGCATGCATGACACTCGTTTTTAGTTGGATTAAGCTGATTTCTTCCTTTGCGGTTTCGATTTGCTGCGTCAGCTCGCCCATGGATTCTGCAAGCGGAGATATGCGTCCCATCAGAGATTCCAAATCCTTACTAATCCCGCGAGTGGTTTCTTTCAGAGGCTCCAGCGTTGCCGTCACCGCGTTCGATTGTTGTTCGACCGAATCTTTTAGGGAACCCATTACTCCATTCAGGTCCTCGGACACGGACTTCAGGACTTTCGTGCCTTCAACTAGCTCACCGACGCGCTTGCCCAGAGCGTCGCTTGCATCGCCTATCCGCCCAAAGCTCTTGTCAAATGCGCTCGCCCCTTTTTTGAGAGAAGCGTTCACCGCCTTTGCGGCTTCGCCCATTTCATTTGCGCTGGCAGAGAGTGATGTAAACGCCGTGCTCACGCTTTGCACGGCGCTGTCAGTTGCTTGCTGCAAGTACAATGCAAGGCCGTGGCGAAACTCCTGCATCTGCGTAACCGCACCTTCTGTCTCAGCACGTAGCCGAAGGATCGCGTCGTCGATTTCGCCAGGTGCCTTCTGACTCGCGTATTTCTCGTAGAGGAGAACCCGACCGACGATACCCACCAGGGTGGTTAGAAGTGCAACGCTAAAATCTGAAACAAGCCTGTCAACGTTGGTCAGACCTGTGAAGGCGTAGAGGGCATGAACCACGCTGACAAGGGTATACGTGAGTCCAAGATAATAGAGGTCATCACCCAGCCGGTCTTCCTGACCTTCTTTGTATTGCCACTCGCTGTACCCGAAAGCTGCCATAAGCAGGACGGCCAAGACCGGCGGCGGGCCATCTTGCTTGTGGTAACAGAGCGTGAGCCGCCAGTATCAAAATGCCGCCTACTACGGCGAAGGCTCCGAACCGAGACCACCCCTCGCCCCAGAACCACCGAGCGTCGTTATGACTATTAGTTTCCATGAAGCTAGCCGTTGACGCCCAGAACCTCTTCTATTCGTGCTCCGGACGCGGCGAAGAACGACTGCCAGAACTCCTCATGCCGTTTGCCCTGCCGGTTGAACTCGGAGGACCGGCGAACATAAAGAATCGTCACATCGACATCGCTGAGCTCCGGCCTGACCTTCACGAAACCTGGTTGATGTTCAAATTCTTCGAAAGACTCCTCGCGGCGGTATTGGTTTAAAACAGCCGAATTCTGGAGCATGTCGGAAACGATGGCGAGCCGTTTCGAGGTCTTTGGCGGGGTTTCGAAAAACGCCTGCACGGAAACTTGTTGAATCTCCTCCATGATAGGTGATTGCTTCGCAGTTGCCGAATCCGAAAGCGCAAGCTTGAGAGATTTGTCCAGTGGGTCTAGGAACTTCTCGTGCCATCTCTTCTCCATCATGCGCGGATTGCCGGTATACTCGTTGAAGTCGCTTCCTCGCCCCTGATTGCAAACCTGAAGTAGCGGTTCTATCAGACGTTCACTCGAAGGTCGCACTGCGAAGACTTCTAGCTTTCCATAACGAGGAACTTTTTCTGCGAATTCGTCCAGTTTCTTTTGTACGATTTCTTGCTGTACGGGGCTGAGCGAGTCCGTTGTGTCGAGCAGTACCGCGAATATCGCCGAATACTTCCCGTCCTTTGGACAGCCGGTCGCGTAGTCAACCGGTCTGCTTGCAGCCGTTGAGATTCGAGCAGGTCCTGCTACCGAACAAAAGCAGATCAGTGTTGCCAGGGCGCCTAATTTCGCGATTTTATGATTCAACGTCAGTGGTCGGGTCCAGAGTTTCTAGATCTCTCATCGCGCTCGTGTATTCGTCTAACATTTTTCCTCTTTTGTCCTTCAGCTCACTAAGCACCGCATTCACCCGTGCTTCAGGAAAACCTTCTTCGATTCGCTTCCAGGCAGCGAAATCCGGATCTTCGGGTTTACTCGCGTAGCGGGCTTTCAGGACAAGGAAGTCGTTCAGCCGCATGTTTATTTCGTCTGCCAAGTTGGCTAAGTGAGAATCTTGCTTTTGCTCCACGTCGCCCAACTCATCGAAACTTTTCTGAAAGAGCGATTGGTAGTCCGCCTGCCGTCGTGCGTGCTCAATGCAGAACTGCCCATAGCCAGGGTAGGGATCCTCGTAAAAGAATCCATCGATGACGCCCACAATCGTGAAAGCGATTCCCAAAGCGAGCAGCCAAAGCGATTCGACGCCATTCACCTTGAGCGGATTTACGGGATTCGCAAGCCACGCCTTAAGGGCGGCCGCGCTGGCATTGTCTGGGTCCGTTCCGAGCAGCGCGTCTCGGTAGTGAGCGACCAGTAGATTCGAGCTGTAGGCAATCGCCAGCACAGCGCAGAAGGCGAGGGCTCCCAGCAATTTGCGATCGAGGCGGTGATGGTTGATCTGCCGAACGGCCATCGCTCCGAAGGTGAACCCCAGCAACACAACGTTGAAGAAAGAAATTCCGAGCGCCATAAGGCACCCAGTGATCAGGCCGCCTTCAATCCCGACGGCGAGAAATGAGCCGTTTATGACGGCTTCCACAACTATGAAAATGAGTATGATCATCACGTGGCCGACTCGCGATTCGGGTCGTTTGGAGGCTCTGTGGATGCCCATCTCATCCATGGCCTTGTAGTCGTCTCTAAGCGCGCGGAGCGGGGTTCGCAGTTCCATCTTTGTCGGCATGAGCTTCGCCATGAACTCTGCGAACGCTTTACCAGGAGCCGTGTCAGCTTCCAGGAGCTGCCTTTGAATTTCGGGTAAGCGTTCTAAAAAAGCCTGAACGTGCTTCGTCTGAACTGGCTCGTTCAGAGTCCTTATGCCCGCGCGGGCTTGGGGCTTCGGCTCATCTTTTGATCGGCTCTCTCCACCCACCTCGACTCTCTGACTATGCGGGGTCGAGTTCGCCGCATTTGAATCGCTCGACTTCAGAAAAACTCCGGATTGCTGGGAGTTTTTGGTGTCCTCTGGATTAGCGTTCACGGGATCAGACGCCGAAATTCCACTTTCGTCCCGTTCGGACCCACCCCCCCGTCGGAAGAGCCAAAGGATCCATTCGAAGAAGCCGATTAGCCATCCGTGGGTAGTTCGGACTTGAACTTCAGATCCAGACGGCACTCTGCCCCCCTTACGTCATAAAATGACACTAAAAACTAACACATAATGCTCTCCACCGATAACGCGATGATTAGCTGCATCTCGACGCCACATCTCTTAACCTTCAACGGAACGAACCGCAGCAGATGGAGTACCTTGCGGGGCCGGTACCCTCCATCCGCGTGTTCCCTCTGATGTGGAACCTCTGACCAGGGGTCAAGGGCCACCGCTGGTGCTTGACCTGTTCCAGTTCCGCGGCGCTAATCTGGCCCGCTGCGTTGCGCTGCAGTGTGGTAATGTCCTCTAAGAATTCACAGAGGATCGCATCCGTATCCTGGCACCTGAGCCAAGCCAGTATTGTTCTGTAAGCTTGGTACGCATACCACCGAAAGCTCGCGTGTGCGTCGCGAGTTAGGTCCGGGGTCGAGATGGCCTCACATCTATTCTTAGCGGCAGGTCGTCCGCGCTTCTTTTGCTTTCCCACGCTCGCTTTTGCCTTGCTCAGGCCCCCACGACATTCGAGCGTGCCGGGAACTTCGCCAAGACACGCGACAGCTTGGACTCGCTAACACCGATCACCTTCGCGGCCTCACGCTGGGAGAGTCCGTCACGGCATACAAGCATGAACGCATTTGAGAAGAGCGGGCCACTGGGTGTCAGAAGCTTGGGCAGGTCCGCGAGCTTCTCTGCCTGGTCGAAGCTCCGCTGCCATCGGTGATCGACGAGTTCCGACGAGTCATCGACCTGCATCGCCGCGCTCACCTCCCGCGCGCGTCGTCGGCGCCGCCCCGCGAAATCGATTGAGTTCAGGATGACTCCGCGGACGTAACCCTTTCCCCCGCCGAGGTTCGGGGCGAATCGCTTGAGGCACGGGTCGAGGAGCCGCCGGTATGTCTCCTGCACCGCATCTTGGTGCTCCTGCGGGGCCACCCCGAGCTTGCGGCACAGCGCCCGGGTGGTTCGCACAATCCAGTCGTCGTGCGCCGCGATGAACGCCTCGGCGGCGCCTGGCACTCGAGCTTGAGCGGCCAAGAGTGCTTCGTCGAAAGAGCTGAACGACGCGGGGACTATAGAATTGGGGTAATGCATCGCTGTCCTCCTGAGACTGCGAGACCAAGTTCCGTGGCCTCGCAGTCGCCAGGTGACATTGGCGGCCCCCATCGTGGTGGACCGCAGCCTGCGATGCCGACGAACCTATACTACATTCGACGAGCTGAATACCATGGGCGGCGCTTGGCTGCGCTCTGCCCTCCTGGTCGTTTTCCTATTCATCGTCATCTGCGAGCGTATATTCCATCTGCTCCAGAATTTTTAGAGCGTTACCAAGGAATGGGCTCCACTCCCGTTCCCGCTCGTGCTGATAGATGGTCTGCTTCATGCCTTCGGCTTTGAGCTCCGCTTGGGCAAGAGCTAGCAGGAGCAGATCCACAACCTGTCGGGGCCGCGCATCATCTAGTGCAGCGAGCCTGGTATACAAGAGCCCAAAGAACGGATGGCTCTTGTTGATCTTAGCGACGCGTTGCAGTCCAGAGCCGAAACTCGGCATGTAGAATACGCCACCGTGCGATTCGAAGAACTCGATTGCATACGGTTTCCGGCGTGCCTCGTCTTCAATGGCTCTCTTCGCCTGTTCGACAGATTCGCCCGTGCTCTTCGTACGCGTGCGGATAGCGCTCTCGAGTTCTTTCTGCGCCTCCTGCTTGCGCTCTTCTGGAAGCTTCGAAGGCCCGACGACGGCCTCCGCTTGGGCAGCCGCCTCGGTTGCAGGATTGGACTTTTCCGGCGATGCAGCTTCCTGCGCAGCCTTGTCCTCCTTGTCTTTCTTTCGCACTTTTCGTTGCTCTTCCTCCTCCTCCCGCACCGCACGGTCTACCTCGGCGTCCTTCATCACGCGCCAGAAGTCCTCTATCGGGGCGACCGTCTGCTTGTCGTTCCCGATGCCAAACGCCTCATCGAGTTCCGGCCCGAATTTTACTTCAACGCCCCAGTGATAGGCGTAGCTCTGGAGAATCGGCCAACTGCCGAGTCCACTCGCCTCATCTGAGGCGGAAGTCGGGAAGACATCCACCGTCTCTATCTCACGTCCGGCTCGTACGAACGACATGCCGCGTCGTCCCTTGCGGATCTCGAAGCGCTTGTGAGCCTCGGTGCCCTTATGCTTGACCTCACCGAGCACAAATCCATATGGAAAGCGTGCGATCTTAACCTGAATCATGCCCACTGTGGCGGTTACATCCGTCCGCGCCGTCTCGACATCGGCGATGGACTCCATCCGTTCCAGATGTGGAGTCCCAGTCGCGGGGTCGCGCCAGTATTTCACTGCGAGCTTTCGCTCGAATTCGCAAGTCGCCCCGCCCTGATCAGGCGCCAGATAGAAGAGGGCGTCCGGGCTCAGGAAAAGCGGGTCGACCTTCTTCACGACCTCGTCTTCGATGTGCACGCGGACGCGATCGAGGAGGTACCGATACACGACACCAAAGTCGTGCTTGAGGTGTTGTTTGAGGACTGTCGCTTGGGCATAGGTCAGCCGATCCGGCTTCTGCCACACCACAACCGTCCCGGACTGTAAGGTTATTTCTCTTCGATCAAGGAAATCTACGACGAACTGCGGCAATTTTGCTTTCTCGGGCTGGGCAATCTGGATCAACCCATAAGCAGGGATTTCGTTGATATCGAGGAACGCTCGGATCCAGCCGTCGTCTTCGCTTGTCTTGGTATAGACCTCTACTCGGCGGGTTTGGTTGATGCTGCTGTTGGGCAGCCCGAATCCGAACTTGGCGATAAAGTCAGGCTCTCTCGTATGCGTGCCACCACCCCAGCTGAGGGCGAAGCGCGCCATCTTAGCGCGCATGCCGGGGCCGTCGTCGATGAAAGCGATCGCCGTGATCGCGTCCTTGCGTTCGAACTTCTCGCGCTTGGTGGCGCTCACGCGTTCTAGCGCGATCCAGACGTTGCTAGCTCCGGCCTCGATTGCGTTGTCCACAATCTCGCGCGCCGCGTGCGCGGTCGTCTTGTAGCCGCTCTTCCGCTGCGACTCGACCGCTTGGCGACCGGAGAACAAAGGGAACTCAAAGTTCTCGGGAAGTTCCCTTATGTACTCGTCCTGTCGCTGGAGTTCAGTAAGCATCCGCTCGGGGATCGACCGCGTTTCTGTTGAATTCATTTTGGCCTCCTGTTTTCGATGGCTGCTCGTTGGCAGCTTCCTTGAGGCCCCACCATCGGGACCCACAGGCCTATGTTCGCGAGACGCAGGTTACTTGCAAGAGGACCGGACGATCTCCAGAAAGGACGACGGTAGCGCCATAAGAGCGATGACAATCACGCGCGGTCCCAACGTTTTCTTGCCTTCCGAAGGTGGGGCCGAGGGACCATAATTCCGGCGAGGGCTTAGAACATTTCCGCAAACGAGATCTGCTGGTCTGCTGGTGGTGGGACCATGACCCGGGCTCCGTGCCGGATAGGACGAATAAGGGTGTGGCGCGCGACCTCTGCCAGAATATCGTCGGAACGGATTCGATTGCGCAACCAGCGCTCTCGCCACCACCCAGCTATATGTGCTGTGGCCGCCGCGCCGTCCTTAATGGGAACTAGGTAGCTCGGATTACGCTCGATCCCGAGCAGATGTTCCGGTAGGTTTCGGACCAAACTCACCGCGTATACGACGCGTTGGCGGTGATGGCGTAGCAGGAGGTCTGATGGCAGGCCCAACAGATCAAGTCCTTGACGGATCTTTCTAAGCTTCGGACTTATGCCCTCGCCGAAGATGCTGTTGACGCGTTGCCCATTCGTGGACTGCTGGACGAGTTTCACGAGCGCGTCGACTGTCTCCTCGGCATACTGGGAAGTGCCGAACGCTTCAGAGTGACCGAGTTCCTCATAGCGGATTACTTCTTTTGGAAAACCGCCGAGGCGATCGCAGGGGATCTTGATGCGGTTGTATTGACTTGATCCAACACCGTAGAGCGATGTCGTCCCGAGAAGCACCAGTGTTGGTGTTCGGACGATGGGACGACCCGCCATGGACGAGGCGATCTCGCTCTCGGCATTTGAGTAGCGACGCCGGTATTCGATCACCACTTCGGGGCTCGCGGCGAGCATAGCTACAAGTTTTCCGCCCAAGATCGAGTTGTACGGCTGGACAGCACCGCAGACCGTTATGTCTGCAACCGCGATCCCTACGCGGTCGGCCTTCGCCTTCTTCAAGATTTTCCGGATCGCGTCGCTCCCTGGCCCGGTTGACACGAGCGCTGCTAACTTCGCGACGGTCGGGTGTCGGCCGAACGCCTGAATAAGGACGCTCCGTGCGCGTAGGTAGGTGGCGAGGGCGAGAGCGCGTTTGCTTCTAAACAGGTGCGTCCGAGCCCGCGACACCCAATGATCTGATCCCGTCGGCAAAAGACGCGCGCCCTTGTGATCGCGTGATCGGACATATCGGTGGTGAAGTAGGCGCTGCTCCGCGCTTTCCTTGAGCAACCGACCGATCACATCTTCGCTTGGATGAGCAAGGTCTCTCGCAGCTAGGACACCGTCCTCACGGAGGTCGTCTACATAAATCTCCTCGATGGCCTCTTCGACGACTTTGACCAACCATCGCGCAAGCTTAGAGGTCGGACTCTTGTGGATTCGGGCTAAGAACGCTTCGGGGTGCCAACCGATCCATTTGTCGCGCTCACCGATCTGCATCACGGGGCTGCTCAAGGCGCCAATGCCGATTACCGGGTGGAAGGGCGCCGCTCGATCCCGTACCAGGAACATCATGCTTCGTCCGGGGACACTCGTGTACTGGTTCGTCCACGTGTGGCGGAAGTATCGCCAGATATCCATCAGCCGCAAGCCTGTTAAAGCACAAATTTCTTCGTCCGATCTTACAAACTCGAGGTACGGATCGACCACACCCGCTAAGACGCCAGCCCAACCGTTGTTGATGTGCTCGCCCGCGTTTCGCAGAGCCTCGGCCAGTTCGCGGCCATCTCGCATGAGCGAAAAGATAGAGGTGAATTTCCCGTCGAATACGCGGTGCCGCTCCATCGAGCGTAGGAACGTCTGCACCGCCGGCTCTCGCAGCTGCCCATTTCGCTTCACGAGCTCCTGACGCCGAATCCGCACCTTCTCTGCGGTGTGATCATTGCTCTGCGCGGGCGGTTGGATTTCCACATGGTCGCGGCGGACACGGATTTGCCAACCCTGCATCGCCAGATCGGCTAGGACGAGTCCAGCGGCCAAGAGATGTGCATCCGTACGACCTGGTGCCGCGGCGGTTTCGACGAAAATACCACGTACCTCGTCAATTGCTTCTTCGCGTTCGTCCCTCTGGTGTACCCGCGCCAGCGCTCGCGCATGCGCTGCAAAGAGGTCTCGCGAAGTGCTGCTTCCGAGCGGCGGACCAAGTTCGGTCCAGGTGGTGTCAGTCTCGCGCTTCATTTGTCATTCAGAAAAGCAGCGAGGGTATTGCTCCACTCAAGCCGCTGGCGAGTGAGCGTCTGATCTTTCCCATTTGCGGCCTCACTGCGCGCAGCAGCTAGCAAGAGTAGCTCGATCTTCGCGCGCATTTGTTGATCGCCTGGGATGTCGGAGTCGGCGAGCGGTCTGTAGATCTCGCGGTAGAAAGGATGTTCCGGGTTAAGCACAAGAACCACCTTCTCGCCATCAAACGCATACGTGAAGAAGCACGAATCTTTTATGGCCCTCTCGACAATCCGATAGCGCGAGACGTTCTCGCTAGAGTTGCGCCCGAGAGCAGGATGGCTCCTTTCAAGATCCCTCATTAGGGCACTCGCTGTCGAGTTGGCCTTCTTGGGCAGCGGCCGTAGCAGATGATCCCGCTCGTTCGCGATGCGCTCAGCTTCGGAGAAGCGTTCCCCAGCCTTAACTGATAAGTGCGCCTTTCGCGCGCGACCGTTCAGTACTCGGGCTGTGGCTTCAAGATCTGGCGTCAGCGCCTCGATCAGAGTCGCCTGAGGACGGACCTGTTGCTTCGTGTGGGTGATGCCGAAAACCTCATCTAGGATAGGGTCAAACTGGATCTCACACCGCCACCAGTCGTCATAGTTCTCACGATGCTTGCTCCCCATAAAGAACCAGCCGTAGTCAACCTCGCGGCCAGCTCGGACGACCGATACGCCGGCGCCCTTCGAGACGCCGATCCGGCGCTTCTCATCATTCGAAAGCTTGTGCCACTCGTGCACGGGGAGTTCGCAGAAACGGACTCGGACCCATCCGACGTTGGCTGGATTGGAGGGGTCCGCTCGGACTTCATAGCGCAATTCCTCGCCAAACAGGTGAGCTCCCGAAACCTCTGCGTCCTTGTGAAGGTACAATGGGTCAAAGGGTTTGATCGCGTCTCCATTTATCGCGATTCGAAGACCCTTCCAGAGAAAGTGGCGAAAGCGACGACCGAGCTCCGCCTCGAGCTTCCGAATGATTGTGGAGACGCGCCGATTGTCCAGTCGATCGCATCTGAGCCAGATGACCAGCGTACCGGACGGGCCTGCGCAAAGCGCTGGAGGTTCTTTGACGATTTCCGGTCTCGGCACCTGATCCAAATCGCTGTGGGCTATCTCATCTACGTCGAGATACGACATGTACACCTGATCCGGAGCGGTATCGCGGCGCGCTGCGGCGTGGCGATCACTCCGCCGCGCACTTGGGGATTGCCAAGTGTAGACGGTGACTCGTCGAGCTTGGCTCAGCGAAGCGTTCGGTAGCCCCATGCCATACCGGCCAAGCCCGCTCCGATCCCCGAACCTCGAACTACCGCCGAAACGGAGCGCTTGCCGCAGTGTAAACGGATCCATCCCAGATCCGTTGTCTAGGACCGAGATCTCGATCGCTTTCTCCTCGTCGCTGGATGTGCTCGCAGTGACCGAGATCGCGACTCGGGTCGCTCCTGCTTGAATCGAATTGTCGACGAGTTCGGAAATCGCGCTGGCGGTCCCCTTGTATCCCGAGTCTCGCGTCGCTTGGATAAATTTATCCAACGCGACGATGGAACAGTCCTGATTCGTTAAGTCCTTCGCTGGAATCATCTTTCGGCCTCCGGCGGTTTAGTCCTTTTCGTGTTGGATAGTGCGACTTTCATGACACCTTGCGTTTTGGCGAGTTCGTGAAGAGCTTCATCTGGTCGGAGTCACTCGGTTCCGTTGGCTCGAGGCGATTCGCATACTCCCGTATTGTCTCGACTTCCTGCTTGGTGAAGACGACCTGGCGACCGCGGTATAAACGACCCTGTGGAATTTTCCTGGCCTTGCGCCATCGCCACAGCGTCTGGCGGACCACGCCAATTTCTCGCTGGATATCAGCGGCCGAGAAGTAGTCGATCTCTTTAATCTGCACCCGAATTCTCTGGCTCTAACCTTAGGTTGCAGGATGTCTCCCTTTGTCTCATATTGTCTCCGCTGGTTGCATGCTATAAGGAAGTCCCTGCAAGTCAAACCCTTTGGACCCGCATCATCCACATGGAAACCGGCGTCGATGGTGGAGTTGTGCACAGCTGGTGCGCACACCACCTTAGGGTCGTAAGACAAATGAAATCCCGGAAGCTGTGCTTGGTTCGAACCAAACAACTTGCGAATTGGAAGCTATGTTCGATCGATGCCACTAGTCGGTGAACGGCTGTTCTTTACCGTCCCAGGTGAGGGGAAGGGCAATGCGACCGTCCATCAGCATCTGTAGGTTAGACGCCACCGACGGCCTACCTTCTGCGATAGCCTCAACGAACGCCGGTGATATGAACGCCAATTTCATTAGGCGCGTGACGTAGCGTTTGGCGAGTCCTTCGCGGCGCGCGATCTCTACTATCGAGCGGACGCGTCCAGAAGCCAATTCCTCGAACCATACGCGAGCCCGCGCGAAGGCTTTCACCAGTGCAGGATCCGGTCTTCTCGGCTCATCGCCTCCGTTGATGATGAGACGCATCTCAACACCGCGTCTCTTTACCTTCAGCAGAACGAACCGAAACAGGTGGAGCACCTTTTGTAGCGGGGTAGTGCCCGGACCGCCGCACGGAGCGGCTATGTTCAGCCCGAGTCGAATGCCTTCGTCTGTCAGCACGGCCTTTTCCACTAACTCGACCAGAGCCGTCGAACGTTCCCTCTCAGTGAGCAGCCGCTCGCAACATTGAGCCACCAACGTGAAGACGGGATTGAGATCGGTGTCTCCCATTCCGGCAACATGCAGCGCCTCAAGAATAGCCGCCTTGTCATCCAGAATGCTCCGCGCAGCGATTGCCACAGCTCGCTCGAGTTCCGGCCCCGGCACTCGCCATCCACGTTGTCCGTCCACTTTGGAACCTCTGACGAGAGCTCGTGATACGTAGTACCGATATCGCTGCCGATCTTTCACGGCGGCTTGGACGTACAGCGGCTCACCAGTCTCGTCGAAGACCTTTCCAGCGAGCGGACTGGGTGACGCTTTGGTTCGAGGCTCAGTCGGCCGATCGGTGCGATCTCGCAGACGTTTCTGGACCTTCTCCCAAAGATTTCGTTCCAGGATCGCTTCATGCTGCCCGGGATGTCGTTCCTGCTTGTGACGAATCTCGCCAATGTAGATCGGGTTGGAGAGCAGTTCGTAAAGCGCGCCGCGCGAAAAGCTCTGGCCGCCTGATCTGATTCCCTTCCTCGAGACGCGGATCTTTGACACGACGCCGTCCCGGTCGAGAGCCTTCTTCAGCTTCGGGACAGAACCTGCTTTCAAATAACGCTGGTAAATCTGCCTTACGGTCGTGGCTTCAGCCTGATTGACTACCAGACGGCGATCACGGACGTCGTACCCCATAGACGGACACCCGCCCATCCAGATTCCTTTTCGCTTCGAGGCTGCGATCTTGTCCCGTATCCGCTCTCCCGTAACCTCGCGTTCAAACTGCGCGAATGAGAGGAGCACGTTGAGCGTCAGCCGGCCCATCGAGGTGGTGGTATTGAACTGCTGGGTTACCGCCACAAACGAGACGCCCTGCGCGTCGAAGACCTCGACCATCTTTGCGAAATCGGCCAGCGATCTGGTCAGCCGGTCGACCTTGTATACGACCACGACATCGATCAGGCCATGGCGGATGTCTTCGAGCAGCCGCTGCAGGGCAGGCCGCTCCATGTTCCCGCCCGAGAGACCGCCGTCATCGTAGGCGGTCTTGACCAGTTTCCAGCCTTCGCCCTGCTGGCTCTTGATGAAAGCCTCGCTGGCTTCGCGCTGAGCATGGAGCGAATTGAAGTCCCGCTCGAGACCC
>Ga0182024_10012452_pt1 | contig 16830 bp, 11 predicted proteins | sample P32metaG_FD_120480 | JGI IMG/M metagenome (GOLD analysis project Ga0182024, IMG submission 120480) | Permafrost microbial communities from Stordalen Mire, Sweden - P3-2 metaG (Illumina Assembly) | ecosystem: Environmental > Terrestrial > Soil > Wetlands > Permafrost | place: Sweden: Stordalen... | reverse complement strand
GCTCGGCAGAACTGGAGAGCAGGCTTCCATCGTTAAAAAATTCCGGCGCGGTTCAGCGTCTCGTGAATTTTCTCGGCGTCCGGGTTGCTGTACAGCAGGTGGAGCGCGGTCTCAACTTGCGCGAGTTGGCGGCTCAGGGAATTGCGCTGCGATTCCAGACGGTCACGGAAAGTTGATTGTTTATTAACCCTCGCATCGTTCCCAACTTGCTGCGTATTGCATTCATCGCACATGGGGCAATTCCCTCTCGCGCTTCACTCTGCTCTTCCCCGCTGTTGACTGTCTAGATTACCGAAGTGACCAGCCGTGGTAGAGTTGGGGCGTACCGTTTCCAAAACGGTTTCCACAATGATAAACACTGGAGAAAACGAAAATGCCCCTACGCCAAGCCGCGCCCTGCTTAAAGTGCTGCCAGATGATCGAACCCTCGAACGTCGCCTTCGTCGCCGACATCCGACTCCGCGCCGTGGGGATGGAAGACGCGCCCCGCTCCCCACAAGCCTCCGTCTCGATCTGCGTCACTTGCTCGAACCTGATGGCCAAGGGAGACGAGCCGCCCCAGCGTACCCAACCGTTGAATCACATCGTCTACGAACTCTTGCGCGACATGATCGCCAACGATTTCACTTTCAGTCTGCATGACTGGATCGCCATGCGGAAAGAGATGGGGCTGCCGGTGCCGGTTTTAATCGAGCCGAAAGTGTTGCGCGCCTGGAAGGAATTGCAGCGGACGATGGCTTTGCCGGCGATACAGACCATCGACAACGGTGACGACGGGGAAGGGAAGACGGCTCTGGTGAAGGCAGGCTAGAGCGGAACCCGTTTCCAATACCGTTTCCACAACGATAAACACTGGCCTTAAAACCGTTTCCAAAACGCGGCTAACGACGTCGACCATCGCCAGAAATAGCGAGTTCGCCGGCAGAATCGCCACTTCCGGCGATACTGGCGATCGCTTCGAGTAAGCACTGCTTTTCGAGCGCCGGCATCCTTTCCAGCCGCTTCACCCAGCGCAACTTTTTCCGCTTGATCCGCTCGCGCTCCCGGAAGTTCGATCCCAGATAGGAATAGTCGTGGAGCGCAACCGGGGCAGGGAAGTTGAACCAGAGGAATTCTGTAGCGGTGTGGCCGCCGCGCGTCATGGCTTCGTACTGGATCGAGTTCCACTTTTTCAGAAAGACTTCGTAGAGCTTGGTTGGGTAGCCTGAAATCATTACCCGGCAAGGCAGAGCGGTGATGGCCGTCAAGAGGCTGAAATGCTGCGCAACTCCCAGATCAAATTTGTAGCGTGATCGTGAGCGCAATGTCTCCGGCATATACGGCGGGTCACAGTACACCAGTTCATCCCCTGTGAATTTGTAGGACTTCAGGAAGGCAATCCCGTCTCCGCACTGGAAACGGAATTGTCGATCGGTTATCGCTGGATTCGGCGATGGAGGCCTCCGCCCTCGAGCACCGTCATTTTCGGCGGTGCGGACCGCACCGTCATTTCTAGCGTGGCGGGATCTCCCCCTGGCCCACTCGCGCATTCTGGCGATAGCGGCCGAGTCCAGATCGATTCCAATATTGAGCGCGGCGGGTTGCTTCAGCCGGAGGATGGCCCCGCCGCCCAGGAAGGGTTCGACATAGACTGAGTGCGGGGGCATCCGGTTGATGATGGTCTGGTAGACGCCCGCGCCGTTCTTTCCGCCGGGGTAGGACATTCCTGCAGCATCGCCGAAAGTGGAGATGCTGTCAAGCGCGGAGTTTTTCGGATCCCACCGGCGTTTCTGGCGAGGTCAGCTCGAGGAAAAACGGATATCGCATCGCCGGATCAAGCGAGGCTACCAGGTCAGAAACACAAAAGCTCTCCGGGCGTCACATTTCCCGGAGAGCTTCTGCTTTAGGCCGCGAATTGATAGTCGGCTGTTGATCGTTTTGCTCACGATCTAACCGAGTGCAAAATACAGCGACAATCACCCGCCAACAAATGAACAGCTTTGATTATCTCAGAAGTGGAAGTTCGGCCCGAACGCGATCAGGTACGTGTTATTCGCGTACCCCGGCAGCTTCGCGTACTGCGCTTCTACGCCTAATCCTACATTCCCATTCATGGCGTAATTGATTCCGCCGCCGATGGTCTCGCCCCAGTGTCCACCTGTGGGTCCGCCCAAAACTTTCACCGCACCGACTGTGCCCGTTAAATAGAACTGGAAGGCAAAGCCATTCAATGTTGGACTCGCATTGTTGAGAGCTTTCGAGATCCCCGGCAAAAAGTATTTCGCGCCCCCGGAGAAATAGTTGAAGCTGGTCGAGATGATGTTCAAGTTCTCCACGTCCAGATTCGGCGTGACGCTGATCGAGGCTCCGTTCATGGTTCCGGTGACGGAAGACTTTGTGCCCGGCAAGGTGGTCGGGGTCAGAGTCACCGAAAAGGTTGTGCTGGGGAATGCGCTGGGCTGCGGTGCGGGCGCGGCCGGTAGAGAGGTTTGGGCGAATCCCGCCAGAGAGAGCGCGAGACAGAGGACTGCAAGGGTAAACATTTTCTTCATTGTGATTTTCTCCTTGAAAGTTTTTAGTTAGCGATTTCCCCCAAACAGACTTTCTCCAATCGCATTCCCCAACCCTCCCAGCATGGACTTGAACCATCCCGGCTTTCCTTTGCACTTACACAGGGAACACTTCTCTCCCACCGGATGTACCGGGTGAGGGCAGTAGAGGCAGCAGGGAAGGGAAGGGGAGGGAGTGTTCATTTCTGCGCAGCCACTTTCTTGGCGCACGCGATCCAGTCGGTGCGGATGCACTCTTGCGCGTCGGTGAGTTTCATCCTGCCCGTGCAGACCAGGCGGTGCAGGTCGTTTTCCAGTTTGTCTTTTACGTGGAAACCGGGAGATCCGTCCGGGTAAGTGGCGAGCTGGGGCCAAAGATTCGCGACTTCATCCGCGCCCCCGAGTTCGAGCGAGATCAGGTGATCGATCTCCATGACCTTCGCCTTGGGGCAGGCGGCGATTTTGTATTCCGCGCAGGCTTGCTTCTTCATCGCTTCGGTGGTGTTGCGGAATTGTTTGGTGGTGGTGGAGCAGACTTGTTTCGTGTTGGTGGTGCGCACCGCGCCGGGCGTGAGCTTCGGGTTCGGGAGCTGCGCGGTGGAGTGTGTGGCGGCGAATGCGAGGAAGGCGACCAGCAAGAGAATCTTGAGCGCCGGCGGATTCTGCGCGGGCAATTCGGCGAGAAGCTTTTGCCCGATGGGTGATTTAATCAGCCAGGCGCCGGCCGCCACACCGCCGACGTGCAAGGCGGCGAGCGCGAGCAGGCCGATGCAATGTAGCGACCAGCAGGGATTCGGGGCGTCGTAATATTTCTTGACCGCGCCCGATGCCGCGGCGCCGCCGATCAGGATTGCGCCCTTCGCCCAGGGGGGCAGGGAATTCCAGTAAGCGATGAGTTTCTGTTTCATGAGAGGGTTTCCTTTTCTACCTACTGCCAGAATCCGGATTCGATTTGCAGGGCAAGTCTTGCGATGCGTTCCGGCTCTTCGTGATCGGCGGCGGAGTCAAGCAGTTGCGCTTTCGCTTCCGCCCAGTTGCCGTCTTTCATCGCGGCCAGGAAATTCACAAAGCCCGAGAGCTTGTGCGAGCCCATGTTGAAGACGAGATTCAGCATCGCCCCTTTTCTCGCGTCGTCGAGTTGCATCGCCCACGGCCAGTTGGCTTCGAGCGCGACTAGCGCGTCCGGAACGTCGTCTTGGATTAGGATGAAGTCGCGGGCTTTCTGGGAGAGCGGTTTCGCTGTGAGGTTGTGCCCCACGCCGATGGTCAGGTTGCCTTTCAGGGTTTGCCCGACGAGCAGCGGTTGCCCGGTTGCATCGTCATAAGCGAATCCGCGGTCGTCTTCGTCGCGGCGGAGTTGGTCGTAAATGTTGGTGATGGCGGCCATGAGAACAAACCTCCTAGTGAACTACCGGCACTAACTGCACAATCAAAACATCTCCGCGCGACTTGTTCGCTCCCACGTAGGTGTATTGCACTCCGTTCGCATCGGTGACCACACAGCCCACGGTTCCGCTACAAGTTGACCAGGTAGGCTTTGTGGTCGAACTTGTTCCGGGCGTGGTGATCTGGAAAACCCCGTAGTTTGTGCCGCTGCCACCGGTCGAGCTGAAGGGGTTGATATAGGCGTTGAGCGGGTAAGGCGTACTTGGCGCCCACGGCGGCCCACAGGGAGGATTCGTGCTGCCATCGGTTCCGCCAAAGGCACAATTGCCATCCGAGGTGAATGCTAAGAATTGACCGTCTCCGGACCACTGGCTGATGCAGAACTGCACGTCAAAGAAAATATTTCCGCCTGTGTTGAAGCAGTGCGCGAAACGATACTGGATCTGCGCTGGGTTCGGGGTTGTTCCGTTTACCCAGGTCGGAGAGATTGAGAGGCAAACTTCTTCGCCCTGCCAGGGCGCTTCCGGCGGCGGCGCCAGCGTGCCGTTGTTATAGATGCTGCCGCAGACAGAGCCGGTATCTGTGCCGTTGGGGTTGAATGCTGGACTCATGTGCGAGTCGTAGGCCAAGGAGTAGAAGCAAGGCGGCAGCGCGCTGGGCGGAGGGACGGAGTAGGTTGTCGTGCAAGGCGGCTGCCAGTTGATCAGCGGCACAAGCGTCGGAGTCAGTGCGGAGAGCACCATCGAGAACGCGCCCGTCGTGTAATCGTCCGGCGGTCCCACGGTCTGTCCTCCCACGTTGACGAGGGTCTGATCAAGCATCATCCAATGGTCAGAGGGGGTGTCGTAGAGTTGCAGGGAAGTGAGGGGGCTGAAATTTGCCGCGAATGGCACCCAATCGTAGATGTCGCCGAGCGCTGGAGTGGGACAATTGACGCCGGGACTGTAGGCCATGCCCTGCCGCGCGATCGCGGGATAGTCTTCTGTTCCGCTGCCTTTACTGTTGTGGATGAAGATCCCGCAGTTGTTGTTAAAGATCGAGTTCTGGCCCTGCGGCGCCAGGGTGAGTGTGCCGCCCGAGCAGTTGTAGCCTGTGCCTCCTGAGCAAGTTGTTTTCGATTGCCAGCCGGTAGCGGTATTCAGCAGTTCGAAGCTATTTGCGACGGAGTCGTAGGCAATCTCGAAGATTCCCGTGCCCTGGTCGCCGTTGTAAGTCGAGACGTTATCGTCCCAGCCGTACTGGTTATTCGAGAATGCGTCGACCACTCGGGTGCTGTTGCGCGAGATGCCGGCAAAACTCGACCAGGAGGGCGGGCTCATGGGGCCAACGTTCGTCCAGGCGCAATATCCAGGGGAGCCTTCCGTGACCACCGTCATCAGGTACGGGAATCCGCCAGAGGAGAAGTCCGGCGATGAGCCATTCGAGGTGCAATTCGACGTGGTGAGTTGGAAGACAAACGTAGGAGGGCCGCCGATGTTGCGCCACTTCACCTGATTATCCGTGATGGCGCCTTCGGATGCGGAATAGCAAGAGCTTCCCGTGTTGCCCTTATTCCAGTTGGGCTCCGAGCCGCTGGCGGAGGTCTCGCCGGCCGCCGTCAGTTTGAACGCGCAATTGAGCGGATTATTTACCGTGGGCTGGATCAACGTCCCGAGCTGCGATGTGGTGTAAGTGGTGCTCGCCGTCCAGTCTGGAATTCCAGGTAGTGCGGCGGAAATGTACTGTCCTGAGACGTAAGCCGTGTTCGCCGTCCAGGCCGGGGCGTTGGTCGCGCAGCTATTCATCGGCAGGCCGCAGGCCAAGTCGGTAAAGGGTGCCCCCACGGTGAAATCCATGGTCGAGAGGTTGAAGTTGTAGGGGATCACTTGCGTGCCTGGGATACCGTAATAGACATTGGGGTTCGACCAGTCCCACGAGCCACCACTGAAGTTAAAGGGGGAACTCGAACTCCCTGGAGTCGTCAGATTTTGCGAGGCATTGACCGCCGTGCCGCAACCGATACCCAGATTCGATTTGTTGAGCGAGGTGATCAGCACGCGGCCATCGAAGTCATTCAACCGGAGTGCGGTCGAGTTGGCATTGAACGTCTGCTCGCAATCTCCCGATCCGCCGCAGCCGGCGGAGAACATATTATTTTGGAACCCGGGCTCAAAGTTCGCGTCGGTGCAGCGGATGATGGGACTGAGCTGTCCGGTAAAGTTTGCCGGCGGCAGCGTGTAGGAGTTGTCGGTCAGGACCGCGTTGTTCTTCGTGAGGTTGCCGAAGTTCGGAACCGTTGCCCATGGAACAAGTGCGGTGCCGCTGTAGGCGGTGTAGAAATTCGGTGAAGGCGGAGCTATGCCCAGCGTCCATGTGCCCGTCTCGCAGAGCCCGCCTCCCGACGTGGGGCAGCCCCCATAGACCGATTGCGCTCCGAGAAACAAAGCAAACGACGCATCGTAGGGCAACACTTGCGCCAGCACGGATGCTGAAGTTTGCGCGTAGGTGGTCGAGGAGTAATTCGGATCGAGCGCGAACAGGATGTCGCCCACGGGATAAGCCGACGAGTCGTAGTGAGAGCAGAGCGCGCAACTGGCCGGCCCATTGGTGTAAATCTCGGCGTTGTTCACCGTGACTAAAAGACCGCCGGAAAAGTTCACCAGCCCCGTGGTGCGCAGACTCACCAATCCATTCAGCAGACCGATAAAACCTTCCGGGCAGTCGGTGGAAGCCGCCGCAGGGGCAAGCGGACCGGCAATCGCAAACGTAGAACTGACTTGGCAATTCGTGGGCTGGGAACCGTTTAAGGTCTGCAAGGAGAGTGTCGAGCGCTGTCCGGCCAGCGCGCCGCCGGTAAACGTTGGATAGGTCACCGCGTTGCGATACCAACCGCCCGAAGTGCAACCCAGAGTTGCAGAACTTGGAGGATCATCGCAGGGCGTGGGGGTCGAGATTGCCGAGCAGTAGGCCGAACTCACCCCTTGGCTGCAGATGATGTTGGTCAAATCGGTGAGTTCGAGGCCGTTGGTGCGCATCCCGATGCTGAGAGCTGTTTCTATCGCCGCTTCTTGATCGGTGTAGGTGTAATCTCCACCCACGGCATTCATATCGCCGAACAGTGGCATCGTGGGGGCTTGCGCCGATTCTGAGAGCAGCATGTCGTTGATGCCGGAGAGGAACAAACTCTTCGAGAAGCTGGGTTGCTGGCCGGTGTTGAAAGTGGAATATTCCCCGCCGCCTTCGTAGCCACAAACGATGTAGCCGCCGCCCAACTGACCGGAGTTGTAGTGGTCGATCGTCTGATCGCAGAACCAATTTCGCCAGACCGCATAGGGCATCTCGTAGGCGACGGGAAGCGCAGAGGCGAGAACCGCGGTCGTGGCATTCGGAGTATTTAAGTTGAGCACATGGGTCTGCTCAACGACTGGCGATCCGCCCAGGCAGGAAGCGTTGCAACTTGCGTAGCTGGGGCCGTCGGAGAAAGTGAGACTGGAAGCGCCGGGCTGCGCGCTCAACGACCAAGTATTGTTGAGCGCCGTGTAGCTAGAGTTGGTGATGCCCGCAATGGTGATGCTGTCCGGATAGGTAAATGTTGGAGCCGCCGCAAGGGACACCGTCACCGTTCCGCCGCTCCCGACGATGTTGGTGATGGCGATCGAGTAGCAGTTTGTTCCCGTAAAGCTGGGGCTGCAGCTCACATCTTGCGGCGGAGCGTGCGCTCCCACCTTGGTCCAGGTGCAAGGATAGGTCGCCGTTTCCGTGTAGGGTCCAGCGCCGGTAAAGGCTGGTTCGGTTGCCCCAGCCACGCAACCTTGCCCGTAATTCGCCGCCCCTGGATTTCCCGGCAAGGCCACGGTTCCCGTCATCTGCCAGTAGGTTCCGGTTCCGGGGCAAGTCCCCACGCAGATGTATTGCAGAGTGCGGTACATCTGGCCGGAGGTCCACACCAATCCGCGGTACTGGCCGCTTCCATCGGTGTCGAGCAAGTCCGCCCAGTTCTGAGTGAAGACGTAGGACGATGTTCCGTTATTCTGTCCTCCCTCAATCGACGCCGCCTGAATGATGTTCGCTTTCTTGCCTTGCGACGTATAGGTCGCAACCAGCGCGTCTTCCGCCGTCCAGGAGAGAATCGGGTAGCTGGTGCCCTGGTCGACATAAGTGGACTGGCCGCAGGCCGAGGAGCATCCGTCGGAAACAATCGCCGTGGCCCCGGTGAATAAATTATTTCCGCTTGAAAGCACCGACTCCCAGGCCGCGTAGTTGGTGTTACTCGATGTGGTGGGAGGCTGCACCGCGTTCAAGGTGTAGGGAGTGGGCGCGATCTGGACGGGCGCATTCACCGTCAAGGTGAAATTCTGGAATATCCCGTAAGGATTGTCGAAGGCCTCGAAGACTAAGGCGGTTGTACCCGCGGCGGTGGGCGTGCCGCTGAGAATGCCCGTACCCGCTCCGTCGTTCGAGGTAAAAATCAACCCTGCGGGCAGAGTGCCGGCGTAAAGAAAAATCCCGGGCACAGGGTAGCCCGTAGCGGTCACATTAAACGAGTTGGGCTGGCCTTCGGTGAAGGTCGCGCTGGTCGCGGAAGTGAAAACCGGCAAAGAGTAGACAGTGAGGGTGAAGGTCTGGAAGGCGTTGGGCGAGACGCCATTCGAGGCCGTCAGGGTGAAGGAGTAGACTCCGCCAGTTCCGGGTGCTGGAGTGCCGGAAAGCGTGGCGGTCCCATTGCCATTGTTCACCAGCGTCACGCCGGAGGGCAGGGTTCCGGTTACGGTGAAAGTCGGAGCGGGCACGCCGAGGCCGGTAATAGTGACGGTTCCGGGAGTGCCCACCGTAAAACTTGCGCTCGGCGCTGGGCACGGATTCGCCGATGGATTGCAGGTGAAGAATGGTGCTGCGGTAGCAACCGTGTAGAAGTTGAAGAGGTCCACCCACTCGGTTTGCTCGACCGTCTTCACATCCAACTGATCCTGCGTACCTGTCTGCTCGACCCAACCTGAGGGGAGCGGTCCCGCCGACTCGCTGAGGTTGAGATTGGTGAGCGTCCCGTCGATCACCACATACGGAAAGTGCATGCAGGCGTAGCTTCCGGTGCAGGACGTATCTCCGGCGGTGTAGTAGCCCACGGTGATGAGGTGGTGCCAGGTCTCGATTGCCGGGCTGCAGGCGAGTGTCGTTGGAATCCAGGCGGCGGTATAGGAATTCCAAACGTCCCAGAGATGGTGATTCAGGTCGCACTGGCCGCCGAACATGAAGCGGGTATTCTGCGTGACTCCGCCGTCGCCAGCATGGACGTATTTCCATTGATCGTATTCAAGGGCGTTGCCGGTCGCACCGTTCGCATCGAGGTAAAACCACTGATCGGAGTAAAAATAGTAAGCGTTGTTCTGCGCGCCGTTGTCGTAGAACCAGAGGACGTTCGATTCGGCCTCGCCGTAATTGTTGAACTGCATCGATTCGCCATCGAGTGAAGGGCTGGAGTTGTCGATGGTCTGGCGGAAGGACACAACAGGGACGCCGAGGGCGTGTGTCTTGGTGAAGATGGCCGAGAAACTCGACCCGGGCAATTCGAGGATAGTGACAACTTCCTGATTCGTCCCGGTATCGACGACAACGAAATTGCCCAAAACCATCCCGGCATAGGAAGCGGCTGTAACCGCGACCTCTGAGCCAGTGGTCGTCACTGCCAGGGTCGTGGTGGTGTTGACCAGCACTCCACTTCCGCCCGCGCAGCTCGCTCCAAAGCACGGCGGATATGCCCAACCAATCGCGGGCGATCCCGAATTTGTCGGCGCATCGTCGTCGATGTTGAGCGCCTGATTCTGGGCGTGCACCAGGCCGCCGAAAGAGAGTAGCGCAAAAATCAGAGAGAGCTTTTTCACGGAAGGAAAGCGGCTGGCTTTAATCTCGAATGTGGTAGGAGTAGCACTCCGGAGTGGTGGAAACCGCAGAGGACAGCGCGACCGCGAAGCCCGGAACAATCTGCACCGTCCCGCCCGTGCCCGTGGTGTTTCCGAGAATCTGGGAATAGACGATGGTGGTCGCGGAGTTGCTTGTCACCAGCCCGAGAACGTCTAGGTTTGCGTTCGAGTCTCCGGCGTGGCGAATGATGCTGCCCGCCGGGAAACTTGAGCCCAGCGGCGAGGCCACGGTCAGCGTCGTCACATCGCTGGTCAGGGAAGCACTCGTCACCGCGTCCACCGGGTACGCCGTGAAATTCGGGTACGGCGTGAGTGGCCCCTGTTTCGCGGTGATCTTCCAACCTAAGAACTGCGTTGTGTTGCAGGCTGCTGGAGTTCCGCCGTAAAGCGAGACTGACGCGGGATCGTCGTCGAGCAGGATGACGCTGCCTGGTCCTTGCACGGCATTCGAGGACACAACGATTTGCTGCCACGTTGCCGGGACGGTGAAGAACCCGTCTTTCGCAGGGGGCTGCGTAGAGCCTCCTGCTTGCCCATCGCCGTGATTCGCAATCCCCTGATAGTCCGTCGTGTCGAGCTGCGTGGACATCTTCCACACGTCGGAGGCAACCTGCCCGGAAGTCGTGAGCAGATTCTCGCCCGCCCCCGCTCCCGGTTGGCGCGAGCCGGGCGCGCCCAGCGCGTAGAGCGAAAGATAAGACTCTTGCGCCGTGGGGATGTAGTTGCCGTTCAATTCGTCGTCGATCAGCAGCGCGGGCAGATTCGGTCCGGCGGCGGACAGGTTGGCAAAGAAAAGGCCGCCGGTCGACGTCGGATTATTGGCGGAGATTTTCACCAGCGAGTTTTGTACGCTGACCGTGCCACTCTGCCCGCTGATGGTGGACAAGCTTCCGGCGGTCAGCACGGCGGTAAAGGTTGTGCCGGTGCAAGTGGTCGCCACGGTGAAGGGAACAAGCTGCGAAGAGGTCTGATTATATCCGGTTTGTGTGGTCAGGCCGGTGATTGTGATGGGCTGTCCGGCGCTCAATCCTGCGCAAGAGGCCGACGTGGTGTAGGTTGCGGTGTTGCCCGATTCCGAAGCGCCGGTGATGGTGAAAGACAGCGGAACATTCAGGTTGCCGGCGTTGATGTTGATGAACGATTCCGAGTTCGCGCCCTCATCGTAACCTACCGAGACCGCGGCGATCCCGGCATTCTCCCAGTGCATGTTGCGGAATGTGGTGTGCGAGCCGCCGACCGACATCAAAACATTCGGAGGAGCCGACGCCGCGCCTTGCGCCGTGCACGTCGTATTCGCGATTTCCTTCGGCCCAGCATCCCCCGGCGAGCCCGTGTTGAGGTCGATGCACTTCGCCGCGCGTGTAATTGTCGTGCCCGAGCCGAGCGAGAAGTCGAGGCCTTCAAACCAGCCGTTCTGCGCCCCCGGCCCGTTATTTGTGCCGCTGGTGAAGGCCAGCGTGAACATCAACGTGTGGGCGGTGTTGGTCGAGACCCAGGGGGTGTCGTAGTTTCCGTCCGTGGTCTGGGTCTGATATTCGACGCCTGCGGTGCCGGTTGCGACCAGCGAGGTAAAGCCAGAACCCGCAGCCCATGTGCTCGAATTCGAACCGGTGAGCGCCATGCCGACGATCGAGTCGTCGGGGTTGACGGTCGAGGAGTTGGTGGTGGTGACGGTTGGCCCCGGTCCGTGGGTGGTGCTCACGGCGGCCGCGGCGGCATCGACTCCGTTGTCATTCGGGATCTCGATGGCGCCCACATAGAGGCTGTTGTTATTCACCGAACCGCTGAAGGTCAGGGTGATGGCGCCGGTTCCGGCGTTGACGTTCGAGTCATAGACGCAGCCTCCGGCTTCGAGCGTGCCGTCGACAATGGCGGTATTGGCGATGGTGGTGTAGGAGTCCCGTGTGGTAGAGTTCGTGGCGCTGTTCAGGGTGACCGTGTAGGGCGTAAACCGGGCGCAAACGGCGATCAGATCGCCGGCGACTTGCGGATTCGCTAAGGTGATATTGCAGGTTGAGGAGTTGCAGGTGGTCGCCGAGCCGTAGGAGTTGACGGGAGTTCCCGGAGTGACGGCAACGTTCGCGCCACCGATGGCAAGGCCCTTCCCGCCGTTCCCAAAACCCAGAAGATTGGAGCGGAAAAGTCCCGAGCCTTCCTGCCCTACGTAGTCCGCGAAGCCGATACAACCTGCCACGCTCTGGCAGTCGAGCGTGACTTCGTCGACAGGTGAGTCGAACACTGCGCCAGCGTTGAAATTGAAAGTGATGCCGTCGTCGGTGAAGCCCATCAGCGGGGTGCTGGTCGGGATGTTATTCGCCTGGAAGACGGTCGAACCCACGTAGGGCTGGCCCGAGCCGGTCTGCCAGCCCTGCCCGTGGAGCATGGATTTGCGCGGGATGCCGATGCCGTTCGTGGGTTTGATCTGCGCCGGCCCCAAGGTGAGTGCGCCCTGATAGCTCGCCGAGAACAACGACATGATGCTCGCGTTCGCACAGTCGTACAGACCCTGAAAGCCTCGGGCGTCCACTTCTGGGGAATATGTGGTATTGGCGTTCTGGGCCGCCACGATCGAGGCGCAATCGTCGGTCGAGGTGAAGCCCGGCGCCACGGCATCGACGTAGGACACGTCGCCAAACAGGGTATTCGCCCCACTGGCGCTGACGTTGCCTCCGGTCGGGAACGTCGCGTACTGCATGGGGAATGGGTAGAAGGCCGTGCCGCCGCCGGGGTACTCCCCGAAGAGACAGGAGGGATAAAGAATCGCCAGTTCCGCGTGCCCGGAAGAGGGACTCGCGGGCGCGACCGAGGGGCAGGGCGTGGTGATGGCCGCCGGACCATTCAGCACAAAGCTATTGATATTGAGCGTGCCGATGGTTGCCACGGTTGCGGTGAGGTTGTTGAGCGCAACCGTGGCCGGCCAGGTGATCCCGGTGAAGGACGCCAGGTTCAGCGTCTCCGTGGCGCAGGCGTTGAAGATGCTCCCGCCCGATCCGGTGTTCGAATCGGCGAGACAGGAGTTGCCGCCGCCGGTCGTAGAACTGAATAAGGGAATTCTTCCCACGCTCCCGCTGAAACTCGATCCGCTCGATCCGCCCCCAAGACTACAGGTCCATGCCCCCGCCACATAGAAGGCTACCGCCCCACTGCCGCCGCCGGTGCAGGGATTTGAGCCAAAGGTTCCATCCGAGACGACTACGGCATTGGTCAAGCCCCCCAGCGTGCTCAGTTGCGCGAAAAGCACGGGTCCGAGCAGCACGCCCTGATTAAACGTGAAGGTGCCCATGCCGGTGAACTGGGTTCCGGTGGGCTGATTGATCGTCTGGTTGTTCGTGGGGTTGCCGTAAAGTTCGACAAAGCCCGGAACTGGCGGCGGTTGGCTCATCGGGTCGGCGGTCACGATGTTGAAGCTTCCCAAGCTATTGCCGTTGCCGCAGGTGGTGATCATTGCCGAGGCCGAGCAGATCACGTAAGGGATGCCGTCGCGCAAGGGGTGCGAGGCGTCTTTCATGGCCGTCACTTCGTAGTAGGTGGAGACGACGTTGCCGCAGGTGATCTGGTCGTTGCCGAGGATCTGGCCCACGATGGCCGAGCCGGGGGTCGCGGGGCGAAGGTCAAAGGAATCCTGCACGACGGCGTTAGGCTGGCCGGGAACGACGGGAACATTGTCGCCGCAGTTCACCAACTGGAAGTGCAGGTAGGCCGAGCGGTAGAGGTTCGCCACGTTGCTAGTCATCGTGCCCGTGGTCAGGTTGGTGTTGATCGAGACCTGGGCCGCAACAGGGAAGACCAACAATAAAATGGCCAGCACGCTTCGCATTGCAGTTTTGAATTTCATCGGTTGCCTCGGTTGTTCTTGCGCGCCGCCTCCGCCAATCGCTGCCGGATATTGCCGCCGTAGTAGACCGACTGGCACTCTTCCTTCTCCTGCTCCTCTTCCTGAACCTTCGAGAGGCCGAGCATGGCGCGGGTCATGTCCCCGCCGCTGTCCTTGAGGAGCTTGTCTATGCGCTCGGAAACGCGCTTCTGGAGAGGCTTTCGCGTGGGCTCGGGGTAAGACAGCAGGAGATACTTGCAGGCATCGCGCGCGTGGTCGTCTTTCTGAACGATGGCTTCGGAGGCGTTTCTGGTGAGCAATTGCTGCGCGGTCAACGTCTCTCGCCGCGTCCGCATCAGCTCCCACAACAGATTCGGGCAATCCCAGCTATGCAGCCCGTACAAGGGCCGCTCCCAGGATTTCCGGCAAACGATCTTCACCGTGGGCTCGCGCTCCTCAAGATTCGCCCAGTGCGCCAGCAGGCGGCCGGCGAAGCTCACGTCGGAGTGGTCGCCGTGAAACGGGGAAAGGAAGTCGATGCCGTTCTCCTCGTAAATCTCGTTCAGAGATTTGGCGCGTTCGCCTTTGCGCGTCGGCACGTTGGCCTGCGCGTTGACCGGAAAAACCGAGGGATCGGCGTAGCAGGTTCCGGTTTCCAACTTTCGAAGATCGGGCATCTCCCGCAGAGCCGCCGCGTGCTCCCAGATTTCCAGTCCGGGCTGGTAGTACTCGCCGCAGAGGTAGTGCGTGCCTTCATAATCCGAGTAGCAGCGCAGCATCGCCGTGGGGCTGGCGCGCCCGTGGTCAAATCCCGCGTCCATCTTCCAGTCTGGGTCGGGACGCCAGCGCGGATCGGTGATGATGATCTTGTCCTGGTAGCGAGAGAGAATTTCGGCGAAGACGAGCTCTCCTCCGCCCGCCTCGTCCATGATGTCCTGCTCGCGGTCCCAGTCGGCCTGCGAGGTATATTTCTTACGCTCATCCGTTTTCCAGTCGGGACTGTCTTCCGGATTGCGCTCGGGGTGGACGGCGTAGTGCATGCGCACCACGGGAATTCCGCCCGAGGTGCGCTTGATGGTCTCGCCGGGGCGCACTTCGACCGTGCTCTGGGGAGGCATCTCCCTGGTCTGCTTCAGTGCTTCAAGCGCGGGATCGGTCATGGGTTGCTACTTGGGGCTGCTACTTGGCGGTTCGTGAAATATCCCTGCGGGCATCGGCGTACCAGCCCGGCCCGGCGGAGGAGTTGAAAATGATCTTGCCGCGCACGGCGGAAATGGCCTCGTTGTAGCACTCGCCGGCGTCAGGCTGAAAACTCGATTCGTCGTTGAGGTAGCCCCAGGGGTGATAAGAGCGCACCTGGTCGGCGCCGCCGGGAATGCCCACGACGTAGCCGCCTCGGGCGAAGCTGAGAGAGTGTTCCGGCTGCTGATCGATTGGCTTGGTGAGCGGATAAGCGTCCTGCAACCATTGCTCCTGCGTCCGGTAGAGGCACTTCGCGTACTCGACCAACTGGATGACTTTGGCGTCTTTCTGGGTCTGGAAGAGCACGCCGCGGTGGGGCACGCGCATCGCATTCAGCGTCAGATAGGCCACACAGGCCCAGGAGATCATCAGGTCGCGGGATTTCTCGATCCAGGTAATCTGCTCGGCATCGAAAATCTGGAACAAGTCTTTGAAATAGTCGTAGGGTGGAAAATACTCGTAAGGGTCCGGGCGCTTTTCCTCGACCCAGTGCTCGTTGTAGGTTTTGGCGTGCTGGGTCACCCAGATAAAGGGGTCGCGCGTGGCCTCTTCCGCTCTGGCATCGCGGTCGGCGACTTTCACGCTCAAATCCTCGGGAGGCTTGTAGCGCGAATGTTCCGCGAGCTTCAGGCGCACCTGCGCATGGGCTTTCCAGAGATCGAGTTGGACGCGCCAGTCCACGAGCTGCGGGATGGAGCTAACTTTCATCGGCATCAGTACCAGCAGACTCATCCGGAGGAGCGGCATAACGAGCAGGCCACTTACCAGAGCGGTGAAATTCTTCGAGTTCCTCAATCGTCCAGCCGGCGAAGGGGTCATGGTCGGAGTACTTGCTTGACAGCCCAAAGATGTCTACCAGTTCGCGGAGCGCGCTGACCTTGGTGGAATCGTTCTCGGCATGTTGCGAGAGATCGTCGAGCCGGTTGATGATGTCGTTGCGGGTGACGGTGACGCCGCGTGCTTCTCTCTCGCCGACTTTCTTTACGAACGCGGCTTGCTTCGCCTCAATCGCCGCCCGCACCTGCGGACGGTTGAAGATGACGGAGGCGACTTTCTCCGGTTGCTTGAATCCCGCGAGCCTCGCCGCTTCGATCTGGTTCCCCCCGAAACACGCAACGAACTTGAGTTCTTGCTTCGAGAGCGGTTTCTTGGCGGGGTCTTTTACGCGACGGGCTTTTGGCTTTTTAACGTGCTTAGTCTTGCCCTTCTTTGCTGGTGCTTTGCGGGGCATGGAGTCTCCTTGCTTTGACTCGGGAGTGCTTGAGAGATGGGGTGCATGGGAAAGAGGTGCTATTTACGGCGCGGGGAGGTGGGTGCTAGGATTCCGGGCGTGCGAAGGAAGATTGAATACGTTGCGGTCTTCATCCTCTTCTGCCTATGGTTCGACTGGAGAATTCTCCGAAACTTAGGGGTCGCCACTTTCGCGATTTTGTACTTTCCCGTTGATCTAGTCCTGCATCCAACGTGGAATTACTTGACCGCGGCCTTCGCCATGAATCTTGCGCTGGCTGCCTTATGGTTTCTGGTCGTCGCTTGCGCCCAACTCTTCGCTTGGGCGAAGCGAAAACTACTGCGCAGCTCCCACTAACGATTGCGACTGCCACGAATGCGTTCGTGCTCTTTTCTGCCGCAGAATCTTTTCCAGCAGATCGATCTCTTTCTGGTTTTTGTCCGCTTTCGCCGCGTCGAGGACGCGCTGCACTTCCGCGACAGAAAACCCGTGGACCGTATCTTCGAGCGGTTGAAGCCGCGCCCGATGTTCGATGTCGAGAATCTGGCGGTGAGTGAGTTGATGTTTCTCGCGGGCGTCTTCGAAGGGCTTCGCGTTGCCCTTGCGAAGCTGGTCGAGAATCTCCCGGCGTTGAACGCGGTTCTCGTGATCTTCCGGCAATTCGGCTTCTGTGCCAACCTTCGAGGCCGCGATGTCTGCGGCGGTCTTCTCCGCGCGGGTCTTGGCGAAGGT
>Ga0182024_10012451_pt1 | contig 16831 bp, 14 predicted proteins | sample P32metaG_FD_120480 | JGI IMG/M metagenome (GOLD analysis project Ga0182024, IMG submission 120480) | Permafrost microbial communities from Stordalen Mire, Sweden - P3-2 metaG (Illumina Assembly) | ecosystem: Environmental > Terrestrial > Soil > Wetlands > Permafrost | place: Sweden: Stordalen... | reverse complement strand
GCGCGACGTCATCGCCCCAGAGCATCGCGATCGTCGCATCGACACTCGCTACGAGTTCTTCGAGGTTTTCGAACGGCTCCGCGCCCGCCGCGACCAACGGATCCATCATCGCGCGATCGATGTTCCAAACGGATATCCGATAGCCACGCTCCAGAAGGTTGCGCGCCATCGCGCTTCCCATTTTTCCCGTGCCTGCAACTCCAACGTGCATCGTCAAGGTCGTCACAAGCCTCCGATGGCGCCGGGAACCAAGAGTGCGATAATGGCAAGTGCGCCGAAAAGCGCCCCGACCGGCGCCACGATCCGGTTTCCCAAGGGCGTCGCCTTTTCGACAAACATAATCATCGCGAGCACGCCCATCCAAGCCAAATGCGCCACTCCCGCCGCAAACATCACCAGCATCAGCGCCCAGCAGCAGCCAACGCAGTAGAGCGCGTGACCGAAGCCTATCCGCAGCCCGTTGAGTGCGCCGCGCCGATAGTGACGCACGAGATACATGCCCGGATGGCGGCACGCTTTTAGGCAGGCATCCTTGAGCGGCGTGAACTGATAGATTGCCGCGAGACCGAGCGTCGCCGCCGGTATCAGCGCCGAATGCGTCGCCAGCCAGGGCCACGCATCGACGACTCGATGCAGTTGCATGTCTCCGGTAAACGCAGCCAGCGCAAAGGCCGTCCAAACTGCGAAGTAGCCGCCCAAGAATAGGATCAGCGCGAGCTGGAAGTCCGGGGCGCGCGCGGCGGCCGTCGCATAAAGCCGGATGAATCCGAGCGAAGAGGGCAGCATCATCGCCGCGGTCATGAACTGCCACGCGGCGACCACGACGAGCGCCGCAAACCAATACGGCCGCCCGCTCTCGTAAAGCGCGTGATGGTGAAACTGCGCGGCGTTGCCGGTCAGCTCGGCCCACGCGCAGACCGCCCATGCGGCCGCAATCACGCAACCGAGAACGCCGACAGCATTGAAGCGTACGTGCCGGTAGACGGCGTTCGCGGCCATAAACCTACGCCTCTAGCAGAAAGTCGCCCTGAATAGCATTGCGATCCTTAAAGGTCCAAACCATTCCGTGTTCGGGAATGTTGACGACGTGTTCGGAGGCCTTGGCAATATATGCGGGTGCGCCGGGAATGGTGCTAAAGATGCTGTCGCGCAGCGTCGTGACCGCGCCGTATGCGCTGCGATACGGTGCCATGGTCGCGCGAATTTTATCGCCGACGACAAGTGTGCCTTCACCACCCTTGAGATCGTGTTGGATCGCCGCCGTCTCGACCGCGACGTCTTCACCGACCAAGGCGTTGAGGTCCGCTAGCGGTCCGCCTAAGCGGCCGTGCCAAGCATCGAGAATCGCCGCCCGTTGTTCGTCGGTCGCGCGCGCATCGACGTAGCTCACGCGCTTCCACGTATGCGGTATGAGAACGTTTCCCGGAATCTTGACGACTTCCACATAGGTGAGTCCGGTTACGTCGACGCCGTTGATCTCGCCCTTCTCGATGTTATAGGCAAGGAACGAGTCGCAGGCACCGCCGTCTGGATCCTCACCGATCCAGCAGCGGCATAGCGTTCGGCACGAACACGCTTCGAGCAGCGTGCCCTGTAAGCTGTAGACCTTTGCGGAAGTCTTAGCGATCGGTTGAGTCTGGGTCACAGTCTTGCTCCTTCGTTATGTTGTGTGTCGCTACCAAGAGATGACGATCAGCCCGTTCCCCGAGGCCGCGCCTTGCAGGTTCTTGACGTGCGTGGCGCTTTTCTCGATGTACGAGGAACCACCGCCCCCGCCGCCACCGCCGCCGACGCCGCTCGTGCTCAGCGAGCCGGCACCGCCACCGCCGCCGCCGTAGTAGCCGCCGCCCGCGCCGCCGCCGCTTCCGCCTCCGCCGCGGCCGCTGGTAGTGGGTCCGCTGCCGCCGCTTCCGCCTTGCCCGCGCTTGCCGTTTAGCCCGGCGTTCCCATTCTGATAGTCAAACCGAGTGCTCTGATTGTCAAACCGATTGCCGCCGGCGCCGCCGGTTCCCCCAGTGCTCTGGGAGCCGCCTCCTCCGCCGCAACCATCGGGACCATCGCGGTAGCAGTCGCCGCCGCCTGCGGCGCCGAGGCTTCCGCCGCCCAGCCCGCCGCCGCCGGTGCCGTAAAAAACACTGGGACCGCCGCCGCCGCCGCCGCCACCGGCGACCACGACGCGGTTCGCCAATCGGTCACCGCCCTGGCGCACATCCGAGGCGCCGCCTCCACCGCCGCCGTCTCCGCCGCTCCCCGTGGTGCTGCCGCCGTCGCCGCCCCCGTTGAACCCGCCCGCAGTTGCACCCTCGCCGCCGACGAAGACCGCGAGTCTCTCTCCGGGCGTGACCGGGATCGTCGCCTTCACGGTGCCGCCGGCGCCGCCGCCGGATTCACTGCCGTAGCCTCCGGTGGAACCACTGCCGCTTGCACCGTCGGCGACAATTCTGATCGTGGTCACTCCGGCCGGCACTTCGAACGTCTGCCGGTGACCGGTGTATTTAAACGTTTGCGTCTCCTTCGCGGCGGAGACGTCGCCCGGCCCAGTTAGGCCAGGCAATGTTCCGCTGCTGCCGTGAGTCGAGCAAGCGCAGAGAAGCGCCGTGAATATGGCGCTCGACGTTATGCAAAATGGTCGACGGCCAAAACCTGAAATCCTCATTGCCTGCCTCCTGACGCCCGAACGGTTTCACCGTAATAGGCCGGCAAACATGCTGCGCCGAAGGCCGACGCAGCGTTAAGAGGAGCGTTGCTATGAAGGCTTATTTGGAGTTGATTTGCTCGGCGCTAGGCGCGTGCGCGACTCTCGTTCTGGCCGCGGGCTGCGCGGGACCGCAGACGCCGGCGAACTCGCTGGTTCCGAGCGGATTGCGTGGGGCTGCTCCTGCGCCTGCTCGAGGATCGTGGATAGACTCCGATGCCCAAACGCGCGATCTCCTCTACGTGTCCGATCGCAAGGATGGGAACGTCTCGATCTACTCATATCCTGCGGCGAAACTTCAAGGCCGGCTCGCCGGCATACGCGCCAACGGACTTTGTTCCAACAAGAACGGCGACGTTTTTATCCCGGAAGGCGACACAGTGACCGAATACGCCCACGGCGGCATCCGGCCGACCGCGGTATTGCGTAACCCGCTAGGAGGAGACGTCCAGTTTTGCGCGGTCGACCCTACGACGGGCAGCCTCGCCGTTTCGGGAGGCGTTTCGGGCGTCGCAATCTACGCCAGCGTTGAAGCCGGCGCCAAAATTTACCGGGCTAGGCACGGCGATAGCTACCAGTCCGTCGCCTACGACGGTGAAGGCAATCTGTTCGTTGAGAGCGCGAGCCGCAATCTGGTCGAACTTCCTAAGGACGATACGCGATTGCGCGACGTCACCTGGAACGGGATGCACTCCAAGCACCTCGGCTCGATTCAATGGGACGGCAAGTACCTTGCGGTCGAGAGTCCGGGAAGCGCTTCTAGGCCAACGACCGTCTATCGCTATACCGTGAGCGAAGCGGAAGCGACGCTAGCCGGCGAAACCGCGTTAAAGGGCGCCCAAAGCTCGCTCCAGTTTTTGATTCACGGTGAAAACCTCGTCGTGCCCGGCCCTGCCGGAGTAACGCTCTACGGCTACCCCGAGGGCGGCAACCCTCTGAAAATCGTCAAAGACGCAGGTGAACCGGGATTCGCGACGGTCAGTCGAGCTGTGGCACCGCCTATCGCGGTCACCACGTATCACTACGACAACCTGCGAACGGGCTGGGACGATAGCGAGTCGACGTTGACGTATCGCAGCGTCAAGAGCAGCTCCTTCGGTCTCCGCAACACGGTGGCTCTCGACGACGAAGTAGATGCACAACCGCTCGTCGTCCCCAATGAAACCACGACACGCGGTGCGACGCAGGGTTTGCACGACGTGGTGTACGTCGCAACGGACAGCAACTCGGTCTACGCGATCGATGCATCGAGCGGAACGGTTCTCTTCCAACAGAGTTTAGGAACTCCGGTTCCGACACCGTTGGGCTGCACCAACAACGGGCCGAACGTGGGAATCACCGGTACGCCGGTCATCGACTTAACCGCCAACGTTATGTACGTCATAGCCTATACGCTAGAGTACAACGTTCCGACCTATCGCATTCACGAACTTAGCCTCTCAAATCTCTCCGACGTCGTACCGTCGGTCGTCGTCTCTGCGGCGCACACGTTGACCAACGGCGCACTCATCGCGTTCAACGCGACGTACGAGCGGCAGCGGCCGGCGTTGCTCGAGGCCAATGGAAACGTCTACGCCGGATTCGGCAGCTTCTGCGACTATGACGGCTCGCACTCGCGCGGCTGGCTGCTCGGTTGGCAGGCGGGGAGCCTTACGCCGCTTCCGGCGAACCAGCTGAACGACATGCTCTTTACATCACCCTACACGTTCTTCTTGTCGTCGATCTGGATGTCGGGGTACGGCCCCGCGGCCGATTCTTCGGGCAACATCTACTTCGTTACCGGAAATTCGGACTATTCCGGAACCACGTATAACGGCGTCACGAACATTCCGGAGAGCGTCGTCAAGGTGAGCCCAAACCTGACGCAACTCCTGAGCATCTTCACGCCATCAAACGAGGCGTATCTCGACGAGGGCGATACCGACTTCGGATCGGGCGGGGTCCTGCTGCTGCCAACGCTCGCGTCGTCGACGCCGCTCGCCGCCGCCGCCGGCAAATATGGGACGATGTACCTGCTCGATCAGAATAGTTTAGGCGGGTACAACCAATACTCGAACAACGACCTCGCAGAAGTGGAGGTCGGCGGTTGCTGGTGTGGCGAGTCGTACTTTGCCTCCAGAGGCCATCCGCGTATCGTTGCCAGCGGCGGCAACACTGTGACCGTTTGGAAGGTTCAAGACTCGTCCTCGTCGGCAAAACTGAGCTTGACTGCAACGTCGCCGGGGCTGCCGGATGGGCAAGATCCCGGCTTTTTCACGACGGTCTCATCGGCCCGAAAAGGCCGCGACGCAATCATTTGGGCGCTGGCGCGCCCAGCGTATGTTCCTGGACCCATGAGCCTCTTCGCGCTCACGTCCGAAGCCCATCACGGAAGTTCGCAGCTCCAAACGCTCTACCAAGGAACGGCCGGATACTGGGAGGCGTCGAATGGAAACGCAAATCTCGTCCCCGTCGTAGCAAACGGCAAAGTGTACGTTGCGTCCTACGAGCAGCTCGACATCTTTGGACTCGGAGGCTCGGCCGCAAACGCGTCAGCGGCGCGCGGCGGTGCGATGGCGTTCCACGGTTCGAGCGACGCGCCCAACGACGTTACGGGCACGCTCCTTACCATCAGCGGCTCGTACCTTACGCTGCGGACGCGCACCGGAAAACTCGTCCGGGTCGATGACTCTGCTGCGGTTCGACATGAGCGAACCGGCGACTTGGTCCGGGGCGAGCCTTTCACCGCGAGGGGAAAGTACGACGCCGCGGACGTTCTGCACGCCGTCACGATCGTACGCGCGAAGCCTGCGGAGGCCTCGTGGCCACCCGATCGCTAACGGTCATCGGGTCCGGCTTCGGCCGAACGGGCACGGCGTCGCTGAAGCGCGCGCTCGAGATGCTGGGCTTTGGCCCGTGTCACCACATGGAAGAAGTAATGGAGAATCCGGAACAGGTTGCGCACTGGCAGGCTCTCGTCGCCGGAAAACCAGTTGATTGGGGCGAGGTTTTCAACGAGCGGCTCTTAGTGTTTGACGTGGCCGAAGGCTGGGCGCCGCTGTGCGCGTTCCTCAACGAGGCAATCCCGAACGAACCGTTCCCCCGCGTGAACTCGACCGAAGAGTTCTTGCAATTCTATGATGAAGGTAAATCCTAGTAGCGCGACTCGCCCCTGCTGCGGGCGGACGGCTGCGCCTGGGGCGGGCTGAACGTTTTCGAACACGCCATTCGCTAAAGTAGCTGCATCGGCGCTCGCTCGGGCCTTGGGCCAGGAACGACCGGTACACCTTGCGGTCCTCACCGTGGCCCGCTCGCTATGATTAAGGAATCACAGATCGTTCATGAATACCTCAATTTCGCGCAAGTTTGTAGTCGGCGCCATCGCGGCCGCCGCGATTATCTCTGGTTGCAGCGCCGGCAGTACGCAATCGGCGTTCGCGCCACCTGGAGTGGCCCAGAGCCCCGGAACGGCTCAGAATCCCTCGCTGTCGTCGGTTCATCTCAGACCTCTAACGATGTCGGGCAAGGCTGCGATAACCGTGCAGCCCGACCATCAGCCGTCGTGGATGTCTCCCGATGCCAAGAAGCAACAGTTGCTCTACGTCTCAGACCAAAAGACCGATGACGTGTACGTGTACTCGTTTCCGACCGGCACGTTGGTGGGAACGCTGACCGGCTTCGCCGCGCCGTACGGTCAGTGTAGCGATAAAACCGGTAACGTTTTCGTGACGCAGTTCGACGCGTCTGACATTACGGAGTACGCGCACGGCGGCACGAGCCCGATCAAAACTCTCGACGTCCCCGATGGCCAGTATCCTACGGGCTGCTCGGTCGACCCGAAGACCGGAAATCTCGCCGTCGCCACTTTCGTCTCGGACAGCTCTCCTGGCGGCATCTCCATCTTTCGCCATGCCACCGGTACACCCAAAGAATACCAGGCGCCGGGCATGTACTACTACTTCCCCCCGGCCTACGACGATCGGGGCAACCTCTTTGTTGAGGTTGAAGACGACAGTTCGGGCGGAACCAGCCTCGACGAACTTCCGCGCGGTAGCGGTACGCTTGAGTCACTCTATCTTAACGTGACCATCCACTTCCCAGGCGGCGTTGCGTGGGACGGAGCGCATGTGGATCTCGACGATCAGTCATTCAGTGCTTCGGCCGGCTCCGGTATCTATCAGGTTCAAGTCGAAGGTTCGATAGCGACGATGACCGGCAAGTTCGCGCTGCCAGGTTCGTGCGGCTACAGCGATGTCGTTCAGCCTTGGGTGCAAGGCTCCAAGATCATTGGAGCGGACACCTATTGCGGAACAGTCGGCATCGACAAGTATCCGGGCGGAGCGAATCAAAAATACCTGTCAGGCACGCAGTATCCCATCGGGGCGACGGTCAGCAAAGCCAAGACGTAGCAGGGTCGCGTAAAGGGCTCGCTCAGGCGGGCTCTTTGCGTTGAACGTTCACGTACGGGCCGCGTGCTAGATTCTCTAAAGAACACCAGCGCTTTTATCGAGTGAGGAGAGTATTTCGTGCGACAAAAAAATTGGCGTTTAATCATTAGTGGTCCGATTTTTATGCTCGGAGCCGTGGCATTCTTTTGGGTGATGGCCGGTCAGATGCCGCAATCGACCGACCCCAGCGGCATGATGCGAGACGTCGGAGAGGTTTCCGGCCTCATCGGAACGATCGGCCTGGCATTGCTCGTTGCGGGGCTTCTCGGGTGGCAAGGCCTCACGAGGAAGCGCTAACGGTGGCCAATGACCGCGCGCCTCGGCCGATTCTAGCAATCGTCGCAACGGTCGTCTGGGGCATTCTGATGGTTCCCGGCTTCTTGATCGCCATAGCCGGGGCGCCGATGGCCTTCGATGCCCCAGGCTCCAACGCAAACCCGCTGGTGTGGCTGATCGTTTTTGCTTTCCTTGCGTTTCCCGTTGCGTGCATCGCCTCGATCGCTGCCTCGTGGATGACATGGAGAATGCCGAAGGTACGGGTCCCGATGGCGTGCATACCGCTGCTCCCGATCGCCACGATCGTCGCGGCAATGGCGCTCTCCGGCGGACTGAATAATCCGTTCGGCCCGATGAAGGAGACTCGGATCGAGCAGCCCCCGACGCCGCAGGCCCCGAGACCGCAAGCCTCGTCAATTCTCCCAATACCAACCGTGCCGCCGTAATCGTCTTGCTGACGAGCAAGGAACCGCCCGCAACACGCGAAGCGTGTGCGATGGCCCGACGTGGCACCGCCGGAAGGGATCGGCCGAACTCCGGTCCCGAACCCGAACTCCGCATCGGTTTGTTCGGCCACGTCGCGGTGGAAGTGAACGGGACGCCCTTTAAGCTCGCGACGCCCCGTAAAACACTGCCGGTTTTCGCCTATTTGCTGCTCAATCGCGACGCTCCAATCGCTCGCGATTTTCTAGCCTACGTCATGTGGCCGGACGACGAGGAAGAGCCCGCGCGCACCAAGCTGCGCATGAGCCTCTACGATCTGGCTCGGGTTCTGCCCCCGGAACTCGAAGGACGAGCGCTCATCGTCGACGGCGACAGCGTGCGCCTGCGCCACGATTTGCACTTGTGGCTCGACGTCGAAGAGTTCGACCGGCTCATCGCCGATCCGCAACGGATCGAGGAGGCCGTTAGCCTCTATCGCGGAGACTTGCTGACCGCGCTCTACGACGAGTGGGTCTTCCCCGAGCGCGAGCGCCACCGCAACGCTTTTCTCGCGGGGCTGTTGCAACTCGTCTCCCAAGCCCGCAGGCAACGTAATTTCGTTGGCGGAATTGCGGGGGCCCAACAAATCCTCGCGATCGATCCATGGCGTGAAGACGTCGTGCGCCAGGTCATGGCGCTGCGCTGCGAATCCGGCGACCGCGCCGGCGCGCTGGCCGAATACGAACGCTTTGCGAAGCTGCTTCGACTGGAGCTGAAGGTCCAGCCGATGCCCGAAACGCTCACGCTGCGCGAATCGATTGCGCGCGGCGAGAACTTTCAACCAGAAGCGCCCCTCGAACCGGCCGCGACGCCATCCATCGTTGCGGATTCGGCGACCCTGCCCTTCGTCGGCCGGCACACGGAGATGGGACAACTGCTTGAGACGTGGAGCCGCGCCGCCCGCGGTCGCGGCGCCTGCGTTTTCGTCGGCGGTGAGCCCGGTGTCGGCAAGTCTCGCTTGATTCTCGAGTTCGCGCACGCGGTCGAAGAGCGCGGCGGACGAGTCCTTATCGGTGCGACCGGCTCGCCGGAAGCAACGCCGTACGAGAGCATCGTCGACGCGCTGCGCTCCGCGTTACCGTTGGTTGCGTCGCTGAAGAGCGGCATGTGGCTGGCCTGCATCGCCGAGCTGCTTCCCGAGATCCGTGCACGCGTGGCCGGGCTACCGGAAGTTCCCCACATCGACGCCGAGAGCGAGCGCCTAAGGCTGTTCGAGTCGCTCTTCCGCTGTTTCTCCGGCCTCGCGCAACCGCGCCCGCTGCTGCTCGTGCTCGAAGATATGCATTGGGCGCAATCCGCTTCAATTACACTGTTGCGCTCATTGCTGCGTCGAGTCTCCGGCGTGCCGATCATGATCGTCGCAACCTATCGCGACGACGAAACGCCGCGCCCGCATCCGCTCCACCGGCTGCGCAGCGAGGCGCGCGCGACTGCCTGCGCGCAAAGCCTTTCGCTGAGAACCTTGTCGATCGACGACGTCCACGAACTAACCGGCGCTTTACGCGACATGCCCGATCTGGAGCCCGCCAATCTGCTAGCGGTCTCCGCCGGAAACCCGCTCTTCCTGACGCAGTTCATCGACGACCTTCGGCACGGCGAACGCAGCGCGCCGCCCGCGAGTCTCGAGGCGCTGGTGGCGGCGCGGATCGGGCAGCTCTCGGAGGAGGCCCGCACCGCCGCGAGATCGCCGCGTTCGTCGGTACGCGATTCTCGCACGACGCGCTTCGCGATATCAGCGGTTGGGACGAAGCTGGGGTCGGCAACGCGCTCGACGAACTCTTCGACCGGCGCATCGTGCGCGAGGCCGGCGGACGCGGACTCTTCGAGTATGCGTTCTCTCACCAGATATTTCAGGAGGCGATTGCCCGCGCGGTTCCACCAGAACGAGCGACGGCGCGTCATCGCCGCGTGGCGCGTGTGCTCGAAGAGTTGTACGCCGACCGGGCATCCGAACTTTCAGCCACGATCGCTCGGCATTACGAGCTTGCGGGCGACGCCGCAAACGCCGCCCGCTGCTACCTTACGGCGGTGCGGCGATCCATCGGGCTCGGCGCCCTCGACGAGGCGCACGCCTTTAGCGAACGCGCCTTGACGCTTACCGGCGACCCGCGCGCACGCGCCGAGATACTTCTTGAACGCGAAACGGTTGAGATGCGCCGTGGCGATGGCGTCGCGCAAGAGTCCGCGCTCGCGAGCCTCGAGGAACTCGCCGCGATCCTCGCCGATCCGGAACTGCATCGCCTTACGCTGTTACGCCGGATCGAGTTTGCGACGAGCGTCGCCGATTTGGCGAAGCTCGAAACGGCAATCCGCGAACTGCGAACCTGCGAGCTGAACGACGACGCCGCGTGGCGGTTGCACATCGCCGAGGCGAAACTCGCGTTTTCCCTTGGCCGGCTCGCCGAAGCGTATGCATCGGCGGAGGAAGCGCTTGCGTGCAGCCGCGGATCAGGGGAGCGTGCAGGAATAGCGCATGCGTTATGCTTTCTTGCGGAGGTCGACTCCAATCGCGGAAATCTCTCGGAGGCAGAAGCGTTGTTCGACGAGGCGCAACGGGCAGCCGCCGACGCCACCGACCCCGAGTTGGAGTATCTTTCGCTATCGAGTGCGTTTTCGATTGCGTACAATCGGCGCGACCTCCAGCGCTGCATGACGCTGGGTCAGCGCTGGCTCGAGCGCGCCACCGCGTTAGGTGACCGTCCCGCCGAAGCGCGGGCACGTAGCCGCCTGGGACTTACCCTTACTGCAACCGGAACGCGGTACGCAGAGGCACGCGAGCACTTCGCTTACGCCGCACTCTTCTTTACCGACATGGGTGATATGAGCAAAGCCGCCGGCGAGGCCTTAAACGGGGCAGTACTCGAAACGCGTTTGGGATTCTTCGAAAAGGCCGTCGCGGCGACCGAGAAAGCCGTGGCGCTCTTTGAGGGTGTGCGCGACGACCGCGGTCGCGTCATCGGTCTAGCAAACCTCGGTTTCCTGCGGGCGTGCGCGGGGGATCTCGAAGGGGCGCAGTCGGCCGCCTTGGAGGCTCGCGAACTGGCGCAGGAACTCGAGTTTGGATTGATCGAGGCCTCAGCGCTGGAGAATCTGGCGTTTGCCGAAGCGGCGGCCGGCAAGTTGACCGACGCAATCGCGCACGCCGAAACGGCGCTCGAGGTTCGAGCGCGTTCGCAATCCCAAGTTTGGGCAAGCAAGACGCTCGCCGATTTGGCGGTGTGGCATGCCGCGCTGGCCAATCTGCCTGCGGCGCACAATCACGTGCGCCGTATGCTCGCCGACGAAAAGGGGCTTCCCGACACGACGGAGTGGCCGGAATACTGCTATTGGGCAGCGGCGCAAGTCTTTCGGCTCGAGGGGAATATGCCCGAAGCCTCGCGTGCGCTCGACCGAGCGCGGGCAGTGGTGCAGGCTGCAGCAGAAGGTCTCGACGCCACCGATCGGGAGAGCTTTTCAGCGATTTCGTGGCATATCGACATCGCGGCGGCCGCGCAACGAGGAATCTGGCCCGACCCGCCGCGCTAAGTTACACCCTCTAGGTTATGCCGAACATTGCGCGAGCCGCTTTCTGTTCGGGATTGTCCGTGGGATCGACGGTGACGCTTGCCCCGTGCCTTAAAACCTGGTTTTCGAGCATCGCAGCACGGGCAGGGTCGACTAGGCGACAGCGCATTATCTCCGCTATCGCGTTTTTGAGGTTCAATATGGGCCTTTCGGGCGTCTAAAGTGGGGGGGAACGTGTCCATTTGCTCGCGCTGATGCTAAAAGCCTCTAATTCGTCATAATCCGGCGGCGGCCGCAAGAGGGAAAACAATCCTTTATAGGAGGAAGTAGCTTGCAAATGCGCCAGCGCATCGTTTTTCTCACAGTACTCTCGCTTTCTCTAGCCGCATGCAGCGGCGGGGAACAATCGAGCTCGACGGCGACGGAGACGGCCTCACGTACGCCGGCCGAAAGCAGCTCACCGGCAGTTGCGGGAACGCCGATCGCGGCACCGACGCAGACGGCCGATCCAAACTTGCTAAGCACGAGCAACGGCACGATCTTACGTAGCTATTCGCCCGCGGCGCTCGATGGAATGAACGACGGCAACCTCGCGAACGCGGCCTACGGAATCGGTACCGAACTTCCCGATTCGGCGAAGCCGCCGTTCGTCTTTACGTTCGAACTACCCGGCGTTGCGACGATCAACAGATTCCAAGCCAATCTACGCGACGCCGAGGCCAACGCCCCGACGCCCAGCGTCACGTTTGCAGTCTCAACTAGCGGCGCGGATCGTGGCTTCAGCGACGTCGGCACGATCGCTGCCAAGAGCACGACGTTGTCGGCCAATACCCAGGCCCGCTGGGTGCGCGTAACGGCAAACCAGCTCTTCAGCTCGGTCGCGGCCACCGGGACGATGGCGCCCCCGCCGGCGGCGCTCGACCCAACCGGTATTTTCGTCGAAGACGCCTACCCCGACAAGAACGGTGCGTTCGTGATGACCGGCGCGCACGACGGAGACCGGCGCGTGCGCTTCGTCAGGGTCGGCTCCGCGCTGGTCGGCACCGAATGCACGCAAACCGAATTGTTCGGGCCCTACATCGGTGAGCTTCAAGGCCGAAACTGGACCGCGAGGTACCCGGGAAACACACACGGCAATCCTACCGCGGTCAGTGCCGTTGTTAACGACGACGCCTCGATCATCGCCGGAACGAATGTGGGCGGCGGTGCGATTTTCTTTTCACGCACGACAGAACGCCCCGCCTATTGCGCGACTCGTTCCGCCGGCACCGGTCCACACCAAGTCTTGGTGCTCGACCAAGATCCGATGGGAACGTTCTATCCTGCCGACAGCCCAGTGGCCTTTCCCGGATACGTGTTCAGCAGCATCGCGGCGAGCATGCTCGACGGCAGCGCACTCGACGGCAAAGAGGCCGTGATCGCGCGCGACACGTGCAAGGTACCCGATCTTATGGCCCACGAACAGCAGGCGTTGTTATTGCAGTGGGTTACCGCAGGGCACAAACTGCTGCTCGCCGGCGGCGAATGCGGAAACGGCTCTGACTTTACCTGGCTTCCGTATCCGTTCACGTCGGTGGGGCCCGGCCCCGAAACGACAAACGCCAGCCTGATTCAAATTGAAAACAGCGCCCTCGGCACCAACGACAGGAACGATGCACCGCATTTCGTCGACGTCAACGCGTACGTTGCGAGCCCCAACAACAGCCTGGCTAACGCGTCGGCGGTCACGACGACCGATCCGCACTGGTGCGGCCATCTTTTTGTCGCCAAGCCGACCAACGTCAACGGGTTCGTGCAAACCTACGCAGTCGATGGCGGCGGAATGCTGATCTACGACGGATTCAACGGAGATAACGACAACCCAACGCTGCAGCGCATTCGTCAACTCGAAGTCGCTCTTCGGGTACCGGCCGGTCTTCCGTGTACGCAGCTCGTCACCGAATCGTTCGTCCTCGAGCCGAATCAGGAGGCTTCCTTTGCCGCCGGCTCCGCGCAGACGGTGCGCGTACCGATGGAGGTGCTGGCAAATCAAGGCTGGAGCGGGCTGGTTACGATCAAGACGACCGGCGATCTTCCCGCTACGGTCACTCCGAATAACTTCAACCTGGCAGGCGGCACCGTGAACCTCGCCGTTGCGGTGAGCGTTCCGGCCTCGAGCAAGGCCGGCGTCTATACGGTCACCGTCAACGCCGCCAACGGTGCGGGGAAAACCGCCCAAGCATCGGTCACGCTGACCGGAAACGCGCCGCTCAAAAAGCAGTTCACGCCTACTCAAAAGCGGATTCGTATCTACGGCATCCACTTTGACGTCGACAGCGCCGTCATCCAAGCGCGCTCCGAACCGGTAATCGCCGAAATCGCACAGATCATGCGCGAGAACGCCGGTTGGCGCTTCCAGATCGAAGGCCACACCGATTCCGATGGCGGCGCGGCCTACAACCTGGCTCTCTCACAACGCCGCGCTCAAGCGGTTGTCGACGATCTTATCAAACGCTACGGGATCGCGCGAAGCCGCCTGACCGCGAAAGGATACGGCTTAACCAGACCGGTCGCATCAAATGCAACCGACCAAGGCAGAGCACGCAACCGCCGAGTCGAACTCGTGCGCTTGTAGTAATACTAGGCGCGCTTCCATACCAGGATGTTCGAGCTGCCCCAAATTTCAGGAGGCACCGTGCGAATGGTCAGCAAGTCGCCTGCGATTTTGAACTGGCGCTCGAGCGTCGTTCCCATGAGATTGGTAAAGACGCTCACGTCGACGTGATGAAAGACGCGGTCACCGCGAACGTCGTAGCGACCGGCATATGCGAGAAAGTTCGCTAGAGCTTGCGTGCGCTGCTCTTCGGTCGACGAGCTTCCGGACGGCGATTTTAACTCGGGACGATGCGTTCCGGCGAGCACCGCGGCCATGTGCCCGTCGGCGGTATAGAGCAGATAGCCGACGGGGTTTGGCCCAAAACGAGGTTTGGAGGAACCGGCTTCTTCGTCAGTGTCGAAGCTGACGAGGCTCCACGCACCGACGACGCCCTCGCGCGGCGCGGCGCCCGCCGCAGGGGCGCCGATCGCTGCCAATACTCCAAACGAAGCGGCGAACTCGAGTATGCCCCTTCGCGAGACAGGTGGTGTTTTTATAGCAGTCATTTCATCTCCGTAGCGCCGCGATTCGATGAGGCGAAGGCAATTCCCAGGGCGAATCACACGGCCCGTGGAACGTGCCGGTCTTCTTCGCTATTTCCTAGGAGGCACGATGCTCGTTTACGCTCGGCGTGGTCTTTTGTTATCTCTCGCCGCCGCTCTGGCCGCGTGTTCGGCAATCGGGAACGGCGGCACGTCACCTGCCTTGTCGGAGGCCGGTCCAGCGGTCAACGCTGCACAAGTTACCGCCGCAGCTCTCGACTCGGCGCCCGAAGTTAGCGGGGGCCGCGCGATCACTCGAAGGCTCTCTTTCTCGCCAAATGCAAAGTCGTCGCCCGTCTTGATCAACTTCGTATCGGATGGTCCGGCTCAAGGTGGCGTTCCCTGCATCAACTGCGTCAACGGTGCGTCCAGCAGTGACAATATCGGTTTGACGGGACCGTCGAGCTATATTCCTACCGGCGACACCTGGCAGTACTCGTTGTCGTTTACCGACCTTTCCTACAAAGGAAAGTGCAAACTTGCCTGGGCGATTACTTCGGGCAAAAAGGTAGTCGATAGCTTCTCTGCTACGGTCGACCTCAAGTCTTCCGGTGGATTCGTTCTCTACGCGGTAAATCGGGGCCGGCCCAACTACTCGGGTTCGGCCACGTTGACTGGGAAGATGACGTGCGGAAGCACGACACAGACGACGCAGGCGCCGCTGGAGTTTCAATAGTTAGATCGCCATCCAATGTCGGCGCCTTGTTGACATTGGCCGCTCTGCTGGGAGGGTGCAGCAGCAGACCGAACGTCGGAGTGCCGGCCTTTGCCCCGGAGCCGGCTCGCTTCGCTGTGATCCCTCCGGCTTCTAAAATCTCAATCGTCGGCCCAGGCCGCAGCCCTGCACTCGACCATCTCGTCGTTGCGTTCATGGTTGCGCAGGACGTCCCCAACGCGCAGTTGGCAGTTTCCGTGAGAGGGAAAACGACGTTCTCGCATGGGTATACGTACCGCGGCGTTGCGGCGTCGACCACCACACCGGCGACGATTATGCGCCTGGCGAGCAATACGAAGGCGTGGGTAGATGGAGCGCTCTACAATCTCATTGCGACCAAGAGAGTCGACCCGACCGCCAAGGTTTTCGCGTACCTGGGAATTACCAAACCCCTTCCCAAAGGCGCAAAAGTTGATAAGCGCGTCTACGATATTACGATCGAGGATATGATTTTGCACGAGTCGGGGTGGGACGATTCGAAGCCGCCCTACTACGACCCAACGTTTGCGATGCGCTCCATCGCCTTGGCCCTTAAGCTGAAAAAGGCCGTAAATCAGGTCGACTACGTGCGTTACCAGCTGTCGAAGCCGCTGCAGGAAAAGCCCGGAACGGTTTATGCCTACTGCAACTTTTGCTACACCGTGCTCGGCATGGTGATCGCGAAGGCGTCGGGGTTAAGTTTTGCCGGCTATATTGCGAAGGACGTTGCCCGCCCGATGGGCCTCAAGAACGTGCTGATTTCGCCCACCGTTGGAAAGCGGCTCCCGCAGGAAGTCGCTAAGTATTATTCAGCCTACAAGGCGCGCTCCGCCGTCTACGTCACGTCGGATAAGCGGTACCCCTTTCCCTACGGCGGTGACGGCATGGTGCTCGAAGTTGCCGGGGGTGCGTCGGCAATCGCGACGAGCGCCGACTCAATGCTCGAATTCATGGACAACTACTTGATTTGGGGAGTCGGCACGCCCGAACCGGGAGCCGATTGGGCGCGAGAAGGCTCGATGCCGGGCACGAATACTTGGGCGGAGCAGCTTCCCAACGGCAGCAACTATGCGTTTCTCGTCAATACGCGGCAGTACGTGTATGGCGACGACCCAACCGCGTTTGAAACGCTCCAGTCCGAGTTGGAAGAGCAGATCGATCCGGGCTTTACGCGGCCGGTAGGGCAGAGGCTCGTTGTTTGGGGTCTACGTGTACGCGACTAAGGCCATTGCGTTTTTCTCCTTCAAAGTAGGATCGCGTCGAGCGATTTGCGTGCTCCCATCATCGCTCGGAGGGCGCACCGGCCCCAGGGACGACCCGGTCAGTTACCCGGTCAAATAGCGGGGAAGGGCCCTGCGAGCGAGCGAAGCGGTCGGCGTGAACGCTCGGTCGACGGCCCCGGCGGAGTTCGGAGCGCTTTTGCGACGCTCGCGCATTGCGGCGGAACTTTCGCAGGAAGAGCTTGCCGAACGGGCACGCATGAGCGTCGATGCGATCGGTCAACTGGAGCGCGGGCGCCGTCGAGCGCCGCAGCGTGAGACCGTCGATCTGCTCCTGACGGCGCTCCAACCCAAT
>Ga0182024_10012450_pt1 | contig 16832 bp, 15 predicted proteins | sample P32metaG_FD_120480 | JGI IMG/M metagenome (GOLD analysis project Ga0182024, IMG submission 120480) | Permafrost microbial communities from Stordalen Mire, Sweden - P3-2 metaG (Illumina Assembly) | ecosystem: Environmental > Terrestrial > Soil > Wetlands > Permafrost | place: Sweden: Stordalen... | reverse complement strand
AGTGAATTCGTCCCACGATTTTGAGCGAAAGCCGGCCGCGCCGTAGCCGAGACTTTCCAGGAGCTGCAGGGTCTGCGGATGCAGCTGGCCCTTGGGATGGCTGCCGGCGCTGTAGGCGCGAAATCTCCCCGCGCCTGCCTGGTTGAGGATCGCTTCCGCCATGATCGAGCGGGCGGAATTGCCGGTGCAAAGAAACAGCACATTGAATGGCTGATCGAGCACGGCATAGCCTCACGAAGCCGCCGCTGGCGCGACTTGCGGCGCACAGCACGTCTTGGTGTGCGCAATGCGCGCCTCGCGCTCGCCGCTGCCGTCGCCATAGTTGGTGCTTTGGCCGGTCGTATGGAAGGTTTCCCATGCGATGCCGGCCGGATCGTCGATCCATGACTTCTCCGACGTGGCGTAGCAGCAGCTTGTTCGGCCCTGTTCGGTCACGCGGCCGCCCGCCGTACGCAGGCGCGCGTAGACTTCATTCAATTCGTCGCTGTCCTCGACCTCAATACCGAGATGATCGAGCCCGGCTTGGCGGCCGCGCGCGGAGATCGCGAAATTCACCCGCGGATCGTCAAGCATCCACTTCGCATAATCCGTCTTGACGACCGACGGCCGCGCCGCGAACAGCGCCGAATAGAAGCCGATCGCAGGCTGCAGATCGTCGACGGCAACATGCACGTGCATACGCTTCATGGCAGATGCTCCCTAGACGGCAGGCAGTGGCCGATAGCCGATACGGTCCATCATGGTCTCAAAATATTCCCGGACCTTGTGCGGGAAGCGAAGCCCCTTCACGATCGCGGCGGATCGAAGCAGCGGCAGGACTCGAATATCGTCGAGCGACAGCGTGCCGTTGATCGCGGCCGGGCTTTCGATCAAGCCGTCGAGTTCCTCAAGGTCCGGCATCAGCTCCTTGATGTAGTGCTGCGTGTTGGCGCGAAGCTCGACGAAATCGCCGAACGCTTTTCGCTTGCGCAGATTGTAGTGATCAAGCGCGGCGACCGAGCCGAATTCGGGCAGGCCGAGCAGCGGATAGCGCGGCATTGTCAGCGGCGCGGTCTTGGCGACAGCTTTGTCGGCCCAAGCGGCAACTTCGTTGCGCTCGGCCCCGGTCAAAATCGGCTCGCCCAGGCCATCGACGTACGCCACCATGTCCATGCTTTCGAGCATCGGCTGGCCGCCATCTTTGACCAGAATAGGAATGACGCGCTTGCCGACCAGACCGATCATCGTTTCGGAGTCGTCGTCGAGAACAGGCGTCTCCTGCAAGTGCAGACGCTTCAGCGCGGCGGCCATGCGCACGCGAAAGCAAAGCGAACAGTGCTCGAACATGTAGAGTCTCATGAAACGCGCTCCCGTTTGGGTGACGACTGCGGGGGCTCGCATCCGGCCGGCGCGCATGGCGCAGCGACGCCTTGGCAGCAATTTTCGGTCAGGAAGCCGAGCAGCGCGTTCATGGCTTCGTAGCGCGCCGCGTAGATCATCGAGCGTCCTTCGCGGCGCACCGTGACCAGGCCGGCTCCCCGCAGCCGGTCGAAATGGAAGGTCAGCGTATTCGGGGCCAGGTTGAGTTGTTCGGCCACCTGGCCGGCGGCCATGCCGTGCGGGCCGGCCTGGACCAGCAAGCGAAACACATCGAGGCGGTTGTCCTGGGCGAGCGCAGCCAAGGCGGCCACGGCAGTTGACTTTTCCATATTTCAACGAATATGGAAACATCGTCCCTTTGTCAAGGATTATTCCCATAGATGCTGAAATAAAGTCGGCGATGGATCGGGCTGCGTCGCAATGCGCCGGGCAATGGAACTCTGGTGCTATGGTTGGCAGCCAACCGCCATTGCGGCCATCCGTTGCGCGAGACGGGACTATGCGAGTTCACCCCATGATCCGACTAGCCGCGCTGCTGCTGTTGGCCTTTCTTGCCGGCGCGGCGCATGCCGATGAGCGTTTCATTACGCTCAGCTCGACGACCTCGACCCAGGATTCCGGATTGTTCGGCGCCATCCTGCCGATCTTCCAAGCCGCAACCGGGCTGAGCGTCCATGTCGTTGCGGTCGGGACCGGACAGGCGCTCGCGATCGGCGAGCGTGGCGATGCCGACGCCCTGCTCGTCCACGATCGTATCGGCGAAGACAAGTTCGTTGCCGACGGCTACGGCATCGACCGCCGCGACGTGATGTACAATGACTTTGTGATTGTCGGCCCCGGCGACGATCCGGCGCGCATTCGCGGCCTGAAAGACGCCCGCCAGGCGCTGTCCCAGATTGCTGCCGCCAAAGCGGCGTTTGCCAGCCGCGGCGACGACAGCGGCACCAATCGCATGGAGCTGCGGCTGTGGAAATCGGCTGGCATCCAGCCGGACCCGCACGGCGGCTGGTATCGCGACCTGGGCCAAGGCATGGGGCCGACCCTCAATATTGCTGCGGCCATGAATGCCTACACGCTCACTGATCGCGCGACCTGGGCCAATTTCAAAAATCGGCAGAGCCTCGAGATTCTGACCGAGGGCGATCCGGCCCTGTTCAATCCGTACGGCAGCATTTTGGTCAATCCTGCCAAGTGGCCGCAGGTCAAATACCAGGACGCGCGGCTGTGGCACGAATGGCTGACCTCAAAGCCCGGCCTTGACGCCATCACGTCATACCGCATCAACGGCGAGGAGCTGTTCTTTCCGCCGCGCGGCGAGGCAACGCATTAGTTTTCGCAAAACTGGTTTCCGCCCCCCCGATCAAGTCCGAAGGCAAGCTTTTCCGGATCATGCGCTAGCGATCGGCGAGCGCGCGGCCGAAATACAGGCCTACGGCGCTCACCAGCATCGACAGCACGATCAAGATCATTCCGAGCGCGAGCGCAAAGCTCAAATCCCCTTTGCTGGTTTCCAGCGCGATCGCCGTGGTCATCGTGCGGGTGTAGCCGCGGATATTGCCGCCGACGATGATGATGGCGCCGACTTCGGCGATGGCGCGGCCGAAGGCGGCCAGGAATGCGGTCAGCAAGCCCTCCGGTCCCATGCACAGCAGCGGTGGAATTGCGCGCAAGCGCGACGCGCCATCGACCAGAAGGCTGTCGCCGTAGGCGGCCCACAGCGCGACTGACATCCGATGCACGAGCGCGATCACGATCGGCATGCCCAGCGCGCACTGGGCGACGACCATGGCGGTCGGCGTGAACAGGATGCCGAGCGATCCCAACGGGCCGGAACGCGACAGCAGCACATAGACGGCGAGCCCGACGACGACCGGAGGCAAGCCGAGCAGGGCATTGGCGATCACCACCAGCCCGCTACGGCCGCGAAAGCGATAGATCGCCAACGCCGCACCAAGCGGCGCGCCGATGACAAAAGCGCAGGCGCTCGCCGTCAGGCTTACCTTGAGCGACAGCAAGACGATGTCGCGCAGTTCGGGCTCTGAGCCGGCGATCAATGTAATCGCGGTATGAAAGGCTGCGGCGAAATCGTTCATGCCGGACCCCTAGCACGTCCGGTGATGGTGGCGGCTGGGCGCGAGGTTCGAGATCAAATAAACGCTTACCGCGATGCGGTGCGGCCCGCAGCACGCGGCGGCGGCGACAGCGGCGGAGGCGGCAAAACCGGCTGGGTTTCAGGTCCGGGTATCGATGCCGCCGGAGCCGGCGCGGAAGGCGCCGTGCCCGGGACCGGTTGCGCGACAGCCGGCGGCAGCGGCTTCGCATCCGGATAGCGCGCCTGCATCTCGCGCAGGAAGCCGTCGAGCGTGTCGCCGGCGGCCGCGGCATGGGCGATCGCGGCGAATTCCGAGCTGCTGGTGCCGAGCGGCGCCGCCACCACCTTGAAGGCATGCGCGTCGGGCGTCTCCGCCATCTTCGCCGCGTATTTTTCGCGGAAACGGCCGAGGCCGAGATTGTCCTCGGCGAGCGCGTAGCCGATCGCGGCGCGCAGAATGTCGGCGCGCTCGATTTCGTTCAACGGCTGCCAATCCTTCCAGCGCTCGCCGTACATCAACTCGATCTGCTCGGCGGCTTCGCGCCAACGCTGCGCCGCCCAATAGATATCGGAGCGCAGGCGAATGGCCTCGCGGCCGTCGACATTGGCGATGACTTCAAGGGCGAGATCGTGCCGGCCGATATCGGACAGCGCGCGGCCCTCGAGCAGCAGGCGCTGATTGCGCAATTCGTCGGACAGGTCGGAGGTGCGGCTGCCGCGCAACGCGGCGAGCGCCCGATCGGCCTTGCGGTTCATCAAATAGATCGCCGCGAGACGCGTCGCCACCTGGGCGCGCGCGGCGCCCTGCAACCGGTTGTCGACCTGGTACTGCAGCAGTTCGGCCGCCTGGTCGAGCAGATCGACCGAGACCAGGCGGTCGGCGAGCCGCCGGATCATTTCGTCGCCGCGCCGGCCGATCGGCGTCAGCTCGCGAAAATCGTAGAACAGCGCCAGCGCGTCGATGGCGGGTAGCGCGTCGCCCTTGCCGGCCAGGAACAGCGCATCGAATGTCGCCGCCGCCTCCAGCTGGATGCGGCGGGTCATGTCCGAATTGGGATGCGACGCCAGCGCGCTGCGCATCACATAGAAGGAATCGCGGTAGCGGCTTTCGGCGGTGTACAGCCGAGCCAGCATTTGCAGCGCCTCGATCTCGGTATCGTCGCCGCGCCAGATCGTCGTCAGGGTTTCGAGCTCGGAGATGACGTCGTCGCGCTTGAGGTCGCCGAGCGCGTAGCGCAGCAGGGTCTCGCGCAACTCACCCTGGGCGGCGGCGCGGCGGTCCCACGAGTCGGCGGCATTTTGATAGGCCGCGAGCGCGTCTTCGGGGCGGCCCATGGCTTCGGCCAGGCGGCCGATCAGCACCGACATCGCCGGCTCCAGGTCGTGGGGCACGCCGATGGTCTCGAAGTCATTGAGCTGGCTGGAGGCGCCGGAGAGGTCGCCGACCTCGAGGTCGGAGCGCATTTCCTCTTTCAGAGCCACCCGCTGCAGCTCGACCGGCAGCGTCGCCACCGCCGCCTCGGCAGTCCGAAAGCCATCGCGCGCCTGGGCCCATTTGCCCTGGCGGGCATGAGCCAGCGCCCGCCACAGCGGCGCATCGTGCTGATCGCCGACGGCGGGATCGGCTAGATCCTTGAGCGCATCGTCGGGTCTGCTCATCATGATCTCGGCGACGGCGCGCAGCACGATCGCCGAAATGGCCTCGGCCGACGGGTGATCGTCGCCGAGCGCGACGTCGAGCACGCCCTTGGCTTCGGGAAACATATCGCGGGCAATGTAGAAACGCGCCAGATCGAGCCGTGGCGTCAGCCGCTTGCCGTCCGGCGCCGCGGCGGCCGCGGCGACCAGATTGGATTGCCGCTCGGTATACGAGCCCTGCTGGTCGAAGCCCCAGATCTGGGAATCGAACATCACCGGCCGCAGCCCGCTGCCGTGCAGCAAGGTCTGCAGCGAAGTCGACAGCGCCAAGCCTGCAGGCCGGCCGATGACCACCTTGTCGGGCGCAAGGTCGACATGGACGTCGTCGGCGAGCGGCTCGACCACCACGCCCTGCGTCGAGGCGAGCGCGCGAAATTCGACGAAATCCTTGGCGTTGATGAAGCCGCGCACCGGGGCGTAACCGGTGACGACGATCAGCTGGTCGCCGGCATCAGGGTCGTCGATGCGGTGAATGAGATGCGGCTCCGCAAATGGGATCGTCACGCTCGAGCGATTGGGGCCGATCAGGTTGCGGGTCATATTGAGCGCATGGGTCGGATCGAGCGAGGAATCGCCGATCTGCACCGTCCATACCGGCCCATCGATGGCGACGGTCGACAGCTGCGGGCGATCGAGCTTGATGCGGACGATGTCGGCGTCGGCGGTGTGCGTAAGGGCGGCGCTGCGAATGGTGCGCGTCGCTTCGCCGTCGAGCGTGCTGAGGTCGATGTCGGCGGTGCTGTCGAACACGATCCAGAGCGTATCGGCGCGGTGGAAAATGGCCGCGGCCGTGGGCGAACGGAACGCAAACGCCAATTTCAGGTTGGTGCCGTCCCGCGCCAGCTCGACGGCAACCTTGCCGCCGTCGCCATGTTGCGGAACGGCGGCCGGCGACGGTGCCGCGGCGCTCGGCGGGACGGCGGCCGCCAGCGGCGCCGGCAAGGCTGCTTGCGCCGGTTGCGACGCGGCAGCCGTGTCGGCCTTGCGGTCGGCCTTGGGCGCCTCCGCCGCCGACGGTGTGGACAGCTTGGGCATCGCCGGTATTGCGGCAGGCGGCGGCGGCGCGGTCTTATCCGGGGCGGCTGGCGCGGCGGCAATTGTCGCCGGCGCGGCAATGTCAGGCTGGTCGGTCGTCTGTGCCAGCGCCGGGATGCCGCCGTCGGTTGCCGCACCACTCTTCGGTGACGGTGCGGACGGCCCGGCCGCAGGCGGCACCGTTGCGGGCATTACAGATGCAGGCGCCGCGCCCAGTTGCGGAATTGCCGGTGCCGCAGCAGGCGCGTCGGGTTTCAGATCGGCGCCCACGATGTCGACGACGTATCCTTTGTCGTCGCGGAAGGTCCGCACATCGACCTTGTCCAGAAAGGAGAAGCGCACCAGGGAGGAATCATCGCGCAGTTCGGAAGCGATGGCGCCGACCCCGGACGGCAGCGCCGCCTGGGCATCGCCGAGGTCGAACTTGATCGGGGAATCGAAGGTCAGCGTCAGCTTGTTCTTGATGTTATCGGCCGCAACCGAGGTGTCGGCCGGCACCTCGAAGATATAGCGCGTGAAAGTCGGCTGCGTGGCGACATGCACCCGCACCGGATCGCGCTTGGTTTGCCGCTGCGCGATCTGCGCCTTGAGCACGAGCTGTTCGGCCTCCCGGGCCCGGCGGGCGAGGTCGGCGATGACCTCCGGCGGCAGCCCGGGCGGCGGGCCGGCCCATGAGTCCGGCAGCAAGTCGACGAAATATTTTTCGCCGGCCGACGTGGCGTTGAGAGTGACGTGCTGGGCCAGCGCCACGCGAATGCCCTTGCCGTCGGGATCGCGTCGCGCCGCGCCGACGTAATCGGGAATCTGCGCCATGACGCGGTCGAGGACGATATCGATCGGCGCTTTGAAGCTGATGATCAGCACATTGCCGGCGAGGCGCGCGGTGGCATCGTCATAGTCGCTCATGGTGAAGACGAGCCGGGCGTAGCCGTCGCTGGTCTTGGCATCCAGCGTCGCCTTGATCGGGTCGTTGCCGGCGCGGCAGGGCGCGGCACAAGCTGCGGCAAGGACCAGCGCAGCGACAATAAGACCGATGCGGACCGGGGCTCGGTGCAATTGCAATAAGAAACGGAGGCAGGCTTCCCGGACGGTGCGACCGCGCGCCATGACTGAACTCGACCACGCTACATTTATGTAAAGGGCACGCCACCGCGGCCGTTGCACCATCCGCCGACCCGGCCGCTGGTTAATTTAACGCTCCGCGTTTAACGGCGGCTTAACGCCTTTACCAATGATTCCATAAGCTTAAGGTAGCCGCCGGGGCGCCGGTCGACGCTGGCCGCAAGCCCGCAGCGGCAAGTCACTGGTTGAAGCTCGATTTACTTCCGCCTACGCAGGGCGGCCGACTCGCCGCTTGCGGTTTCCCGACCGCATCCGCCTCGGCCCAACGCAGGGTTTGCCATGCTAGGCGCCTACCCGATCGATCGTGCCGAGAATGCCCTGCTCGCCGGCGCCACCTGGGTCGATCTGGTCGATCCGACCGACGCCGAGCGGTCCGCCTTCGAGGCAGCGTTCGGATTGCCGGTGCCAGCCAGGGACCAGCTTGGTGAAATCGAGGCGACCAGCCGCCTGCAGGTGAAGAACGGCGCCCTCTATATGAGCGTGCCGCTGATCGTCGCCGCGGACAACGCACCCTGGATTTCCGTTCCGACAGGTTTTGTTCTGTCCAACCAAGTCTTTCTCAGCGTTCGTTACGCCAAATTTGCAGCTTTCGACACGGTGATCAAAGAGCTGGGCCAGGGCGAGAGATTCGCGCCAGCCGTCCCCTTTGTCCGAATCCTCGAAGAACTGGTCGACCGGCTGGCCGACCTTCTCGAGGCCACCGGCCGTGATCTGGACGACACCTCCCACCTCGTCTTCCGGCACGACGATGCCAAGCGATTGTCCCACGAAACCGCGATGTTGCGTCAGCTCATGATCCGAACCGGCCGGACCAGCGAGCGGATGTCGCGGATCCACTACACCCTCGTCTGCCTTGACCGGATGGCGAAGTTCAGCGTCGATCGGTCCCATGATTGCATCGCGCCAGAGCTGGCGGCGCGGCTGCAATCGGTGAGTTCCGACGCCGCGTCGCTGGTGCAATTTTCCGAAGGCCTGGTCAACCGCGTGCAGCTCCTCCAAGACGCCGCCACCGGCATCATCAACATCGACCAGAACGACGTCATGAAGGTTTTGACCATCGCCTCGGTGGTGGGCATTCCGCCGGTCCTGGTGGTCGGCATCTACGGCATGAATTTCAAGAACATGCCGGAGTACGATTGGTCCTGGGGCTACCAGTATGCATGGGCCTTGATCCTGATCACCGCTCTGCTGCCGCTGCTGTGGTTCAAGTGGAAGGACTGGATCTGATTTTTGATCCGCCCCCGCAAACCTGGGAGGTGGAGGCGCGGAGCGCGTCGGCAGCGCGGGCGGCATGGCGAACCGGTCGCGTCCCCCCCCCCTCGACTACGCCATCGGAGCGGTCTGCTCTCGCCGGCTGCGCTTGAGTTTCGCGAGGTGAGCCCGGGCGGCTATTCCGCCGCCACGACTCGGGTCGCGGCCTGCTCCTCGTCACGAAGCCGTGACAGGATGCGGCGGGCGGCAAGGACGCCGGCGTCGGCGGCGATGTCGATTTGGGGCGGCGTACCGAAATGATTCAGATTGCGCTGCTGCGCCGAGAACACCTCGACGTCTTGGAGGAACGCGGCGCGAATCTGCTCGAAAATCTTGTCGGTGGTTTCGGCGTTGTTGACGTCGAAGTCGTGCGCCTGACCCCAGAAATAATGTGAGGTCGTCTCGGTTTCGGGGGTGATCGCGTTGAGATTGCGCATGCCGATGCCGCCGACCCGCCTGCCCTCGGGCGCTCCGGTCCCGGTCGGCGTCGCGCCGACGTCGAGGCGGAGAAACGCCGGTGGCACGAAGTCGATAATCTGCCAGCGGTCGACATGTCCGGCAAAGCCGCCGACCATCTTGAAAGTCGGCGGCGGTTCCTGGTCGATGATCCAGCGGGTGACCACGACATTGCTCGGCGCGCGATCGACTTTCACTTTGGCGTGCTCGGCAAGCGCGAGGTTGCCGATGGTGGTGTCGTGCACGAACGCCAGGTGGGTGAGGTCGAGCAGATTGTCGACGACCAGCTGCCAGTTCGCCTCGACGTGCAGATACGAGCTCTTGGCGCCCCAGTTCGGATCGTCGAACCAATGGAAATCGGTGATTTTCTCCGGATCGGCCAGGGCCGGATCGCCCATCCAGATCCAAAGCCAATGGTAGCGCTCGACGACCGGGAAGGTCTTCACCTTGGCGCCAAGCGGAATGTGGTCCTGTCCGGGAATGCCGACGCAGCGGCCGTCGGTCGCGAAGCGCAGGCCGTGATAATGGCATTGCATCACGTCGCCAACGAGCTTGCCCATGGACAGCGGCAGATGACGATGAGCGCAGCGGTCTTCGAGCGCGACCGGCGCGCCTTCTTCGGTGCGGTAGAACACGATCGGCTCGCCCAAGATCATGCGGCTGAGGGGCTTGCGGCCGACTTCACTGTCGGTGGCCGCGACATACCAATAATTGCGCAGAAACATGGCCATCCTCCCTGCCGGGGCGGGTCGCGACCAAGACGCAGCGCCGACCCATTTCTTCGGCAAAATGTCGCACCGCAGCGCGCAAGACGCAATCCCGCGTCGCTTCACCATGGCCCGGGGGCGATCGCCTCTCCGGCGAAGGCGTTCCAGCACGCATCGAAGCCCGCAGCTCAAGCTACGGCGCCATCGGCTGGCCCTGAATCTTCGGCAGATCGGTCGCGCTCGCGCTCGGCTTGATCTGCCGCGCCATATCCGCCAGCTCGACGGTCAATTTCTCGGCCGTGGCGGGCGACATTTGCGCCAGAATTTCCGACATATTGCGCGGGTTGATCTTGGAAGCGACTTCGATCAGCACGCCGATTTCGAGACGGTCGAAAATCTTTGCCGCGTCGCGCGGCTTCATGTTCTCGTACATGATGACGAGACTCTTGAACTGCGTGGCCTGGGCGTCGTCCTTCTGCTCCGTCTCGGCCTTGATGCGCGCTTCGGTTTCCTTCAGCTCCGTGAGCTGTCCCTCCATGCGCTTTTCGGCGGCCTTGATCAGGCTTTCGCGGATGTCGAGTTCACGGGCGCGACCATCGAGCTCCTCGCGGCGCTGCTGCAGGCGCTCGAGGATCGCCCGCTCGGCGCCGGACGGCAGGTTGCCGGGTCCGAGCGCAACCACGGTGCCGGCCGGCGGCGCCGCCGGTGCTGCGAGCTTGCCCGGTTCGGCCTTGGCATCGCCCTTGTCGGCGCCCGGCTTGGCGGGGTCTTCGGTGACCGAACCGGTGATATCGCCGTTGCCCTTGTCGGCGGGCAGCGCGTCCACCATTTGGGCCGGCGTATCGCCGCTGCCATCGGGGAAGTTGAACATCTGCGATGCCCAGGACAGCATCGACGTCGATTGCCGCGGCACGTCCGCGGTGGTGCGAACGATCGAGCTTTCGGCACTATCCGCCGGCGCATCGTCAAGCGTGCTGCGGCCGAGCATCACGTCGGCTGCCTTCAACGCCAACAGACACGTGCACGCGACCACTGCGATCGGAATAAGCCGCAGTTCACGAATGAAACGGATCATGCGGCGAGACCGTGCACCTTGCTGCGCAGCCGTTCGGCAAAAGCTTCAGCCGCCACGGCGACGGATTTTGCCTCGTTGGACGCGGCGGGCCGTTCATGCGCCGGCCGACTGGCGCTGACGATCTGCGACAGGCGGTGCAGCACGTCCTTGCCGGAGGTCAGGCGGCGATCCAGTTCAACGGTCATTGCTTCGGCGCGCGTCAGGCGCTCGCCCAAGCCGAAGTCGCATTCGCGCACGGTCATCTTCAGGCCGGCGATGGCGCGTTCGGCGATTTCGGTGGCGGTGACCAGTTCCGAGATGGTCGCCCGCAGCGAGTGCTCATCGGCCTTCAACAGCTTGAGGCGGCGATTGAGCAACATGCAGTAACCGACTGTCAGCATCAGCAAAATCGCCACCAAGCTCTCGATAAACATTCCCATGCCGTTGCTCATTGTGCCTCCAGGCGGTTGCCGGTGCCGCCGGCCATTTCGAACATGGCGAGCGTCGTGCTCGGTTTGCGTAAGGTTTTGGCGACGCGCACCGCGACACGGTCGCCGACGCGGCCCATGCGCCCTTCGGTCAGCGTGATGTCGCCGCAGCGCACGATGACCAGCGCGTCGGACTTCAGCTCCAACATCAGCGTGTCGCCGACCTCGAGCTTCATGATCTGCTTGAGCGGCAATTGCGCCTCGTAAAGCACGGCGTCCACTGCGATTTCCGCCAGGCCGATCTCGGTCGCGAGGTGCCCTTCCCAGGTCGCGTTGCGGCCGAATTTTTCGCCCATGAACATCTGCAACAGCACGTCGCGGATGGGCTCGATGGTGGCGTAGGGCAGCAGCAGCTCGATGGTGCCGCCGCGATCTTCCATGTCGATGCGCAGCCGCACCAGGATCGCCGCATTGGCCGGCCGCGAGATCGCGGCAAAACGCGGATTGGTCTCGAGGCGGTCGATATTGAACTTGACCGGCGACAGCGGCCGGAACGCCAGCTCGGCGTCGGCGAGCACCACCTCGATCATGCGCTTGATGAGGTTGGTCTCGATGGTCGTGTAGGGACGGCCTTCGATGCGGATCGCGGTCTGGCCGCGGCGGCCGCCGAGCAGCACATCGATGATCGAGTAGATCAGGTTCGAGTTCACCGTGAGCATGCCGAAATTGTCCCACTCTTCGGCCTTGAACACGCCGAGGATGGCAGGCAGCGGTATCGAGTTGAGGTAGTCGCCGAACCGCACCGACGTGATGCGGTCGAGCGATACTTCGACGTTGTCCGAGGTAAAATTGCGCAAGCTGGTGGTCATCAACCGGACCAGACGGTCGAAGATGATCTCCAGCATCGGCAGCCGCTCGTAGGAGACCATCGCCGAATCGATGATGGCGCGGATGCCGGAATTGTCGTTGAGATTGACGTCGGCCAGCGAAAAGCCGAGGAGCGAGTCGATTTCCTCCTGGGTGAGGATGCGCTCGGCGCCGCCCTTGGCGGCCTGGATGAATTGGCTGTCGTCGACCATGGTCGCCCAGTGCGCCGCCATGGCCTCGGCGTCGACGCCCGGCTGCTCGGCCGCAGGCTCGCTCTTGGCCGTCTGCTGCTCGGCGTCCAGCGCCACGCCCCATTCGGCGGCGAGCGCGTCCTGGTCGATTTGATCCTTGGCTGCCATCGGCTGCGACTTGCCTCGTTCACGGTGATTACTCGCCGCTCACTCCCGCGTAGGCGGAAATCCAGACGGAGCGCGCCGGTTGCTACGGCGAGACTTCCCGGGTCCCCGCTTTCGCGGGCACGAGCGGATGGCGGCTACTCACTGAACGACGATTTCCTTGAACAGCACGGCATTGATCCGGTTCGGTGCGATCGAGGCGTTGACGCGGCGCGTCAGCTCCTCCTTGAGCCGGTACAGTCCGGCCGAGCCGTCGAGATCGGTCGGGCGCAACTCCCGCAGATAGGTTTGGAACGTGTCCAACAGCCGCGGCATGATCGGCTGGATCTGCGCCGAGACCGCCTCGTCCGGCAGTTCGAGCGCGATCTTCACCTTGAGATATTGCGTCCGCTCGCCGCCGCTCGACGAAAGGTTCACCAAGACATCCGGCATATCGACAAAGATCGGCGGCTTGACCGCCGTCGCCGCGACCGCTGTATCGCTGTGGCGGCCGAACATGAAATAGCCGCCGCCGCCGAGCCCGGCGAGCAGAACCAGGCCGCCCGCCGCCATCAGGATGAGCTTGAGCGAGAACTTTCGCTTCGGCGCAGGCGCTTCTTTGCTGTCCTGGCCTTCAGCTTCCTCGTTCTCGGCTTCGGTCTTGGTGTCGTTCTTTGTTGCCATCACCCCGCTCCCGCTTGCGTGAGGGCGCATGCAGTCGGCAGGACATAAACTTAAGGAACAATGCCGCGAGCGCGACCCGGCGCCTTCGAGTGCGGCGCTACGAGAGCCACGCTAGGGTCGAATGGTTAACGGATACTTGCCGGCGGCGGCGCGCCAGGAATTATTTGCCCAGTGCCGCCGTCGCGACGGCCTTTTCTGCCCGCTGATCGACTCCCGTGCTTGCACTAAAGCGCTGAGAAATCTGCATTTCCATGGTTGGCACGGCTTCTGCACACCGCAAGCCTGCCGCGGCTTGGGAGAGCCGGCGGCGCGCGCGAAAAAGGGGCCGAGGATCCGGCGCCTGGCTCGCTTTGAGGGGAGAGTATCCGATGGAGAATGCCCTTCTCGTCGGCCTATCGCGGCAGATGGCGCTCGCGCACGAGCTCGACATCGTCGCCAACAATGTCGCCAATATCGACACCACCGGGTACAAGGCCGACAACGCCTCGTTCGCCGAATACCTGATGCCGCGGGCCAGCGACGGCCAGTTCAGCGGCCCCGATCGGCGCGTCAGCTTCGTGCAGGATCGCGCCAGCTGGATCGATTTCGCTCCCGGCGCGATCGAGCGCACCGGCAATCCGCTCAATGTCGCCATCGACGGCGCCGGTTATCTGGTGGTGCAGACGCCGCAGGGACAGCGCTACACCCGCAACGGCGCGCTCTCGACCAACGGCACCGGACAGCTCGTCACCAGCGACGGCAATCCAGTGCTCGGCGACAGCGGCCCGATCACGTTCCAGCCCACCGATCACGACGTCACCATCAGTCCGAGCGGCATCATCACCGTGCGCGAGGGGTCGAGTCCCGGCGACTCGCCGCGCGGCCGGCTGCAGCTCGCGGCCTTCGACCAACCGCAGCTTTTGCAGAAGGACGGCAGCAGCACCTTTGCGCCGCCCGCCGGCGTTAATGCCGGTCCGGTGCCGGCCACCACGCACCTGGTTCAGGGCGCAGTCGAGAAATCCAATGTGAATGCCGTCGGCGCGATGGCGCGCATGATCGAAATCACGCGCAGCTACAGCGACATCGCCGCGATTCTTCAGCAACAGGGCGATCAGCGCCGCAATGCGCTGCAGACGCTCTCGCAGACGCCGAGCAGTTCGTAGGCATCCCGTAGGCTTGGGGTTGGGGGAGAGACCGTAACATGCGTGCGCTTGCCACTGCAGCAACCGGAATGGCGGCCATGGACCTTCAGGTCCAGGTCATCGCCGGCAACATCGCCAACATGACGACCACCGGATTCAAGAGCCAGCGCGCCGAGTTTCAGGACCTGATCTACGAGCACATCCAGCGCATCGGCGCCCAGGCGTCCGACCAGGGCAATATTCTTCCTGTCGGCATTGAAATCGGTTCCGGCGTCAAGACCGTCGGCACGCCGCGGCTGATGACGCAAGGCACCATCCAGCAGACCGGCAACCCGCTCGACGTCGCGATCCAGGGCCAGGGCTGGTTCAAGATTCTGCTGCCCGACGGCACTTTCGGCTACACGCGGGACGGCTCATTCCAGATGGATGCGCAGGGCCGCGTCGTCACCGCCGAGGGCAACCTGGTACAGCCGACCATCACCATCCCGGCAAATTCCAGCGGGCTCACCGTCAGCCAGCAGGGCCAGGTTTCGGTGACGCCGGCAGGCAGCGCGACCTCGAGCGTCCTTGGCCAGTTCGTCATCACGACGTTCATCAACGATGCCGGCTTACAGGCGCAAGGCGACAACCTATTCACGGCCACGCCGGCCTCGGGCACGCCGCAGGATACGGTGGCGGGGACCAACAGCGCCGGCACATTGCTGCAAGGCAGCCTCGAGCAGTCCAACGTCGAGGCGGTGACCGAAATCTCCAATCTGATCGCGGCGCAGCGCGCCTACGAGATGAACTCCAAGGTCATCAGCGCGGCCGACCAGATGCTGCAGACCACGTCGCAACTGATGCGCTGAGAAAGGCCATCGCCATGATGCGCGCCCGCACCCGCATTGCCGCCCTGCTCTTCGCGCTGGCGGCCGCCTGCGCCGGCCCCGCCGCCGCCCAGACCGCAGCGCCGACGCTGCGCGCCAGCGTCACCGTCACCAGCGACATCGTCCATATCGGCGACCTGGTGGAGAATGCCGGCGCGGTCGCCGACGTGCCGATCTTCCGTTCGCCCGATCTGGGCACCCGGGGAGCGGTGGCGACCGACCGCATCGTCGAAGCGATCCGGCCGCATCAGCTGATCGACATCGACACCCGCGGCCTCGCCGAGGTTTTCGTCACCCGCGCCAGCCGCGCCATCCCCGTGCCGGAGATTTCGGGGAGCATCGCCCGGGCCTTGTCCGAGCAGTTCGGACTGGGCGAGCCGCCAAACATTTCCGTCGAGTTCGACCGCGCAGCGCGTGGCTTGCAGGTCGAGCCGGATGCGACCGGCGACCTGCAAGTGGTGGCGCTGACTTACGATCCGCGCTCCGCGCGCTTCGACGTGACATTCGACCTGCCGGCAAGCCCAACGCTGCACCGGCAACCGCCGCGCTATACCGGGATCGCCATCGAGACGGTTGCGGCGGTTGCGGTGGAGCGTCCGGTCGAGCACGGCGAGGTGCTCAAAGCGTCCGATCTGACGATCTTGCGGCGGCCGAAAACCGAAGGCGGCGCGATTGCCGATGTCGCCGACGCGGTCGGGCGCGCCGCACGGCATCAGCTGCGCCCGGGTCAGCCGCTGCACGCCGCCGATCTGATGAAGCCGGAGATCGTGCAGCGCAACGACACCGTAACGATCGTGTACCAGGCACCGGGCTTGGTGCTGACGCTGCGCGGCCAGGCCCAGGAAGCCGGCGCGCTCGGCGATTCGATCAACGTGCTCAATATCGAATCCAAGCGCGTCGTGCAGGGAGTCGTTTCGGCGCCCGGCCGCGTGACGGTCAGCGCGCTGACCACGCGCTTGGTCGACAACGCGGCGCCGACGGTTGTTGCGCCGTCGGCGTCGATGGAGCGGTCCGAGTAGTCCGCGCTGGCGTGAAAGGGTGTTCTATGGTGAACCGTGTTTGGCTTCTGCGTTGTGCGTTGCTGTCGTCGGTGGCGGTGTTGAGTACCGGTTGCTCGTCGCTCGACCGCCTGAAGCAAATCGGCGAGCAGCCGCCGCTGTCGCCGGTCGACAATCCCACCGCCAAGCCCGGATACAAGCCGGTGCAGATGCCGATGCCGATGGCACAGCCGGCGACTTACAACCCGAACTCGCTGTGGCGCAACGGCTCGCGCGCGTTCTTCAAGGACCAGCGGGCCCATCAGGTCGGCGACATTCTCACCGTTAAGGTCAATATCAACGATACGGCGCAGTTCCAGGATCAGACGCAGATCACCCACACCGCGACCGAGGATTCCGGCATCACCAATTTCATCGGCGAGAACACCATCCCCAATCCGGCCAAGGCGGTGCTGCCGGGCCGGCTTCTGACCGCGGACTCCAATACCCAGAGCAACGCCAACGGCTCGATCAACCGGCAGGATCAATTGTTGACCAACGTCGCCGCGGTGGTGACGCAGGTGCTGCCGAACGGCAACATGGTGATTGAAGGCAAGCAGGAGATCCGGCTCAATTCCGAGGTCCGCGAGCTGATCGTCGCCGGCGTGGCGCGCCCGGAGGACATCGACAGCGACAACACCATCGACTTGCCCAAGATTGCCGAAGCGCGCGTCGCCTATGGCGGCCGCGGCGAACTCACCAACATTCAGCAGGAGCGCT
>Ga0182024_10012449_pt1 | contig 16832 bp, 14 predicted proteins | sample P32metaG_FD_120480 | JGI IMG/M metagenome (GOLD analysis project Ga0182024, IMG submission 120480) | Permafrost microbial communities from Stordalen Mire, Sweden - P3-2 metaG (Illumina Assembly) | ecosystem: Environmental > Terrestrial > Soil > Wetlands > Permafrost | place: Sweden: Stordalen... | reverse complement strand
GCCACGTCGTAGATCGTTGGTGGTGAATCGACCACCTTGCCCCCTAATTCCCCCCAAAGGTTCGCGACGACCTAAAATGTAACCGCTTACCTGTAACCGCTTACACAGTACACACGTCGATTTTCACTGTCAAGTCACGCTTTTGTCACTTTTTAGCGAAATTGACCGCTTTGCGAAATACTTCACGAAGTGGAACACGAAATACATTCATTGGAGTTCGTGAAATTTGTTCGTGATCGTTGATGTGATTCAGTCCGGCGAAATGCGCTTTACGCACAACATCGACGCACAACAGAAGTCTGAAAGCTGAGGCTGCGGTCCATCCCAACGAGGCTGGCCTAGTCCAATGATCCAGAAGACAATGGCACCAAGAGGTTCTTCGGCGCCCCCTGAGTAATTTTTCAGGTTCGACTCAATTTGCAGAAATCGTCTTGACTACCACGGGTCTGATTGATAAGTTCCTAAGATGTAGGAACTAATACGGCTGTGATGCGGACCAGGGGGTGACGTGGATCGACGTGAAGGGCGTAACGGCGACGTCGGTTTGAGCACGCCTGCCGCTTCGTGGGAGTTGTTGTCGGACCGCGAATTGCTTCCTCAGCAGCTGGTCCGACGAGCAAATGAACGACTCATCTTCCATCTTTTACGTCAGCGTGGCCCCGTCTCTCGGTCATCGCTCGCCAATTTGACAGGTTTAAGCGGCCAGTCAGTGGGACTTATCGTCGGCCGTCTGCTCGAGCAGGGCCTCGTTGAGGAAACTGGCGTCGAGCCGCAAGCGGGAGTTGGTCGTCACCCGATCGGTGTCAAAATTTGCCCCGGTGGTGCACTGGCGTTCGGATGCAACATTGAGAGGGACCGAATTGATGGAGCGTGGATTGACTTGAGTGGCGCTCCCGTCGTTAGTGGATCGGTTTCCTTTAAGCAAGGTGAGGAGCCCGAGCGGACCATTCAGCGGGTGGAGGCACTATTCGCCCGACTCTCTCAGGCCATTACGTCGCCAGACGATGTCAACAAGTTGCCCGCCATAGGCCTAGGGTTGCCCGGACCGATCGACCCTTTGACTCAAGCGTTGGTGAATCCACCAAACTTCCCGCACTGGGAGGGCATCGATCCTCGAACCCTGTTTTCGCCAAGCTGGACGACACCTATCTTCTGCGAAAACTCCGCCACCGCCGCTGCGCTCGGCGAGGCGTGGCAGTCTCGGACCGAGTTCAGCAACTTTCTCTATTGTCACTGGGGCGTTGGCATCGGCGGCGGCTTGGTGATTGATCTGAATACTTACCGGGGGTCGACGGGCAATGCCCTCGAACTTGGGCACGTCCCGGTCGTGGCCAACGGCGCGTCCTGCGGCTGCGGTTCACGAGGTTGCCTCGAGGCGGAAGCGTCAATGGCGGCGATTTGTCGTCAAGCGTCCGAGTTGGGTTTCAGCGACAACATCGATGAGATCGTGGTCCTCGCTCCGACCGAACCGCGCATAGCGGAAATCCTGTTGCGCTCTGGTCGACTCCTTGCGCAGGCGCTGCTGGGAGCGGTGAATCTTTTTGACGTTGACTCAGTAGTGATCGGCGGCCACCACTTTCAACAGGTGTCCGACTGGCTCCTGCCACCGGTTGAAACTGCCGTCCGCGATTTGGCGATGCGACACCTCGTGCGGCCCGTGACCTTGCGTTACTCGACGGTTGGTGAAGCCGCGGGGGCAGTCGGGGCCGCCAGTGTCGTTTTCGACAAGCTCCTTCCTACCAGTCCGCCCTTCGTCCCCGCGCCCGCGAGGACCGCAACATCGGATCGCCGTGCCGTACGTCGCTGATTCGTCGCCGACGACACGGATCTGGGCGGAATTCTATGAAGACAATCCTTCGCTCAAGGCCTGTGCGGGGACCATAAATATGGCGTGGCAACTACTAGGTGACGTGCTCAATGAGGGCGGTCAAGTGCTCGTCTGCGGTAACGGGGGAAGCGCGTCCGACAGCGAGCACATCGCCGGCGAACTGGCCAAACCGTGTGCTCTCGCGCGGCCGCTAAGTGAAGAACTTCGTTCGGCCCTGCGAGCAGTCGGAGATGACGGCTATCTTGGCGACCGCCTGCAAGGTGGCTTTTCGGTCTTGCCCTTAGTAAGTCAGGCCGCTCTCATTACAGCAATCGCGAACGATCAAGGTGGCGACCTCATCTTTGCCCAGCAAGTAGTGGCCTACGGCAGAGCTGGCGACCTTCTGTGGGTGCTGAGCACGTCTGGAAACTCGCCCAACGTGATCCACGCGCTTCGTACGGCCAAGGCGATCGGCATGAAGACCATGGGATTCGGTGGACCGAGCGGCGGTGAAATGGCGCGTCTTTGCGACGTGGTGGTTCGCCTTCCCGGCGCAAGTGTGCCCGCGGTGCAACACTCCCATCAGCTGACCTACCACGCGCTTTGTTTGGCCATCGAGGCCGACCGGTACGCCTCATGACCAAGGCCTTTGCTTCAGTGGCTATTGGAGGGACCAAGTGTTCCGTCGCTTTGGCCGCGGTCACCAACGAAGGGTTCGATTGGGTCGGCCGTCGTCGTTTCGCGACACTTGATTCACCAACGGACGTACTCGACACTCTGGTTGACCATCTCGTCTCGTTACTGAAGGAATCCGACAGCATTGAACTCTCGGGCATTGGCGTCGTGTGCGGCGGACCCCTGGACGAGCCCTTAGGACTCGTTCTCTCGCCTCCTAACCTGTCGCGTTGGGAACGGGTGGACGCCCTGTCGCCTTTTCGAAGTCGTTTCGGCGTACCGGTTCGGCTCATGAACGACGCCAATGCTGGGGTGCTCGCCGAGTGGGTGTGGGGCGCCGCTCAGGGCGCCGATGACGCCGTCTTTCTCACCATGGGTACGGGTTTAGGAGCCGGACTCATATTTGGTGGACGCTTGTATAGCGGTGCCAACGGTCTGGCCGGAGAAATCGGACACTGGCGATTGGCCGAAAGCGGGCCCGATGCTTACGGCAAGGGCGGCTCCTTCGAAAGTTTCTGCAGCGGTACCGGCATCGCCCAGTGGGCACGCCAGATTATCGTGTCCCGTCGTCGGGAGGGTAGTTCGAAGGATCCAATTCCTGACTGGTTTGGTCTCGGCGACGTGACGGCGTTGCAACTGGCCCAAGCGGCTGACGAAGGCGAACCGGTGGCGGCGCAGTTGTGGACGGACGTTGGACGCAGACTCGGCGCCGGACTCGCACTGATCGTCGATTTGCTCAATCCCGACGTCATTGTGCTTGGTGGCATTTTCTTTTTGCAGCGCGAACGCCTGGAGAAGGCCATGCACGACGAACTTAAGCGCGAGGCTTTGCCTGAATTATTGTCGGTCTGTCGCATCGTGCCTTCGGACTTGGGCGAGCAGATTGACAACTACTCGGGACTGGTCGCGGCGCTCATTGGTGACGACACCACCGTCGCCGGCCGACGACTCACCGTCTGTGTTCCGCCAGCGCGTGTTCGCGATGAACCAATTGCGGCGTTGGACAAAGTTTCGACGTTCACGGACAGCGACTCGTCCGTCGCCAAATTCGATATCAAGAATTCAAGCAAAGGGGGAAAATAGTGAGAACAACCGATCAAAGCAAGGCAACCACGCCAATCAACAAACGAAGGGGGACAGCAATGAGAACATTCAAACTAGGGAGGGGAGTAATGGCAAGAAACCGACATCTGACGTTGCTCGCCGCCGTCACCGTCGTGGCCGCGACCATCACGGTCGCCGGCGGCAGCGCCGTTTCGTCGGCCAGCGGTCCCACCAAGACGCTTACCGTGATGTATTGGGAGAACTTCGACACACCCGGGACCAATGCGACGCCCAAGCTGATCAAGGCCGCGGCGGCCGAGTTGGCGGCTCAGCACCCCGGTGCGAAAGTCGTGCTGGAGCCAGTCACGACTGACTCGGAGTCGACGTACTACGCGAAGATCGACCTCGCGCAACGCAGCGCGGCGACCGCTCCCGACGTGGTAATGGAAGACTCCTTCCTCATCGGATCCGACGCCAGTGCCGGCTTCATTCAACCGATTCCGCAGTTAGCGACGTGGTCTGGATGGTCGCATTTCCCCACGGCGATGCAGAATATTGCCACCTACAAGGGAAAGATCTACGGAGCGATGAATAGCACGGACGTACAACTCTTGTACTACAACACGACGCTGTTCAAGAAGGCCGGCATCGCCGTGCCCTGGCAGCCGCACAGCTTCGCTGACATCGTCACGGCTTCTAAGGCGCTCAGCAAGATCGGCTCTGGCGTCATTCCTACCTGGCTCTACACCGGGACACCGCTCGGTGAGGCTTCTTCGTTCCGCGGTATGGAAGTCTTCCTGGACGGCACCCACGACCGGCTCTTTGACAGCCAGACCAACAAGTGGGAAATCTCCGGTCCGGGCTTTACCGCCACGTGGAACTTCCTTGCGTCGATGCGCAAGTACGAAGAGCCGGAATCCGACTGGTCGAACCCCAACGGTTCTTCGACGGTCAACCTTAATCTGATGCCGGAAGGCAAGGTGGGGATCGTGGTCGATGGCAGTTGGGTCTCCACGTCGTACGTGCCCGGTGGTCCCAAGCCGCAGCCCAGCTTCTTCACGACGTTCAAGGAAGCGCAGATGCCCAACAACGGAACGAGTGGTTACACCGACCAGTCCGGTGGTTTTGCTTGGTCCCTCAGTGCTCACGCGGCCAACCCTTCGCTCTCCATCAGCCTCATCGAGGACCTGTCGAGTGCGTCGAACATTGCTGCCTTCAATGCCACGGACGGCAACATACCGCCTCGCACCGACGCCACCGCGCAGCCCCAGTGGACCAAGGAGAACAAGATTGACCCCGTGTTGACGTTCGCCACGCAGCAATTGGCGTACACCAACTACCGTCCCAACGCGCCCGCCTACCCGCAGATCTCTACCGAGATCGCCGCGCTTACGGGCGACATATCGGCGGGAACCATGACGGCCGCCCAGGCCGAAAAGGCGTACGCGACGAAGGTCACGTCGATTGTGGGTGCCAGCAACGTGGAGAAGATGAGTAAGTGAGCGAAGTCCCCTCGGCGCGACGCGAGCTACGCGCGTGACGGCTCTTAGTGAGCACGGCGAAAACGCCGTGCTCACTAAGGGGCCTCGCCGACCGAGGTGGCGCGTGCAAACGCGACGACGCGCGACCGGGCTCACGATGGTCGCTCCTCTGCTCATCATCGTGCTCGCCTTCATCGGATGGCCGATTATCTGGACCTTGGTGCTGTCCTTGACAAACATGACCATCACTGGGCCTACCGCGACCCACTACCAGTTCATCGGCTTCGGGAACTTCCGGCAGCTCTTCGCGTCGGGCAGCGGGCTAGTGCAATCGATTTTCCTCAGCCTTTACTACCTTGTGGCGTCGGCCTACATCGGTCAGGCGTTGTTCGGCTTCGTGCTGGCCTACATGATGCTGCGCTGCTCCATTCCGGTGCGCAAGATTGTGGGGTCGATCATCATCATCTGCTGGTTGGTGCCCGAGATTATTGCGGCGTGGATGTGGTTCTCCATGTTGAGCGACGGCGGCACCGTGCAACAGGGATTGCACGCTATCGGCATTCCCTACCAGACGTGGCTCATCAGCCATCCGATGATCTCGGTGAGCATGGCGAATTCGTGGCGAGGTGTTGCCTTTTCGTTCCTGCTTTTTTCGGCCGCGCTGTCTGACGTCCCGATGGAATTGCTCGACGCGGCCCAGGTCGACGGTGCCAACGCGTGGCGACGGCTTCGGAGCATAATTATCCCGCTGCTCGCCACGACGATCCTGGTCGACTTCGTGCTCATCACGCTCGGCACGCTGAACGACTTCACGCTCATCTTCGCCATGACCGGAGGGGGACCGGGAACGAGTTCGAACGTGCTCTCGGTGTTCATGTATCAGCAGGCCTTCGGCACCTTCCAACTGGCGTACGGCACGGCTATCGCGGCCGTGCTGCTCGCGATCGGTGCCGTCTTTTCCGTCGTCTATATTCGCACCCTGCGCAAGCAGGGTGCGCTCAATTTCGTTCGATGAAGCGTTCTCTCTAAATGAACAGCCAACCCGTGGCCAGCAAACTGCCGACCGTGGCCATTGGAGCTGTCGGGGCGATCTTCCTCGTGCCGTTCATCTGGCTGGTAGTGGTGGCCTTTCAGAAAAACGGCTCGCTGCAACTGGCCGGCGGTGGCGGATTCACGCTCTCGCACTTTGCTGACCTATTTTCTGGTAGCAGTTCCTTCGTGCAGTCATTCGCCAATTCGCTCTATCTGGCCGTGGGCACGACCGTCCTCACCACGACCGTGGGCGTACTGGCCGCCTATCCGCTCTCCCGGTTCGGTTCGAGAACCCAGGAGTACTTCGTCTACGTGCTGGTCTTTCTGACCGGTCTGCCGATCATCGCCATCATGATTCCCACCTACGACTACTTCGTGACGCTCAATCTGATCAACTCCAAGTTTTGGACGGTCTGCTTCATGACGGCCACGGCGCTGCCCTTCGCCACGTGGATTGCCCGAAGTTTCATCGACGCGGTGCCGCGCGAGCTCGAAGAGGCGGCCTGGATGGACGGTCAGTCCCGTTTCGGCTCGCTGTGGCGCATCGTGGTGCCGTTGATCGTGCCCGGCATCTGCGTCGTCGCCGTGTTCACCTTCGTCAATGCCTGGAGCGACTTCTTTGTGCCGTATATATTGCTGCAAGGTTCGAACAGCCCGGCCTCGGTCACGATGTATAGCTTTTTTGGCCAGTACGGCATCAACTACAGCGCGGTGGCGGCCTTCGCGATCGTCTACTCGCTGCCGCCAGTGCTGCTCTACCTCGTCGTAACGCGCTGGGTCGGACAAGGCTTCTCGCTCCATGGCGCCGTGAAAGGATAGGAATGACCACCGAATCCACCCCGCGGTCTGCCGAGTGCGAGACGGTCGACCTTCAGTACGCGATGCACATGATCGGCAACGCCCACATGGACCCGGTTTGGGTCTGGGACTGGCGTGAAGGCTTCGGCGAGGTGTGGGCGACGTTCCGCTCCGCCCTGGACCGGATCAACGAACACCACGACGTGATCTTCACGGCGAGCTCGGCCGCCTACTACGCCTGGATTGAACGCAACGACCCGGCGATGTTCGTCGAGATCCAGCGCGCGGTGGCGTCGGAACGGTGGTGCCTGGTCGGCGGCATGTGGATCGAGCCCGATTGCAACATCCCCTCGGGAGAGTCGATCTGTCGCCAGCTTCTGCTGGGACAGCGCTACTTTGAGCGTGCCTTCGGTCGTATTGCTCGGGTGGGCTACAACATCGACTCCTTCGGTCACGCCGCGGGACTGGCCAACCTGTTGGTAGCGAGTGGCCTCCGGGCCTACGTCATGATGCGCCCCGCTGCGCACGAGCGTTCCCTTCCGGCCCACGTCTTTCGTTGGACCGACCCCAGCGGACGGTCGATCGTTACCTACCGGATCCCCGGTAACTACGAGACGGATTCAACGGCCATGCTGCTCGAGCAATTTGGCGAGATTGCCGCCATCGCGCAGGCCGAAGCGACCGCGCAGATGTGCTTCTTCGGCGTGGGCAACCACGGAGGTGGACCGACCCAAAAGATGCTCGAGGTGGTCGATGACCTTCGCGAATCACATTCGCAGGTGCGCTACAGCGATCCCGAGCGCTACTTCGCCGAACTCGTTGAAAAGGGTGAACTGACGCTGGTTGAAGGTGAACTGCAGCACCACGCCGTCGGCTGCTACTCAGCCAGCGCGTGGGTAAAGGCGGCCAACCGCGAGGCCGAGACGGCGCTGCTCGACGCCGAAGTCTTTGAAGCGGTCGCCAGCAAGATTGTTGGACGACCTGCCTCCAACACGGAACTAGGTCGAGCGTGGGAGCAACTGGCGCTCTGCCAGTTCCACGACGTGCTGGCGGGCACCTCCAGCGAGCAGGCTTATAAGACGATACGCAGCCGGTTCGGCTACGTAACCACTATTGGCGACGACGTCACAACCAATGCGCTGTACGAAGTGGCTCATTGCCTCGACACCCGGGTCGAGGGCATTGGCCTGAGAGAACGCGAAAGCCTCTGGACTACCAATCAGGACTCGGCGGCGCCCTTCGTCGTGTACAACCCGCTGGCCTGGCCGGTACGCCAAGTGGTTAAGGCCCCGCGCAGCGCGAGTCGCGTGCTCGATAGTACCGGCCAAGAAGTGGCCAGTCAGGCTGTCAGTTCGGGCGAGTTGACGGTCTACCCGTCACACACGATCTTTTCGGCCGAGCTTGAACCATTGGGCTACGAGGTCTACTGGCTCCAGGGCGGCCGATTGCACTTGCCCGACGCGACCCCTCGGTCGACACCGAAGATCGAACGCGGACGGTTCCGGGCGGAGGTCGACGAAGCCACGGGCGCCATCGCCAGCCTGTTCGATCACGATTCGGCTACGGAGCTGGTCGGACCCGGGGGGATCAGGCCGATTGTCCTCGTTGACGAGAGCGACACGTGGTCGCACGGCCTGTCGCGCTACGAAGGCGTTGAGCTGCCGCTTGAGTTCGAGGGCTGGGAAGTCGTCGAGGACGGTCCTCTCCGTTCGCAATTGCGGCTTCGTTTTCGTAGTGGTGCATCCCAACTCATTGAAGACGTCACGCTGGTCGAATCAGCCCCTTTTGCAGAGTTGCGTCTGCGAGCGCAGTGGGCGACGCCAAAATGCGTCGTGAAACTGGTGCTGCCGTGGCGACTGGGGCCGATCGTTGCCACGGTCGCCGGAGCCGCCTACAGCTATCAAGAACGAGAAGCGACCGGCGACGAAGAAGTCATGCAGGGATGGCTCGACTGTTGCGACGACGTGACCAATCGGGGGATCGGGCTGACGGTGGACCACCTCTACGGCTATGACGCCAGCGAAGGAACCGTTCGTCTCACGCTGTTGCGCAATCCGCTGGCCGCCGATCACGGTGGCAAGTGGGCCGCTCGAGTCGGCGAGGACTTCCCACTCGCCGACTCGGGCCGGCATGAGGCGAGCGTGAGGATCCACCCGCACGCAGGCGACTGGCGAGCAGCCGGTCTTGCCGTTCGTGTCGACGAACACCGCCGACCTGCCGTGGTTATTGCCGAGACCTATCACGAGGGTTCACTGCCCGGACGTGGTGCCTTCTTACGCGTCGACCCACATGAGCTCGCCGTGGTGCGAGCCGTAAAACGCGCGGAGAATGGCGAAGGCCTGGTCTTGCGTCTGGTTGAGTCCGTTGGTCGTGCGGTCTCCTTCACCTTGACCGGTGAACTACTTGGACGTTCCGTGCCAGCCACTCTTGCCCCGTACGAGGTGCAGACACTGCTCGTCCCCGACGACGTCGATGCCCCGCCCCGTGTGGTGGACGTCACGGAGTTCGACCCCCCGCAGACGGGCATGACGGGCTAATGGCGACCATCCGTCTGGAGGGCGTGTACAAGAAGTATCCCAACGGGTTCGAGGCCGTTAAGGGCATCGACCTCGAGGTCTGTGAGGGTGAGTTCGTGGTGCTGGTTGGACCGTCCGGGTGTGGCAAGACCACGCTGCTGCGGATGGTGGCTGGCCTGGAGGAGATCACCTCGGGCGTGCTTCGCATCGGCGACTCGGTGGTAAACGAAGTGGCGCCGAAGGATCGCGACATCGCCATGGTGTTCCAGAATTACGCCCTCTATCCTCACATGACCGTGGCCGGCAACATTGGTTTTGCCTTGAAGGTGCAGAGGATGTCAAAGGCCGAGGTGCGCAAGCGCGTGGAAGATGCCGCGGAACTCATGGGCCTGACCGAACTGCTTGATCAGAAACCGGGTCAACTCTCAGGTGGGCAGCGTCAGCGGGTGGCGATGGGCCGAGCCCTGGTGCGCCAGCCGGCGGCCTTCTTGATGGACGAGCCGCTCTCCAACCTTGACGCCCGGTTACGGGTGCAAATGCGAGCGGAGATCAGCCGTCTGCAACGTCGTTTGGGGGTGGCGACGCTCTACGTCACCCACGACCAAACCGAAGCCATGACGATGGGCGACCGTGTGGCGGTGCTGTGCGCGGGCACAGTGCGTCAATTTGATAGCCCCCAACAGCTGTACGACCGCCCGGCCGATCTCTTCGTCGGCGGTTTCATCGGTTCACCGGGAATGAACCTCTACAGCGTCGAACTCGGACCCGGGGGGCGCTCGTTCGTGCTGGGCTCGCAGACAGTAGAGCTGCCCCAATCGCTTGTGATGACCCGTCCAGGGCTAGCGCGCCACGCGTCGACCAAGGTGGTCGTGGGCTTGCGACCGGAGTTCTTGCGTATCGACGGTCAGGCCGATGAACCGGGATTCTTCGCCGACGTCAATCTCGTGGAGCCGCTCGGATCGGAGATGCTCATTCACTTCGGCATTGATGCGGCCCAGGTCACCGCCAGTGAGACGGAGTTGAGCCAACCGCTCACCATCGACGCGGTAGGCGAGGGCGTGGCGAGGGTGCAGGCAACCACTCGGCCGAAACCAGACGAACGTCTACGTTTCTCGATGGCGGCCGACCGTTTCCACTTCTTCGAATCAGATAGCCAATTGGCGATCTGGGAGTGACGGTGAAGTTGATCAGCGAGTCGGCCGCCACGACGGACGGGAACCTCGAGATAGGCGTCGACGCAACCGGGTGCGTTTTTGCTCTAGTGAGCACGCGTCTCCATGCGAACGAGGAGGGTGTTAGACATTTTGTGGTAACCGAAGAAAGAGCGAGGTGATTGATGATGGGCACGGCGAGAGTGATTGATCGCGGGCGGTTAGAAGAGCGAGCCCTCTTCGTGCGACTGGAAACGTTACGACTTTCACGCATCGCGGGGGCCGGACACTACAGTGGAACGTTTTCGGCCGCCGAACTACTGGCGACGCTCTATTACCACCAACTTCGCATCGACCCGTCGCGACCGGACTGGCCAGACCGCGATCGCTTTGTCTTAAGCAAGGGCCACGCGGCGATTGGGTTGTACCCGATACTGGCCGACCTTGGCTACTTTGATGCGAGCGAGCTCGACACGTACACCCGTTTAGGCAGCGCCTTCGGTGACCACCCCGACATGCGCAAGGTCCGCGGGACCGATTTCAGTTCCGGTTCACTGGGCCATGGACTTTCAATCGGCCTCGGAATGGCGCTCGGCGGTCGGGTGCAGGCCAGGGACTTTCGGGTCTACGTCATGGTCGGTGACGCCGAGCTCAATGAGGGCCAAGTATGGGAGGCCGTGATGGCCGCAAGTCACTTTCGTCTCAATTCACTGGTCTGCATTGTTGACCGAAACCAGCTGGGCATCGATGGACCGACCGAAGAGGTCATGGCCGTGGAGCCCATTCACGACCGCTTCGCGGCCTTCGGATGGCACGTGCAGCGAATAAACGGCCATGACGTGGGTGCGATCGCCACCGCGTTCGATCGGTTGGACGAGGTCGGCACCGACGCCCCTCACGTGATAATTGCCGACACCATAAAGGGAAAGGGAGTCAAGCGAATGGAGCTCGACCTTGGATGGCACGTGGGCAACCTCAACGCCGAAGACTACGAGGCGGTCTACGCCGAACTGGTAAGGGGGACCATCCAATGAGCGACGGTTCAAGTAGTCCCGATCGACCTCCCGTTGCCATAGGCGATGAGGCCAGCGGTCAAGACCAGAGTGACGTGTTTCGCGGCGTCAGTCCGTCCGCGCCTGCGCCACGCGGTCGCACCGACAAGGGCATCATCGCCAGCTCCGTACCGGCTTTCATCGCCGGCGAGGAACTGGGCGATTTGGCCGACGTCGATCCCCGGATCGTGGTGTTGACGGCCGATCTGGCCTCGGCTAACCGTCTCGCCGATTTTCGAGCTCGTCATCCCGAGCGTTTCTTCAATATGGGTATCGCCGAAAAGAACATGATCACCGCCGCCGCCGGATTAGCCTCCACCGGGCTCATACCGTTCGTGGGTACGTTCGCGTCATTTGCGGCGCTGTTGGGATTCGAACAAATTCGCACGGACTGCGCGTACCCCGGAATGCCCGTGCGGATTCTGGCCCATCATTCAGGTATGTCGCTGGGCTATTACGGCTCGAGCCATCATGCCCTTGAAGACCTCGCCGCGATGCGCGCGGTCGCGGACCTTACTGTCGCCTGCGCGGCCGATGGCAATCAACTTCGCGCCATGCTCCGCGCGTCGCTCGAGGTGCCTGGCGCCGTGTATTTGCGCCTCGGTCGTGGTCGCGATCCCGAGGTGTACCCGACCGTGCCCGAGAACTTCGAATTCGGCCGGGCGGTGCAGCATCGAGAAGGGCTCGAGGCCACCATTATCGCCACCGGGTCCGAGTTGCACCCGGTGCTCGCCGCGGCGCAACTGCTCTCTGAACGCGGCCTATCCGTGCGGGTGCTCGATATGCATACCATCAAGCCGCTCGACGTCGAGGCAGTAGTAGCTGCCGCCAATGAGACGTCGGCGATCGTGACGGTCGAGGAGCACAGCATCATCGGAGGACTCGGTAGCGCTGTCGCCGAAGTGCTGGCCGAACATCGACTCGCTATTCCCTTCCTGCGCCATGGCGTGCACGACGAGTTCGTGCTCATTGGTCCACCGGCGGGGCTCTACGCTCACTACCGATTGGATCCCGAGGGCATCGCCGACGTGGTGGCAAAGGTATGCGAAGAGCGTTGAGCGAGATTTGAACGTCGATGATTGACAAGGAAGTGGCGAGTCTTTCCGACGCCGTCCAGGGAATTTGTTCTGGAGACACCATCCTGGTCAGCGGCTTCGGTGACGCGGGAACACCGATTGAGCTACTCGAGGCACTGCTCGATTCCGACATCCACGATCTGACTATCGTCGCCAACAACGCGGGAACGGGGGAACGGGGACTCTCCGTGTTATTGCGCGAAGGCCGCGTTCGAAAGATCATCTCCTCCTATCCCCGATCCCGAGGATCTATCTGGTTTGAAAGGAAATACGCCGCCAACGAGGTACTACTGGAGGTGGTCCCGCAAGGAACTCTTTCGGAGAGGATCAGGGCCGCGGGTGCCGGTATCGGCGGTTTCTTCACTCCCACCGGCGTGGGCACCGAGCTGGCGGTCGGCAAAGAGACGCGCGTGATCGAGGAGCGTGAATATCTCTTAGAGATGCCCCTTTTCGGAGACGTCGCTCTCATCAAAGCGCATCACGCCGATCGCTGGGGCAATCTGGTCTATCGCGCCACGTCCCGCAATTACGGTCCGACCATGGCCGCCGCCGCTCGATTGACGGTGGTGCAAGTGAGCGAAATCGTGCCGCTCGGTGCCCTCGACCCCGAAGTCATTGTCACGCCCGGCGTGCTCGTAGACCGGGTGGTCCGGGTGATGGCGGCGACGCCATGACTCGTCCAATGAACGAACAGGTTGCTCCGTTCCTACGCGAGGTGCCAGGTCGCCGTAGTTCGCGACAGCTAGCGGCTCGACTATCGCAGGACATTCCAGAGGGTTGGTTCGTCAATCTCGGCATTGGCAAGCCCACGGCAATTGCCAATGTCGTCGGTGACGATCGAGAGATTGTCTTCCACAGCGAAAACGGTGTCATCGGTGTGGGTCCCTTCAATGATGAGTCGATTCGCGATGACGATTTGATTAATGCCGGCAAGCAGTTCATCACCATCGTCAGCGGCGCGGCGTTCATCAGCCATAGCGACTCGTTTGCCCTCATTCGCGGCGGGCACCTCAACCTGGCCGTGATGGGAGCTTTTCAAGTGGCGGAGAATGGTGATTTCGCCAATTGGTCCATTCCCGGTGACAAAGTCGGCGCCGTGGGAGGAGCGATGGATCTCGGCGCCAGCGCGCAACGCGTCTGGATCATGATGGATCTGTTCGATCGAACGGGAGTCTCAAAGATTTGCCAACGATGCTCCTATCCTTTGACGTCGCCGGGCGCCGTGGAACGCGTCTATACCGATCTCGCACTTTTCGAAATAACTCCGGACGGCTTTCTCGTTCGCGAACTCGTAGAGGGTCTTAACTTTGACGAATTGCAGCGTCACGTGCCCGTTCAGTTGCACGCGGTCGATCTGTCGCGCTGAGCGGTACTCGCTCACCGTATTGCTTCAATCATTGACATTCAAAAGCGTGGCTTTTTGACCCACATCTACGCAATTGTCGAGTCGAAGAGGGCATTTAAATCAACAAACCTTCATCTTCGGGTGACGGCGTGAGGGGCCGAAGTAACATGCTCGGTAAGGTTTTGATCTCGCACAATGGAGAGGTCCATGGCACTTCGGCGCACCGCCTATCGCTACTACGAGCACCGGCTGGCGAACGCGCTGCCCGCCGAGAACCTGCCTCGCCACGTGGGGGTCATCCTGGACGGTCATCGCCGTTTCGCGCGCGAGCAGACTGACGGCGAGTACCGGGCCAGTTACGAAATAGGCATGGCCAAACTCGAAGAGTTACTCGAATGGTGCTCGGAGTTGGGCATCAAGGCCGTGACCGCGTGGGTGCTCTCGACGGAAAATCTGCGTCGATCGGCCGCGGAGCTGGATCCCTACTTCGACGTATTGACGGAACTCTTCCAAAGGCTTCCCAAGTTGGCGGAGCGTCTCAATTTCTCGTTGTCAGTGAGTGGCAGCCTGGACCTTTTGCCGCCCACTCTCGTGCTGGCGGCCAAGCACGCGGTCGACCAAGTGGGACAAGTCAGCGCGCCGAGCATGGACGTCAACATCGCCCTTTGTTACGGCGGGCGTCAAGAGGTGGTCGACGCTTGTCGTTCATTGATCTCCGATCTCTTGGCTGCAGGCGTGGCGCCCGATGACCTGGCGGAGAAGATCGACGCGGGGGGACTAGCACGCAACCTCTACGCCGCCGATCTTCCCGACATCGACCTCGTGATTCGCACTAGCGGCGAGGCTCGCCTCTCGGGTTTCCTGCTGTGGCAATCGGCCTTCGCCGAGTTCGCCTTCGTCGATCCCTACTGGCCGGCGTTCCGTAAGGTGGACCTGTTGCGGGCCCTGCGCGACTTCACCCGTCGCGAGCGCCGTTTCGGAGCGTAGGGACATCGGGCCTAGATCCAACCCGCGTTTGGCGTTTCCAATTCGAACCAAGAAAGACTGCGTCGCACCAGTCAAGGGTTAGTTCGACGTAAAGGGCTGGCCTCAGATGGTCGCGCCACCTGACATGGCCGCGCGGATAGCGATGACCGAACGGTCAACGTCGGCTCCGGTAGTACTCCAATTCGACACCGATACGCGCATGGCTCGCGCGCCTTGCCACGAGGTGGCACCCATCCAGCATTCGCCCGATCGCTGTACTTCCTGGATCACCCGATCGGTCTCTTCGTCGTTCCCGAAGCGCACGAGTACCTGGTTGAGTACGACGTCGTTGAGGATGCTTACGCCTTCGACGTTGCTCAACTGCTCGCTGAACCTTCGGGCCAGGGCGCAACAACGTTCGATAAGCACCGCGAGGTCGTGTCGGCCGAGCTGTCGAAGCGCGGCCCACGTGGCGAACCCCCGAGCCCGCCGCGAGGACTCCAGCACGAAGTCGCCGGGTGAGCGAAGGGTGCTCTTGCCGGGGCCTTCCAAGTAGGCGGCCGAATACGATGTCGCGGCGGCGTGGGCCTCGGGGTGCGCGCAGAAGACGTAACCGCTGTCGTAGGGAACGTTGAGCCACTTGTGGCCGTCGGTAGCCCATGAATCGGCGAGCTCGACTCCGTTCACCAAGTGCCGGGTGGCCGGGTTGGCCGCGGCCCAAAGGCCGAACGCTCCATCGACGTGAACCCAGGCATCGTGATCGTGCGCCACGGCGATCGCCGCCGCCAAATCATCGAAAGCGCCCGAGTTCACGTTGCCCGCCTGCAGACAGACGATGGTCGGTCCTGCGGGTCCGTTTTCGAGCATGCGGGATAAGTCCGCGACATCGATCGCTCCTTGCGTGTTGGTAGCGACCGGTTCGAGCGTCCCGGCACCGAAACCGAGCAGGCGTAATGACATGTCGATAGTGGCGTGGCGTTCGCCATTGGCGAGCACTCGCACTCGGGGGGCTCCAAAGAGGCCGTCACGCTCGACATCCCAACCGGCTTTTTTAAGTACGTGGTGGCGAGCGGCCGCGAGTGAAACGGTGTTGGCGCCCTGTCCGCCGGTCCCGAATCCGAACGACGCGGTGCTGGGTAGACCGAGCAGTTCCTTCAACCAGGTCCCGGCCACGTCCTCGACCAAAGCCGCGCCCGGCGACGTAATGGTATTAAAGGCGTTCTGATCCCAACCGGTGGTCAGCATGTCCGCCGCACTCGCGGCGTCGAGTGCCCCTCCGATTACGAAGCCGAAGTAGCGTGGCCCAGTCGACGACACCAGCGCCGGTTCGACGATGTTGGCCAACTCTTCAATGACAACTTGGGCCGGAGTCGGTTCGTCACGCATGGTGCCGAGCGCGGTGCGCACGGCTACGAGATCGGCGACGGGAAAGGCAGACAATGCATCCACCTTCTCCCGGTAGTCGGCGACCCGTGCCGCGGTGGATAGGAAGAGTTCTCGTTGGTCTGACATTGCTTAATTATCCCACGTCAGGAGCGTTGCCCAACGATGGAACCGAGCGATCGTGAGGGATCGACCGATGATGGAACTCACCCGAGAGCGGGCGCTATTTGATTGACCCCAGTGGTTTTTAGTAGCACGGCGTCATGATCCTCGCACGCATCACAGTTTCCTGCTCCAGTCAAGGCGTCACGTATAGGTGAAATCGTGAAAAGTTGCGATGCAACGTCGAGGTTCTCGTCGTTTATCTTTGGTAGCTATTGGCCGACGTAGTACTGGTCAGCCACCGAGAGCGCTCGATCCAATCTCGCCAAGCCATCACGGGCCTCGTCGTCCGTGATGTTGCAAGGAGGCACGACGTGTAGCCGGTGATAGTTGTTGAAGATGAG